>Ga0209828_1001149_pt1 | contig 24443 bp, 16 predicted proteins | sample MaitaG_FD_187429 | JGI IMG/M metagenome (GOLD analysis project Ga0209828, IMG submission 187429) | Marine algal microbial communities from Maine, USA - Maine_Asex2 metaG (SPAdes) (version 2) | ecosystem: Host-associated > Algae > Red algae > Unclassified | place: Maine, USA | collected 2015-01-05
TCAGAAGTCAGTATTGTCCTTCAAACATTTAACTAAAGAGTAAAGATCTTTTCTGTCTTTTTCTAAGTATGAGATAATTTTAAAATTCTGCAGTCGAGCAGTTGTCCCTCGCAATTTCCGAGCTCAGCAAATGAAATTTATTTGTTTTCGTATTCAAGGAGTACATGTCATGGCTGCCTTCATAAATGATCGGCGTCGCATATTTAAAATTGCGTACTATGGAAGATAAAGAATTTGGTTTTCTTAAGTTAATATGCTTGATGAGTTCTCGTTTTGCTGTCGCTTTTCTTATGCCAGTTAGAAAATTACTGATTCCAAAAAGGACTCCTGTACTTGCTACGCCAAGCATAATCACAATCACCGCACCAAGAGCTGATTCATCTGCCACTGATTCAGTCAGTCAGATTATGACAACAGCCACACCAGCAGAAACTGTGTTGATTATAGTGTGCTTTTCGAGGATGATTAAACTTTCTAAACAAATCTAAAGTCACAGGATCAAGACTTAATTCGTCTTTGCATTTATGTGATTTTTTAGTCTGATACTGATACGTATATTTCCCCCAACCATTATCGATGATATAAGATTCATCTTGAGCAATGATGTACCCTTGACACAGAAAGTAGCAGATCAACGCATAGTAGATTTATAGAGTGATAATTTTCGATTTGCTGGAGAAAGTAGCTGTTTTTTAACTTGTGGTGTAAGTGATTCATTTTAAACATCATGAATCTAAATATAATAAATCAGCCTTCACAAATTGAATATTCAATCTACATGAAGGCTATCAACATATCCCGTAACTATTTCAATAAATGCGAGAAAGATTTGTCTAAGCTGTAAGTATCTGAGCTGCTAACCAGTCACCGACTTCACTTGTAGAATAAGCTTTTGATTTATCTGCAATATCCTCAGTCACAATTCCTTCTTCTAGTGATTTGTCTACAATCTTTTTAATATCTGCAGCTTCTTCTTTTAAGTTGAAAGCATATTCAAACATCATTGCAGCAGACAAGACTGTACCAATTGGATTCGCAATATTCAATCCTGTAGCTTGTGGATAGCTTCCATGAATTGGTTCGAAAACTGAAGTATGCACGCCAATACTAGCAGATGGCATTAAGCCCATAGATCCAGAAATCACAGATGCTTCGTCGGAAATAATGTCACCAAACATATTCTCGGTCACGATAACATCAAAACCTTCAGGCCACTGGATAATTCTCATAGCTGCAGCATCTACAAATAGATATTCAGTTTCGACATTGGTGTATTGTTTTTCCAAAACTTGCGCCACTTCTCTCCACAGTCTTGAAGTCTCTAGTACGTTTGCTTTATCAATAACTGTTAATTTTTTACGACGTTTTTGAGCATATTCATATGCCAGCTTGACAATTCGTTCGACTTCTGGTTTTGTATATTCACATACATCCCAAGCTTTATCGCCGGCTTCGTTTCTACCTTTGTCTCCAAAGTAAATTCCCCCTGTTAATTCGCGGATACAAACGAAGTCAGCATTCTCAATTAATTCTGGTCGAAGAGGTGATTTATGTATCAAGGAAGGGAATACCAATGTCGGTCTGATATTGGCATACAATCCAAGCATTTTTCTCATACGGAGAAGACCTTGCTCTGGTCTCACTTTCGCGGAAGGGTCATTATCGAATTTGGGATGGCCTATCGCACCGAATAAAACTGCATCTGCATCCATACAAACCTGATGTGTTTCCTCTGGGTAAGGATCCCCAACAGCGTCTATAGCAGCGGCACCAGTAATTGCTTCGGTGAATGTCATATCATGGCCATACTTTTGGTCAATTGCTTTAACGACTTTTAATGCCTGATCAACGACTTCAGGTCCGATTCCATCACCAGCAAGAACTGCAATATTCATATTCATTTTTCGTCTTGAATTTATGAAATGCAAACATAATTCTTCATATGCAGACTATCTCATTTGAGTAGATTTTATTTAAGATTAAATTAATAAAAGTTATATGTGTGTTGTTTTTTATTACAGTGAGAGACAGGAGTTCTTCATGTCAATTATCTATCTGAATTAGAGTAACTTGGGTACGAGAGTAGGAGCCCTTCTCCTACATAATCTCTAGGGATTGAAGATTCATTTGAGCAAAAGGCTTTTTTTATTATTTAATTTATTTGGAGCTCAATTGAGCAAATTGGCTTCCGTCCTCTTTGCCATGAATGGCTTTGCTTACTGGGATGATAGATCTGATATTGATAATTGTATAAATAATTATGCTATTTATTGAATATCATTCGTAGATAATTAAATATCAGTCAGAGGCTGATCAAGCGTTGGAAAAATTACGAAAATTAAAGATTATTCTACCCATTATTTTATTTTGTTGGGTTATAATATTGGCTACGCGAATGATCTATATTTTTATACCGGTCTAAAATGTCGTCCTGTCCATTTGTTATCAAATTGTTGATCCCAAATTTTGATAAAATGTTTCCATTTACCACCCGAGCTGAATGAATGAGAAGACCCGACCGGTCGAAGTATAAGCATATTCCATTTTCGACAAGATCATCAAGACTACACTCATGATATCCATCTTCTGTAATGATAATATCCAAAGTTGCATGATCTAATTCAAACCAAAATTGGGCATCTAGAAAAGTAAAACCATGACAATTGAAGGAATCATTTAATCGAATTTGGGTTTTTATTTGATTGAAATATTCCATAGGAATTTGGACGTCCTTATGGTCAAGAAAAACTTGATTGGTTGCAAGATTTCCATTGAGTTTTTGAAAAGCGGTTAAGACAGTATTTTGATTTGTATAGACATTGCAAATCTGATAAGCCGACTGATGTAAGGCTTTAATGAAAGATCCAGATTGTAAGTCAAAGAAATGATAGAAATATCTTTCTGTTACTTGATTGACTTTATAAATACCTGTCTCGTTATAATCAATTTTTGTGCGAACCCTCTTCACAGAACGAACTCATTATATTGGTTAATACTGCAAATTTATAAATCACAAAAAAAAAATCCAAAAATATAAACAGGAAAATTTAGGAGGTGGTAACAATATTTAACATTCTCTCAGTCGCCTTAATGGCAGAGACCGTTTGATCGGAGTCCAAACCTCTTGTTTTTAATCCTTTAGAGCCATGATTCCATGTGATAAATGTCTCGCAAAGCGCATCAGTTTTACCTCCTGGCGGAATCCTAACGCTATAGTCTAGTAAGCCCGGAAGAGATAATTTTTTTTGCTTGTAAATTTTTTTTAAGGCATTCATAAAGGCATCATATTGTCCGTCTCCTTGGGCGCTTCGTTCTATAATTTCTTCTCCGATTTGCACCTTTATTGTTGCCGAAGGTTGTAAGTCTGAAGCATGTGTCAATACATACTTAATCACCTTCACGTGCTCCTGGATGCTGCCTTGATTTAATACATCTGAAATAATATAAGGTAGGTCCTCTTTTGTTACAGTTTCTTTTTTATCACCAAGTTCGATGATGTGTCTTGTCACTTTTTTAAGATCTTCATCTGACAGGCTTATGCCAAGTTCAGCAAGATTATTTTCTATGTTTGCCTTTCCACTTGTTTTTCCAAGAGCATACTCTCGCGTTCTTCCAAAACGCTCAGGCATTAAATCACTGAAGTACAGATTATTCTTCTTGTCACCGTCAGCATGAACACCTGCAGTTTGAGTAAATACATTCGATCCGACGATAGGTTTATTCGGAGGAATCCTAAGTCCTGAAATGTTTTCTACTAATTTGGATACAGAATACAGTGAAGCTTCATTAACACCAAACTCAACATCTGATGCATAGTCTTTTAGGACAGCGATCGTGGATGCAAGAGGTGCATTTCCAGCCCGCTCACCCATTCCATTTACCGTGAGGTGTAATCCGTGAATGCCAGCCTTGACAGCTTCAAAAACATTTGCTGTTCCAAGATCGTAATCATTGTGAGCATGAAAATCAAAATGACAATTAGGGTAACGATCTAATATTTCAATTAAAAAATCTGAGGATTCTTTTGGTGTTAAAATCCCTAATGTGTCAGGTAGCAAAATCTTACTTACATAACTATTGCATAAAAAATCAATCATCTGAAAGACATACTCCTTCGAATGACGCATACCATTACTCCAATCTTCTAAATAGACATTGACTGTGATACCTGACTCTTTAGCATAGTCTAATACTTCTTGAATATTAGCTATATGTTCCTCTGGATTTTTCTTTAGCTGATGAGTCAGATGGTTCAAAGATCCCTTAGTCAACAAGTTCATAACGGTAGCTCCAGCGGCTTCCATCCAAGTGATCGACTGTCGACCATCTACGAAGGTGAGTACTTCTATTTTATCAAGTTTCCCTTCACTCTTTGCCCAATCAGTGATCCTCTTTACAGCATCCAATTCTCCTGAGGAAACTCTTGCAGAAGCTACTTCGATACGATCGACTTTGACCTCATTTAATAACAATTTTGCTATGGTCAATTTTTCTGATGCTGTAAAACTGACACCACTTGTCTGCTCTCCATCTCGGAGAGTCGTATCCATAATTTCGATCTTTCTGGCCATAGGATTTAAAATGGCCTGGTCGTTGCAAACTCCTGAATCTCTTCCTTCATCGCCATTAGATAATCAATATCATCATATCCATGTAAGAGATTGTTTTTCTTGTAGCTATTGATGTCAAATGTTTCTTGCATGCCAGAAGATTGTACTTGGATAGATTGGTTTTGTAAATTAACTTCTAATTGCGTTTGAGGGTTTTTTTCTACTTCCGTGTAAATGTGATCCAAAAATTCAGCTGAAACTTTGACAGGAAGGACACCAATATTCATACAGTTATTTTTAAAAATATCTGCAAAAAAACTGCTGACCACACATCTGAATCCATAATCATAAACTGCCCATGCAGCATGTTCTCTACTAGAACCACAACCAAAATTTTTACCACCAGCTAATATCTTACCGGAGTATAATGGATTGTTTAAAATGAAATCTTCTTTTGGACTATCGTCAAGATTGTATCGCCAATCACGAAACAGATTTTCGCCAAAACCTTTTCGCTCTACAGCTTTTAAAAATCTTGCTGGAATAATCTGATCAGTATCTACATTTTCAATCGGCATAGGAACTACCGAGCTTGTCAATACACTAAATTTATCGTAAGCCATGTTTCTGTTTCTTAGTTTAATAATTCTCTTGGATCAGTTACTTTACCAGTGACTGCGGCAGCTGCAGCTACTAGTGGACTCGCAAGCATTGTTCGTGCTCCTGGCCCTTGACGACCTTCAAAGTTTCTGTTGGATGTACTCACTGCATATTTGCCTGTTGGAATCTTGTCATCATTCATCGCCAGACATGCTGAGCATCCAGGCTGACGTAGTTCAAATCCTGCAGCAGTCAGAATATCCAAGATACCTTCTTCTTTAATTTTTGCCTCGACTTGTTGTGAGCCAGGTACGAGCCAAGCAGTGATGTTGTCTGCTTTTTGTTTGCCTTCTACGACTTTTGCGAATTGTCTGAAATCTTCGATTCTCCCATTTGTACAGCTACCCATAAAGACATAGTCTACATGCTTGCCGACCATTTGTTCTCCAACTTCAAAACCCATATAAACTAGTGATTTCTCATATGATTTTTGTCCATCCATTATATCGGATGGTGAAGGAATTGCTTTTGATATTCCGATTCCTAATCCAGGGTTTGTTCCGTATGTGATCATTGGTTCTATGTCTGCTGCATCGAATGTGTGTATCTTGTCATAAGACGCTCCGTCTTCTGTACGTAGGGTGGACCAATACTCTACTAGTTTTGTCCATTCTTCACCTTTAGGTGCAAACTCTCTTCCTTCTAAATAATGAATTGCTTTGTCATCAGGTGCTATCATGCCGCCTCGAGCTCCCATTTCAATACTCATATTACACACAGTCATTCGTCCTTCCATGGACATATTTTCAAACACATCTCCTGCATATTCTACAAAGTGTCCAGTGCCTCCACTAGCAGATATTTTCGAAATGATATACAATATGACATCCTTTGCTAAGACAGATTTTGATAATGTTCCATTGATTTCAATTCTCATTTTCTTTGGCTTCGTTTGCATGATGCACTGCGAAGTCAAAACCATTTCTACCTCTGATGTCCCGATTCCAAATGCAATAGCGCCAAAAGCACCATGTGTCGATGTATGCGAATCTCCACATACGATCGTCATCCCAGGTAATGTGATTCCATTCTCAGGTCCAACGACATGGACGATTCCATTTTTTTTATGGCCAAGACCCCAATGAGAAATACCGTTATTTTTAGAATTTGTTTCTAATGCTGCTAACTGTGTCGCAGACAATGGATCTTCGACTGGCAGGTGTTGATTTATCGTTGGAGTATTGTGATCTGCTGTTGCAAATGTTCGATCGGGATAAATAACACTCATTCCTCTTCTATTCATATTGAGAAATGCGACAGGACTAGTCACCTCATGAATGAAATGTCTGTCAATAAATAAAATGTCGGGCCCGTCTTCTATACTCCTGACTACGTGTGCATCCCATACCTTATCAAACAACGTTAGCGATTCTGCCATAATGATCCATTGTAATTACTTATAATTCAATCTGATTTGAGTAAATACTCAATTGTAGAACACAAATATAATTCAACACGATTGATAATACCAATGTGGATTCATTTCAAAAAAAAGGAAATATGGGTGGTATCTACTGGAGGAATATTTTGTGTATAATGTACTTGTACTTTATAATATATTTATTATGAATGATATACATATACAATTAATATGTAATATAATGTATTAAAGAATTTATGTATCGTAAACATATTGGAATAAATTTTTATCAACCGAATTCATTGAAGCTCTGCCTAATGTGAGCAAAATGTTACTTCCTCTTCGTAATCAGAATCCTATCTAACACTCTTTAAAGTTTATTCAACAAAAAAAATCCTTAGCAAATTTGATCTGCTAAGGATTTATTATCTTCTGATAAGTTCTTATCTTTTAGAATCCAACGTTTACACTTAAGTTGAATAATCTTCCTAGTTGACTGAAATGATAACCATCGTATGTCATCTGAGAATATCTTTGATTAAATGTAATCAAGTTAGATTGACCTTGTAAGTATTCAGCATTAGAAAGATCTATTCCTGATCCTTCATCAGCTTTGAATTCCCATTCTGGTAATACTCCCAATAGATTATTGATATTTAATGTAATGTTCGTATTCTCGGCAATTGTATAGTTAAAGGATAAATCTGTAACAGCTTTAGTTGCAAATTCTGTATATAAGCCAGCATCAAGGCCTTGTTGTCTAAATGTTGTTGGGCCAAATAAGGTATTATTCAATGCGACTCCTAATTTGCCAAACGTTGCATCTAATCCAAGTATGGCTTTGAATTTAGGTCTAGATGTAAAAAATAATGCTTCTTGCGTTGCATTTGATACGGTTTGACCTGCACTTTCTACAATAGCTGGATTTTTAATATCTCCTTCTCTTTCATTTTGCATTGTATAGTTACCAGCTAAGTTTACGCCAACTCTTGTAGATCCTAACTCAAGACCTCTATAATTTGCTACAAAGTCAATACCTGATGTTCTTGTATCTAATGCATTCACAAAGAAACTTAAATCAGAAAGATTATTAGCTGTCAAGAGATCATCCAATGGAGTATTTCCTGCTGCAGTTGCACCAATCTCAGATGATAAAATGACTCTATCTTTTACTGCTATGTTATAGTAATCTAAAGTTATGCTCAAGTTATTAGAAGGTCTTAGTCCTAAACCAACTGTGATATTAGTAGACTTCTCAGCTTCTAGTGAAGGTAGTCCTAAAAGTCTAGCCTCTCTTGAAATATTATTTATCAAGCCACCGACTTGGATTCCTTGTCCTGGTATAAAGCTATATTGAGCTTTTTGGGTATAAATCTGATGTAATAATGGTGCTCTGAATCCTGTTGACGCAGACGCTCTAATAGTCATTTTGTTATCCATCAATTTATATCTTGAACTCAACTTCCAAACAAAAGCGCTACCAAAATCACTATAGTTCTCGAGACGAGCAGTCGCATTAATCAAAAAGTCATCAGATAGATCTAATGCGATATCTGCATATCCACCAAAGTTATATCTGTTAAATAGACCCGAATTTCTTGGATCATTTCCAGCAAATGAATCTGGACCACCGTCTTCATAAGATGATTCAGAACCTTGGATAATATCGAAATTCTCACTTCTAAATTCTGATCCAAAGGCTATACCAACTTTATCTGATAATCTTCTTGTGATATCTATATTACCTACGATATGAGAAAAGTTAGTACCTCCTACATCAAATACTAAAGGACTATTTTCACGGTATTTGTTAGTACCATCGGGATTTAATGTCCCATTTCTATTATGAGAATTTCTGACAAGATAGGTTTGCTCATTCGCACCAAAGGTGAAACTTGCATCAGTAAACCATCCATTCTTTTCAGACTTCACACCTACTGTACCATTGTAATCAAATAAATCTCCATCAAAAGTAGGTACATATCCATCATAACCGCCTGGATTAGTTGGGTGATTGCCTGGGAAGAAATCAGCTAAGTATGGGAACGATTCAACCGTTCTCCAATAGGGAGTTCTATAATTTGCAAAACTGTTAACTTTCTTATAAACATAAGCAGCATTAGCATATAGTTCGGCAGTTCCACCAAGATCAACACCCATGTTAATCGCAAATTTGGCAGCCGTCGTTTCTGGATTACCATTTATATTTCCTGCATCTGGTACTCTATTCAAGAACTCTCGGACGACTCCGATATCAGCACCAAAGTCACCAGCTTCCCCTTCTGCACTGACTATGCCAGGTCTATTAGATACTTCTCTTTTCGAAAGATCTACAGTGTAATTGACAAAACCATTTTCACCTAATTTATTACCATTATTGATAGCTATACCAAATGTCTCACCATCGCCTTCTCCAGTAATTCCTGCATTAAAGGTTACACTTCCTTTGTTTGCGCTTTCTTTTAAGATAATATTCATAACACCTGCAATAGCATCAGAACCGTACTGAGCTGATGCACCATCTCTCAATATCTCGACTCTCTCTACTGCTCCTTGAGGGATCGCTGATATATCTGCACCTGTTTCTCCTCTACCTGGTGAGGTTTGAGTATACAGTAGTGCACTTGTGTTTTTTCGTTTACCATTTATTAAAATCAGTGTTCTTGATGGTCCCATATTTCTAATTTCGTATGGATCTAATAAAGCAGTTGCGTCATTTACTGGCGTATTAACCGAGTTAAATGACGGTATTTTATAAGTCAATGCCTTATCAAATGAATTTTGACCGGTCATTACAAGATCTTTAGCAGAGACAACATCGATTGGTAGTGGTGTATCTGTGGCAGATCTTGGAGCTGTTCGAGTACCCGTTACTACGATATCAGCTAATGAAACACCTTCAATCATTTCTATATCCCAAGTCTTGTTTTCTCCATTCCCAAGAGTTACTGTCATCTCTTCTGCTCCGTATCCAAGATAATTTACTCTCACTATATGGGTTCCTTCTGGTAGATCTAATGAGAAACTTCCATCGATATCTGTAACCGTACCAATGCTTCCAGAACTGACTGTAGCACCAATAATAGGCCCGGAGTAATCCATCACGTTTCCAGAGATATTTTGTGCTTGTATAACCATGCACATCGACAGGCATAGAAATATAAGTATTGTGTAAATAGTTTTAAACATAATTAATTAACTTTTAGTAAATATTTGGTTAAGATAAAATCATTAGCCAATGTAATATTGACTATGACCACTTTTTTTAAAATCCGCAATAAAGAGCCCAAAATAATATTATTTTCTTATTCATATTAATTCTTAGAAATTCAAAATGGAAAAACTAGGCTTTATCATGCCTAAAGCCCAAAAATAGCTGTCAAAAATGAGTGTCTTTTTAAAATTTATCTCCTTGTGGGCGCACACAATTAACAATAGTTTACATATATTTAATGACTATCTAATTTTTTAGTTTCAATTCCACTCTAAATTAATTATACATGAAAAAACTTGCGTTATTTATTTTTGGGCTGGTCCTCAGTTCAAGCATAGCTTTTTCCCAAAAAACAGTCAGCGGAGTGATTACTGCCGCTGATGGAGAAACGCTAATTGGTGCCAATGTCATAGAAGTTGGTACCAGTAACGGAACCATCACTGATCTTGACGGATATTACTCACTAACTGTCTCAGATGATGCTAGTGTGGAAATAACTTATACAGGCTTCGGAACACAGATTATTGACGTGTCCAATGGATCATTATTTAATATTAATCTATCTGAAGGATCAGTATTAGATGAGGTCGTTGTCACAGCCTTAGGAATTACAAGAGAAAAGAAGGCACTGAGTTATGCCGCTCAGACAGTGAGTACCGAAGAATTGTCAAAAGCCAGAGAACTCAATGTGGTGAATTCTTTATCTGGAAAAGTAGCTGGAATTTCCGTTGCTAGATCTGGATCTGGAGTTGGGGCTGATTCAAGAGTCATCCTGAGAGGTAATCGATCTCTTTTCGGCAGTAGTCAACCCTTATATGTTATTGATGGCGTTCCGATATTAGGAGATATCACAGATATCAATCCTGATGATGTCGAAAGTATTTCTGTTTTAAAAGGCGCAAATGCCGCTGCCTTGTATGGAAATAGAGCTCAGAATGGAGCAATCATCATTACCACTAAACAAGGTGGAGAAGGTTTTAATGTTAGTTTGAGTTCATCATATACGGCAGAGACTCCTTTATTATTAAGAAGCTACCAAGAGCAGTACGCTCAAGGTAACTCTGGACAGTATAACGGAGCCTCAGAGCAAGCTTGGGGTCCAGAGATCACAGGACAATCAGTGGATCATTGGTCTCCTAATCCTGAATTTGGCACTCAGAGCTATTCTTTAAGTGGAGCTTCTCCAGTCGCCGATTTCTTTCAGACAGGAAGTAATTTTGCAACGAATCTTGCTGTCAGTGGAGGCACAGAAAGGTCTAAGACATTTTTCTCATACACCTATACTGATGCAAAAGGTATCGTGCCGTCTAATGAGTTAAAAAGACATAGCGTTAATCTGAGAATTACAAATAAATTATCAGATAAGCTCACTTTAGATGCAAAAGCCAATTACATCAGAGAAGATTTAGATAATCAATTATCTCAAGGTGAGAGTTTTGATAATCCAGTTAGACATGCGCTTCGCTTACCACCGAATGTTAGAACAGAAGATGTGAGTATTTTTGATTATGTCGATGGAAACGGTGCATTACGACAACACTATTGGAATCCAGGATCTAATGGAGGAGCCAATCCATATTGGACAATCAATAGAAACCTACGAGATGAAGCGACAAACAGAATTCTTGGTTTAGTCTCTTTAAAATATGATGTCACAGATAAGATTAATGTTCTCGTAAGATCTGCATTAGATACAAGATCACGGAGTGAAGAATATAGACAGTACAACGATAATTATATCATAGCCGATAATGGACGATTTTCAGTTCGAAAAGATGATTTACAAGAATGGAATACGGATATATTAGCAACCTATAAAGACTATTTATCTGATGATCTTTCATTGTCAGTTAGCGCTGGAGCAAATTCAAGAAAAGAAAGAGGTACAAGGATTAACTCCGGTTCACAAGGTGGCGCAGGATTAATTGTTCCTAATTTATTTGGCTTAGGTAACACTGGCGATGTTCAATCATCATACAATGTGGGCGGACCGAGAGACGTGAATTCTGTTTATGCTTTCGCAAATTTTGGTTTTAAAAATGCGATTTATCTAGATGTGACTGCTCGGAATGATTGGAGCTCCACACTTCCAAGTGAAAACTGGTCATTCTTTTATCCTTCAGCAGGTGTAAGCCTTGTCTTGTCTGATTTAACAAATCTACCTGATGCCATTAACTTTGCAAAAATTCGTGGTTCTTGGGCTAAAGTTGGTAATGATGCCAGCCCATTTCAACTGCAAAGACTTGCCACTGTTGGTGGAGGAGGTGCGAATGGATTCTTAACACTTGATGGTACATTGAGAAATGAAGATTTACTACCTGAAGAAACGACAGGAATCGAAGTCGGTGCAGATCTACGATTATTCGATGCCTTTGGACTTGATTTTACATACTACAAATCAAATACAAGGAATCAGCTGTTTTCAATAGCATTGCCAATTGGCTCAGGTGCAACAGAGATTTTCACCAATGGTGGAGATGTTCAGAATTCTGGAATAGAAGCGGTCTTGACATTTACTCCAGTTAAAAAATCAAACTTTAAATGGGATGTCGGATTTAATTTTACTAAAAATAATAGTGAAGTCTTAGAAATAAATGACGAAAGACCGAGTGTCACCGTTGGAGGGGATTTCTTACGATCATTTAGAATAGAACAAGGTGGTCCTTGGGGAAGTGTTTACTCTAGAGGATTTGAACGAGACGATAGCGGACGTGTGTTAATCGGTGAAGATGGCCTACCATTAATCACCAATGGACTTACAATTAATGTCGCGAATTTTAACCCAGATTGGCTAGGTGGTATTTCTAATAATATCCAGCTTGGCGATATAGATATTAGCTTTTTAATTGACATTAGAAAAGGAGGAAGTGTAGCCTCACTCACAGATGCAATTGTATTTGGTGATGGCTTAACAGAAGAAACTTTAGAAGGAAGAAATGGTGGATTAGTTTTCGGAGAAAACTTTTTCCCTGATGAAGAAACAGCCTTAGCAGAAGGGGTGTCTTCAGCTGCAACATTTGATGCAGAAACATTTTGGAGAAAAGTCGGTGGGCGTAATGCTCCCGTAGGTGAAGTCTTCTCAAGAGACGCCACGAATGTTAGACTAAGAGAAATGGTTGTTGGATATCGATTGCCAATTGCTGAAAACAATTACATAAAAGGTGCAAGTGTATCCCTTGTAGGAAGAAATATATTCTTCTTATTAAACAACGCAAAAACACTTGATCCAGAAGTAATTAATGGAACGGATAAGGCAGCTGAAGGCTTTAACTCCTTTGAGCCACCGACATCAAGATCTTTAGGAGTAAACATTAAGATCGATTTTTAGTTAATAGATAATACATCATCAATAATTATAACTTTAATTAGACATGAAAACAATAAAAATATTACTCTTCTTTATCTGCACTGCCAGCTTTATTCCAAGTTGCACAGAGGGATTTGAAGAATTAAATACAAGACCAGATGTCTTGACAGCGGATGCCGTAGATGCCAGTTTAATTGGTCAGGCTTTCGCCCAATCTCAGTGGACAGGTATGCACGGACTGCACTGGAGATTCCAAATTTCACAGAGTTTATTCTCTGATTTATACAGTCAGTATTTCGCTACGACAGCCGCTAATTTCGACTCCGATCGATATACAGAAGTTGGTCGTTGGATAGATTTAGCTTGGCAGTCGTTCTACGGACAAGCTGCTCCACAGATCAAATTTGTAGAGGACTTATCTGCTTCAGAGGGCCTTACTGTAGAAAATGCGATTGCTAAAATATGGAAGGTGCAGGCATATCACAGACAAACTGATTATTGGGGACCTATTATTTATTCTCAATATGGAAATGGTGAAACATCAGTAGCTTACGATTCGCAAGAAGAAATTTATACTAGCTTCTTCCAAACCCTAGGTGAAGCGATCACTACTTTGGAATCTAATAGAGGTGCAAACGCGTTTGGATCTAATGATCAAATCTATGGAGGTGATGCAGATAAATGGTTGACCTTTGCAAATTCTCTGAGACTCCGTTTGGCACTTCGTGTCAAATATGTAAGCCCTGGATTAGCACAATCTGAAGCGGAGAAATCTGTAGCCAGTGGTGTGATGGAATCTAATGCTGATAATGCATTTGTAGCAACTACTCAAAATTCTATGAATCCCTATTCTACAATTACGAACTGGGGAGAATTCCGAATGAGTGCGACAATGGAAAGTATTCTCAAAGGCTATGATGATCCAAGACTAGCTGCATATTTTAATCCTGCAGCAAGTGGTGATACTGATGGTGATGGTAATCCATACGAAGGACTGAGAAATGGTCAGCCAAAAGTAGACAAAGTACCAGCTCTCAATTCAGACAATTCTGATATGAATACGCGATGGTTGCCATCAGGAGAAAACCCTCCAATCAAAGTGATGACTGCTGCTGAAGTATTCTTCTTAAGAGCAGAAGGTGCTTTAGAAGGATGGAATATGGGAGGCGACGCACAAGCACTATATGAAAGCGGAATCACCACATCAATGGGTGAAATCGCTGGGGCCGATGCAAGTGCATATGTGACAAGTTCGGCTACTCCTGCAGCAGCTGATGCCAGTTCACCTCCTGTAAGCGATGTTCCAATCGCATTTGGGGGAAGTAGTGAAACACAATTAGAACAAATCATAACGCAAAAGTGGATCGCACTATACCCAGATGGATGGGAAGCTTACTCTGAAAAAAGACGAACTGGTTATCCTAAGACATATCCTTTGATAGCTTCTGATAATCCCACTGTTGGTGTCGATCAGCAAATGCGTAGAATGACATTTGTCGATAGTGAGTTTAGTAATAATGGTGCCGCTGTTACTGCAGCAGAAGCCTTATTGAGCGGTTCTGACGATAATGCAACAAAACTTTGGTGGGATAAAAAGTAATTATAGATAGTTTTTCATACTTCATGGTGCCAATCTGTTTTAGATTGGCACTTTTTTTTTACTAGATACCGTGATATATACTTTTTTTCTTTACACAAAGAGAATGTTACTCTAGGCTACAATGATTTTGTAGGGCTAAGATCCTAAATCATTATCTCTGATGACTTTCTAATGAATGGATATTGAAATTAGCTCAGATAAGGTTTTAGCTTTACTTGGTTCATATTTTATTAGCTGTACATGTCTTGATTATTTCCTCCTTGAGGCGGTTCAGGAGGTGGAATTAAAAAGTCTTATTTTTAAGTGAAATTATAAGTCTACCCCTAATCTCCTCAAAGGAAAATATGTATAAATGAGAGTCGATAATTTCTATTGTACTTATTATTCTATTTTTAGATTTTTTCAAATTGTATAAAGTTTAAGGGTATTAAAGACTCATGTCAACACACATGAAAACTTATTTGACTTTGACTAGAAGATGCATTTATGAATAAGTCTTTATTAATGAATGATGAAGTCGACCGTCCCAAGAATAATTCCTTATTTTGCTAAAGTATATGTTGCATAAATTAGCTGTCCTTTTTTTGATGTTCGCTATAATCATTTGTATAAGCTCATGTACAACTGATTCTGAACAACTTTTCTCAGAGTTGTCCTCTTCTCATACCAATGTTAGCTTCAAAAATCTAGTCCGTGAATCACCCGAATTCAATGTGCTCACATTCGGATATTTTTATAATGGTGGAGGTGTTGCGGTAGGTGACATTAACAATGATGGCCTACCAGATATTTACTGTACTGGCAATATGATGGCAAGTCATTTATATCTTAATCAAGGTAATTTAAAATTCAAAGAAATAGCTGAATCAGCTGGCGTCAGAGCCGAAGGACTTTGGAATACTGGCGTGACTATGGTAGATGTCAATGCCGATGGTTGGCTAGATATTTATGTTTGCCGCTCTGCAGCAGCCTTAGGTGTAAGACGCAAAAACCAATTATTTATCAACAATCGCAATCTCACTTTTTCCGAAAGTAGTGCGGTTTTTGGATTAGACGATCAAGGCTATTCTACACAAGCTTCTTTTTTAGATTATGATCGTGATGGAGATCTAGATATGTTCTTATTAAATCATTCTGTGCAAGAATATGCTGGTTTTTCTAAAAACCTCACTCAATTTAAAAATCAAGAGCACAAAGCGTATGGTGATAGATTGTATCGCAATGATTTATTTGTAGAAGGAGAAGAAATGATCGGTCGCTTTTTTGATGTCACTGCTCAATCGGGAATACAAAGTTCGGTTTTAGGTTTTGGATTAGGAGTTGCAGTTGATGATCTTAATGGAGATGGTTGGCCTGATATTTATGTGAGTAACGATTATAACGAAGAGGACTATGTTTACATCAATCAGCAAGATGGAAGCTTTAATAATGAAGTTAGAAATATGCTCGATCAGACATCTTTATTTTCAATGGGAAATGATATTGCTGATGTGAATAATGATGGTCTACCAGATATTATAAGCCTAGATATGTTGCCAGAAAACCATGATCGAATTCAGATGACTTCTGGTTCGGATAATTATGAAAAGAAACAACAATTATATAGAGCAGGATTTCATAATCAAAGTATGAGAAACATGCTTCAACTTAATAATGGTGATGGCACATTTTCTGAAGTCGGTCAGATCGCAGGCTTGTCAAATACAGACTGGAGTTGGGCGAGCTTGATCGAAGATTTTGATCTTGATGGTGACAAAGATATTTTCATTACAAATGGATATAAAGCAGATTATACCAACATGGACTTTATGGCATATGCTGCGAATGAGCAGGTCCAAAATCAACAAAAACAAAAAGAGCTCGATGTTTCAAAATTGATTTCAAAAATTCCTTCGATTGATGTATCAAATTATCTCTTCGAAAATGAAGGTAATATTCAATTCAAAAATATATCCGATAGAAGCGGTCTAGATAAAATACACTTGTCGAATGGCGCCGCATATGCAGATCTGGATGCAGATGGAGATCTAGATTTAATAGTTAATCACGTCAATGAAAAGCTGAGCATCTATAGAAACAATACGATAGATCGTACCGATGGTAGATCTGTCAGAATTACCTTAAAAGGTTCTCATACAAACCGATTTGGAATAGGGGCGAATCTAAACGTTTTGAATGATGACAAAGATGTAATCTACAGCAAAACAGTGTCACTGACTCGTGGATTTCAATCGTCAGTGGAGCCTGTTGTATTAATTGCTGAGCCTGTCATAGAACAAGGGAAATATATTTCTGTATTGTGGAGCGATGGGATTTATCAAGTGGAAGAGATCTCCTCTCTTTCTGAAATGAATATTCATTATAACCGAGATAAACATGTCGATGAAGAAAAGAATAAAGAGAATAAACTTCTACAGCTGATTCATGAGCAAGTCTTAGAGTATACTCATGTTGCTAAGGACTTCGCAGATTTCGATAGACAAGGATTGTTGCTTTTTAAAATGTCTGACTATGGTCCGAAGGCAGCCATGGCTGATGTGAACAATGATGACTTACTAGACATTTACATTTGTGGAAACGACCAACAAGAAGGACAATTGTGGCAGCAGAATAGTGATGGTGGATTTACCAAAAAGAGCACAGTTTCATTAGAATCACAATTAGCAAATGAAAGAGATGCCGTATTTTTTGATGCTGACTCCGATGGTGATTTGGACTTGTATGTGACTGTTGAGAATTATTCTCAGATAGAAATAAATAGTCAGCTTTCAGATCAATTATTTATCCAACGAAGCGATGGTACATTTCACGAAAGTGAGAAAGTAATAGAATCAGAAAAGAGTCACTCAGTCGTTAGAGCGAGCGACTTTGATCAGGATGGAGACATGGATTTATATATAGGTGGCTTTCTGAATGGCAACAATTTTCCGCATAGCTCAAATAGCATCTTGCTACAGAATGATGGAAGTGGCTCATTCGAAAAAGTCAATCAAGAATTCATTCCAGAATTAAAACAAAATCAAATTGTAACAGATGCTCAATGGTTTGATTATGATCAAGATGGCGATGAAGATTTAATCATTGTGGGTCATTGGATGCCGGTTACAATTTGTTTGAATGATCTTGATCATTTCTCTTTAAGAGAGATAGCTAATTCTTCAGGCTTATGGAATACAATAGAGATTGTTGATGTGAATAAAGATGGTTACGAAGACGCCATTTTAGGCAACTATGGAAAAAATTCTCAACTCATAGCAGATTCTATAAACCCACTTAAATTATATGCGAGTGATTTTGATGACAATGGAACAATCGATCCAATCTTTTCTAAAACAATAAATGGAGATATCTTACCCATTGCGTTTAGAGATGATCTTTTAAAACAAATCCCTTCACTCAAAAAGAAATTTACATCTTATGCAGACTATGCACAAGCGACTGTAGCAGATATGTTTAGTGATGAACAATTAGAAAAGTCAGATAGGAGAGAGGTGCAGACTCTGGCGACCAGTTTATTGACGAATCATGCCGATGGATCATTTTCAATCAAGGAATTAAATTGGGAAGTGCAGCAATCTCCAGTTTATGCCATTGCTTCAACTGATATAAATAATGATGGTCATATCGATATTTTACTTGGTGGAAATCAAATTGGAGCGATGGAACAAATTGGGCCTAATTTATCAAATAAAGGAACAGCGTTATTTGGTGATGGATCATGGGAATTTACAACAACCAATATTGGTAGTTCTTCTTTAGGGATTCGTGGAGAAGTCAGAGATATTATTCCCATAAATGAAAATAGATTTATCTGGCTACGTCATCAAGACAAACTCATTATGACTAATACAATAGAAACTAATTCTAAATGAAACTCAATTGGACATCCGATGCAGAGCTTTTCAAATTATTAAAAGCAGAGTTGTTTTCAGCTGTACTTGGAGATGTGATGGATACCTTGGATTTGAAGAATCAATTTTTATCTCCGTCCATCAAACCAATCAATGAAGACATGATTATAGCTGGCAGAGCAATGCCAGTCCTTGAAGCTGATATCGGTGATGTTATAATTACTAATAAATCACTGAAAGACAAAGATTTTGGCGTCATGTTCGAAGCACTTGACTCATTAGTAGAAAATGATGTGTACATATGTTCAGGTTCAAGTTTGGAGTATGCACTTTGGGGTGAAATGATGAGTACTCGAGCTAAACATTTGCACGCAGCTGGAGCAGTTCTCGATGGTTATCATAGAGATACAGTAGGGGTTTTGAGAGTAGCATTGCCATGTTTTTCATATGGTGCATACGCTCAAGATCAAGGAGTCAGAGGAAAGGTTGTTGACTTTAATTGTCCCATTGAAATGAATGGTGTCATTATTAATCCGGGAGATATTGTGTTTGGAGACCGCGATGGTGTTGTTATTATTCCTAAGGCAGTTGAGTCAACAGTTATTCAGTTGGCATATGATAAAGCAACCACCGAAAGTAAGCTGAAATTGGCTATTGAAAATGGAATGAGTACAGTAGAAGCGTATAATAAATTTGGAGTAATGTGATTAGTTGGAGTATTAAAGTGTAGAGTTATATAGATGATAAACGTAGTGTTCGTAAGTGCTAAATTAAATACAGTGGCGGCTTCCGGTCAGATACGCTGAGCGATTATGCTAACCAAGTTTTTTTTGTTCGTTTCTTCGTTGATTGGAAAAAAATGAAAAAGATAATTTGACTTATCTTTCAAGATAGAATTCAACTAAAATTATGAACCTTAGTAAATCTAATATACTTGTGACAGGAGCTGCTGGAACTGGCGTTGGTTTCGGAGTCTGTCAAGCATTGGAAGAAGCTGGCGCAACAATTATAATAAATGATTTAAAAAAAGAAAAAGTAGAAAAAGCTGTTACGCAATTTAAAAATGCAATTGGTATAAAAGCAGACTTGACGAATGTAGAAGAAGTCGAAGCAATGTTTGAAAAAATAAGAACTGAAAGCGGAGTCATTCATGGTTTAGTTAACAATGCTGGAGTTGGCCTCACTAAAGCTGTTCATGAAATCACAGAAGAAGAATATGATAATTTATATGATGTAAATATGAAAGCCGTTTGGCGTGTGACTAAATATTTTACGAAGCAGTTATTAGATAACGAGACAGCAGGTAATATCGTGAATGTTTCCTCAGTACATGCATTTGCAAGTCAACCAAATTATAGCACTTATGCTTCGTCTAAAAATGCGATTGAAGGTTTTACTCGAGCGATTGCCTATGAATTAGGTCAATATAATATTCGATGCAATGCAATCGCGCCTGGTTATGTCCATGCCGAGCAAAATCTTGATTTAATTAGCCAATGGTCTGATGACCCAAAGCAATGGGTTGAAGATTTTATCAATAAGCAACAAGTGCTCCATCGATCAATCGAGCCAATAGACTGTGGTCGAACAGTCGCATTTTTATTGTCAGAGAGTAGTCGATCAATAACTGGACAAACTATATATGTAGACGCCGGAAAAACCATCATGTTATTCAATAAAGATTACATTACTAAAGAATGATAATAGAAAATATTAAATGCTATGAGGTCATCGTGCCTGCGCATCCAGGAAGTATAGAAGGCAAAGGTATTCATAAGCCTCTCCACAAATTACCAGTTGGTGCAGATGCTGGTTGGACAAAACAATTTGATGAGCTTCCAAAACTGCTCTTACAAATAACATTGAAAAATGGAGTTGTGGCGTGGGGTGAGTTATATAGAGATCATAATTGGACAATGGTGGAGAGCATTGCAAATCGATTACTCGGTTTAAATATCAGTGAACTATGTTTGCAAAAATTGCCCTTTACTTTTTGTCGAGAATATGATGGTTTTGAAACGGCGATATGGGATGGCTTTGCAAAGTCTCACAGCATGAGATTAGTTGATATGCTTGGTGGACAAGTGCAGGAGAAAATCAAAATCGGAGCGTGGTCAAGCCATCGGCCAATAGAAGACATCAGTGAGTTAGCAAAGACTTTCGCCAGCCAAGGCTACGACTGCATTAAATTTAAATCAGACTTAGAAGATGATATCGTAGGAATGTGTGCACACATTAAAGATGCTGCTCCTGATATGCAAGTCATCATTGATCCCAATGAACGCTGGACTCATGCTTATGAGACCAAAAGTAGAATTGATGGATTAGCTGAAATAGGAAATGTACTGTGTCTGGAAGACCCAATTCCAAGATGGAAATTAGATGAGTATGCAATGTTAAGACAGTATGGATCTATTCCAATTGTGTTGCACGTATCTCTTCCCTATATTTTACATGGTCAGCGAATCAAGGATGCCATTCAAGCTATTCAGATGAAAGCAGTAGATGGCTTCAACTTTAATAGTGGCTTGGCGAATTTTCAGCGTTTAGATCATATTGCAGTTGCTGCAGGTTTGCCTAGTTGGCATGGATCTGAAATAGATTTTGGAATTATGGAAGCGATGTATTTGCATTCTGCCGCTGCTGCACAATCATGTGTATGGCCATCTGATATCTTTGGTCGATTGATCCGAGAGCATGATCTTTTGAAAACCCCAATCCGTATGGAACCTCCGTATGCATATTTGCCTGAAGGTGATGGCCTTGGTGTAGAAGTAGATATGGATGCAATTAATCAATATTTAGTACAGACGAAAGAATATTCAATCTAAGATTAATAAAAAATAAAGCATGGAAAGAAGTCAATATAAAAATCCGTTTCCAACCAAATCTGATAGACATGAGATATGGGAGATGCTCGTCGAAAGAGACATTATTGCATTTTGTCAACAAGACTGGTCGATGGTGCAGGATGATTTTATAGAAGATACCTTCATGGGAATTGACGGTGCTGCTAAAGACAATCCAGATGCCTGGACTCTGAATTTTGCGACGCTTGAAGACTACAAATTCGAATGGATTAAACAAGCAAAAGAATTTTATGAAAGAGAGTGGGCTGAGGATTATGAAGATGCTTTTTATCGAGCGACTAATTTAAGAGATATTGATGTACAAGGAAATGTAGCTGTGGCGCATAAAAAGTTTGATGGGCAGGTTTTAGCAACAGATGGTACAGTAATGAGACTTAATTGGCAAACATTGTATCGCTGTCAAAAGAAAAATGGAGCTTGGAGAATTCAAGGATTTACTGGTTATTTACCTTATCCAATGGGTGGTAGATCTACAAACCAAACTGCTGCAATACGGATTCCTTTACAAGCTGGACAGCATATTACTGCAGGGCCATATTCCCCAGTACTAGAAATTAATCCTTCTAAGCTAGTGGTTATTTCAGGGCAAGCTGCAATTGATATTCAAGGAAATGTAATCGGGGACACGATTGAAGAACAAACTCATTTAACGATGCAAAATTGCGCGAAGCAACTCGCAGATGGAGGCTGTTCTTTAAATGATGTTTTTAAGTGTAATGTCTACTTGACAGATCTAGATCATTGGCCTCGATTTAATGAAGTATATAAAACATATTTTGATCAACCTTTGCCCGTGAGGACTGCAGTGCAAACACCTTTGCTGATGACATTGTTAGTCGAAATTGAAATGTGGGCAGCGAAGAAATAAAAAAAATGTTGAATGTTGAATGTTGAGTATTGAATGTAGAGTGATTGCTGAATGCGTCTCGCCTGAATCTTGAAAAAATATGTTGATTGTTGAGTGTTGCTGTAGGCGTATCGCCTCAGCCTAAGTTACTGAAATTGACATTGAGATTGACATTAATATTGTACTTGTAATTGAAATATTCATTGTTATTTTAAAAACCTTAAAGAAAACTATGTACTGGGATCAATTAACCTCTCCACAAATTGCTGCACTGGATAGATCTATTCCAGTGATCTTTCCCATTGCTGCTACTGAGCAACATGGCTATCATTTACCATTAGCAACAGACAGAATGATCGGGGAACATTTCTGTAAAGAACTCCATGAAAAAATTCCAAACGATGTTCTCATATTACCGATTATTAGCGTTGGTTGTTCAGAGCACCATACAGATTTTGCAGGGAGTTTATCTATCCAACATGTAACGATGTTAAATCAAATGACAGATATCGCTGATTGTGTGGTGAAATATGGCTTTAAAAACGTATTTGTCCTTAATTCACATGGAGGCAATCAAGCGATTGCCCAGACTTTCGTCGAATCTTTTGGTTTTCGCAATCCAGAAGTGAATATCGCATTTACCAGTTGGTGGAAAATGGCACCTGATGAATTGAATAAAATCCAAGAATCTGGTCCAGGTGGAGTAGGGCACGCTGCCGAATTTGAAACATCTCTGATGTTAATCATCGCCCCAAATTTAGTTTATCTCGAAAAAGTCGAACCAATGGCGAACATTCCTACACATGAATGGGCAGAGGGTGATCTAATCAAAGGTGGCCAAGTCAGTTTGTATAGAAGATTTAAAGAGATGACACCAACTGGTGTATATGGAGATGCGACATTGGCGTCGAAAGAAAAGGGAAATCAGATTACCAGATGTGTCGTGGATGGCTTGACGAAGATTTTAAAAGAATATAAGCAGAAGGATATTCATATACCTTTGTAAATATAATACCATGCATTTTCGGAGGAAGGTAGCCACGTCATGCATCCCGTCATACCTTATATGACAAAAAGTCAAACTTCGCTTTAAAATTGACTACTTTACAAAAGTGTTTTCAGAATATAAATCAAGATATGACAAACAATTTGAATCTAGCAGTATTAATTGATGGCGATAATATTCCGTCAGGCTACGTCAGAGAAATGATGCAAGAAATTGCTAAATATGGCAATCCGACAATTAAAAGAATTTATGGTGACTGGACTAAACCAGGGCTAAATAAATGGAAGAAATTACTTCTAGAAAATGCCATAACACCAATTCAGCAATATGCTTATACGACAGGAAAAAATGCGACTGATTCTTCTATGATTATAGATGCAATGGATATTCTGTATAGTGAGAAGACTGATGGATTTTGTTTAGTGTCAAGTGATAGTGATTTTACTAGATTAGCTACAAGGTTGCGTGAAGCAGGAAAATTGGTCATTGGCATTGGTGAGAAAAAGACGCCGAATCCATTTATAGTCGCTTGTGATAAATTTATTTATATAGAAATTCTAAAAGGTCAATCAGAAGAAAAACTTGAGAAGAAGACTGAGAATAAGCAAAGTGTAGATAAAATTACGAAGCGTGAAATATCTCTGATTGCTAAATCAATTCGAGATCTATCTGATGATGATGGATGGGCATTTTTAGGAGATGTTGGAAGTTTAATTCAGAAAAAGAAGCCAAATTTTGATTCTAGGAATTATGGTTTTGAAAAATTGACACCATTAATTAAATCAATTGGTAGATTCGAAATCGAATTAAGAGAAAGTGGAAATAGTAAGCGTAAATTGATTTACGTAAAAAATAAAAAAAGATAGTTCATCAACATTTTTTAAATACTGACTTTAGCTTACGAATCACTGTAAAATTCTACATTTTCTTTCATGACAACATCTATTGGCAAGTATTGAGTTTGTGGAGATGGTGTATCATTCAATAGGTAGTTATATATAGACATGATACCAAGATATCCTTGTTCAGAAAGGTTTTGATTAATCAGAAAAAAATCTTCTTCATTTTTGAACAGTTTTAAGTTTTCCTCAATAAGATCAAAGCCAATAAAATTAAGATGACGATTACTTAAATCAATAAATTCAGAAATGACTCTATGTATTTTAGAAGTCGTGACG
>Ga0209828_1001151_pt1 | contig 24432 bp, 24 predicted proteins | sample MaitaG_FD_187429 | JGI IMG/M metagenome (GOLD analysis project Ga0209828, IMG submission 187429) | Marine algal microbial communities from Maine, USA - Maine_Asex2 metaG (SPAdes) (version 2) | ecosystem: Host-associated > Algae > Red algae > Unclassified | place: Maine, USA | collected 2015-01-05
GGGCCGCGCCGAAGCCGCCCGCTACCAGGCCCAACCACTGTCAGGTCTCGAGACCGGCATGGTCGACTACGAGAATCCGCTGCAGATCGACCGCATCGATATGCCCACCTACGACGACAAGATGTTTACCTAGCCACTGCTTCGGCCCTTGCCGGGCCGACTCGTTGCACGGAGCTGCTTCGGCCCTTGCCGGGCCCGGCAATCACATCTGCAGACTTTTGAGGATCGCGGCCGCTTCGGCCGCGATTTCTCGTACTACGTCTCCTGCGCCCGGAATGCCAGTCATCGATGCGACCCCAGCACCGGCGTAGAGCGGCTGCAGTTGGTCATCATCGTTGGCCTTCGCAGCCCCGATCACGTCAGCTCCTGCAGCCGCTTGCAGCAACCCGGGCAGCGGTTCGTGACCCGCTTCGTTCCAGGCTTCGGTGAAGTCAGAGTCGAGCACGCGGGCCCATTGGCCGGTGAAACCATCGGTCAGCGTGGTGCTGCGATCGCCGGTGGTGAGCCGGCGCTTCCACATGTTTGACGCCGCCGACTCGCGTGTTGCCACGAAGCGGCTTCCGAGCAACACCCCGTCGGCACCGAGCGCAAGCATCGATGCCATGCCCCGGCCATCGACGATGCCACCCGCAGCCAACACGGGCACCTGCGCCCCAACGAGGTCGATGACCTGAGGAACGAGGGTGAGCGTGCTCTGACCCGTAGCGCCCGCTCGGTCGTGCTTCTGGCCATAGCTACGGTGCCCACCAGATTCGCTCCCCTGGGCGACGACCACATCGGCGCCATTGGCAACAGCGGCCTGCGCGTCGTGGGTGGTAGCCACCATGGCGACGACCTTGGTGCCGACGCTATGGAAGCGCTCGACCAGCCCGGCCTCGGGCACACCTATTGCGGCGCTAAAGATCGGGATGCGTTGTTCGATCATCACGTCGAGCGCTGCGTTGACGAGATCGGCGCCGACCGGCGGGCGAGCCAACGTCGGCTCAAGCCCGAACCGTGGGCGGAACTCGTTGAAAACAGATTGGGCGCCCTTGACCACATCGTCAGAGATCGCGTCGGGATCTGGTGGCGTGCGCACGTCGTCGTGCAACCAGATGTTGACCCCAAACGGTTGGTCGGTCAGCTCGCGGACTCGCGCAATGGCGGCGCGCACCTTGTCAGGCGAGAGCCGAAGCGCTGCGAGCACACCAGCACCGCCAGCGTTCGATACCGCTGCGACCAGTTCTGGCCCAGCGACGCCACCCATGCCCGATTGCACGATGGGCACCTCGACACCGAGCACCGACTGCAAACGCAAGTTCAACGACATCTCGACACGCTAGCTATGACTGCTTGGTTGCTAGCCACTCGATTACGCCGTGAGCAGCCGCAACACCAGTGCTGAAGCACGCCTGCAACAGGTAGCCGCCGGTAGGTGCTTCCCAGTCGAGCATCTCCCCTGCTGCAAAGGTGCCCGGTTTCGCTCGGATCATGAACGTGTCGTCGATCTCGCTGAACCGCAGACCGCCCGATGACGAGATCGCGCGGTCGATAGGGGCCAATCCGTCGATACCGAGTGCGAGCGATTTGATCAGTTCGGTCATCGCTTGGGGGTCATCGGGAAGCTGATTTTGCGTCGCATCACGCATCACGGCAATCGCTGCCGACGACATGCCCGCGGCGCGTAGCCACGACGTTTGGGTCGCTCCGCTGCGTCGACGATCGAGCCGTTCGCGCAAGGATGAAACCGTCAGATCTGGCAGCAGATCTAGGCACACCCGGGGAACCGTCGTGAGCCCGCGTGACAAGGCATAGATCGGGCCGCCCTCAAGACCCGTCTTGGTAATCACGATGTCACCGCGAACTGTGTTGGAGGTCGCGCCGTCAACGCCGGCCGCGATGTTCTTGATCGCGGCACCTTCGTGGCTCGACAAGAGCAGAGCGGTCCAGGGCACCAGTACCCCGCAATTCGCTGATCCGAGCGGCTCGCACCCGATGTTTGCGTCGCGTAGATGGGCCTGCCACGAGCCATCGCCGCCGACCCTTGGCCAACTCGCCCCGCCCACCGCCAATACGTAAGCGTCCGCTTGAGTCGCTTCGTCATCGATTAACAGCTCACCTTGTGCGCTCCAGCCCGTCCACTCTCGTTTGAACGCAAAGTCGACGCCGAGCCCGTCGAGCCGAGCGAGCCATGCCCGCAACAAAGGAGTCGCACGGAACGACTCGGGAAACACTCGCCCGCTCGATCCAATGTGCACCGGCTCGCCGAGGTCGTTGCACCATTGCTGCAACGCGTCGGCGTCAAACGCTCTCACCGCAGACTCGAGCCGCGGCCGGTCAGGCCCATACCGCTCAAGCAACTGATCGAGCTCTTCGCTGTGGGTCAGGTTGAGCCCGCTTCGGCCAGCCAGCAGAAACTTGCGCCCGGCAGAACGCCGCTGCTCGTAGACGGTGACAGCGCACCCGGCGGTCGCCAACGTCTGTGCAGCGATCAACCCAGCCGGCCCGCTCCCTATCACCGCAACGTTCACCCGCTGAAGGTACCTGCATTGAGCGGGACCAAGTTGGGACCGGCACTTCTAGACTGCGGGCATGGCTGAGGATCTGTTGTTCGAGGTGCGCGACCTGCATGTGCGGGCCGAGGAAACGCCGATACTCGACGGCATTAACTTGTCGATCGCAGCGGGCGAAGTCCACGCGATTATGGGCCCGAACGGTTCGGGCAAGTCGACGCTGGCGACCGCCCTGCTCGGCAACCCTGAATACGAGGTCACGAGCGGTCACATCATGCTCCGCGGCGACGACGTGACAGACTGGGAGGCCGATGTTCGCGCTAAGCACGGCATGTTTCTCGCATTCCAGTACCCGCAAGAAATCCCCGGCGTCACCGTCAACAACTTCCTGCAACAAGCAGTCGGCGCCCGACGCGGCGAAGAACAGTCGGTGCTCGAAACCCGCCGTCGCATCATGGGTTGGATGGAACGCCTCGAGATGGACGCTCGATTCGCCGAACGCTTCCTCAACGAGGGGTTCAGCGGCGGCGAGAAGAAGCGGGCCGAAGTACTGCAGATGGCAATGCTCGAACCCGAGATCGCAGTGCTCGATGAGACCGACTCGGGGCTCGACGTCGACGCGTTGCGCATAGTGGCGAGCGGCGTAAAGGCCGTTCGCGAAGATCGCCCCCACATGGGTGTGCTTGCGATCACCCACTACCGCCGACTTCTCGACCTTCTCGAACCCGATCATGTGCATGTGCTTGTCGATGGTCGCATCGTGGCGAGCGGTGGCATGGAGATCGCTGAGCAGCTCGAGACCGATGGGTACGAGGCATTCCGGTGAGCGACGAGCTCGATGTCGAAGCCATCAGAGCCGACTTCCCGATCTTTGACGGGCCGATAAATGGTCGAGATCTCATCTACCTCGACTCTTCAGGTACGTCACAAAAGCCGCGTCAGGTCCTCGACACGATGCGCTCGTTCTATGTCGAGGCCAACGCCAATGTGCACCGCGGTGCCTACTACCTCAGCGACCAAGCCTCGCGCCGCATGGAGAGTGCTCGCACCAAGGTCGCCCGTTTCATCGGCGCATCCCAGGCCGAAGAAGTCATCTTCACCAAGAACGCAACTGAAGCGCTGAACCTGCTCGCTGCCAGCTGGGGTCGCGCCAACCTGCAACAAGGCGACGCGGTCGTGCTCAGCGTGATCGAGCACCACGCCAACATCGTTCCGTGGCATATGCTGGCTGCCGAGCGCGGCATCGAGTTGCGGTTCATTCCGATCGGCGACGACGGTCATCTTGATCTCACCGACTTCGAACGCCTCGTCGACGGCGCCAAACTCGTGTCGATTACCGCAATGTCGAACGTCACCGGCACGTTGCCGCCGATCCCACGCATCTGCGAGCAGGCCCATGCCGCCGGTGCTCTGGTAGCGATCGACGCATGCCAGTACGTGCCACACCTGCCGACACGGGTCGCAGACCTCGGCGTCGACTTCATGGCCTTCAGCGGTCACAAAATGTGTGGCCCAACCGGCGTTGGCGTGCTCTGGGCCCGCCGCGAGATTCTCGACGCTATGCCTCCTTTCCTCGGTGGTGGCGGCATGATCGCCAACGTCACGACCGAGGGTTTTTCGTGTGCCGACGTGCCGTACAAGTTTGAGGCTGGCACTCCCCCAATCGCCGAGATCGTCGGGCTCGGCGCAGCCGTTGACTATCTCGATGGCCTGGGCATGGACGCCATCCGCCGCCACGAAGTTGAACTCACCGGGTACTTCCTGCGCACGATCAAAGAGCGCCACGGCGACGACATCGTCGTACACGGGCCGAGCGAGCCCGCCGAGCGAGGTGGCGTGTTCTCGTTTGCCTACAAAGACGTGCACCCCCACGACCTGTCCCAGGTCCTCGATGAACACGGCGTCAGCGTGCGAGCCGGGCACCACTGCGCAAAGCCGTTCATGAAAGAGCTGGGCGTCGGCGCCACGGCTCGTGCATCGCTGTACATCTACAACACCGAATCCGATGTCGATCGACTCGTCGAGGCACTCGACGACGCATCTGACCTCTTCTCGTTCTGAACCGGAAAGGGCTAGCACATGGCCGGGCTTGAGGACCTCTACAAAGAAATCGTTATCGACCACTACCGCAGCCCTCGCAATCGCGGCGAACTCGAAACGCCACCTGCGCACCATGCCGAGGGTTTCAACCCCCTCTGCGGCGACGAAGTCCATGTCTATGTCACCATCGAAGACGGCGTCATTGACGACGTTGCGATTGGCGGGCAAGGCTGCTCGATCAGCCAGGCGTCCGCTTCGATGATGTCGGCTGCGATCAAGGGTAAGACGCTCGACGAGGTTGGCGAACTCTCGACTGCGGTCAAGGCGATGATGTCGATCCACGAGCAGACGCTCGATGACGACTCAGGTGTGCTTCCTGACCCACCCGATGTCGAGCTTGGTGACCTCGAAGCGCTCAAGGGCGTCGTAAAGTTTCCGGTGCGCATCAAGTGCGCCACCCTCGGCTGGAACACCTTGGCCGAAGCCCTGTCGAAACAGGAGTGACTTCGAGATTGGCCAAGGCACTGGTTGCAGGGAGCTCCGCAGCCGTGTTGATGCTCGAGATTCTCGCCGGCCGATTGTTGGCGCCGTATGTCGGCGTCTCGCTTGAGACCTTCACCGGAATCATCGGTGTCGTCCTCGCCGGTATCGCTATCGGCGCGTGGGCGGGCGGTGCCTTGTCTGACAGCCGCGACCCAGCGAGCATGATCGGGCCCTGCCTGCTGCTTGGCGGAGCACTGAGCTGGTTATCACTGCCGCTCATCAGTGCGCTCGGCCCGCAGTTCGATGACGGTGCTGTCGCCATCACCATGCTGAGCCTGATTGCCCTCTTCCCGCCGGCGGCGGTCTTGAGCGCAATCTCGCCAATGGTGGCCAAGCTGGTACTGCGCGACCTCAGCGACACCGGCACCGTGGTCGGCGGCCTCTCGGCGTTTGGCACCCTCGGCGCCTTGGTCGGCACGTTCGTGACCGGGTTCGTGCTCGTCTCAGCGCTGCCCACCCGTCTCACGGTGATTGCGATCGGTGCGGCGCTCGTCATTTGGGGAATCCTCACGCATTGGCATCTCACGCGATCGCTTCCGACGATGACCGCAGCGGGCTTGCTCGTGCTCAGCGGCATCGTTGGCGTTGCGGCTGGCCAGCCGTGCGACCACGTCACGACCTACTTCTGCGCCAATGTGATCGTTGACGACGAAGTCGCCTCGGGGCGCAGCCTGTGGCTCGACGGCATTCGCCACGCGTATGTCGATCTCGATGACCCAACCAACCTCGACATTCGCTACATCCGGTTGTTCGCCAGCGTCGCCGATGCCCAGCCCGACGGGCCAATCGACAGCCTGCACATCGGCGGCGGCGGTTTCTCGTTCCCTCGCTATCTCGAAGAGGTCCGGCCCGGAAGCACCGCCGTCGTGCTCGAAATCGATGGCGCGCTCGTCGACCTCGTCGAAGACGAACTGGGCCTGGCACCGAGCGATTCGCTGCAGACCCAGGTCGGCGATGCCCGACTCGCCCTTGCCGACATGTCGGCCGCCAGTTTCGACTTGGCGATCGGCGATGCCTTCGCTAGCCGATCGGTGCCGTGGCATCTGACGACCCGCGAGTTTCTTGGCGAGGTAGATCGAGTGCTTCGCGACGACGGCGTCTATGTCATGAACGTGATCGATGGCGGTGGCTACGACTTCGCCCGAGCCGAGCTCGCGACACTCGCTGAGATCTTTGAGCACGTACGAGCGATTGTGCCGACCAATGGCCTCGACGCGTTCAAGACCGCCAACGTGGTGCTGATCGCAGCGCACTCGCCGATTGATACCTCAGATGCGATTGCGCTCGACGAGGCCGATGGTGTCTTGTGGACCGAGGCCGAAACCAGAGCATGGATGAGCGACGCCGAGCCGCTGCGCGACGACTTTGCGCCTGTCGACCAGCTTCAGCAGTAGCACCGCAGCAGTAGTCTCGGTTCATGACTGAACCACCTGGCTGGATGCGCGAAATCGACGAACTTCACGAGTTCTTCGAAGCCCTATTCCTGGGCACGATCTCGTCGCTTGAGCGGGCCGAAGCCGCGCTGGCCGACGATTTCACAATGGCGGGACCCGACGGCAGCGTCGCTGATCGCGCAACTGTCTTGGCGATGCTCGACGCTGGCCAAGGGCACACCTCGTCGCTGCGCATCGAGGTCGAAGACCATCGTTTATTAGCCGAAACCGACAAGATAATCGTCGCCAGCTACGTCGAGATCCATCGGCTGTCGAGCCGCAACAACCGCCGGCTCACGACCGTTGTCTTCCGCAAAGACGCCTCGGCACCCAACGGTGTGCGATGGGTCCGCGGTCACGAAACCTGGCTGGATCGGGGCCTCGGCGACGAGTGACTTCGCAATACCGGCTGAGCCTCTCGCAATCACAGCTTCGTCGCTCCGCTCCTCGGGCCGCTCTGCTGAGCCTCTCGCAATCGCAGCTTCGTCGCTCCGCTCCTCGGGCCGCTCTGCTGAGTTTCTCGCAATCGCAGCTTCGTCGCTGCGCTCCTCGGGCCGCTCTGCTGAGTTTCTCGCAATCGCAGCTTCGTCGCTCCGCTCCTCGGGCCGCTCTGCTGAGCTTCCATTGCCTGAATCCGATGCATGAATGTCGCACCATGCGTCTACGGTGCGAGCCGTGCCTGGCCCACCTGTGACGATCGAGATGTTGCGCGCTCGTAACATCGCTCACGAGCGCGCCCGCGACGAGGCCGATCTGTTGTCGGCGGTGCAGTTCCTCGTCGATGGTGGGGTGACTCTCGATGAGATCGAAGAACACGGCATTCAACGCATGGCTTCGGCTCGACTCGTGCGCGAACGTCCCTGGTACGGCACCGATGCGGCCGCTGCTCTCCTTGGCGTTGGCATCGACCCAGAGTTCTCCGAGCGATTGCGCCTGGCCATGGGGCTCGGCATTGGCACCGGTCTCGGCCTGACCCCCAGCGAGCTCGAAGCCACCCGGTTCTTTGCTGGCCTGCGCAACATCATCGGTGAAGAAGACACCTTGTCGATGGTGCGAGTTATTGGCTCAGCGAGCTCGCGTATCGCCCGAGCAACCACAGCGGTCTTGCGAGTGAACTTCAGCGCACCCCTCGATGATTCGCCTGCGCCGCTCGCCGATGCAGTGCACGCCTATACCGAGCTCATCAACTCGGCACTGCCGCCGATGCTCGACTCAGTAGCGGCGCTTATCCAGCGACACCTAGCCACCTTCATCGCTGGCGGAGGCCAGGAACTGCGTGTTGATGACTCGCGAAGTGCCGCATTGCAGCGGCTAGTCGTCGGCTTCGCTGACCTCGTCGGGTTTACCGCGTTCACCGAAGGTGCAGACGCCGCTTCGTTCATGGCAACGATGCTCCGATTCGAAGCCCAGGTGCAAGAGATCATCGTGTCCAATGGCGGCACCGTCGTCAAGATGATTGGCGACGAGGTCATGTTTGTCACCCAACACAGCGACCAGGCACTGGCGATCGCTCATGGGCTGACACAAGTCTGTCGAGACATCGCCGGCATCTCAGGCATGCGGGTAGGTCTGTCACGTGGTGACGTGATCAATGCCGGTGGCGACTACTACGGCACCGTCGTCAATATCGCCGCTCGCATCGTCGGCCAAGCTTTTCCCGATGCCATCGTCTCCACCCAAGCCGTAGTCGACGCATTGCCAGGCACCGCCACGATTCGCCCACTCGGGGCCTATGAACTTCGAGGCATCAGCCAACCCGTCGAGCTCTATCGCATCGACGCTTCGTAGAACGGCCGCAGCAGCAACGCAAGTGCGCGGCTTAGCAGGCTAGAACCGGGGCTACACCTCGATGGTGCCGCTCGATCCAATGTCCGGTGTCGACCCAGTGAGCTTGGCTTTAGCGATCTCGAGTACTTGCGTAAGTTTGCCAGCCGCCGTCCACCACTCGATTCGGTCGGTCGCTACGCGAAGTGCGATCGGCTCGGCATCGGGACCGAAGAACGCATCGGACATCGGGTCGGTGAGCTCGTCTATCCGGGCTTGGCTTGCATCGAGTTCTGCGCGGCCAGCGAAGGAAATCCAGACATCGTTGCCGTCTACAATTGCGGCATTTATTGGTCCGCTTGACGTTGGCCGAACCCAATCAGCCTGCGCATCGACCAGGAACCAGAGGTCGCCAACGTCAGTGATCTGTTGGATGGTCACGGGCCGCGCTGACAGGGTTCCTCGTTCGTCAGGCGTTGTCAGCATGGCTGTTTTTACGCCGTCGAGTAGGCGCTTTACATCTTGGGCGGTTGCGGGTTCGGTCATGGTCATCCTCTTGTAGGTCTTTGCGGGTTCGATCTGACTGTTGTGAAATCGCTGAGCGCACCCCTGCTGGCTGTCGCTTCCGTCAAATCAATGTCGGTGTGGCAACAGAATGGAAGAGGTTTCTGCAGAGCCGCCGTCTTTGTGGCGGTTTCGCAACTTCGCAGTCAGGTACCCCAGCAAAGGTCGACCGATTCATTCGGCCCATGCGTTCATTCGGCCCATGCGCAGGAGTGCGCAAGGTAGCCCTTTGGGGGCTAGACCCTGCGATGCTTATGAATCGCATCGAAGGTGGTGGGGTACCAGAGTGCCGCCAGAACAGAAGGACAGCCAATGACCAATCGCCACACGGACTCGTGGACGCTGAACAACTTTGATCCCGCCGAAAATTCGCTTGCAGGTTGGTTGGTGGGCGAAATGTCAGAGCCGCTCGAGACCGCCCAAATATGATGGGCCTACCATCACCAGCTTCGATCACCGACGCGCTACTTGAGTGCACCATCGTCGCCAGCTTCACCAAAATCGGCTTTGACGTACGAAGCCGGGTTGGCGACTGGGGCAACCAGCCGCCCTCTCTTTCAGGCCAAACAGCGATTGTCACCGGGAGCACGAGTGGTATTGGCCGTGCAACAGCCGAGAGGCTTCTCGCATTGGGAGCCGATGTGATCGTCACTAGCCGCAGCGCTGACGGAGCCGACGAAGCCGCTGAGCAACTCAACGCCGCCACCTCTACCAGCAGTCACCGCCGAGGGTCAGCGACCGGCCTTGCACTCGATACCTCGAGCTTTTCGTCAATACGTACGTTCGTCGACGCAGTCGAGAGAGTTAGCGAGTCGGTAGAGATGATTGCGCACAATGCGGGAGCGCTGAGCGACGAGTACCAGACCGATGACCGCGGCGTAGAACTCACCCTCTCCTCTCATCTCGTCGGCCCCTACCTGCTTACCAAATTGCTCGAACCGAAACTGTCTCACGGGGCACGGGTTATCTTCATGTCATCGGGAGGCATGTACACCCAGGGTCTTGATGTGCAACGCATCGAGATGTCAGAAAGCGACTACAAAGGCGCGGTCGCCTATGCCCGGGCCAAACGTGGTCAAGTAGAGATGGTCACTCACTTAGGACCAAAATGGGCACCAAGAATTGCGCTCCAAGCGATGCATCCCGGCTGGGTCGATACCCCCGGCGTCGATAGTGGTCTGCCTGGCTTCGGAAAGATCATGGGACCCCTGCTTCGTACCGCAGACCAAGGCGCAGACACAATGGTGTGGCTCGCGGCTGGTGCTGCGGCACAAGAGGATCCGGGCCAGTTCTGGCTCGATCGGTCGCCTCGGCGAACCGCCTACCTACCCGGCACCCAAACGACCGCAAAGGAACGAGACCGACTCATAGCCTGGCTAGATGAGCAGATCTCGGCGGGGCTGTAGACCCCACTGAGGAGACCCCGATGGCGTGTCCAGCAATGGTGTCGGACCCACACAAGAGATCACCTAGACCCAGAAGAGTCGCGCTATGACCAGTCGTTTCCAGACGGACAGATTTGTGCCCGCTACCGGGGGCCTTGCGCATGCCTGAAGGCGACAGCCTGCGCCACGCCGCCGATCGCGTGCGCCCCGTTCTTCAAGGCCAGGCGGTCACCAAAATCTGGTTCCGCAAACTCCGGGGGTACCCACCCCGGGTGGGTGACGTCATTACCTCGGTCGAGGCCGCGGGAAAATACCTGCTCATTCAGTTCGGGGAACGCCTCGTGCTCCACACGCATCTAGGCATGGCCGGTTCGTGGTCCGCGGCAACGCTGGACAAGCCCATACCCAAGACGCCAAAACTTCGCATCGTGATCGAAACCCAGGCCGGAAGAGCACTCTGCTTTGCCGCACCAACGATCGCGACATACCTCGTCGAAGACCCGGCGTCGCCAACAGCACAACTTGGCCCGGATCTCAGTAACGACGACCCCGACCTCAGCGAAGTTGTAAGGCGGTCTCGTCGGTCCACTAGCGACGATGAACCAGTAGCGTCGCTGCTGCTTGATCAGAAAGTAGCGGCGGGTGTCGGCAACGTCTTTAAGAGCGAAACGCTGTTTGTGGCAGGTCTCTACCCCTTTACTGCGGTCTCTGACGTCAACGACGAAGATCTTGTCGCGCTGTGGAAGATTGCGCACCGCCAGCTTCGAGCGAACCGAAGCCGTTCGATGCGTCGAACAACCAGGTCCTCTGCACTGTCAAGGTATTACGTCTACGGGCGCCACCGCCGCGGCTGCCTCTTATGTGACAACGCAATCGACTACTCCCCCGCAGGCCTACTCGCGCCTCGCTCCACCTACTGGTGCCCGACATGCCAACCCGACCGGACCACCACCGAGACCGCTGCTCGCAGCGGCACCGGGCTCGATCTCGCTTAAGCCCCGAATCTGCGCTTCGAGGGATCACCCAACTCATTGTCGGGTACTAGAGGATGCGAACTCACCTGTATGAAAGCGCAGTAGCAATGAAAGATTTTGACGATCAGCCCTGGTTAGAGCAAGACCGGCGCCCAGACGGCGTCTCCGATGACACAGTAGAGGCAATCGGCAAGCTCGGCGAGGCCCTTGAGTGGCTCGAGCGAGCCCGCGGCAGGCTCTATGACTTTCATCAGATGAGTGGTCGAGTCGACCTGCTCATGGGTGAAGCAGCCGAAGAACTCACGTCTGCCGGACACTCCGAGCAAGCTCAGCGCCTTCGCGACAGCATCGTTGGTCGCAACGTGATCGAGGGGCGTTGGTCCTTCCAGATTGTTGAGGAGTACGACGCCACCTACTGGGAGCCATTGAGAGAATTCTGTGCTGAAGTTCGAGCCGACCTCGTCGATGGCAAAGACCATGTCTACGAGTCGGAAATGAAGGAGGATCGACGTTCGCAGGGCCGTCGGCACCATGAATCACGCCCCGAATCAGGGCAGTGAAGCTGCGGCCATGACTCATCGACCTTCGGCTGACGCGCTGACGCCGAGCGAAAACCGGCGCGAGGGGTGACGCTCGATCAGTTCAGCGCGCCGGTGCAAGAGTGGTTCTCGACAAGTTTTCCTGAACCTACGCCGCCGCAGCAAATGGGCTGGCCGGCGATTGCCAACGGCGACAGCACGCTGATCCTGGCCCCTACGGGATCGGGTAAGACGCTCACTGCGTTCTTGTGGGGAATCGATCGGCTCACCTCTGACCCCACTCCTAGCGACGATCCCCATACCCGCATCGTGTACATCTCCCCGCTGCGAGCGTTGGCCGTCGATGTCGACAAGAACCTTCGCGGACCGGTCAAGGGCATAACGCTTGCGGCCGAACGGCTCGGCGCCCCGACGCAGCAACCTACCGTTGGTGTTCGAACCGGCGACACGTCGCAGAAAGAGCGCCGGCAAATAGCCAGGCGGCCGCCAGACATTTTGATCACGACGCCCGAGTCGCTGTACCTCATGTTGACCTCGCAAGCTCGTGCGGGCTTGACACGGGTCGAGGCCGTGATTATCGACGAGATCCACGCACTAGCGGGAACAAAACGCGGCGCCCATATGTCGCTGACACTCGAGCGGCTTCAGGCAATCAACGAAAAACCCGTGCAACGCATCGGCCTGTCAGCCACGCAACGCCCGCTGGAGGAAACCGCTCGATTCCTCGGAGGCCGCCAGGCGGGAGAATGGCGTCCTGTCACGATCGTCGACGCCGGCGTGCGAAAGCCACTCGACATTGAACTCGTAGTGCCGGTTGAAGACATGGGTGAGCTGGGAACCTTTGTCGAAGGCCCCCAAAGTGGGCCCGCTGCGTCAGGTCCGGTGCGAAAGAGTATTTGGCCGTCAATTCACCCTCGCCTGCTGGACCTGATTCAGTCACATCGCTCAACGCTGGTGTTCGTGAACTCTCGCCGACTCGCCGAACGCACCGCCAACCGTTTAAACGAACTCGCCGACGAACGAGCCGCTATTGCACACGATGCATCGACAGCGCTACCGGATTCGGTGCGTGATGGTGTCACCGGTACCGACGACCAAGAGGAACTACCTCTTGTAAGGGCACATCACGGATCGATCAGTCGCGAGCAGCGGTTGCTCATTGAAGACCAACTAAAGCGGGGTGAGCTCAAAGGGCTCATTGCAACAAGCTCACTTGAACTCGGTATCGACATGGGCGCCATCGACCTGGTCGTGCAAGTCGAGTCACCCGGTGCGGTCAGCCGGGGCCTGCAGCGCATTGGGAGATCTGGGCACAACGTTGGCGATATCAGTCGAGGCAAGATCTTCCCGAAGCATCGCGCTGACCTGGTTGAGGCAGCAGTTGTTTCGCATCGCATGCAGCACGGCCTCATCGAATCCACCCGCTACTTGCGTAACCCGCTCGATGTGCTCGCCCAACAAATCGTGGCGATGTGCGCCATGGACGACTGGCCGATCGACAAACTAGCCGAACTGGTCCGCGGCAGCGCCAACTTCGCCGAGATCAGCGACGACGTTCTAAACAACACGCTCGACCTGCTGGCTGGCCGCTACCCGAGCGAACAATTCGCAGAGCTACGGCCCCGGATCGTCTGGGACCGCGTCGAAGACGAAGTCCGGGGTCGTCGCGGCGCCCAACGCTTGGCGGTAACCAATCCAGGCACGATCCCTGACCGCGGCCTCTTTGGCGTCTTCCTTCCCGACGGCACCCGCGTGGGCGAACTCGACGAGGAAATGGTCTACGAAAGCAGGCCTGGCGAGGTGTTCCTCCTTGGTGCATCGAGTTGGCGGATCGAAGAGATCACCTACGAGCGGGTGATCGTGACTCCCGCGCCTGGCGTGCCAGGCAAGATGCCGTTCTGGCATGGTGACGGACCTGGGCGCCCGATTGAGCTCGGCGAAGCTATGGGCGAGTTCATCCGCGAGATTCGCACTCGCAAAGACGCAGCCGAGTGGCTCAGCGCCGAAGTGGGTCTCGACGCACTTGCTGCCGCCAATCTCCTCGGCTACCTCGACGAGCAAGCCGATGCAACCGGCACTGTGCCCGACGACCGCACGATCATCGTCGAGCGCTTCCGAGATGAGATCGGTGACTGGCGCATCTGTATCCACACGCCCTTCGGCGCTCAGGTTCACGCCCCATGGTCGATGGCACTGCGAGCCCGCCTCGAAGAAGAGTTCGGTACCTCGATCGAGATGATCTACAGCGATGACGGCATCGTGCTACGCCTGCCTGAGCACCTCGATGACCTGCCGATCGATCTCCTTGTCTTTGACCCGGCCGAGATCGACCAGCTCGTCATCGAGCAACTTCCTCAAACAGCACTCTTTGCGTCACGGTTCCGCGAAGCCGCAGGCAGAGCCTTATTGCTGCCAAAGCGGCGCCCAGGGCAGCGGACGCCTCTGTGGCAACAGCGCCAACGTGCGGCCGACCTCTTGGCCACTGCGCAGAGCTACCCGGACTTCCCTATCTTGCTCGAGACCGTTCGCGAATGTGTGAATGACGTATTCGACCTGCCAGCCTTGCGCAAAGTCATGACCAGCATTAGCGAGCGCACGATCCGGCTTGAAGCAGTAGAGACACCTAAGGCCTCACCCTTCGCTCAATCGCTGTTGTTCGGCTGGATAGCGACCTACATGTACGAGGGCGATGCGCCACTGGCTGAACGCCGAGCTGCAGCGCTCGCACTCGACAAGGATCTGCTGAGCGAACTGCTCGGCGCCGAAGAGCTGCGTGACCTCCTCGACGCCGACGTGATGGCCGATCTCGAGCTTGAGTTGCAGCGCCTGGTCGACACGCGTGCAGCTCGCGATCCTGACGAAGTGCACGATGTGCTGCGTGAGCTCGGACCCCAGTCCATGCTTGAACTCGCCGCCCGTGTCGCCGAGCCAGCGAAGATCCAGTCATTCACCGAGCAACTCATCGCCGAACGACGAGCCTTTCTGGCAAACATCGCGGGCGAGGAGAGACTCGTCGCTGCCGAAGACGCCGCGCGCGTTCGCGACGCTCTCGGCACCGCGATTGTCGTTGGTCTGCCTGGCGCTTTCACCGATCCTGTTGCTAGCCCTCTCGATGACTTAGTAGAGCGCTACGCACGCACACATTGCCCGTTTCTGGCAAGCGAGGTCGCCCATTGGTTTGGCATCGGCGTCGACCGAATATATGACTCGCTAGAACGAATTGAGTCCACGGGTCGCATCACTCGTGGCGAGTTTCGCCCGGGTGGCAAGGACCGCGAATGGTGCGACAAGGACGTGCTGCGCCGCTTGCGGCGCCGGTCGCTCGCTGCTTTACGCAAAGAAGTCGAACCTGTCGATGCAGACTCCCTGGCGCGCTTCTTACCCCGCTGGCAGGGCGTCGGCACACCTCGACGGGGCATCGACGGGCTTGTCGATGTGTTGTCGATTCTGCAAGCCGCACCCATTCCAATATCGGTTTTGGAACGCGACGTGCTGGCCGTCCGCATGGCTCATTACAACCAGGCGGACCTCGACGCACTCTGCACATCGGGCGATCTGATCTGGGTGGGCGCTGGTTCAATAGGCCCGAACGACGGCCGCATCCGACTGCTCTTTCGCGACACTGCGGCCTTGTTTGTGAGTCCAGCTGACGAACCGGTCCAGGGCGATTGCCACGACGCCATTAGAGGCCAGCTCGGCCAGCGGGGCGCAAGCTTTTGGCCCGACCTGGTTCGGGCGTGCGCCGAGGCAGGTGCCGACCACAGCGATACCGCCGTGCTTGGTGCACTATGGGATCTGGTATGGGCTGGCGAGGTGACCAACGATTCTTTAGGACCACTCCGGTCGATTCTGAAGGGCAAGCGAACCAAAGCCACAGCTAAGGCGCCATCAAAGCGCCGCCGCCCCCGGCCCGGTCGCGTCAGCGCAACCGGACCACCAACCGCAGCGGGCCGGTGGAGTCTCGTCGCTCCCCTGCTGGAACCGCGCCCGACCCCCACCGAGTCGGCGCACGCTCGCGCTATCCAGCTACTGGAGCGTTACGGAGTGCTAACCCGCGAGGCCGCACTTGGCGAAGGCAACGAAGGCGGCTTTGCCGGCGTCTACCCCGTACTAAAAGCGCTCGAAGACCAGGGCAAGGTCCGCCGCGGCTACTTCGTTGACGGCCTGGGTGCAGCCCAGTTCGCCCTGTCAGGCGCCGTCGATCGACTGCGCCGCCGTGGCGAAGACGACGACTCCATTGTCTTGGCCGCAACCGACCCCGGCCAACCATTCGGCGCATCACTCCCATGGCCAGAGAGCGCTGGCCGTCCATCTCGAAGCGCAGGAGCATTAGTCGTCATCGACAATGGCGATCCGCTTGTCTATATCGAACGCGGCGGCAAAAGCCTGCTCACCTTTCCCGCAGCGTCGACGCGAACCGGATGGGCCAACGCTCTTGCTCATACCGTGAGCGAGGGCCGTGTGAAACTCGAGATCAGCAAGATAGACGGCGAAGCCGCCGGTGAGTCCGAACTCGTTGCGATTCTCGAAAGCGTTGGGTTCACCCGCAGCTACAAGGGCTGGAGCTACCGACCCTAACGGTCGATCCTGGGCACTAGCTCAGCTCACTTGACGACTTCAGCACCTGTTGTCCGTCTTCTTGTTCGATGAGATACGCAGGATCATCCTCGGTCGCGTTCCTCGTAACTTCGGTTCCGCTTATCGTTCGGGTGACGCTACTGGTAAAGCGTTCAGTGATGGTCCCCTCGCCGGTTCCGTTGCCCCAGTTCCATGACACCTCGTCGCCAATATGGTGGTCATAGGCCATGTTGTTCTTCCTATCTTTTGCCGATCAGATGCAGAGCCGTACGTGCCCCAGCCCCCACAGGGTGGTGACCAATTTACGCGCTCCGCTTACAGGTCATAGCGGTCAAGCATCATGACCTTGTCCCAGGCACGTACAAAGTCGGTCACGAATCTTTCGTGGCCATCGCTGGCGGCGTAGACCTCTGAGATGGCCCGCAGCTGTGCGTTCGCCCCAAACACCAGATCGGCTCTGGTGGCGGTGTACTTGCGGGTGTCGCTCTCGCGCTCGCATATGTCGAAGAGAGATCCGCCGTCCTGTGGCTTCCATTCGTAGTCCATGCTGCAGATAGTGACGAAAAAGTCGTTGCTCAACACTCCGGGACGGTCAGTTAAGACGCCGTGCCTCGAGTCGTCCCAGTTGGTGTCCAGCATGCGCAATCCCCCAGTGAGCGCCGTCCATTCAGGCGCGGAAAGCGTAAGTAGCGCAGCCCGATCGAGGAACAGATGCTCGGCTGGTACGCGATCTATGTGGCTCTCGTGATAGTTCCGGAATCCGTCGGACACCGGTCGGAGCCATTCGAACATTTCGACACTCGTGAAGTCCTGCGTCGTGTCCGTGCGGCCGGGTGTGAATGGAACTGCGATAGTCAGGCCAGCATCTTGGGCCGCCTTCTCGACCGCAGCGCACCCGCCGAGCACGATGAGATCAGCGAGCGAGACCTGCGACTCTCCACTCGCAGAGCCGTTGAAATCGTCTTTGATCTGGTTGAGCGCCGCCACAACCCTTTCGACCCGCGGCGGATTGTTGCACAGCCATTGCTTTTGCGGAGCCAACGCAATGCGGGCTCCGTTAGCCCCGCCGCGCTTGTCGGTGTCGCGGTATGTCGATGCCGAGTTCCACGCAACAGAGGCGAGATCGGAGACAGTAAGCCCGCTCGCAAGGATTGTTTGTTTCAGTGTCGCAATATCCGCGTCGTTGATGACGGGGTAGTCGAGAGGTGGAACGGGATCTTGCCAGAGCAGGTCTTCGGCAGGTACTTCAGGCCCGAGATATCTTGGCTTGGGACCCATGTCGCGATGGGTCAGTTTGAACCAGGCTCGCGAAAACACTTCGGTGAAATAGTCGAAGTCGCTAAGAAACTTCTCACAGACTTTCCGATAGTCGGGATCTACTTTGAGGGCAATGTCGGAGACCATCATCATCAGCGGATTCATCTGGCCCTCGATATGAGCATCGGGAGTTTTGGGCGCGTCAGGGTCGGTTGGGGTGAACTGCAACGACCCCGCCGGGCTTGTGGCCTCGGTCCAGTCGTACTTGAAAAGGTTCTCAAGGTAAGAGTTGTCCCAGCGGGTCGGGTTAGGCGTCCAGGATCCCTCGATTCCGTTTGTCTTTGTAAACTCTGCATTGCCGGTGCCAGCGTCGTTGATCCAACCCAGCCCCATTGCGCTCATCGCAGCGGTATCGGGTGGGTTGCCGACGTGATGGTCGGGAACTGCGCCATGACTCTTGCCAAAGGCGTGGCCACCAGCAATTAATGCAACGGTTTCTTCGTCGTTCATGGCCATTCGGCTAAACGTGATACGAATGTCTCGGGCAGAACCTTGGGGATCGCCACTTGCATAGGGCCCCTCCGGATTTACATAAATCAGTGACTGATGCGACGCGGCAAGCGGCGCCTCAAGGTGGTAGTCGTCGCCGTCTACGGTCCCAGTCCATCGCTTGTCACGGGTAACCATTTCGTCTTCGGGGCCCCAATAGGTGGCGTCGTCGGCTGTCCACGCATCGCGCCTTCCCCCGCCGAAGCCCTGCGGCTTCAGGCCCATATCTTCGAGCGCACAGTTGCCAGCAAGAATCATGAGGTCAGCCCACGAGAGTGCTGCGCCGTACTTTGCCTTGATCGGCCACAGCAGCCGGCGAGACTTGTCGGTATTGCCATTGTCTTCCCACGAGCCAACAGGAGCGAAGCGCTGCATCGCCTGACCGGCCCCACCGCGTCCGTCAGCGATCCGGTAGGTGCCCGCAGCATGCCACGCCATGCGGATCATCTGAGGGCCGTAGTGGTGGTAGTCCGATGGCCACCAGGACACTGACGAGCGAAGGAATTCGCGGATGTCGGTCTTGATGGCCTCAAGGTCGAGTGACGAGAAAGCAGCTGCGTAATCGAACCCCGCGCCCAGTGCGTTGGCCGCCGAGGAGTTGCGATGCAGCAGCTCAACGCGCAGACGATTCGGAAACCAGTCTTGAAGCGTTGGCCGATCGCCGAGTGCGCCCCCGATCGATTCCCCCATGAACGGACAAGATCCGCCTTCGGGGTGCCCGGGTGGGTCCTGCGGCAGTTGGTCAGGAATAAGATTGGTCACAGGTTCGCTCTTTCGCTCTTTCGCGTTCGCACTGTCGCGCTGGCCGATGGCCGATGGCGCTTGCGCGCACGCTTAGACGTCAGTACCCCAGCGCCAGTGCGTTGATGCAGCATGGCCAAGAACTTCGCACAACTAAGCGCTGCTGCGTGAGACAACGCGCAGCACACGAATCACGGTCCCATGTGCCGGGTACCTACCACGAGGTTGCAGCGTGAGATGGTTCGATGCGCTCGCTCAACCCGTGGCTTCGACAGACTCGAAGTGCGTCCTTTTGCGCATCGACAAGGCAGTGCAACTATGAGTGGTACAACATTTAAGATGACCCAACTGGTTGGCGAATCATCTGAGGGCATCGAAGACGCCGTCCGTACAGCGTTGGCCGCCTCGGCCGAAGAGGTCCGGGGCCATACATGGCTTCAGGTAGCCGATATCAGGGCGAACCTTGGCGAGGGTGGGTCAGTCGATAGGTGGCAAGTCACCGTCGACGTTGCGTTCAAAGTCGAGTAGTAACTCGAAAGCGTCTCACCGGGCCGATGGCGGACCGGCCAGGTGCGACGCAATCACTCACCCTCATCCCTCGTGAGAATGTGCGCGAGCCCGGTAATAGCAAACAGCCGTTGTTGAAATGGGCGCGGTGCAAAGGCTCCGAAGCTGCGACCGTCCTCGTGTGTCTGCTTGCGCAGGCGCATGATGGCGCCGATAGCCGCAGAGTCCATCATCGTCACCCCTTCGAGGTCCACAACAACGTGGTCCGGTGAGAGAGTCGTAACGTTCGCAGCTGCGGCGTCGAAGGTCTCAACGACGGACCCGTCAAACTCACCGTGCAACACGAGCGTGACTCTGTTTGACGTGCTTAACGTCTCTGTCGTGACGCCAAAGTTCTGGGGAGTGCGCCGGCTCATGGCTCTACAAGTTGTGGGAACGGTAACTGAACAGTGGTGCCGCGTGGCGTGCTCTCGATCACAAGATCTGGACAGACTGAACGAGCAATGGTGAGCCCGAAGCCCGAGTCATCACCCATTGGCACCACGACCGCACGAGTGTCGAATCCCTCGCCTCGGTCTCGCACCTCAACCATTTCGCTTCCGGTCAAACCTTGGACCCGAATTTCCACTGGGTCGTCGACGCTCGCGTCGATGTGTGCCTCAATCGCGTTGGTGGCTACCTCGGTCACTGCGCCGAAGTACAGGGCGGTGGAGGTCTCGTCAATCTCTGGCAGTGCTCGTCGCAAAATAAGCCGCACGTATGGTAGAGCTTCTAGTTCAGCGGGCAGCCGAATGCGTAGGCCGCTCGCCGCAGGTTCTGGTTCAGTCATTTTCGTGGTGTTGCTCGCTCTCAAGGATGAGTCGCATCTGCTCAAGCGCCCGCACCAGGCGCCGATGGACTTGCGGCTGCGATGTGTTGAGATGGGCTGCTAACTGTCTCTGCGTGAGTTCCTCAACGAATCGCAGGCGCAGCAGCTCTCGAGTATCAGCGTCGAGTTGAGCAGCCGCAGCTCTGATATCGATGACTGTGTCGACGTGCGATTCGACTTCGGCGGTTTGGGGGCCTTCGAGCGGTGTGACGGTGTTGAAGCGGCCCGCGTGCGCACGCAGAGCTGTGAGGACGTCGTCGACCGACAGGCCAGTGCGTTCAGCGATCTGCTGCGGTGTCGGACTAGCGCCGAAGGTCTGTTCAAGTTCTTCGACGGCCTTGGAGATGGTGATTGTTGCTTCTTGGACGCGGCGGGGGACGCCGACCAGCCAGCCATTTGAGCGCAGGTGCTTCTTTAGTTCGCCAAGAGCGGTAGCCATCGCATAGGGACGAAAGGGGCCAACCACCGGGTCATAGCGCGCAGCGGCGGCGACGAGACCGACGGTTGCGGCCTGTTCGAGATCTGGGTCGGGCTCGCTGGTCGCCGAGTACCGTCGTGCGAGGCGTCGGGCGATGTCGTTGCATGACAACACCAGATCGTCTCGATCAGCCGCTGAGAGTTCAGTCATAGTCACCTCTCGACGTCGCCGATCATCAGGCGACACCTAAGCGAGTGTTGCTTCACGTGCAGCTCACTAAGGCCGAGGCGTAGAACTTCGGTGCTCTCAGTCGAGACCATCAAAGGTTCGCCCGCCGTATCGATCCTAAGCCGCTGTGACGCCGGTCGTAGCTCGGCTGAGATTACCGCAGCTGCGCAGCCGTGAAAGACCGTCACAAGTTCTCGCATTGCAAGATCAGTGAGATCGAGCTGCGCAACCGTCGCTCCTCGCTGCGTCAATGCCGTGTCAACCATTGCGCTTAAAACGTTATAGGCCGTGGTCGGTGATGCTGGTTGGTCGAAGTCGACAGCTATGTAGCGTGGCCGACCATTCGGATCATTGGCGCCACTCATATCGCACTACACGCAATCATGACGGTGAGGTCATCTTTGAGCTTTTTGCAATGGCTGAGTACCGCTTGGCCGGTGTCGTGGGCGGCGAGTAGCGGGGGCGCGTCTGCGTGGCGCCGCAATATGTCGTTCACCCCGGTATCGCCGAACGCTTCGCCAACGGGGTTGCGAGCTCCGCTTGCTCCGTCACTGAGCAGGCAAAGTCGTTCGGCACCAACGAGCGGAGGCAGCGTGTTGACACGGTAGTTGGTGGGCCCGTCGAGGCCCAGGGGCGGATCTGCGGGTAGATCGAGCGTGGTGAATCCATCCGTGGCAGTCCCTCGCCGCACCGGCTCGTGGCCAGCATTTATCACCTCGACGCCGTGAGCTGAGAGTTCGACGAGAACCATGGTCACGAAGGTGGCGCCGTCGTACTCGTCGATGAGTGCTCGGTCGGCGGCCTCGGCTTGGTCGACCATCGAGCCACCGGCACGGCGAGTGTTGCGGATGGCCGCCAGTGCCAGAGATGCAGCGAGAGTGGCGTGGACGCCATGGCCCATTGCGTCCATCGACAACATGGTCGCTATGCCTGCAGGCGTCAATGCCATGTCGTACATATCTCCGGCAACAGTTGCTGTGGGCTCAAGGGTCGCAGCGATGTGAAAGGTGCCAAGCTGCGCGGCCCGGATTTGCAGTTGGTCCCGCTGCAGCTGCGCAGCAACCGACATGTTCGAAGGTCTGCGCAGCTTCTCGATCTGCTCGAACAGCAGCCGATTGTGCGACAGCAAGACACCAGCCAGGGCGGCGTCAGCCGGGCTCGAAGACCCAGTGGTTGGGTTCCGAGCAACAAGCAGCGGGAACGAGTGGTCAGGGAAGACCTGGTACACGTCGCCAGCGAAGATGGCGGGTTCGCAACGCAGCAGCGTTGCGAGCAGCTCGGAGTTGTGAATCGTCTCGTCGGGGCCACCGAGGCGATGTAGAGACCTGAGATCATGCGCAAGAACGAACAGCTCGTTGCTCCCTGACAGCTCTTCGCATCGAGCAACCAGCGCCGGCATTGTCGTCATCGAACCAGCGGTCCGATCTTGTCCCCTGGGCGCTGCGCTCATGTTGTCTCGTCACTTACTGGTTTGGTGATGCGACACCACTCTTTAAACGTCGGGTACCTGTGCTCCACGCAATTTCTTAACGCAGTAGTTGGCGGGCGTAGCCACGGCCACGGATGCAGCTCGATGGGCGAGTTGTGCTTTGCCATCAAGCGCCGGAAACCGGGCACGGGAGCAAACGTGACCGCAAGCCTCATGTCAGCCAGCACCGTTGTGGGATCTCCGAGGTGAACAGTGAGGTCTCGATCTTGCGACAGTTCTCTGAGCGTCTCAGCTAGAAAGATGAGTCGTTTACCCGATAACTGAAGCCTGTTCAGAAGCGGCTTGTCGAACACGAACACAACGGGCAAGGTGGGGTGGGCGGCGAGCGCCGGGTCGCAGTGACCCAGAGACTCAGCGGTTAGCAATACGGCGTCGGGTTGAGTGGTCAGAGAGGGACTGGTCGGGCCGAAGGCGGCCGTCGGGTCGATCATGTCGGGTGCTGGCACCGTGGAACGCTTCGCGGTTCGTGCGTAGCCGCCGATAGGGCAGTCGTCGACCAAGTTGCACGTATCGCAATAACGCGATGCCCGCTTCTTTACCTGTTGACGAGCGAATCCACCGGCGCGACTCCGCGAGGTGCCAGCGACCCACTGCCAGCCCATCCGGTTGGCTGCCCGAGACCCGTCCAGTAGATGTGCGAACATGGCATCTTCGCCGGAAGCCATGTCTTGGCCGGCCCGCACGCAGTGCTGGCTTGCAAGCCACATACGGGTCTGGTTGACGCACCACCCGTCGGTGTGAAGTTCTTCGACGGTGGCGTCGACACAACGCATTTCTCGCCACCAGGCGGGGTGTGGCCATGGTTGGGTTGCGTGGGCAGGCTCGTGGCTGATTGGTGCCTTGGTTGCCGCGCCGTATACGGCGTACCATTGGCGCGCATGTTCCTGCCAAAGCAACTCGCCCTGGTAGCGGAAGCGGTCATAGCTTGGTGCGTCCTCAGTGGCCTCCCACACCTGCTGAAGCGACAGCAAACCGTGGCGAATGTAGGGCGACAGCTTTGAAGCACCACGCGCGGACGGCGGGTAGACCATGCTTCGACTGCGGGCGTACCCCGAGATATCCAGCGAACAAAGCGCCTTGTCGGCAGCCGCCTGACCGCCCCGGAAGGCCGGACTCGCAGTGGGTTCATCGCAGCAAAGCGAACCAAGATGTGCACCGACCCACCGAGCGACCCCGTCGACGTCATCAGGAAGAGGCGCAAGCAAATGAGACTTCAAGGTTGAAGCCTGCATACTGGGGTCGTCCGGGCGGCGTCGGAAGTCATTGCTGGGTAGTACCCCCTGATAGCTCCACTGATTCGCTCAGGTGCCAGTTCTCCCCTGTGCAGCAGACGCGGCCTTGCGCGTCCGACCACCAAGTAAACACCCGGTGAGCGACGCCCCCGACAAAACTGCCGATGGCCATCACATCATTGTGAATGGCCGCAAGTGGCGTGCTACGAACCCGCACATACCCGCACAGCTGAGAACCGAACTCGTCGGCGAGCTCATGTCAAGCCGACGCGCCGTCAAAGCCGCTAAGGGCGACAATGCCGCACTAGGCGCGGCCCGCTCCCGAGTGCACCGCGCCAAAGTGGCGCTCGGCGAGCGTGGCCCGGTCTGGTGGCAAGCCCCAACCGAAGACGGGCTGGCCCAGAGGATCGAGGCGACGATTAGGGCGCTGCTCGATGCGCGGGGAGACGACGCATCGATTTGTCCGTCCGACGTGGCGCGCATCGTGGCATCGCCAAGCTGGCGAGAATCCTTGCCCCACGTCAGGTCCACAGCCGAGACCATGGCCGACCTCGGACACATCGTCATTACCCAACGAGGCGAACCAGTCAGTGTCGGAACCAAGATCAAAGGTCCAGTGCGCTACGCCTCGCCCCGGCCCGGCACGTAGGTGGGCGTGTGACATTTGGGTTTTGCGTTGGTTCCTTAGGCCTGACCCTTGGTGATAGCGGCGAGCAGAGTGAAGCTGTGCGGCTCGCTTTTGCCAGGGAGCCGGTCGCCGTCGATGTGTCCGCCGCGTCGAGTCACGATCAACTGGGGGTCTGACGAGGATTGGTGCAGACGCTCCCTTGT
>Ga0209828_1001152_pt1 | contig 24431 bp, 25 predicted proteins | sample MaitaG_FD_187429 | JGI IMG/M metagenome (GOLD analysis project Ga0209828, IMG submission 187429) | Marine algal microbial communities from Maine, USA - Maine_Asex2 metaG (SPAdes) (version 2) | ecosystem: Host-associated > Algae > Red algae > Unclassified | place: Maine, USA | collected 2015-01-05
GCGGGAAACTCGCAATTCCCAGCTCGCGACCTTCGTCACCTCGATGGTTGCCTTCGACGCCGTAAACCGGCTGGGCGTCGAAACAAGCGGGCATGCTGGTCACAGCCTGGGCGAGTACACCGCGCTAGCGGCTGCTGGGGTAGTCGATTTCTACGACGCCGTGCGCCTCGTTGCCGAGCGAGGTGAAGCCATGCAGGCTGCTGCCGATGAACACCACGGCACCATGGCAGCCATTATTGGCCTCGACGACGATGCCGTTCTGGCTGCGGTCGCCGACGTCGAAGACTGCTGGGTCGCCAACTACAACACCCCGGGTCAGGTCGTCATCGCGGGAGGTCCTGCCGGCGTCGAAGCCGGTGGAGTTGCGTGCAAAGACGCAGGCGCAAAGCGAGTCATGCCCTTGGTCGTTGGCGGCGCATTCCACACGCCCCACATGGCCCCAGCCCAGGAGCGCCTAGACAAGGCGCTCGGACAAACTGATTTTCGGGCACCTGATCATCCGGTTTATGCGAACATCGATGGCGAGGCCCACACGACCGCTGACCCGTGGCAAGGCTTGTTGCACGACCAGCTCACGGGTTCGGTTCGCTGGAGCCGCACACTCACCAACATGGTCGATGCGGGTTATGCAACCTTTGTTGAGATTGGTCCGGGAACGGCACTCACCGGCATGGTCAAGCGCACCGCTCGCGCTGCACAGCGAATTAATGTGACCGCCCCTGGAGATCTCGATGCATTGCTCGAGGCCCTCGGCGGCCGAGACCAAACCGAACCCGCCGAGGGTGAATACCTCTATGTCACGGAACGCCTGGTCGTGAGCCCTTGCGCCGGCGTATTCGTTCCCAAGACCGAAATTGCTCATGGAGCCAACCTGCAAACCGGTTCGCTTCTTGGCACCGTCGGCGATACCGACGTGCGATCAGCGTTCGCCGGAGAGCTGATCGAGTTTCTGGCTCTCCCTGGCGAGCGGGTGCAACTCGCGCAACCAATCGCCTGGCTCAGATCGTCGTGAGCACCCGCTCCCCTTTCGCCACAAGGCCGCATGGGACAGAGCGAGCACGCTGGTATGAGTTCTGCTGCGCCCGTCATACGGTGGACGCCCAATGACTGACATCGCAAAAACCGACACCAAGTCCCGAGTCGCAATGGTCACTGGTGGCTCTCGCGGTATTGGACTAGCGATCGCAGCCAGACTCGCTGCCGAGGGCCATCGCGTCGCAGTCACCTACAACTCGACTCCCCCTTCCCAGGCCGAGGAATTTGGGCTGTTAGCCGTGCAGGCCGATGTCACCGACCCCGATGAGATCGACGCAGCGTTTTCCATCGTCGAAGAAAAGCTGGGCCCTGTCGAAATCCTGGTCGCGAACGCAGGAATCACCCGCGATAACTTGGTGCTCCGAATGACCGACGATGATTTCACGTCGGTCATCGACACAAATTTGACCGGAACCTATCGAGCTTCGAAGCGGGCGATCAAAAACATGATGCGTGGCCGGTGGGGCCGCATCATCTACATCTCGTCGGTGGTTGGCCTGGGCGGACAAGCTGGCCAAGCAAACTATGCAGCATCCAAGGCTGGTTTGGTCGGCCTCGGGCGCTCGCTGGCGAAAGAATTTGCGTCACGCAACGTGACCGTGAACATTGTGGCACCTGGGCCGATCGACACCGATATGCTCGCGTCGCTGAACGAAGATCAACACGCTCAGATCCTTGACCTGGTACCGCTCGGGCGCATCGGACAACCCGATGAAATCGCAGCGGCTGTGACTTTCCTCGCTAGCGAGGACGCCGGTTTCATTACTGGCACGGTCCTACCAGTCGACGGTGGCCTGAGCATGGGATAATCCCCTATCTCTGAAAGAGGAAAAATTATGAGCGACGAAGCAAACTTCGCACGTTTCAAGAAGTGCGCCGTCGAGGTGCTCGCTGTCGAAGAAGACAAGATCACCAAAGAGGCCAGCTTTGCTGACGATCTCGATGCTGACAGCCTCGATCTCGTTGAACTCGTGATGGCACTCGAGGAAGAGTTCGATGTAGCCGTCGACGAAGATGAACTCGAAGGTATCGACACCGTCGGCAAGGCCTACGAACTCGTTACCGGCAAGCTGTAATGTCACAGCGCCGTGTGGTGATCACGGGCGCTTCCGCAGTCGCATGTGCCGGGCTCGGCCGCGAAGCCTTCTTTGATGGCCTTCTTGCTGCCGCGCCCGCTGAGCGGCCGCGTAACGTGCCCGAGTTCGATATGAGCACGTACTTCGACAAGAAGGAGATGCGGCGACTCGACCGTCACGCTCATTTTGCGTTGATTTGCGCAGCTGAGGCCCTCGCCGAGGCGGGCGACCTTGGCTATGACCCCGAACGGATTGGCACGCTGATCGGCACGGGTGTCGGCGGTATGCGGACGTTCGAGGAACAGGTCATGGTGCTGCAAGAAAAGGGAGCGCGGCGCGTAAGCCCGTTTCTCATTCCCATGATGATGGCAAACGCCTCTTCAGCACAGGTGTCCATGAAGTATGGCTTCGAGGGCCCGTGCGAAACCACGGTGACTGCCTGCGCTGCCAGCAACCAGAGCATTGGCAACGCATTCAACATGATTCGTTGGGATCGATGCGATGCCATGGTGTCCGGTGGCACCGAGAGCGCAACGACTCCTACCGGCATGGCAGGCTTTCAAAACATGACGGCGTTGTCGTCGGTCGGGGTGAGTCGCCCCTTCGATGCCGACCGCGATGGATTTATCCAAGCCGAGGGTGCAGGCGTGTTGGTGCTCGAAGAGCTCGAAGCCGCACGGGCCCGTGGGGCAACGATCCTGGCCGAAGTTCTTGGTTACGCCACCACCGCCGACGCCCACCACATCACCGCGCCGTCGCCTGGAGGCAAGGGCGCTATCAAGTGCATGACGCGCGCCATGAACGATGCTGAACTTGCTGCGGCCGATGTTGGCTATGTGAATGCTCATGGCACCTCGACGCCGCTCAACGACGCTGCCGAGGCTCATGCCTGCGCCGAGTTGTTTGGCACGTCCAACGGCCCTGCCGTTACCTCGATCAAGGGCGTCACTGGCCACTCTTTGGGCGCTGCTGGAGCCTTAGAAGCTGTGTCCATCGTTGAATCTATGGTTCGCGGCGTCATTCCACCCACTGCCAATACCTCGGCGGTCGACCCGGAATTGCCACAGATCGATGTTGTGGTGGGCGAAGGCCGCGAATGGACACCGTCGCCGACGCTGTCCAACTCGTTCGGATTCGGAGGCCACAACGCGACACTGGTTTTCGGTCCAGCCCCGCGGTAACCACATCACCCATTCGATTCTTTGGAGGATTAGTACGCGCAAGCGTAACTAATCCTCTAAATTTCGTTTTGGGCCTCCGTCGGTGCTTTCACTCGCTGCGAACAGAGCGTCTGTTGCTTCGAGCGCCGCGAAGTGTCCAACGCCGTCGAGCCGGTGCACGGATGCGGCGGGAACCCGGCAATCCACTTGTGAAGCACGTCGGGGCGGAATGCGATGTCCTTCATTCCCGACAGCATTCACACGTCGAATTGGTGGAGCACTGCCGAGCTCAGGCCGACCGTTCATGCACTCGCTACACGTCGACGCCGACAAAGAGGAGTTCGCAACTGCATGCGAGCTCGCCGTCTACGAGTGCTTTGCCGGTCGCTTTTCCCGCTCGCGCCGACATGCGGGTGACCGAGAGCTCAAGGTCCAAACGTTCGCCGGGCAACACTTGGCGCCGGAATTTTGCTTTGTCTAATCCGCCAAAGAGCGGGATCTTGCCCGCAAAGCTTTCGCCGTGCAACACGGCGTAGGCGCCCAACTGGGCGATCGATTCGGCCATCAGCACCCCTGGCAGGGTTGGCCGGCCCGGGAAGTGACCGGCGAAAAATGGTAGCTCAGTGCCTGGGATCCAGAATCCTTTGGCCGACACGCCGGGGTCGAGTTCGGTCACCCCGTCGAGAAACAAGAACGGGTCGCGGTGCGGGATCACATCGGCGGGCATCGGCAACTGGTTGGTCATAGTTCAAATGTACTCGTTCGAAAACGGCGAAAGGATCTGGCGACAGCCAGACCCTCTCGCTTATCATCTACTCTGGAACGCAGGCGCGATCGGCGCCAGCGCAACGATTACTTGCCCTTGGCTGCCGCCTTGAGCTTTGATCCAGCCGACACCTTGACGCCCTTTGAAGCAGCGATTGGCATGCTTTCGCCGGTACGGGGGTTGCGCCCCATACGAGCAGCGCGTTGGGTCTGCTGGAACGAGATGTAGCCGGGGATGGTGATCTTGTCGTCGGTCTTTGCGACGTGACTTGCTACGACTTCGAACATGCCGGTGATGGCAGTGTCGATGTCTGACTTGGTCATGTCGGTCTTTTCGGCGATCTGTTCGATCAGTTCAGACTTATTCATGGTTACTCCTTAGGCGACTTATCCGACCCAGGGGGGATCGAACAACGACACTAGAAGAGTCTCTGGGGGTACCAAAGTCAAGCATTTCCAACAGTTTTGGGGTTCGGTGGCTTTTCGCGACGATCCGCAAGTCGTGCGCTGCCTTGTTCGCAGGGCAATGACCTACGATGGCGCGGTGTCTACTTCGCGGCGCAAGGAATCAAACGGGGGGCAAGACGGGTTTACCCGTTATGTCATGCCCGAACTCGATGTCCTCATGCGCGTTGCCCGATCGATCACCGGCAACCCGACCGATGCCGATGATCTGGTTCAGGACACTCTGCTGCGGGCCTACCGAGCGATCGACAAGTTCGACGGGCGCTATCCCCGAGCGTGGCTACTCACCATCATGCGCAACGCTCAGATCAATCGTGTGCGCCGCAAACGGCCCGAGCTTTTGCGAGACCCTGACACCACACTTGCTGTTGTTGCCAACACCGACAGCGACGCCAAAACGCCCGAATCTACGGTGCTTGATCAAACCTTCGATGCGGCAATCGAACGATCCTTGGCCGCTATCCCCGAGCAGTTCCGCGAAGCAATCCACCTGGTCGATATCGATGGGCTCTCTTACAACGAAGCGGCATCGGTGCTCGATGTCCCCGTTGGCACGATCATGAGCCGGCTGCACCGGGGCCGCAAGCTCATCCGTAATGACCTCACTTTGGATCCTGACTACGATCGGGCTGAGGTATGAACTTCTTGTCACGAATCCTTCGCCGAGGGATGTCCTGTGAGCAGGTCGCGGCGGTCTTGCAGCAGTACCTGGATCAGGAACTCGAAGCGGGCCAGGTTCCAAAGGTGCTCGCGCACCTAGAAGCCTGCAGAGACTGTGGGCTCGAAGCTGCGATGTACCAGCGAATCAAGGATTCGCTCCTATCGCACCAACAAACGCCCGACGCCAACTCCATGGCCCGCATCCGAGCGCTTGCCCAAGAACTGGCAACATCGGGTGTCTCCCCGGGCACCGAGTAGTCGCCGTTCGCTTCGCTCACTTACCGAGATTCTCGCCTGCGGCACCAAACTCGGGTGCCACAGTCAGTTCGATCCGGGGCGAAATGGTGTTTTCGAGCCATCAAATCTGAGGTCCTCGATCGCTGCGCTTGGCGTTACTCTGCGGTGCGAGTGATGTTTTCGGCGAGGCGGCGGTTGAGAAGCTCGTTGACACGCAGGTTCGCGCTGGGGTATCGCTCTAGCAGCTTTGCAAAGTCTTTGATGCTGAACTCGGCAACCACAAGATTGGTATCGGCCACGACCGTGGCGTTTCTTGGGCGATGTTCGATCAGCGACATTTCGCCGACGGCTGAGCCCTGCCCGACCGACGCAACATATTCATCGGCGATGTAGACGAGAGCCGTTCCAGAGGCAATGACAAAAAAAGAGTCGCCAAAACGGCCCTGTTCAATCAGAACCTCGCCCGGCTCCATCTCACGGCGAACAGCCATGGCAGCAATGTCGGAGATCTCGTTGGATTCGAGTCCTACGAACAGAGGAATTCTTGGTAGATCTTCGGGATCGATCTTGTCGCCTCGTGAGAACAGACCCATGATGTTGCTCCTTTAGAGCGCCGATGAACGGACAGATGCTCGGCTTTGCAGCCAGTCACCTATCTGGTTCAGAGAGAGCACCGAGAGTGTAAGGAACAGCGACGGCCAGAACACTGGCAGAATCGTCTGCTTGACCTCGCTTCGCCCCTCGTTGATCATGTTGCCCCAGGTTGGCGTCGGCAGCTGCACGCTAAGCCCCAGGAACGACAGTGTGCCTTCCACAACGATCACGCCCGCTGCTGCCACCAGAGCGTACGCAAGCAGCGCTGGTACCACGTTAGGGATGATCTCACGGAAAAGGATCGAGGTTCGTTTGGTACCGATTGCTTCGGCTGCATGCACGAACTCGCGGTTCGACAACGCCAGCGAATTGGCCCGCGCAATACGGGTATAGGCCGGGATCGAAAGCAAACCGATGACCAGGCTGATCACGAAAAGGCTTCGCTTTTCATACAGCGATACGAGCGCCAACAGCAAGATGAGCGGCGGGAACGCCAGGATCACATCGATCGACGACATAATCCAAGTCTCTCGAAGCCCGCGCACGTAGCCAGCGAACGACCCGAGTAGCCCGCCAATCACCACACCAAAGGTCACCGCCGTCAACGCCACAACGAGCGACACCCACCCGCCAGCGAGAACACGGGCGAAGATGTCGCGGCCGAGCACATCGGTACCGAGCCATTGTGCTCCCGACGGCGGGTCGACTCGAAGCGACGTGCCCCAAAGGGTGCCTTGGTAGAAGATGTCCTGCATGAATGGCAGCGCCTGATCGGGGTCCTGGCTCGCCAGCGCTGGGTCCGAAAGCGCACGGTCAGTCTTGGTGTAGATGGCGCCAAAGACGATGAAACCGAGCCATCCCATAGAGGCCTTTGCGGTCCACGGAATACGTTTGCCATGCAGAGCTATGTGAGCCTTATCGAGCTTCGATAATGACCGGGCCATCAGCAGCAGGCCGCCAACGATTGGCAGGGCCCACCACCACGAGATCTTGTCGCGCCACAACGAGGACCAGCCGTTGTCTCGCATGATCAGATACACGATGGAACCAAACCAAAGAAGGAACCCTAGCGAAGCCAGAAGTCGACTGGTTCGCATGCCGCCGTGCACAAGAGACTTGGTCGGCGACGTGATTTCGATCGTGCCGCCGGGGGCCGTCTGGTCCAGGTCGGAGACATCTTGAATCGAGGAGTCGTTGTCGATTGCCATGTCAGCGCTTCCTGATACGAGGGTCAATTGCCATGTAGATGAAGTCCACCAGAGTGTTCACGAGCACGTAAACGAAGGCGATGAAGACAACGATGCCCTGCACGATTTGCAGGTCGCGATCGTTGATTCCCTTGAGAAGCCGGCTGCCCAGACCGGGAAGGGCGAAGATTTGTTCGATCACTACGGTGCCACCAAGCAAGATGCCGATCTGGATGCCAATAATGGTGATCAAGCTCAGCGAGCTGGGGCGGAGCGCGTGGCGTCCAAGAATGTAGGAGCTGCTGAGACCCTTGGCTCGAGCGGAGAGCACGTAGTCCTCTTTGAGAGTGCCGATCATGTCGCTACGAAGTAGCCGGGTGTAGAACGCCATGGGCGACAGGCTGAGAGCGACCGCTGGCAAAATCGCCGATTTGAGGTTCGCCCATATCCCCTTGTCTGATATTCGGTTCCAGCCGGTCGACGGCAAGCCTAAGAATCCCGTCTTGACCGTAAGTAGCCAGATCAGGAAGATTCCGGCAATGAAGCTGGGTACCGAAAGCCCGATCTGCACGCCGGCAGAAGAGATTTTGTCGACCCCTTGGCCCTCCTTGTAGCCCCCGATGATGCCGAAAGGGACAGCGACGGAAATGGCGATGAGAGTCGCCAGAATCGCGAGTTCGCCGGTGACCGGGACCCGATCCTTGATGATGTCGCCGACCGGTTGGCCGCCGATGTAGCTGAAGCCCAAATCGCCGCGGACCGCGTCTTTGAGCCAGTACCCGTATCGGACCAGCACTGGCTGATCCAGATTGAATTCGTCGGTCAGCCGAGAGATCGTGGCCGCATCACGCGGTGACTCTGGCGGCAGGATCGAGTTAATGGGATCGCCGGGCAGGGAGGCACCCAATGCGAAGGTCAGAAATGACACCGCAAGCAAGGTGACGATAAGTCGCCCCAATCTTGCGAGTAGTACCTTCAACATTGAACTGCTCCCCCTGCCCGACTTCTATCCATTACGTAGTGGTTCCCTGACTATTCGTCGAGGTAGACCTGGTTCCAACGACCTTCGGCAGCTGGGTGACCAACGCCGAGGGTGCCGTCAGGCAGTTCCCATGAATTGAGACCGACCACAGAGTCTTCGGTTGCAATCAGCGTGGCGGTGTGACCGGAGTACCACAGTGGAACGTCTTCGGCGAATGCCAGCATGACGGTCTCGTACAGGGCATAGCGCTCCTCGAAGTTATCAGTTGCGATAGCTGCGTTGAGCGCCCCGAGTACCTCGGGATCGAAGTAGTTGTTGAAGTTGGTTGGCGAAACAAGGGTCTCTGGGAGACCATTCGCAACCGCATTCTCGGCGTTGTACGGCACGAGCTGGCGGTTCAGCTCGGTCGATGGATCGTTGTCGCTGCTCCAGCGCCAGCAATGTGCACCGTGTTCGCCCAACCAGTCTGGTGGAGCGCCAAGTGCGTAGTTGATGTGGGTTTGCTGGTCGTAGTTGGTCAGGTTCACGTCGACCAGGCCAGAGGAACTCCACAGCTGCTCGAGCACCTGCATAGCGGCAATGAGGGTCGGATCCGGCGGGCAGGAGAGTTCAATCTCGATAGCCTCGCCAGCGGCCTTACCGTCGGAACGGGCAGGATCGTCGATGTAACCCTGCAAGGTCTCTTGACCTGCAGCAAAGTCGAACTGTGGCCATGCCGCAGCTGCCTTCTCGGAGTACCAAACGCTATCTGGGCTAAACCATTGGGTGCCAGGCAATGAAATGCCGGTGCCGCCAAGAGCTCCAATAACGGCTTCCTGGTTGTTCATCTGGGTCAAGCCACGACGAACACGGACGTCGTCGTAGGGAGGTACGGCAACGTTGAACATGCCACCACCAACGTTGTTGCCTTGGAATTCGTACAAGGTGAGGCCGTCGGCGGAGTCGCGAGCGTCACGGATCGTGCCCTGGCGCAAGGTTTGCATTGCGTTGACCGTGCCCGAGAGCAATGAGTCAAGACGGGTGCCTTCGTCGGGGATCGGGCGGAAGATCAGTGAATCCAGGTACGGCAACTGATTGCCCTCTGCATCCGACATCCACCAGTTCTCGTTGCGGACCATGACGGTCTCGTTGTCGAGGTCACGGGTTTCCACCTCGAATGCGCCAGTTCCAACTGGCGTGTTCGAGAAGCCTTCGGCCATGTCCATTGCGGCACCTGGCTCAAAGATGAGCAGCTGCGGGCGTTCGAAGATAGCTGGCAGAGCCGAGTTCGAGCGGGTCAGAGTCACGGTGAACTCGTACTCGCTGATCGACTGGATGGCGGTTGGATCTTCGACGTCCATACCAGCAGAGCCCAGTGGGCCAGCTGACTGTGCGCCAGTCTGCCAGATCGGATAAATGGCATCCATGGTGGCGGCGTTGAGTGGTTCGCCGTTGTGGAACGTGACACCCTCGCGAATCTTGAACGTCCACACGGTGAAGTCGTCGTTGGAGCTGAATTCTTCGGCCAGCCATGGACCGTAGGTTCCATCGGAGCGGAACTCAACCATCTTGTCAAAGACACTCGTGGCCATGTTGATGCACGGTGACGAGCAGGCATCTTCCCACGGGCGAAGGCCAGTGGCTTCCGCTTCGATTCCGTAAGTGACCGTGCCGCCGTAGCGGCCAACTTCTTCGGTCGCTACGACCTCGGTGTCTTCGTCGCCCTCGGCTTCGGTGCCAGCGGCAACGACATCGTCTTCGGGCTCGTCTTCTGGCTCGTCTTCGGGTGCGTCGTTGCCCCCGTCGTCGGTGTCACCAGACTCGACTTCGACATTGTCGCTTTCGTCGGCTGGTTCGCTATCACCATCGCTACCACCACAAGCAGTCGCGACCAGCGCGAGTGCAAGGAGTAGTGCAAGGCTATTACGCCATCGTTTACTCATTTTTGGGTTCCCCTCCTAAAGAGATTTTGTATTGCATGAGACTGTGTATTACGCGAGGTTGTGTATCGCATGAGACGGTGGACTTTTCAAGTCGAGTCATCCAATGCCGTCGGGTAGATCGGCAAGCGGGAAGTGACAGGCCACGTAGTGGTCCTCTGCGACCTTGCGGATTTGGGGCTCGACCCGAGAACACAGGTCGGTCGCGCGGTCGCAGCGGGTGCGGAATCGGCAACCACTTGGCGGGTCGATTGGCGACGGTAGCTCACCTTCGTCGAAGTCGTCTTCGTCGATGACTGCTAGTGGGTCCGGCACCGGGCTTGAGCCAAGCAGCAGGTTCGTGTACGGATGTGCCGGGTCTTCGTAAAGCGCGTTGGCCTCGGCAACTTCGCAGATTTTGCCTAGGTACATCACCACGACACGGTCGCTGATGTTTTTGACCACAGCTAGGTCGTGAGCGATAAACACGAGCGTGAGATTGAACTCGGCCTTAAGATCTTCGAGCAGGTTCAGGATCTGGGCCTGCACGGACACGTCGAGCGCAGAAACCGGCTCATCGCAGATGATGACCTGGGGTTCGAGCACAAGTGCTCGGGCGATCGAAATTCGTTGACATTGCCCGCCGGAGAACTCGTGTCGCCGCTTGTCTCGTGCGACGTCGGGGTCGATGCCGACTGCGTCGAGCATGGCGTCGACTTTTGCCTTCTGCTCGTCGCCGTCAGCGGGTCCCCAAACTCGCAGCGGTTCAGCGACAACATCGCCAATCTTGCGGCGAGGGTTCAGTGACGAGATTGGATCCTGAAAGATCATCTGCAGATCGGTTCGAGTGCGACGCAAGTCCTCGTCGAGGAGCGCTGTGAGGTCTTGGCCCTTGAACTCAACCGTGCCGCCAGTCGGGCGAGGGAGCTGAATCATCGCCTTGGCAGTGGTCGACTTGCCACAGCCCGACTCGCCCACGATGCCGAGCGTCTCGCCAGCAGCGACATCGAGACTAATTCCGCTTACCGCGTGGACCTTTCGACCGCCTGGCGCAGGAAACTCAACGACCAGGTCCTCGACGCGCATGATCGTGTCTACACGCTCGCGCAGGTGAGCTTTGCCTGTGCCAGCCACTAGTTCGCTCCCACGATCGGCAGCGCCTTCTCAATGATGCTTTCGTCGACGACTTTGCCCTCGGCAACAGCCAGGGTTTGTGGCAATTTTGCTGCCATATTGCGTTCGAACGCTTCCTTGTTCTCGGGGGTTCCTACGGGATACCAACAAGCAAAGGCGTGCTCGCTCTCGTTGGTGGTCTGGAGCTGGGGTTCTTCCTCGAAGCACTTCTCTTGGGCATAGGGGCAGCGAGGGCTGAACTTGCAGCCACTCGGCGGATTAATCAAGTCCGGCGGGCGACCTGCAATGGCGGCCAGGCGGGTGTGATTGCGCTGCGTCGTACGCGGAATCGACCGCAAGAGCGCCTCGGTATACGGATGTTGCACCTTGCTAAAGAGCATCCAGGTTGGCGCTTTTTCAACAACCTTGCCGGCGTACATGACGGCAATTTCGTCGGTACGGCCCGCGACGACTCCTAGGTCGTGCGTGACCAGGATCATCGCCATATGGCGCTCCTTGCGCTGCTGGCTGAGCAGGTTCAGGATCTGATGCTGCACCGTTACATCGAGCGCTGTCGTTGGCTCATCAGCGAAGAGCAACTTGGGGCCACAGGCCAACGAAATTGCGATTGACACACGCTGACGCATACCGCCAGAGAGTTCATGGGGGTAGGCGCTAAACCGTGCTTCGGGCTCGGGGATGCGGACGCTGCGCAGAAGCTGCAGTGCGGTGGCTTGTGCTTCCTTCTTGGAAACGTCGAGGTGTTTGCGGATGTGCTCGGTAACTTGGCGCCCGACCCGCACCACGGGGTTCAACGCGGTCATGGGATCCTGAAAGACCATGGCCATTTCGAGGCCCCATACACTTTGCATCTGCTTGAGCGACATGTTCAGCACATCTCGACCCTCGAACATGACACTGCCGCTGGTGTGCACGTTCTTGCCGAGGGTCAGGCGCATAATCGAGCGTGACAGCACGGTCTTGCCCGAACCGCTCTCGCCGACCACGCCCAGAGTCTTGCCCGGCGCGAGTTGGAAGCTGACCCCATCGACGGCCTTGACCATTCCAGCGGGAAGTTCAAAGTGTGTCTTGAGGTTCTCGACGACAAGAAGCGGTGCACCACCACGAGTGTTGTCGCCAGATGTATTGGTCACTAAGGAGCCCCCCACGGCCTCACTAACGGTGAGCAGACTCTAGGTGACAGCGGTCACACAATGCCAGTCGCGGTTCAGGTAAATAGTGCAGAAGTTCTGCAGCTGCTCATTCATCTTTGTGTAACCGCGCAAACCATTGCCCCGGCAACGCCGGACTCTATGGGCGATGCAGGGCAATGGTTTCATGCTCTTTGCTCAGGATGGTTGGTCTACATACCGTAGGTACGGCTTGACCTCTTCGACATTGTCGAACTTGGCGCGGGCATCGTCGGTGCTCATGCCAGGCGACGCAATTACTCGGCCGCCCTGTTGCCAGTCCACTGGGGTAGCCACAGAGTGCTTGTCGGTGAGCTGCATGCTGTCGATGACTCGGATGATTTCATCGAAGTTGCGGCCGGTTGACTTGGGGTAGGTCAGCGTGAGGCGAACCTTGTGTGCCGGGTCGATGATGAAGACCGAGCGCACCGTTGAGGTGTCACCTTCGCCCGGATGGATCATGTCGTACAGCTCCGAGACGGTGCGGTCGGCGTCGGCAATGATTGGGAAGTTGAGTTCGGTTCCGCTTACTTCGCCGATATCGGGAGCCCAGCCATGGTGATCCTCGATGGGGTCAACCGACACGGCAATGGCCTTGGTGTTGCGAGCATCGAATCCCGACTTGAGTGCAGCGGTGCGGCCCAGTTCGGTAGTGCACACTGGGGTGAAGTCCGCGGGGTGGCTAAAGAACACTGCCCAGCTATCGGCCTTCCAATCGTGGAACGAAATTTCGCCATCAGTGGTCATTGCCGTGAAATTCGGGGCGTCGTCGCCCAATCGCAGTGCCATGATTACTCCTAAGAAGATGTACAAACTATGAATCCCGACCATATAGGTAGGAATTCGAAAAGACCAGTGGCACATGTCGCACCGAACGCCTGCGGTTTCGGTTACCGGTCAAATCTGAGCGAGCCACGTACCAGGTACACGTCCTCTTCAACGAGCCACGTACCAGGTACGCGTCCTCTTGGGTGTTAGCTGCGGCGAGGTGGGCGGGCGCTTTCGCCCTCGTATTCGTAGAACCAACGGGTGGCGGCCTTCTGCATGACTGTGGACCAGCTCGGGTAGACCCGCACGGACTGTGCCAGGCGGAAGCCGTACGCGTTGCTGCGCATGATGAGCGCGACCTCGTTGATCATCTCACCGGCCCGCCCGCCAACGATCGTTGCGCCAATGACCTTGCCACCAGCTCGATGCCGAGTCACGAGCGTGGGTCGGGCGATGAGCCGCACGAAACCCTCGGGCTGACCGGCGGCGAGCGCACGATCGTTCGACTCCATGGAGATCTCAGCCACGCTCGCGCCATCGGGGGCTTCGGCCTCGATCACACCAATTGCTGCGACCTCTGGCGTGGTGAATACGGCATGCGGGATTCGTTTTGGGTCGTACTTGTACCTGCGGCCGGTTCGCAGCGCCGTCCAGGCAGCAGTGCGACCCATCTCATCGGCCGCATGGCTGAGCATCTGGATGCCATTGCAGTCCCCCGCCGCAAATACGCCCTTGACGTTGGTCTCCAAGTGCTTGTCAACAGCGATGTAGCCCTGCTCACTGAGCTGCACGCCGGCAGCATTCAAGCCCAGCCCACCGGTATGAGGTACCCGGCCAGTCGCCACGAGCACCTCATCAGCTTCGAGGGTCTCGTCCCCGAGATCTACATGGAACATTCCCTTGCGATAGCTCACGCGTTGCACGCCAGTGCTGACCCGCACGTCGACGCCATGGCTGCGCAGGCCGGCGTCGACGAGTGCCGAAGCGTCTGGTTCATAGCGACCCAACACCCGAGGTGCGGCGTCGACCAGCGTTACATCAGTGCCGAGCCGGGCCATGGCTTCGCTCAGTTCACAGCCGATCGCGCCCGCACCAATAATGACAAGGGTTTGGGGTTGGGGCCGCATCTCGAAGAAGGCTTCGTTCGTGCGATACGGCACCTGGTCAAGGCCGGGAATGGGCGGCGCCGCCGGTCGACTACCGGTGGCGATGATGACCTTATCTCCGCTGATCGTTCGGGTTTCTCCACCCGCGCTTGTGACCCGAATCTGTTTGGGACCCACCAAGGTGCCACGAGCTGGAATCACGTCGACGCCCTCGCCCCGAAGCACGGCCGCGTTCTCGGCTGAAGCGATCCGCTCGACTACCCGTTGGACATGGAGCAGCGCCTCGCCGAAGTTCTTGCCTTGGCGGGATGCCTCGATGAGCGATTTCGACGGCACACAACCACTAAAGGTGCAATCGCCGCCAAGTGGAGCGTCGCTGATCAGCGCCACAGTGGCGTCTTCCCAGCGAGCAGCTCGGGCGGCAGCTAGGCCAGCGGCGCCACCGCCAAGAACGAGGAGATCGAAGTGTGCGGTGCTGCTCATCGCTAGTGGACCATGCGGAACATGAACCAGGCGAAGTTGATCGTGCAGAGTCCCCACAGGAAATGCCGCACATCTCGGTCGTACTGCCAACTCAAGGCAATCGTAAAGAGCCAGATCGGCCCCATGATCCCCCACTGAATCGCAACGATTCGGTCAGTCTTCGGAAACGCGATATCGAGCAGAAAATCGCTCCAATTGACCGCTATCAAGGTGGAAGTCACGAAAGAGAAACTCTCTGACTTCGGGTTCGATTCCCGGCCTCGGGTCCTGATGCGTTCTTACGCAGCGGGAAAAGCGTCGTCGAGCGCGGTTCGGTACTCGCTAATCAGCTCACGGACGGAGTCGGCACGTTCAGCGACCGAGTGGTTTCCTTCGACCAGTCGGCGCACAACGGTGCTACCGATGATGACTCCGTCGGCAACGGAACAGGCTTCGACCGCTTGTTCGGGGCTACCGATTCCAACGCCGACCAGCACCGGCAAGTCCGTGTGTTCCTTGGCGCGCCGGGCAATCTCGATTGCAGAGGCGGCCAATGCATCACGTTCGCCCGTAATACCAAGCAGCCCAACCGCATAGACAAACCCGCGTGCCATCTGGCCGGTTCGGGCCAGGCGATCATCGGGCGAAGTTGGTGCCGCGAACAAGACGTTCTCGATGCCATTGGCGTTGGCCGTTTCGATCCAGTCGGTGGATTCGTCCATCTGGATATCGGGCAAGATCGATCCGCTGATACCGGCGTCGTTCAACATATTGGCAAACCGCTCATGGCCCATGCGGTACGCAATGTTGTAGTACGTCATGGTTGCCAGCGGAATTGGCGATTCGAATCCGCGGAGATCGCTGGCAATGGTCTGGGGCGTGACGCCTGCACCGAGTGCGATGTCGTTGGCCTGCTGAATGACCGGGCCGTCCATGACTGGATCACTAAACGGGATACCGATCTCGCAGGCGTCTGCTCCCCCATCGATGACTGCGGACAACGAGGCTAGCCAGTCATCACCAAGTCCGCCGGTGATGTAAGGCACGAGACATTTCTGGCCGGTGGCTCGCTTTGCCCGCAGCGCGGCCTCGATGCGACCTGGGGTGTGCGTGCTGCTTGCTGGATCGCTCACAGCTCCAGTATTCCCATCATCTGTGTCACATCTTTGTCGCCGCGCCCCGACAGATTCATGAGCACCAGTTTGCCGGCAAGTTCGTCTTTAGCTCTGATCATCCACGCCAGTGCGTGGGCGCATTCGAGAGCAGGGATAATGCCCTCGGTGCGGGGCAGAACCTGAAAGGCTTCGATGACCTCGGCGTCGGTGACCTGCTCGTAGCGGGCTCGCCCGATCGAAGCCAGATGCGAGTGTTCGGGGCCGACGCCGGGGTAGTCGAGACCGGCAGAGATCGACTCGGCTTCGAGCACCTGACCAAACTCGTCTTGTTTCAGGTACGACAACATGCCGTGTACGACTCCGGGGATTCCGTCGCCAACGGCAGCTCCTCCAGCGGGCTCGATGCCAACAAGCTCAGCGTCGGTGTCCACGAAGCCACTAAAGATGCCCGCTGCGTTTGAGCCGCCGCCCACGCATGCCGTAACGACGTCGGGGTTCCGGCCATGCCGTTCTAGGCACTGTTCACGGGCTTCGGTGCCGATGACCCGATGGAACTCGCGCACCATAAACGGGTACGGATGCGGCCCCATGACCGATCCAAGGCAGTAGTGCGAATCTTCGACCGTCGCGACCCAGTCGCGCATGGCCTCGTTGACTGCGTCTTTGAGTGTGCGGCTGCCGCTCAGTGCGGGCACAACTTCGGCGCCCAGTAGTTTCATGCGGAACACGTTAAGTTCTTGGCGGTCCATATCGACCTCGCCCATGTAGACCATGCACTCCATGCCCATCAGCGCTGCGGCCGTTGCTGTTGCTACGCCATGCTGGCCGGCACCGGTCTCGGCAACAAGCCGAGTCTTGCCCATTCGCTTGGCGAGCAGGGCTTGACCGAGAACGTTGTTGATCTTGTGAGAACCGGTGTGATTCAGATCCTCGCGCTTCATGACAAGCGTGAAACCAAACTCTTCGCTGAATCGAGGGCAGTCGGTCAGCGGGTTTGGGCGGCCGGTGTACTCGCGCTGCAACCGGTCGAGTTCACCTCGAAATGCTGGGTCAGCCCAGGCTTCGGCAAAGGCGTGCTCAAGTTCAAGGCATGCGGGGACCAACGTTTCGGGAACGAAGCGCCCGCCGAATTCACCGAAGCGACCCGAAGGGCCCGGATCAGTCATCGTCATCGACTACTACCTCTCAAGTCTTGTGTGGGTGCGGTGGTACAGCGTGCAGTGTTTACCTCTGCACAAGAACAGTCCGGTCGCGCTGCTACAGCGCGATATCGGCTTCCCAATCGTAGGGGCCAGTTGCGGGATCCTCGCGGTCAGAGAGCACCACACTTTTGGCGTTCTGGACAAACTTGGCAACCAGCGTTGGGTCCTTCTTCCCGGGCGAGGCTTCGACGCCGCCGGCAACGTCTACGCCCCAGGGCCGAGCTATCTCGATCGCCTGGGCCACGTTGCCAGGATGCAGCCCTCCCGCGAGCACGACGCGCAAGCCCGATGGCGCTTGGAGCGCCAACCGGTAGTCGTAGGACTCCCCCGGAACAAGATCGGATACGTCGCCCAGTTTTGGGGCGTCGACGAGAATGGGGTCAGTGCCCCATTTGCGAGCGTTCGGCAGTTTGTTGGACCCGGCAACGAACACCTTCATGGTTCGGGCCACCCGTTCTTGCACATAGAGGGTGTCTTCGGTGCTTTCGTCGCCGTGCAGCTGCGCCGCGCCGAGACCCTGACGATTCACGATTTCAACGACCTGCTTGGGCGCATGATTTCGGAACACGCCCACCGTCAACACCTCGGGCGGCAACCGCTTGACGATGTCGCCGGCGCGGGCTGGAGCGATCTGGCGACTGGACCCAGCCGCAAAAATGAAGCCGACTGCATCGGCACCCATGGCCACGGCCAGCAGCGCATCAGCTTCGTTGGTTATGCCACAGATCTTTACAAACACCAGACTCGACTCTAGTGCTGCCCCATCATGGACCCGTGGCTAATCCGGCTGACTCTGGGTGGCACCAACTGAACGATCTGCTGTCGACGGCTAAATGCGGCGCCATCTTGGCGGCCTGCCACCAGCTCCGCACAGCACCGGAGACCGAGCGCCGAACCGGCGACAATCCGTACGCGGGGACCCATCACCTCGTGTTGCTAAACGAGCGGATTCCCGCAGTGAGCGCCTTACTCCGCAACCGCGCACTTCTCGATGTCGTTACCAGCCGTATTGGGCCCAGCTTTGAGCTCCTCGAGGCGTCCTACCGCAGCCCGCAACCGGGTTACGGCGGCCAAAAGCTTCACACTGACGCGGTGCCAAAACTCCACGATGGACCCGAAACAATTGCGACGGCGATCGTTGCGCTCGTTCCGTTCGGCCCGGACAACGGCGCGACGCGAGTGGTACCTGGAAGCCATCGCCGGCCTGACCTCCAACGACTGGCAGGCAACCTCGACCATCACCGTGACGAAGTCCATCTCACCGGCCCCGCCGGGACAGGCTTCGTTTTTTCGGGTCACCTACTGCACTCAGGCACCACCAATAGGACCATTGCAGAACGAAGCGCATTGCAACTGATGTGGCAGTGCGCTAACACCTAGCTACTCGGCGATTCGCTGGCCTCGCGTTCGGACCTCAGTCAGCGAGTGCTTCAGATCGATCGTGTTGCACTGTTTGGCGGCAATCACGTGGACGCCACCGACCCACACGTCGGTTACGTGTTGGCTGCCGCCTGCGAACACCACGTTCGCCAACAATTCGCTTTTGAGCCCGGGGGTGAACTCCGGTTGGTCGAGATCTAGGCGGATGACGTCGGCCTTGTAGCCGGGCTTGAGCAGGCCGACATCGGCCAACCCCGTTGCTTTCGCAGAATTCACCGTTGCCAGAGCCAGTGCCTCGGAAGCGCTCATTGCTTGAGCATCGAGTTCACGGCCTCGAGCAAGCATCGGGGCAAGGCGAAGCTCCTGCCACAGGTCGAGGTTGTCGTTCGAGGCCACGCCATCGGTCCCAAGTCCTACAGTGATGCCGTGCTCGATCATCGAGGTGACGGGCGCAATGCCCGAGCCAAGTTTCAGGTTCGAGACGGGGCAATGAGCGACCGCAGCGCCGGCATCACCCAGCAATGCCTGATCAGACTCACTTAGCCACACACCATGAGCTGCAAGTACCTGACCATCGAGGACACCAACTTCGCTCAGAATTTCGGTCGCCGTCTGCCCAGTCCACATGTCGATGACCTGGGTGCGCTCGTGCTGAGTTTCTTCGAGATGCACCTGCACAATCGTGTCAAGCTCTTGGGCGCGGCGTCCGATCGCCTTCAAGTCATCGGGCGAGAGCGTGTAAAGCGCATGGGGGCCAAAGCCCACCGTGACTCGTCCGTCAGGGTCGTGGTGTTTGTGGAAGAACTCCGTGATCGAATCGATCCGGTCGCTGACCGAGGGACCTCCGCCGAGCGACGGCAGGATCGCTGGGGTCGTGACCAATCTCTGCCCGGTCATTTCGGTTGCCGACAGAACTGCTTCTTCGTGGAAGTACATTTCGCATGTCGTGGTTACCCCGGCACGAAGCATCTCGGCCGAGCCGAGCAACATGCCCCAGTACGCATCCTCGCTTGTCATTTTGCCCTCGCGGGGCCATACCGCCTCGGTTAGCCACTGTTGCAGGGGCATGCCGTCGCCGGCTGATCTCATGAGTGTCATCGGCGTGTGGGCGTGGCTGTTCACCAAGCCTGGCATGAGTAAACCGCCGATCCTGTGTGTCGGAGCGGAAGTCTCGGCGAGCGAGTCGGTCGGGCCTGCCGCGACGATTCTGCCGTCGGCACCAAGATCGATTGCCCCATCGGCAACGAGGTCATCTTCGATCAGCACATAGTCGCCAATCAGGCGTTGAGGTTCAGACATTGACGCTCACAATCGAAGGCCGGCTTGGCCGAGGCCAACGATGCGCTGGTCGGTCACGATAGCAGTGATCAATTCGGCCGGAGTCACATCGAACGCCGGGTTGAATGTGGCGGTATCGGGTGGGCTTATGTTGGTGCTACCAAGGGCCGTGACTTCGCTATTCGGTCGTTCTTCGATCTCGATTGCCGCACCCGTCGGGGTCGCCCTATCAATCGTTGACTCAGGCGCAACCACCACGAACGGCACGTTGGCGTGTTGTGCGGCCAGCGCGAGAGCGAATGTGCCGATCTTGTTGGCCGTATCGCCATTGGCCGCAATGCGATCGGCCCCGACCACGATCGCGTCGACCATGCCCGCTGCGAGGGTCGTTGCTGCTGCGGAGTCAACGATAAGTCGATGGGGAGCGCCCAGCCGTTTCAGTTCCCATGTCGTAAGTCGGCCGCCTTGCAGCAGCGGTCGGGTCTCGAGCGGAAGTGCTTCGGCCAGTTTGCCGCGCTCGTGGAGTTCTTGGATCACCGCCAGTGCCGTGCCGCGTTCCACCGCCGCGAGCCCACCGGTGTTGCAGATCGTCATCACCCGCAGTTGATCCTGCCCGGTCAGATCCAGGAGCAGGTCGGCACCGAGCCGCCCCATGGCAATCGAGGCCGCGAGTTCCTCAGCCCGGATCGTGTGCGCTTCTCGCAGTATGGCGGCCGAATCGGGGGCGAGCGCTCGTACTCGGTCGACCATGGTGGCCAAGTTGACCGCCGTTGGGCGCGCTGACCGGATCCGGGCAACCTCTGTGTCGAACATTGCCGCTTCGGTAACCGGGTCATGTAACGCTGCCGCCAATGCCACGCCATAGGCACCCATGACGCCAAGCGCCGGAGCGCCCCGGATGACAAGCCGATAGATGCTGTCGACGACCTGGTCGATGGTGGTGCATCGCACCATCTCCTCGACCAGGGGAAGGCGGGTCTGATCAATGATCTCGATGCCGCCCTCTCGCCAGAGGATCGTGGCGAGGGGCTCCGAGTTCGCAGATGACATCACCTTTACGTTAGGCCATTTCTTGAGCCCACAACTTGATCGATCGGCCCATCAGACGATGAAGCGGGTCGGTGCATGACCTGATGATGACCCAGATGTCATCCAAGCTCAGCGGTTGATCGTTCAGGCCAGCGGCCGGATTGGAGATCACGCCAACTGCGGCATAGGGCAACCCGAGTTCGTTGGCCAAAGCAACCTCGGGGTAGCCCGTCATGCCCACGATGTCACCGCCCAGGCGTTCCATCATCTTGATCTCGGCGGGCGTCTCGAATCGAGGGCCGTCGGTCGTGCAGTACACCGCGCCATCGAACAAGTCCACAGATTCTGCTGCGGCGGCTCTTCGCAGGATCGATTGCAGATCCGGTGAGTACGGAAAGCTCATGTCGGTGTGGGTCACACCATCGGTGCCGTCGAAGAATGTGTCTGCCCGCCCCGACGTGAAGTTCAAAAAGTCATCGATCAGCACCAAACCACCGACCGGAATGTCCGGGTTGATCGCACCGCTCACGGCGGTGACCAGCACCGCTTGTGCTCCGGCGTCTTTGAGCGCCCAAATGTTGGCTCGGTAGTTGATGGCGTGGGGCGGAATCGAATGATCCGAACCGTGGCGAGCAATGAAACACACGGGGACCTGGTCCCACGTGCCAGTGGTCATCTTCACGTCGCCGTAGGGGGTGCTGAGCACCGACTCGATGCGATGCGTTACATCGGGCAAATCGTAGAAACCACTGCCTGTGACCAGTCCAATCATGGAGCCAAGTTACTCGCCGGCGCGCACCACGCCGTTCTCGTAGGCAAAGACCACCGCTTGCACCCGGTCGCGAAGCTGCAGCTTGCTCAGCACGGCAGAGACGTGAGTCTTCACGGTGGTCTCGGCCACGAAGAGTTTGCCTGCAATCTCGGCGTTGCTCAGGCCTGCTGCCATTTCGATCAGCACGTCGAGTTCGCGGCCGGTGAGGGCCTGAAGTAGAGACGACCGTTCTACGTTGACGCTGGCGCCACCTTGGGCCAGCCAGTGGATCACTTGGCCGGTCACGCTTGGATCCAGCAGCGACTTGCCGTCGGCCACGATGCGGATCGCGTCGATGAGTTCGTCGGGCGGAGCCGTCTTGAGTAGGAAGCCGCTTGCTCCGGCCCGCAGCGCGTCCAGCAGGTAGTCGTCGCGTTGGAAGGTGGTAACGATCAGAATGCGTGCGGTGGTCTTGATGTCAGCTGTGAGGATCTTGGTCGCCTCGATGCCGTCCATATCTGGCATCTGGACATCCATCAAGATCACGTCGACTTCGAGGCCGTTGGCAAGTTCAATTGCCTCGGCGCCGGTGCCTGCCTCGCCGACGACTTCGATATCCGGTTCAGATTCGAGCACCATTCGAAGCCCAACTCGTAACACTTCTTGATCGTCGGCGAGCATGACCTTGATCATGGGCGAACTCCGTTCGTACTTTGGCCAGCCACGTCGTGACTCAGGACTGCATGCACTCGCCATCCACCCTCGGGGCCGGGGCCCGTCTCGATCGAACCAGCGTGCAGGGCGACCCGTTCTTGCATACCAATCAGACCGTGTCCTGTACCTAGGGCAGCGCCTGCAGATGTCGTGCCGCCCCCGGCCGGGTTGGTGACTTCGATCGAAGTCGAGTCTGCGCTTGTCACGATCGTTACCGTGGCTGTAGCGCTGCTGCTGTGTTTCGTGATATTGGTGAGCGCTTCCTGCACGATTCGGTATGCCGACAGATCAACTGATGCTGGGAGCGAATCAACCGGGCCGCTGGTCCAGGTATCCACCTCGATGTCGTCGCCGAACGATGCGACGAGCCGTTCAAGGTGCCGCAGCGACGGGGCCGGGTCTCGGGCGCCATCGGTGTCGGTGGAGTTGTCGCGCAAAAAGCCGAGCATGCGCTGAAGCTCACCAATTGCGTCTCGACCGGACTGCGCAATCTGTTCGAGCGATGACTCGGCTGCTCCTGGGTTCGTCGCCAATGCGCGTTGTGCGCCGCCAGCATGGACCGTCATGGTCGAGATGTGATGCGCAACCACGTCATGGAGCTCACGCGAGATCCGCAGCCGCTCGTCGATCACGGCGGCACGAGCTGTTTCGCTGCGGCGTGCTTCGAGCTCGGTATTGCGTTCGGCGAGCTCGCCAGTTTGTGTAAACAGTCGCCGTGCCAGCCACGCCGCGGCAATGGCCATCGCAACAACCACGAGCCGCCCCAGTGTCTCGGTAAGACTGATAAGGGTCGGCGTTTCTGACTGACCACTCAACGACATATTCTCTTGCACGCCGTAAAACCGGAAGGTCGTGAATCCGGCAGCCACCAACGAGGCCGCAGCGATCAACAGACCGGACCGGGCTTGGAGAACCGCCCAAAAAGTCAGTATGAGGAGGGCCAGCGTGCTGCCAAATTCTGCGACATCGATCAGTGGGAACCAAAACGAGTAGGCCACCAGCAGACAGAGCCCAACCCAGAAGCTGACGATTGGCCACCAATGACGGGCCACCAGCAGGCACATCATGGCGGCCACAAACACCGGCACGGCCCACAGCGCTGACGAGGTTGCCCAGAAAGCCAGTGCAACATTCCTGGTGCCGGACGGCAGGGTGTTCAGGTTGGAGCGCGTCGCCCACCATCCACCGAGCCACGAGGCTGCGACGAGCAGCAACAAGGCACATTCGAGCGACCAGCGCGCCCAACGGGGCGTTCCGTTCTGACTCACTCGGCACTCATCCGCTGCACGGCGGCCGCCGTGAGCGCAACCAGGTCAGGCTCATCGCCGGCGATACCGAGGAAGCCGAACCCGATCACGCTTGTTCCGCTGACCGCCAACACGCGTTGTGCGAATACATCGATGTCTCGGGCAACAAAGTCATTGCTTGCCAGCTGGACCAGATCGGCGGTGACCACCAACACTTCGACGCCGTTGACCGTAATCCGTTCGGCATTCGTGCCGACCAGACTGGTGTCGCCCAGCAGCGGCTTTGCACGTTCGACGAGACACTCCTGAGCTACGGCCTCGTAACGGTCTAGCTCGGCTTGTGCGTCAGTGGCCGTCTCAAAGGCCATGCCGCCTTGAATGAGCAGGCTGGCTCCGGTCGGTGTCGTCCAAATCGGTCCGTTCATTATGACTTGGGGTGGCGCGACGGTCGCCGTTGCACAGTCGTAAAGCTCCTCGGGCACCGCTGGCAGAAACTGGGCGCGGGCGTTCTGACTAAAGAAGGCGAGCGCTTCCGGATCGCGCTCGATACTGAGCCGAAGCGACGGAACTGTCTGATCAAGCAGCGGTGGCTCCGAGCCCGGCGCATCGCGCAGGAGGTCGCCGAGTTGGATCGCGAGTTCATCGTTGATGTCCTCGTTGCCCATCACGAACAAGGCAAACAGGGTGGCACCCTCGGTCCAAACATGGGTGTCACCAACCAGGCGGAGCGAACTTCCGAACGCGATCGCATCGACCAACTGGCGGCGAGCCTGCACGCCGTCACGCTGCACCTGCGATGCATAGATCTCGCCAGCAGGGTTGTCCGTCGTCATCGACACGCCGTTCTGCGCTACGCCATCGAGTTCGGAACGTTGACATTCGATCCACTGGTCCGAACCGAGCGCGGCGGCGGCTTCGGCTGCCCGCTCGCTCGTGCCGTGATGTTCGATGTTCAGAGCCACCACATGAGGAAGGAGGGCCCCAGGATCTTCGGGCGCCACAAACCAGCCCGCCTCG
>Ga0209828_1001154_pt1 | contig 24417 bp, 22 predicted proteins | sample MaitaG_FD_187429 | JGI IMG/M metagenome (GOLD analysis project Ga0209828, IMG submission 187429) | Marine algal microbial communities from Maine, USA - Maine_Asex2 metaG (SPAdes) (version 2) | ecosystem: Host-associated > Algae > Red algae > Unclassified | place: Maine, USA | collected 2015-01-05
CGACAGCGCACAGAATTGAGAATCATGAAAAATAGAATTATCGCCCTTGCTGTTTCACTGCTCATGGCAGCGCCATTGGCTAACGCTGAGTACCTGGGTTTGATTAACGGCCGTTCTGCCAATCCCGGTAACCAGCCCAACTTGTCAGTTGAGCTCGGCGTGATTGTAGGTGATCTGGGTGTGGTGGATTACCAGATTATCGGTGCCCGGGTTAACTATCGATTGACACCAGAGATCGTCGTCATTGGTGATGTCGGTGTCAGCGAATTCGGTGAAGCCGACGGCACGCCGTTCGGCCTGGGTATTCTGTATTACCTGTCCAATCAGCGTATCAGCCAGACTATGGACATTGCCGGTAAAGCCAGTTTTCACATGGCTGACTACAAAGTAGGCGCAGGGCAGGGCGATGTCAGTAACCTGACTTTCGAAGTGCTCGTTAGTGGTGCTGAACCGATTTCGGCAAACGGTGTGGGCTGGTACGGCAACGTTGGTTATCATCGCCTGAACGTGGATTTTGGCAACAGCGATTCCAGTAACGAGCTGGGTTTCGGTGGCGGGCTTACCTTGCCTACCCGTGGCGGTGAGGCTTACGCGGGTTTCGACTTCATTGATGAGATGACATTTGGTCTGGGTTTTCGTTATTACGTACAATAAGGCTTAACCAGACAACACGCGCCCGGGGGCAGCATGAGTATCAAGACAGACGTTGTCATCATTGGAGCTGGGCCTGTGGGTCTGTTTCAGGTATTCGAACTGGGTCTGCAGGGACTCACTGCCTGCGTTATCGATGCGTTGCCACAAACCGGCGGGCAATGTACCGAGCTGTATCCCGACAAGCCTATCTTCGACATTCCTGCAGTACCCGAATGCACCGGTCAGCAATTGATCGACAATCTGGAAAAGCAGATAGCGCCGTTCTCACCCGGTATGTATCTTGATCAGACGGTTGATACGCTGCAGAAACGGGGTGAGCACGACTTCTACATAGAGACATCAATCGGTACAAGCTTCGAGTGTCGAGCGGTCATCGTTGCGGCAGGCGCAGGGTCGTTTACACCAGTCAGGGCCCGCGTACCCGGTATAGAGAAATTCGAAGACACCCAGCTGTTCTATCGCGTGCGGGATCCTGCCCGACATGCCGGCAAGAATATTGTCTTGCTCGGTGGTGGTGACTCGGCTCTGGACTGGGCGCTGCAGCTGGCACCTGCCGCAAAAAGTCTGACGCTTGTGAATCGAACCGAACGGTTTCGCGCCGCAGAATCATCGGTGCAGAAGCTATACGCCCTAGCAGATGCGGGTGGTGCGAACGTCTTGATGGGAACACTGAATTCATTTGAAGAGACCAACGACAAGTTGAGCAGTTTGTCATTCACGTTGCGCGATGAAGACAAAACGCAAGTGTCCGTACCGGTTGATGATCTTCTGGTGTTCTTTGGCTTGTCGCCAAAACTCGGTCCTATTGAAAACTGGGAACTTGAACTTGAGAGAAAGCTGATCACTATCGACCTTGCAACGTTCGAGACATCGGTACCGGGCATCTATGCCATCGGTGATATCAATACCTACAAGAACAAGAAAAAACTGATTCTCAGCGGCTTTCATGAGGCGGCGCTGGCAGCCTTTGCTATAAAGCAATCGTTTGATCCCGACGCAAAAGTGAATTTGCAATACACCACCACAAGCCCGTTGATGCATGAACGTCTGGGTGTCGACTCCGATACGATTGCGTGAAACTTCAGCAGTTACGATGCATCGTTGCGATGGTGCGCAACAACTTGAATGTATCGGAAACTGCAGCGTCACTGCATACCTCACAGCCCGGTGTCAGCAAGCAGATCAAACAGCTTGAGGACGAGCTGGGAGTACAGCTTTTCGAGCGTAGTGGCAGGCAGATAATTGCCATAACCGCGGCTGGCAAGGACATCATTCCGGCCGCTGAAAAGATACTGGCAGGCACGGAGGATATCCGTAACCTGGGCCGCCAGCATGCCGACCCCAACAGCGGCGAGCTAAGGCTGGCAACCACGCACACACAAGCGCGTTATGTGCTGCCCTCCATCATAGAAGCGTTTGGTGAGCGTTACCCCCGGGTCAATATACACCTGCATCAGGGAACACCCCAGCAGATGGCTGCCATGGTGGATGCGGGTGAAGTGGATTTCGTGATCGCCACTGAAGGTCTCCATCATTACGAAAACCTTGTGATGCTGCCATGCTCACACTGGAACAGAGCTGTTGTGGTGAAACCAGATCACGCGCTGTTCAAAGTTGCCCAGTTAGGTAGCCTGACACTGGAGGCGCTCGCAAGCTTCCCGATAATCACCTATGTGTTTGGCTTTACCGGGCAATCTCAACTGGACAAGGCTTTTCGCGCTCGTGGGTTAGAGCCTGACGTGGTTTTGACCGCCGCCGATACAGACGTCATTAAGACCTACGTGCGTTCAGGTCTGGGCGTTGGCATCATCGCTCGCATGGCGTATGAGCAAGAGCACGACACCGATCTGTTGTTACTCGATGCTGCCCATCTGTTTGAAAGCAGCACGACACACATAGGCATGCGCCAGCACCGCGAGCTAAGACCGTTCATGTACGACTTCATAGAAAGCTTTGCGCCGCATCTGAAGGTGGATCTTATTGACGGTGCGTTGGCAGCCAGCTCAACAGGCGAACGACAGAGATTGTTCTCGGGTTTGGAGTTGCCTGTTTACTAAGTGCTGCATGTTATGGTCTGCGCATTCTCAACCCCTCTGCGATGAAAACGATATGCCCTGGTTAGCAATGAGTATGGCCGTAGTGATAGGAATGGTTTTCGCGCAGCAGCCGGTTATCAATTCTGCGGTTGCCCGTATTCTGGGTTCGCCTATTCACGCTTCATTGTATTCAGTCATCATTACTGTGTGCGGCATGGCTTTGCTATTGCCGTTCTCGGCGGGCACCTTCCGTCCATCAGTGCTGGCAACGTTGCCCTGGTGGTCAGTGCTCGGTGGATTGACTGGCGTTGCCATTGTGGCAGGTGGTGCCTATTTGGCCCCGGTGCTGGGTGCGGCGTTTTTCTTTGTGTGTCTGGTGGCTGGCCAACTCATGGGTGCGGCCATAGCCGACCACATCGGAGCGTTTGGACTACCAGTAAGAAATCTGTCTGTTACCCGAGTGGCGGGGCTGGCTCTAGTGGTGGTTGGGGCGTTGCTGGTGAACCGAGGTTAGCCGCCTTGTTAGACTCTATCCACAGCTTCAACGAGGCGGGTAGTGCAGGGGATTCGCCGCTCATGCCTACCCGTTCATACAGCTCGGCAGTGCCCACTTTTCCACCGGCCCGTGACAGAAAGCGTGCGTCGATAAGTGCCCGAGCTACAAACGTCCCCGACCTTGTGAATACCTGTTCCATATAGATGGCTTTGTCATCCCAACCCAGAATGCGAGTAGTCATCGTAAAGCGTTGTCCGAGTTTCAAGGATTTCTTGAACGTGATGGTCTCTGCAGCCACGACTGGATACCAGCCTTTTTCCCGAATCAGGCTAAACACATCCGAGCGCAACATCATGTCGGTTCTGCCCAGATCCGCATAGGTCAGATACACGCCGTTGTTAACGTGCATGAAAATATCCAGATCATTGGGGTAAACACGCAATGTGGTGTCTACCGGTCCCAGAATACTGCAGCGACTACGACGAGATTGAGAGAATATCAGCCAGAACAGGCGGAACAGCATTTTCATGCCCTGTTCAACCAGTCCTGCGCCGGTAGAAATTTTGCGGTGAGATCATCTTCGGGTGAGCCGGGTTCCGGCTTGAAGTTATAGTGCCAGCTGACGTGTGGTGGCAGTGACATGAGTATGGACTCGGTACGGCCACCGGATTGCAAACCAAACAACGTACCGCGATCAAATACCAGATTGAATTCCACGTAACGACCACGACGGTATAACTGGAAATCGCGTTGGTCTTGTGTGTAGGGTATGTCACGGCGCCGCTCGGCGATTGGGGCATAGCCTGTATAGATATGGTTGGCCACGGATTGCATCAGACCAAACGCATGCTCAAACCCATCGCCGTTGAAATCATCGTAAAACAGCCCACCAATACCTCGAGCTTCGTTGCGATGTTTCAGGTAGAAATAGTCATCGCACCATGTCTTGAACTTGTCGTGCAGCCCGGCACCGAAGGGATCTACCGCCTCTTTAGCACTCTGGTGCCAGTGTATGCAGTCCTCTTCGAAGCCATAGTAAGGTGTGAGATCGAATCCACCACCGAACCACCAGACAGGGGCTTCACCTTCCTTGTTGGCGCGGAAGAAGCGAATGTTGGCATGCATGGTTGGCACGAACGGATTCAACGGATGCAACACCAGTGACACTCCCATGGCCTCCCAGCCACGTCCGGCAAGTTCAGGCCGGTGAGCCGATGCGGAAGGGGGCAACTGGGTACCACTCACTTTAGAAAAACCAACGCCTGCTTTTTCAAACAGAGCACCGTTGGTCATGATACGTGTCAGGCCACCTCCGCCTTCCTCGCGTTTCCAGGCGTCATCCACAAACGTTGCCTGACCGTCGAGTGCTTCGAGCTGCTTGCAGAAGCTGTTATGAAAGCCTGTCAGAAAGCGATAGACAGCGTCACTGTCTACGTTGGATTCAGTGTTGTCGTTAGTGGTCATGGAAAATTCTATGTGGGTAAAGGTCAACTATCCGTTAGATTCTACTACTTGAGCGCCGTAATAAAGCGCTGAACCTGAGTATCGTCCGTGGCCCATGACGTCACCAGCCGTACTACTGAATTCTCGGCATCCACAGGTTCCCAGACGTAGAAATCAAACGATTTTTTCAGCTCATCTATAAGGGCATTGGGCAGCACCGGAAAGATCTGATTGCTCTCGGTTTCTGCCGCCAGTTCATACCCGGCTGCAACAAAGGCTGCTGACAAGGTCTGGGCAGTCTGATTAGCGGCTCGAGACAAGCTCATGAACAGATCATCTGAAAACAGCGTCTGGAACTGGATGCCTAGCAAACGCCCCTTGGCCAGCAAAGCCCCCCGTTGTTTTATATGGAATGCAAAATCCACCGCTAACTGTGGATTGGGAATAACGATAGCCTCGCCCATCAGAGCACCGGCCTTGGTACCACCTATCCAGAATATGTCTGTCAGTTCGGCAACGTCCTGCAAGCTCATGTCGCTCTTTTGCGCCGCTAGTGCGGTGCCCAGTCTTGCACCATCCATCATCAGTAACAGATGGTTATCTTTGCAGACTGCCGACAGCGCCTGTACTTCAGCCTTTGTGTACACCGTGCCAACCTCCGTTGCATTGGAGATATACACCAGCCGTGGACGGGCCATGTGCGGGAAATGCGAATTGCTGGCTAGCGTTGACATGACCTTGCCGGGCGTGAGTTTGCCATCGGTTGTGGGCACCGTAATGATCTTGTGCCCCGTTGCCTCAATGGCACCTGTTTCACGCACCACAATATGACCAATGTGGGAGGCGATGACAGCCTCGTGTGATCGTAAGGCACTGGCCATGATGATGATGTTGGCCAGAGTGCCGCCGGCAACAAAGTAGACGGGTATGTCAGTGCTCCCCAGCTGCTGTTGAATCAACTGATGAGCACTGGTGGAGTACTCATCATTACCATAAGCCGTTTGCTGCACAAGATTCGAACTGGCCATCGCCTCGAGAATGCGCGGATGGCAGCCTTCGCTGTAATCATCCAGAAAACTGTATCGATCGGTCATGGCAAAGCTTTTTCGCGCAGCGAGGGCAGATGGGTCAGACAAGCATCTCAGCGTAGCTGCTGACCGGTTCGGATATCAATGATACGGGTAGGGGCGTCGAGTGTGCCCACATCGCCGTCCACAACGACGTCAATACTACTCCCAAATTCCTGCCTTACCTCGATGCTACTGCGTAAAGCCTGGCTGCCAGAACGGTTGGCGCTGGTTGATACCAGAGCATGGCCTACTGCTGTGCAAAGCTCAATAACCTGTGGATGAGCACTGACCCTGACCGCTAACGTATCGCGCCCGCCCGTCAATAACTCTGAGGCGGCGGAGGAGGCAGGTAAAACAAAGGTAACAGGCCCGGGCCAAGCCGCCTCCAGTTGAGCTTGCCACTGCAACGACAAGGGCGCCAGATAAGGCGTCAGCTGCGCCTGACTCGCTGCGATGAGAATAAAGCCCTTGTGTGCTTCACGCCCCTTCATAGCCAGAATGCGATTCAGCGCAACATCGCTGAAAGGATCACAACCCAGACCGAATACGGCTTCGGTAGGGTAGGCAATCACACCATCAGAGGCAAGTGCCGCCTTAACGGCAGTAAAATCCGTGTTCAATCAGTCCTCTTTAACAGCTGCTGCCTTTTTCTTGGCAGCCGCTCGTTTTTTCGCCGCTGCTTTCTTACTGGCCGCACTTTTCTTCTTGGATTTTTTCTTCTTGGTCTTTTTCTTGGCCGTAGCCTTTTTCTTGGCATCAGCCTCAGCTTTTTTGGCGACGGCCTTCTTCTTGCCGCGACCCTTGCGCTCAGGCGCCTCTTCCAGCAACTTCAAACAGGTTTCAAGATCAATCGCTGCCGGTGTTTCCTTCAACTCCTTGGGGATCTTGGCGTTCTTGTTGCCGTCAGTGATGTAGGCACCCCAACGACCGTTGAGAATCTGTACATCGGTGCCTTCAAAAGCCTTTACCAGTTTGTTGGCATCAATGATTTTCTTTTCGGCAACGATCTCAAGTGCGCGTTCCAGCGTCACCGTGTACGGATCATCCTCTTTCAGCGATACGAACTTGGCGTCGTACTTGATGTACGGACCAAAGCGCCCGATGTTGGCAGTAATCTTCTCACCCTCAGCGGTTTCACCCAGGGCTCTGGGCAGAGTGAATAGCTGTAGCGCCTCTTCGAGAGTAATGGTGTTCATACGCTGGCCGGGTCTTAAACCGGCGAACTTGGGTTTGTCTTCGTCATCGCGCGTACCGATCTGCACGAAGGCACCGTATTGACCGATGCGTACCGTAATCGGCTTGCCGGACTCTTCATGAATGCCCAGCTCACGTGCCTGAATGGCCTCATCCTTAGAGACGTTTTCCAGCTTGTCGTCTACCTGTTCCTTGAACGGTTTCCAGAAATCGGCCAGCAACGGCACCCATTCCTTTTCCCCACGCGATACAGCATCAAGTTCATCTTCAAGATTCGCCGTGAAATCGTAATCCACGTATTTGTCAAAATGCTTGGCCAGGAATGTAGCAACCACGCGACCCGTATCGGTCGGGAAGAAGCGTCGGCTTTCAATTTCCACGTACTCGCGTGACTGCAAAGTGGAAATGATGGAAGCATAGGTTGAAGGACGGCCAATGCCATATTCTTCCAGCGTTTTAACCAGGCTCGCTTCCGAGAAGCGTGGCGGAGGTTCCGTAAAGTGCTGCGTCAGCTTGATATCCTGAAGTGGCACCTGATCACCTTCCTTCAGCTCAGGCAATACCTTTTCATCGTCGTCTGCTTTTTTCTTGTCGTCTTCATCTTCGCGGTAGACCGTCATGAAGCCCGGGAAGTTAACGGTAGATCCGGTTGCCCGAAACTGATTGCCATCGCCGCACGCAAAGTCCACGGCTACCTGATCTATCGTGGCGAAGATCATCTGACTGGCAACGGTACGTTTCCAGATCAGGTTGTACAACTTGTACTGGTCTTCTTCGAGAAATTTCTTGATCTCGTCAGGTGCGCGCATTACCGATGTCGGTCGGATGGCTTCGTGAGCCTCCTGCGCATTCTTGGATTTGTTCTTGTAAGTGTTGATCTCAGGTGGCAGGTAGTCCTTGCCAAAACGCTGAGGAATCAGTTCGCGCAATTCATCCAGACAATCCTGAGATAGCGTAATCGAATCTGTTCTCATGTAGGTGATCAGGCCCGCCTGACCTTCACCCACGTCAATACCTTCGTAGAGCTTCTGTGCCGTTCTCATCGTGCGTTGCGCACCAAAGCCTAACTTTCGCGACGCCTCCTGCTGCAATGTAGAGGTGGTGAACGGAGCAGTCGGGTTTCGCTTGCGTTGTTTTTTCTCGACCTTGACGGCGGTAAGCGTGCCGCCAGCGTGCCCCATTAACATGTCGCGGGTTGAATTGGCCTGCTCACCGTTATTGACGGTGAACTGCTTGACCTTGTCGCCATTTAATAAAGACAAACGAGCGGTAAACGGCTGCTTCTCTTTTTCAAGTTCAGCCAGAATGCTCCAGTATTCCTGCGGGATGAATGCCTCGATTTCGTTTTCGCGTTCGCAGATCATACGCAGGGCAGGAGACTGCACGCGGCCAGCCGATAAACCACGACGGATCTTGCGCCACAACAATGGCGAGAGATTAAAGCCGACGAGATAATCCAGTGCGCGACGTGCCTGCTGCGCATTGATCAGGTCATGGCCCAGCTCGCGAGGGTTGTCTACCGCTTCCTGTACGGCACGCTTGGTAATTTCGTGGAAGACCACGCGCTGCACTTCCTTGCCTTCCAGATCACCTGTTTCGCGTAAATGCTCGACCAGATGCCAGCTGATGGCCTCACCTTCGCGATCCGGGTCAGTTGCGAGAAGCAGGGAGTCGGCTTTCTTGAGGGCCTTCTTGATGGCGTTAACGTGTTTCTCGTTACGCTCGATCATCTGATACTTCATGGCAAAGTCGTTGTCAGGATCTACCGCGCCCTCCTTGGGCAGCAAATCGCGAACATGACCGTACGAGGCGAGGACTTTATAGTCCTTGCCGAGATACTTCTCGATAGTCTTGCCCTTGGCGGGAGACTCAACGATGACCAGGTTTTTGCTCATGAATACCGGATTGATTGTGATGTCAGGGCGCCTGACATCGGCACGATCTGAAAGGTAAGACTGCCACTAGCGTCGTCGCTTGCCGACACTTTGTCAACGAGCCCGTGTAATTCCTTGTTAGCAACGCGCATACCGTCCGCCTGCTGTCGTTGTTATATAGCCCCTGATTTCCAGTAGTCCAAGTGCTGAACTGACCTGTGAGAGCGCCCAGGTCTGCTGTTCAGCGTCTGCAAGCGTCACTAGTTCGTCGAGATTGGCAGGTTGTCCGGCTAGCCAGTCCAGTATTTTTCTGTCGCAGGCATCGAGTTCGTCGTCCAGCAGTGGCAGAGAGCCCTGTGTACCTCGCATGCCTTGCAGACCTTCCACAGTCACTTCCGGTGACTCTGGTGCTGACGCTAAGCACGCTTGCAGATGACGCTGCAAAGGTTGCCCCAATACATCGACAACGTCCTGCGCCGTTTCCACCAGTGCAGCCCCCTGTTTGATCAGGGCATGGCAACCGCGCGCCTGCAGATTGTGCACGGAGCCCGGCACAGCCATCACCTCACGCCCCTGATTCATGGCGTGGGTGGCGGTCGTCAATGTGCCACTGGGCAGGCTGGCTTCTGCCACGAGTACGCCCAGACTGATACCACTGATAATCCGGTTACGCTGTGGAAAGTGCCAGGGGCGGGTTACAGAACCCAGGCCGTACTCGGTCAGAATCAGTCCGCCAGAATCCAGAATGCGCTCTGCAAGTGCGATGTGTTGTCGGGGATAGACCTTGCCTGGTGCTGTTGCCGCTACCGCAATCGTGATGCCGCCAATCGATAGAGCTGCCTCATGAGCGGCCCGGTCAATGCCCATGGCCAGACCGCTGACAATGCCGATATGCAAAGCGGCCAGCTCCGCACAGACGGTGTGCGTGTGAGTCAACGCCGCGTGACTGGCTTTTCGTGAGCCCACCGCCGCAACGAGTGGACGATTCAGTGCATCCAGTGACCCTTCGGCATACAGAATGACCGGTGCGTCCAGTGTGTCTTGCAACAGTGCAGGGTAGGCAGGGTGGTCGAGCCCGAGCAAGTGACGGTCAGCGGCCGCAGCCTGCCACGCCAATGCCTCGTCAACCTTGCGGGCAGTGGCCGCAGAACAGGTGTGTTGCTGAATTGATCTACCGGCATCGACGGGATCCGGGCAGCTCTCACGCAGCCGCCGGAACTGTGAAACCGCATTGGGTTGAGACAGGGAAAATGCCAGCCAGGCTGACGTGGGTACTGTTTTATCATCCATGATAGTGACCGCGGTTGCGCCCCGCGGCCACATCGTGGGTCGGGGCTGGGTTAGATGCCCGTGATGACGTCGTTCATCAACACAGGACGGGTCGATTCCATGACCAGCCCATAGCTTACCTTGTCAAAGGCCTTGAAAACCATCAGCACGCCTGTTCGCTGGTTGGGTAGCGTGACTCGCTCGTAAGCACTCGTGCCGCGAGGATCCACTACGGTCTTGCCGCGTGTCTCGATAGCCAGAACGTCACCTGTCTGAACACCTGACTCAGTACCCACGTTTAGCACGATGACCTGATCACGGCCTGTTTGCGAAATGGCATTGACCAGCGAGACGATTCGCGCCTCACCCTCGATCTCAGGCAGGCGTGGTACGTACTGGTGAGTAGCTGTACCCTCGTTTGACGCCATCAGAATGTCGCCTGCGATGGTTTCCATCTTGTTGTCTGTAATGGTCAGTGTCGAAGGATCACCGACGCTGAGTAGCTTGGCGTCAGAGACGTGCGTGATTTCGTAACCCAGTAATGCGCCGTTGACCGGGTCAATGAGTTCCTTGCTGCGGCGGTAGATACTGTAGGCAGTCTGCGATCGGCTGATCGTTCCCCGAACATAGATCTGGTTGCCCAGAGAGCTGATCAGGCTGTCATCGTGATTGCTGATGACATAAGGCGCATTGGCAAGGGTCTGCGCATCGACAACGCGCGGATGAACCAGAAACTGCTGAATCGAATCGCCTGAAATTGTCGGAATAGCATCGTCCAGAGACTCTGACCGAATGCGCGGAGACATTCTGACGCGACTGCCATTCTGAGGCAATGGATTACCATCGGCGTCCAGCGCAGTTTCGGTAGCCGCGCCCACGGCCGGGCCTGTAGGAACTTCTTTGCCATTGCGAGTCAATACCAGTGTGGGTTGACCGTTAACGTATTCCAGCGCCAGCATGTCACCGGGGTAAATCAAGTGCGGGTTGTAAATCTGAGGGTTGTAGTCCCAGATCTGTGTCCATAACCACGGCTTTTTCAGAAATCGGTCAGAGATATCCCACAATGTGTCGCCCCGAACGACGGTGTAGGCGTCTGGTGCATCGACTTCAATTTCATCGGCGTTGATATAGGCTCTGGGCACGACGGTTGTATAGTTGGCGGCCCCCAGTGCGGGTTCGCCGCCACGCGTATTAGCGCTGAAAGTCTGATCAGCTTGTCTGGCGTCATGCACCACCATGGCTGAAGGGCCGGGTGCGGAGCAGGCGGCCAGCAGTGCCGACAGACTGACTGCCAGCGCCATGCTGAGGGTGGGTACAGTCTTGTGTAAAGCCATGTTCGGGAACTCTCCCTTGTTGAAGCGCGGTTAAGCCTGAAAAATCGGCTGACCTGAAGAAACCTTGATAAGCAAGCAAGATGCCTGATAGTCCCTGTTAGAATCCTGCACTCCCAAAATGCCTCGGACTGACTGTGCCAGTGTTAGATATCCTTTTTTACCCCGACGCCCAGCTGAGGCGTACGGCGACGACGGTGGATAATGTGGACGGTAATATCGCCACGTTGGTGGATCACATGCTCGAAACCATGTACGACGCACCCGGAATCGGGCTAGCTGCCACGCAGGTGAATGTGCACCAACGTGTTGTTGTTATTGATGTTTCCGAAGAAAACGACACACCTCTGACACTGATTAATCCGGTCATTCTGCACAGCGAAGGTGAGGGTGAAATGCAGGAAGGTTGCTTGTCCATTCCCGGTGTCTATGAGTCCGTCAAGCGACCTGCCATCGTCAAGGTTGCAGCCATCGACCGGGAAGGCAATCCGTTCGAAATGGACACTGACGGCCTGCTGGCCGTGTGTATTCAGCACGAAATCGATCATCTGGATGGCAAGTTATTTGTGGACTACCTCTCACCGCTAAAACGCAATCGCATTCGCAAGCGCATGGAAAAGTGGATCCGCGACGGCTGCGATCCCGACGATATTCCGGAACGACCTTGACGGTTAAGACAGTCTTGAATTGCCAGCAACTGAAGGTTGCCTTTGCCGGAACACCCGAATTCGCAGCCGTGGCGCTCGATGCGCTAGTGGCCAGCGATCACGAGGTGGTGGGTGTACTGACACAGCCCGACCGCCCTGCAGGGCGCGGCCGCAAGCTCACACCGAGTGTGGTCAAAATACGGGCTCAGGAAGCTGGAATACCTGTCCAGCAGCCTCTGAGTCTGAAAGACCCCCAGGCAGTTCAGGCCTTCGCAGCCTGGCAGGCTGATGTACTGGTGGTAGCGGCTTATGGGCTGATTCTGCCGCAAGTGGTACTCGATCTGCCAGCGCTGGGTTGTCTGAACATTCATGGCTCGCTATTGCCTCGCTGGCGAGGAGCTGCGCCCATTCATCGAGCCGTACTGGCAGGTGATGCACAGACCGGTGTCTGCATCATGCAGATGGACGCCGGGCTCGATACCGGTGATGTGCTGTTAACTGAATCCACCGACATCGGTAGCAACGACACCGTGGCAGAACTGCACGATCGGCTAGCAGCGCTGGGCGCGCGGGCCTTGATCAAGGCATTACCAGCGCGCTGCAACGGTACGCTGACACCTGTCGCCCAACCTGAAGCTGGCGTTACCTACGCCGAGAAACTGAGCAAAGCTGAAGCGAAGCTTGATTTCAACGAGACATCCGAGCTGCTTCATCGCAAAGTACGCGCATTCAATCCGTGGCCGGTTGCCGAGGCGCAACTGTGCGAGCAGCGCGTCAGAATCTGGAGTAGTCGTCTGGTTGCGTCATCTGCTCTGACAGAGGCAGATAGCAACGCGATTGCAGGCACGGTTCTGTCCACGACTGGCGATGCGGTGCGCGTGCGCACTGGCGACGGCGCACTGGATTTGCTGAGCCTTCAATGGCCGGGCAAAAAACCGCAGCCCGCCGTGATGTTTTCGCAGGGGCGCTCCCTGTCCGGCCAGTGTCTTGTATAACGGATTGAAAGTTGATGAGTAAAAGCGGCACGGCAGACATACGCGTAACTTGCGTGGCGCTGATGCAGGAGATGCTGACACGGGGTGGTTCGCTAACGCGCCTGTTGCCCGAGGCACAGCAACGTGTGCCGGAATCGGAACGCGCGCAGTTGCAGGCCTGGAGTTACGGCTTCGCACGATTTCACGGTGAGCTGGGTGGTCTGGTGGATCTGTTGATCGACAAGCCCATGAAGGCCAAGGATCTTGACGTGTACTTGCTGATGCAACTGGGCCTCTTTCAGCTCCGGCATACCACGATAGCGCCGCACGCTGCGGTTGATGAGACGGTCAAGGTGCTCAAGCGGTTGAAAAAGCCCTGGGCGCGTGGCCTCGTCAACGCGGTGCTGCGAAATTACCAGCGCCGCAAGCCTGAGCTGGAAGGGCGCTTGAAAGAGCCTCAAAAACTCAACCATCCCGTCTGGTTGCTGGAACGGTTCAAGCGCGACTGGCCGCAGCAATGGACGGCCGTGTGTCAGGCAAACAATCAGCAGGGGCCCATGACATTAAGGGTCAATACGCAACGACAGTCTGTCGAAACCTATCGGGATCATCTGACCCACGCAGGGCTGGATACCTCGCTGGTTGCCGATGCAGGGCAGGCAGTTCAACTGTCCGAACCCGTTGCGGTGACCTTATTGCCGGGCTTTGCCAAAGGTGATGCCAGTGTGCAGGATGCCGCCGCCCAACTGGCGGGTTTGCAGCTGATGAAACACGCGCCGAAAGGGGGTCGCCTGCTCGATGCGTGTGCGGCGCCGGGAGGCAAGACTGCACATCTACTCGAGATGGGTCACTTTGATTCGGTAATGGCGCTGGACAAGGACGCCGAACGCTTGCAACGGGTAACAGATACTCTGAAACGCCTGTCACTGACATCACATGCCACACTGATGGCAGCAGATGCCTGTGACGTTCCTGTCTGGTGGGATGGTGTTGAGTTCAATGCAATTCTGTTAGACGCGCCGTGCTCGGGCACCGGTGTGATTCGTCGCCATCCGGATATCAAGCTGCTGCGTCGGGAGAGCGATATCGAAGCACTGGCAACGTTGCAAGGCGCGCTGCTGGATGCATTGTGGTCGACGCTCAGTCACGGTGGTGTATTGCTGTATGCAACGTGTTCCATACTCAAGCAAGAGAACGAACAACAGGTTCAGGCTTTTCTTGAGCGAACGCCAGATGCCAGACTGGCAGCAGACATGCGCCAGATATTGCCGGGTGAAAACGACATGGACGGCTTTTTTTACGCACCGTTAATCAAGCATCACCAGTGAGTAGTCTGGCGGACAAGTGGCGCTGGGGTTTGGCACTGTTGCTGGTGCCTGTCGCCACTTTGCTGGTGTTCATTGTGCTCGTCAGTCTGTCGGCAAAAGGTCTGTACGGTGGCGAAGAAAACAACGGCAGCATTACCTTGTCCGATGTGACCTTGCAACAGGTTGAAGGCCAGTTGTATCTGGATGCACAGGCGCTTATCGATTTACCAGACACCATCAAGGCGGGACTGGACAGCGGTGTACCGCTGGAATTCATACTCACGTTGCGTTTTCTCAATCCGCGCCCCTACTGGTTTGACGAAACACTGGTGCAGGTGGAGCAGCGATTCAGCCTCAACTACTACGAGCTCACCCGTCACTACCGTGTACAGGCCCTGCAAACCGATACCAGCAACAACTATCGATCCCTGTCATCAGCGTTACGGGGTCTGGGTGAGTTCAATCGCCTGCCGTTGATAACCGGATCCAGTGCTGCCTACATTGTCGATGAGAATCTGGTGTTCGATGAAAGCCCTACCGAGGTTGTCGGCTCCCTGGATTTCAGGCTGGATGCACAGTCGTTGCCGCTGCCATTGCAACCGTTGATCATTTCCAGCTGGCGGCTGGCCAGCGAGGAGTTTCAGTGGTCAGTCAACTGACACTGCTACGCAGGCGTACGCTGACCAGTGCGGTGCTGATGGCGCTGCTGTTCCTGATCCTTATCGTCTCGCTCTATGTGCTGGGCACCATTGCGCTGCAGCTGGACAGGTTTGGACAATACTATTACTGGTTGTTGTTTGGTAACGGGCTTGCATTAAGCTTTATTGCCGTGCTCATTATCATGAACGGCTGGCGACTTGTACGCGAGTTCAGGCAACGCATTGCGGGATCAAGACTGACCGTCAAGCTTGTGATTGTGTCCGTGTTGTTAGCATTGGTACCGGTGACGTTGGTATACGGTTTTTCCATACGTTTTCTGCGTGCCAACATCAACAGCTACTTTGATCTGGAAATTGAACAGGCACTGGATGATGCACTGGAGCTCAGCCGTGAGTCGCTGGGTCTGCAGATGCGCACCTTGCAACGTGACACACTCAACGTGGCACAGCAACTGGTAGGTGTGAGCGAGGCAGCGGCCGTTTTCGAGCTCAATACACTAACTCTGGAAGCCGAAGCCAGCGAGATGACGCTGATCGGTCCCGACAACAGAATCATAGCCTCAACCGGTTTGCTGGACGATATCTCGGTGCAACCCAACCGTCCCGAAAATGACCTGCTCACCCGGGCCCGACAAGGCCTGTCCTACGTCAGCGTAGATCCTGTAGGTGGCAGCGAGTTATTCATCAGAGTGGTTACCCCCGTATTTTCTGAAGACCCCACGCGTGAAAATTCAGTATTACAAGCCCTGTACCCGATTGCCAAGCGCTCATCGGATCTGGCCGAAAGTGTTCAATCCAGTTATCAGCAATATCGACAACTGGTTTTCCTGCGCCGGCCTCTGATGCTCAGCTCCATGCTGACGCTGTCGCTGGCGTTACTGTTATCGGTGATGATGGCTGTCTGGTTCTCGTTGTACGCGGCACGTCGCATGATGATGCCGATTCATGACCTGGTAGAAGGTACACGAGCTGTTGCCGGTGGTAATTATTCAACGCGCATCTATAAGCGCAGCAAGAACGATGAGCTGGGTTTTCTCGTGCAATCGTTTAACTACATGACGTTGCAACTTGAGCAAAGCCGTCGCAATGCAGAACAAAGCCAGTTGCAGGTAGAGCGGGAACGCGCGCGCCTGCAGGCCGTGCTGGGACAGATATCTTCCGGCGTTGTCACACTCGATGCCGAGAACCGCGTACTCACCAGTAACCCGGCAGCGGTCACTATATTGGGTAGCGCGCTTATCCAGATGCGTGGCCAGGCGCTGGTTCACGACATGCAGGATAACAGCGTGGTGGCGCAATTCAGTGAACAGGTCAGCGAACCACTGGAGGCGGCAGGTACGCAGGAATGGTCGGCAGAGATCGAAGTATTTGATCAGGGTGGGCGGCGGTTCCTGTTTTGCCGTGGCACGGTATTGCTGGATTCGGCAGGTGCACTGAACGGTCGTGTGATTGTCATTGACGACATGACTACCATCATCAGCGCTCAACGTGATGCAGCATGGAGCGAAGTGGCGCGACGGCTGGCGCATGAAATCAAGAATCCGCTTACACCTATTCAGCTCTCGGCTGAGCGATTGCGCCACAAGTTCCAGCGCAAGCTGGAAGGCGCGGATATCGAATTGCTGGATCGCCTGACACACACCATTGAAAATCAGGTGGATTCCCTGAAATCGATGGTTAACGCCTTCGCAGACTACGCCTCCACACCTAACCTGACGCTGTCGCTGTTTGATGTCAACGCACTGCTCGAAGAGGTGGCTGAGCTTTACCGCGATGCCGAAGAGTCGGTCATTATCGAACTCTCTCTGGATTCCTCCGCACCCCGCATTCCGGTTGATCTGCCGCGCATGCGGCAGTTAACGCACAATCTGATCAAGAATTCTCTGGAAGCCCAGCAGAATCAGGCGCTCAAGCGAGTACAACTAAGCACTCGATACAGGCCCGGTACCCTGCAAAATGTGCTGGAGATAGACGCTGCCGACGACGGACCCGGTTTCCCGTTAGACTTGATGGACCGGTTGTTTGAGCCGTACGTGACATCCAAGCCCAAAGGCACCGGTCTGGGCCTGGCTATCGTCAAAAAGATTGTTGAAGAGCACAATGGCAGAATACGGGCTGAAAACCGTCCGGAAAGAGGAGCCATCGTGATAGTCAGCTTGCCGTATCCATCCACATTGCAGCTTCCAGGGGCCGCCGCATGAGTAGTGAACGCGCCGTACTGGTTGTCGATGACGAACCGGATATCAGAGGACTGTTGCAGGAGATACTCGAAGATGAAGGCTATGCCGTCTCCTGTGCCGAAACTGCCGAGGTGGCCAGAGCCTGCGTTCAGGAATCGCGTCCCGATCTGGTGCTGCTGGATATCTGGATGCCGGACATGGACGGCGTCACCTTGCTCAAATCCTGGAAAAGCGAAGGCATACTGGATTTTCCGGTGATCATGATTTCCGGCCATGGCACGGTGGAAACCGCCGTGGAGGCAACCCGCCATGGTGCGGTGGATTTTATCGAAAAGCCATTATCGCTGGCCAAGCTGCTACTGACTGTTGAAAAGGCACTGGCTGAGGTGCCTGAAGCACAGAGCGCAGGCCCAGGGGCCGCCCAGATGCTGCCGGCGCCACGCAGACTCCCTCTATTGCTCGGCGTTAGTGAGTATGTGAAAACCCTGCGCGAACAGCTACGGGTTCAATCTGCCCGCACTGAGTCATTACTGCTGATTGGTGAGTCTGGCAGTGGGCGCGTCCTGTTTTCGCAGTATGCCCACGACCTAAATCCCGAGCTGACTGGCCGTTTTATCCAGCTACGATGCGACACACTATCATCAGTGAACGCCCACCGAGAGCTCTACGGTGATGAAAGTAGCAGCGGCCTGAGCACCGGTTTTCTGGAGTCTGCTGCTGGTGGCACTTTATTTTTGACCGACGTGGAACTGTTACCTGCAAGCGCCCAGCAATGCCTGCGTCAGGCTATTGAGCAGCAGGGTTTCACCCGCATCGGTGGTGATGTCAAAATCCCTTTCCGGTGCCGTCTGGTGGCCTCCTCGCGCAGCGAGCTGGCGCTGGTGGTCAGGCAAGGCATGCTGGATGCTGCGCTGGCACGGTTACTCAGCGCTGAGACGCTCACTCTCAAGCCGCTGCGTGAGCATCCCGAGGACATTCCGGCGCTGCTGGAAGGCTTTGTAGACTGGCACGTGGAAGAGGAAGGGCTGGCGTATCGCCACTTCAGCGTGGCAGCCCAGAACCGGCTGCGAAACCTCGACTGGCCGGGTAACCTGCTCGAACTGAAGAACCTGATACAACGCATATTGCTGCTTGGCGGCTCGACAACCATTGAGGTGCCAGAGATCAACCGAGTGCTGGGTATCGTGGCAAGCAGTGATACCAGCCTTGCGCTTCGTCATGATCTGCCGCTACGTGAGGCACGAGCGGATTTCGAACGTCAGTATCTGTTGCGTTGTCTGTCGGAAACTCAGGGCAACATCGGGGATCTTGCAAAGCATGTCGGTATGGAACGAACCCACCTCTACAGGAAACTGCGCAGTCTGGATATCGATCTCGACAAGGTACGTGAATAGTGAAAATTATTGTACTCGGGGCAGGTCAGGTCGGCTTGACCGTTGCCAGAAGTCTGGTGCTGGAAGACAACGAAGTAACGGTGGTGGACACTGACGCTGCCATTCTCGAAGAGCTTGAGGCCAACACAGATCTGCGCACCATAAAAGGCCCGGCCTCCTACCCTGAAGTGCTGCGCTCTGCCGGTGCAGAAGATGCCGACATGATCATCGCCGCAACCGACTCCGACGAAACCAATATCGTTGCCATCCAGATTGCTTACACGCTGTTCAGAACGCCGATGAAGATTGCACGTATTCGTTCCATGGAATACATGCGTGAGAAAAATCTGTTTGATAATGACAACATTCCCATTGATGTCATCATTAGCCCGGAGCAGCTGATCACCGAGCACATCCAGCGCATCATTGAACACCCCGGTGCTATTCAGGTGGTGGATTTCGCACATGGCAAGGTACGTCTTGTCGGCATAGAAGTACAGAAGGGCGCACCCATGGCAGGTCGCAAACTGGCCGATCTGACAGAACTGCTCGGCCATATTGAAACCCGTGTCATGGCTCTGTATCGCGGGGAGGAGGTGATCATCCCCAAGGGCGCAACCATGATTCATGAAGAGGACATTGTCTTCTTCATGGGAATCCAGAAGAACACGGCTAAAGTTCTGGCACAGTTTCATCATGATGATGCGCCGTGCAAACGCATCATGATTGCTGGTGGCGGCAACATCGGCTTGTTGCTAGCAAGAAAACTGGAAAATCTTTATCGTGTAAAGATTATCGAAGCCCGTGGTGAACGCGCAGAAGTACTGGCATCCACACTCAACAATTGTATGGTGTTGCACGGTGATGCAGCCAATCAGGAAATGCTGATTGATGAGAACATTGAAGACATGGATGTTTTTTGCGCCCTGACCAACGACGATGAGGCCAACATTCTGTCTGCCATGCTGGCCAAGCGCATAGGGGCACGCAAGATCATGTCACTGATCAATCGGCCTGCGTATGTTGATCTGGTTGAGCGTGACATCATCGATGTTGCCATATCTCCACAGCAGATTACCATCGGTGCTTTGCTGACATTGATTCGACGCGGTGACGTGGTCGCGGTGCATTCATTGCGAAGAGGTTCGGCCGAAGCGCTGGAAGGAATCGCCCATGGCGATGAAGATACTTCTGTACTGGTAGGGCGCACCATAGGCGATATCGAGTTACCCAGCAGTGCCAGCATTGGTGTAGTGGTACGTGCTGACAAGGTCATGGTGGCTCATCATGATCTAGTGATAGAGGCAGAGGATCATCTGATCGTGCTGATCACCAACAAGCAACAGATTGCCGACGTGGAAAAATTATTCCAGGTAGGAATCACGTTTGTCTGACGTTACCGGGTAGGCGCACATGTCTTCAATTCCCATTCAGGTGAGGGTGGTTCAGCGCGTCGTCGGAATTCTGCTGACGTTGTTCAGCTTCACGCTGTTTACGCCACTGATGGTTGGCATCATAGCTGGCGATCCGCTGAATTCGATCACACCGTTCATTGGTGCATTCATCACCACGATCCTGACGGGTCTGTTTTTGTATCTGCCTGTCAGGGATCATGTCGGGCAGCTGCGCCTGCGTGACGGATTTCTGGTGGTGGTCCTGTTCTGGGCGGTACTGGGAATCTTTGGCGGTTTGCCGTTCTATCTGTACTCGGCACTGGACATGTCGATCGCCGGCGCTATCTTTGAATCCATGTCCGGGCTAACCACGACCGGTGCCACGATTATCGTCGGCCTTGATCTCTTGCCCAAATCCATATTGTTCTATCGCCAGCAGATGCAATGGCTGGGCGGCATGGGTATCATTGTACTGGCGATAGCTGTCCTGCCCATGCTCGGCATTGGTGGACAACAACTGTTCCGCGCCGAGACACCCGGCATCAGCAAAGATAAACTGACGCCTCGCATTGCCGGTACTGCCAAAGCTCTGTGGTACATCTATCTGGGCCTGACGGTGGCGTGCGCGTTAGCGTATTGGGCCGCGGGTATGACGTTGTTCGATGCGGTCGGACACAGCTTCTCAACCGTGGCTATCGGTGGTTTCTCCACACACGACAACAGCATCGGATACTTCGACAGTTCGCTGATCGAGATGATCGCCGTGGTGTTCATGTTGATCTCTGGCGTTAATTTCGCGTTGCACTTCACTGCAGCCCGGCAAATCAGCTTGCGCCATTACTGGCGAGATGAAGAATTCCGCACTTATGCCTGGATAGTTCTGAGCATGACAGTCGTAGTCAGTAGCTATCTGTATCTGAGCGAGACATCCGAGTGGAAGGATTCACTGGTCAACGGCCTGTTTCATGTGGTGTCCATTGGCACAACCACCGGTTTTACCTCTGAAGAATATTTTAACTGGCCAGGTTTTCTGCCTGTTCTACTGTTGTTCGCAAGCTTCGCTGGCGGTTGTACCGGCTCCACCGGAGGCGGCATGAAAGTCTTAAGGGTCTTGCTGTTGTTCAAGCAAGGACAGCGTGAGATTCGTCGGCTATTGCATCCTCATGCAACTATCATGGTCAAGGTCGATAAACAAGCCATGTCCAACCGGATGATCGATGTGGTGTGGGGATTCTTCGCCAGCTATCTGGCGCTGCTCTCTGTCATGTTGTTACTGCTGATGGCGGCAGGGCTGGATCAGGAAACCGCTTTCTCGGCGGTTGTGGCCTGTTTGAACAACCTCGGCCCCGGTCTGGGTATGGTTGCCGCCAACTATTCCAGTCTCGGAGACTTCTCGTTATCCGTACTCAGTATTGCCATGCTGTTTGGCCGGCTGGAAATATTCACGCTGCTCATCCTGTTCACGCCCACCTTCTGGCGACGCTGACAGTGGCTGCGCTGAGCCATGAGTGAAGAGATCGCCAGTAAATGGAATTCCCGATATTCGTATTCGGGCGAACCACTGCCCGCACCTGCCAGAGTCCTGAGTGGTGGAATTCGCTGGCTGCCACCTGCTGGAGCGGCTCTGGATCTTGCCTGTGGGCGAGCTGCCAACGGGCATTGGCTGGCACAGCGCGGTTTCCTCGTCAGCGCCTGGGATATCAGTGAAACCGTGGTGTCCGATATTCTCTCGCGACAGCCGCAATTGCTACACGAGGTGGCTGTACGGGATGTGATTGAAAACCCGCCGGAACCGCGCAGCTTCAACGTCATTGTGGTGAGCCGGTTTCTACACCGTGCCCTGTGTCCTGCCATCGTGGATGCGCTCAAGCCCGGTGGCCTTCTGCTGTATCAGACATTCACACACGGACTAACCAACCCTGATTATCTACTCGAAGCCAATGAGCTGCTAAGCTTATTCAGTGAGCTGCATGTGCTGGAATACCATGAGCCGTTGCCGGATGAGTCCGGTAAGGCTGAAGCCAGACTGATTGCACGCAAACGCTCACGGTAAGCCGGATTGTGGTCAGGAGCATTCTTTTCGAACGATGAGTCAGATTGATACATTCGAGGCCATGCTGGCGCGTGGTCAGGACGGCGAAATGCTGCGCTACACGCTGGGCAATGCATACTTCGCCGAGGAGAATCACGCCCAGGCAATACTGCACCTGCGCGAAGCCGTCATTCTGAAGCCAGACTACTCCGCCGCATGGCGAGTGCTGGGACGGGCGCTTGCCGGTGATGGCCAGCTACTGGAAGCAAAGGGCGCGTTTGATCAGGGCGAGCAGGTGGCTAACCAGAATGGCGACAAGCAGACAGCAAAAGAGATCAACGTGTTCAGGAAGCGTGTAATTAAGGCGCTGGCAGCCGCTGCCGGGGATCCCGACTCACCGCAATGAGCAGCGATGTGAGCATCTGGTTACAGAACCAGTTTTACAACCGTATTGCGGGCTCGCTGTTGCCTCTGTCCTGGTTTGCACCGCTTGCACCACGACCAGGCCAGTTGTCTATCCCTGAAGGTACCCTGCAACTGCAAATCGTTAGCCATTGCTGGCAATACTCGCACCTTGCCATGTTCCAGCTCAGCTCACTGATCAACTATCCGCCACAGAGATGCCATCTGACGTATACGTTGTTTTACGCTGAGGAAGACACTGGCATGCAGGCGCTGATCAAGCGGTTTGCGGCAATCGATATCCCGACCATCACTTGGGATTTTAGAATACTGCCAAAAAACGAACTGTTCAGACGCGCCATAGGCCGGAACCGCGTATCACTGGACAGCACGGCACACTGGATCTGGTTTGCCGATTGCGATCTGATCTTTCACAAAGGTTGTCTGGACTCTGTTGCAGAGGCAGTCTCGGGGCAACAGACCGGTCTGGTCTTTCCCGACCATGAAGGCATAACTGATTTGCTGCCACCCGAGCACCCGATGCTCAATCAGAGCCTGAATGAGCGTGGAACTATCGACATTGATACGGAATTATTTCGTCGCAACACGATCTCAAAGGCCAAAGGGGCTTTTCAGATCGTACACGGAGATGTTGCAAGAGCTGTGGGTTACTGCGGATCAATCCCGCTGTATCAGCAGCCTTCGGAACGATGGCGAAAAACCTATGAAGACACCGTGTTCCGGCGTGTTATCGACTATGAGGGAGTCCCTGTGAATATCACTGGCCTGTACCGGATACGACATGCCGAGAAAGGTCGTTATGCAAAAGATTCTTCGCTATCGCGTATTCGAGGCGGCATCCGTCAGGCAACAGACAAGACTCACAGTGAATAAACGTCTCGATCGATCAAGGCGCGCCAAACGCAAACCCATTGAAGGGATACGCTGGTGGTGGAATACGCGAGTGCGTTCGCTATGGACTGTCCAGTTGCCTGCGCTGATGAACAAACACAACAACACAGCACCCACATTTGCTTTCAGGCAGTCGGGTACCGTAATAGGCGACGTTCAGCAAGAAGGCATCACCGCAATACTCACCGTATACAAGCGTGGCGAGTATCTGAGCGCACAGATAGAAGCGTTGCGCAGTCAAAGCATACCGCCCAGTGAAATATGGGTCTGGTGCAACGATAGTGATGTGCCATTACAGGATGTCTCTGATCGGGTAGATCGCGTTATCGTATCCAATTCCAACTGGAAGTTCTGGGGCAGATTTGCCATCGCCAATCTGGTACGTACCCCTTATGTATGCCTACTCGATGATGACATTCTGCCGCAATCCAACTGGTTCAAGAATTGTCTGGATACATACGCATCGGGCCTCGATGGCATCCTCGGTGGTTCAGGTGTGCTGTTGCCGGCAGAGGGCGGTTACTCATCCAAGAACAAGGTGGGCTGGAATGGGCATCACTTTGATGAGGCCACGCGCGTGGATCTGGTCGGTCATGCCTGGTTTTTCAAGAAAGAACATTTGCAATACATGTGGCGCGAGCAGCCTCTATCCTGGGAAAACGGCGAAGATATCCACTTGAGTTGTATGGCGTGGAAGCATGCTGGCGTAGGTACTTACGTACCACCGCATCCGGCTCACGACGAATCTCTCTGGAGTTGCCGGCCGGATTTCGGCAAACGTGTGGGTCGAACCAGCAGTGCCACATTCAAATCAGAAGGCCACCACAACGTGCGCGATGAGATGGTTACAGCCTATCGAGAAGCCGGGTGGAGAATCGTGGCGGATGAACTGACTTGATGAACACCAAGCTGGAACACAAGCTGCGACTGGGCAGTGGACTGGTGATTGCCGTATTTCTGGTGCTGCATCTGTTGACCGCCGGGCTTGGTCTTGTCTCGCTATCTGCAATGGATGCAGCGGGTGACGTGATGCACGTCATCTGGTCGTTCCCGGTTCTTCTGGTATTGCTATATGCCTCATTCCTCGTGCACATAGCGTTGGGTCTGTTTGCGCTGTTCAAGCATAGAACCTGGCGAATGCCTGTCTGGAACCTGTTGCAAATAGGGCTC
>Ga0209828_1001157_pt1 | contig 24400 bp, 23 predicted proteins | sample MaitaG_FD_187429 | JGI IMG/M metagenome (GOLD analysis project Ga0209828, IMG submission 187429) | Marine algal microbial communities from Maine, USA - Maine_Asex2 metaG (SPAdes) (version 2) | ecosystem: Host-associated > Algae > Red algae > Unclassified | place: Maine, USA | collected 2015-01-05
CGCGGCAAGCACAACCGCTGCGCCGTCTTCTTCGCTGGTTACGTCGCACTTGACAAACATGCCGCCGATTTCAGAAGCAACGGTATTGCCAGCCTCTTCGTTGAGGTCGGCAACAACCACCTTGGCACCGAGCGCGGCGAGCTGACGGGCCGCGGCCTCGCCGATACCCGAGGCGCCACCAGTGACGACAGCTGATTTGTCTTGGAGATCTAGTCGATACATCAGGCATCAACCCTTTCGATGATGGTTCCGTTTGCGAGTCCGCCACCTTCACACATGGCCTGGTAGCCGAACCGGCCACCAGTGCGCTCGAGTTCGTTGACGAGGGTGGTCATAAGCTTGGCGCCCGAGCAACCAAGTGGGTGGCCGAGCGCAATTGCCCCGCCGTTCACGTTGACCTTGTCCATGTCAGCGCCGGTTTCCTTCTGCCATGCAAGCACGACCGAAGCGAAGGCTTCGTTGATCTCGAACAGGTCGATGTCTTCGACCGACATGCCGGAGCGTTCCATGATCTTCTCGGTCACGGGGATTGGACCCTTGAGCATGGTCACGGGATCGGTGCCTGCGAGTGCGAAGTGACGGAACACAGCGCGTGGCTTGAGGCCAAGTTCTTCGGCCTTTTCGCGACTCATGATGAGCACGGCTGCAGCACCATCGGAGATCTGGCTGGCGTTTCCAGCGGTGACCTTGCCGTTTTCCTTGAAAGGAGTCTTGAGCGAAGCAAGCGTTTCAGCGGTGGTGCCTTCGCGGATGCCTTCGTCCTTAGTCATCATGACGGTCTCGCCATTGACTTCGATTGGGACCGGAATGATCTCGTTCTCGAAACGGCCCTCGGCGGTTGCCTGAGCGGCACGGCGCTGTGATTCTGCGCCGAACTCGTCGAGGTCCTGACGAGAGATGTTGTACTCATCGGCGATCATTTCAGCGCCAACACCCTGAGGCGGAAGACCGGTGTCGGCGTAGCGGTCCTGCATGGACTGCGGGAAAGCGAAGCCCATGTCGGGAACCACGCTTGCTCCCATTGGGGTGCGGGTCATGACTTCGACACCAGCGGCGACAACGACGTCGTAGGCGCCAGCCATGACACCTTGCGCTGCGAAGTGGATGGCCTGTTGGCTTGAGCCACATTGGCGGTCGACGGTGGTCGAAGGAACCGACTCGGGCCAACCAGCAGCGAGCACGGCGTTGCGGCCGATATTCAATGCTTGTTCGCCCACCTGCATGACACAACCCATGACGACGTCATCAACAATCGCCGGGTCAATACCGTTGCGGTCTACGAGTGCTTTAAGTACGTGCGCTGCCAGGTCGGCGGGGTGCCAACCTGAAAGCTGACCGTTGCGCTTGCCCGCTGGGGTGCGCACGGCATCGACGATGACTGCTTCTTGCATTATGTGTCTCCTGTTTCAGGTGAACTAGTTGTGGATTGGGTTTTCGATTCTTGGATTGCGCCGACAGCGTTGGCCGACATCCGCATCAGCAGGTCGGCGAGTTGCTGACGTTCGGCGCGTGTGATCCCGACGCGCATGCTTTTGCGTAGCTGTTCGTCGATACTCACGATCTCGATCGACGCGTCGGAACCGGCGGCAGTGTTCTCGACCAGCCACACGCGCCGATCATCAGGGTCCGGCACTCTCTGGACGAGTCCGCGTTTTTCAAGCTGATCAACAACGGACCCGGTAGCGGCGCGGCCAAGCACGAGGGCTGCCGCGAGCTGCGTTTGGTTCATCGGACCGTTCTCGGCGATGTAGCCAATGAGTGAGGCCTGAGAGAGGTTCAGGTCGAGAGGTTCGAAGCAGTGGTCGTACGCCAACCGGATGTTGCGCGCTGCGCTCATCATCGTTGTTTCAACGCGCTGCCATGGCGGTGCGTTTAATGCGTGTGTTGATGACTGTGCCGTCAAACTGTATGCCCCCAGAACGTAAGAGATCATACAGTCAGATGACGAACGACCCACCGCCAGTCGAGGTTATCAATAAGCTACTTCTTGGTTACGTAACTGTATAGTGACCTAACGGCTGCGTGGCGAACAGCTACAACCATGGGGTCGACATCGATGACAGAGCTCAACCAGCCAGCGGACCTCGACCCAGTTTGGCGAGCTCTGTCCGACCCGACTCGTCGAGCCATTCTCGACGAATTGCGAGCCGGCCCGCAGAACACAAGTGCGCTGTGCGAACGCTTCGACCATCTGAGCAGGCATGGCGTTATCAAGCACATCAAGAGCCTGGAATCAGTAGGACTCGTTCGAGTTGAGGCATCGGGCCGAGAGCGCATCAATCACTTGAACGTCGTGCCCCTGCAACACATCTACGAACGTTGGCTCAAGCCCTACGAAGCCTTCTGGGCAAGCAAGCTGTATCGACTCGCAGAATCCGCAACCGAAAAGCAGGTTCAAGAAAGGAAGTCCTCATGATCGACGACACACCGCGCATCGTGACTGTTCATCTAGAAACAGAATGTGAAGCAGAGGCGGAGACCATTTGGCGAACGCTGGTAGATGATATTGACACTTGGTGGGGTGAACCCTATGTCAGTTCGCCCGAGCGACAGGCCCTGACACTCGACGCCCAACCCGGTGGACTCCTCTTTGAAGATTGGGGGAACGGCAACGGCAGAACCTGGGCCACCGTGCGGGCTCTACGGCGACCCAAGCAGATCGATTTCGACGGCACCTTCATGATGAATGGAGCGCTTCACGGCACCGTCGCCATCGCGATAGAGACCCGCGAGAGCCGCTCCTGTCGGATTGTGCTTGCCCAGCAAGCGATCGGGGCTATCAACGATGAGACCGTGGCAGCATGGCACGGCGGTTGGGAAGACTTACTCGGTTCACTCAAGACTCATTGCGAAGCCGTCGAAACCAATCAGCCATGACAGCGACAACGAAGCAGCGCTTCGATGTTCCCGCAGGAACGGTGACCTATTTCGATACACGAACCCCGGCAGACAACACAGTGGTGTTCGTCCACGGAAACCCGGCGTCGTCGGCGGAGTTCATGCCAGCAATTGCACAACTCGGCGACAGCTATCGCTGCATCGCCATTGACCACATAGGTTTTGGCGACTCTGACAAGCCCACCGATTGGGATTACCTGCCGAAGTCCCACGCGTCAAACCTGGCATTGCTGCTCGATCACCTGGACCTAGACAACGTGACCATGGTCGTCGGCGATTGGGGCGGACCCATCGGCATGTCGTGGGCGCTCGATAACCCCAACCGAATACGACGCCTTGTGATCACCAATACCTGGCTCTGGCCGGTCAATCGGTCGCTCTACTATCAGGGCTTCAGCCGAGCAATGGGTGGATTGTTTGGGCGCTACATGATTCGCAACCACAACCTGTTTGCCGAGCGCGTGGTCAAGAGTGCTTGGGGCAGAGCCACGCCACTTAGTCCTGAACTTCACAAGTTGTTCACCGAAGTGCATCCCGTTAGGGACCAGCGCAAGGGCATGTGGGTCTTCCCTGCGGAGATCGTTGGCTCCACGAAATGGCTCGAGAGTCTGTGGCAACGCCGCGACACACTCCGCGACCTTGACATGTCGTTCGTGTGGGGAATGCGCGATGTCGCCTTCAGACCTGACATTCTCAAGAAGTGGAGCAGAGAGTTCCCCGACGCCGACGTCGTGCGACTCGCCGACGTCGGCCACTTCGTGGCGCTCGAAGCCACACAACATTTGGTCGAAGCCATCAATCGGTAGACCGAGACTCACGGCGACGGTGAGAATCTGAGCCTCGCACCTGGGTCCGTCCTCCGCCCGTACGCGAAGATGTTCCTTGTATGAAAACCCCAAGCATGGACAGGCCGACCGCCGTCGAGTTGCTCGAAATCATGTCGGCGACACTCAACGAAACGATCGTGCCGGCCACCGCGCCTCATGCACAACACCAGACTCGGGTGGTCGCCAACCTGTGCCGCATCCTGATGCGAGAGCTCGATGCCGACCAGGCCGAGCCCTCTGCCCTGCCACCTTCTCTGATCGATGTGGATGATGCGACGGCCGACGCGACTTACGCCGATGTTCTCGAACTGGTCCGAGCCAAGCTCGCAGTGAACAAGCCCGGCTACGACGCCCACGGTGCGATTGAAGAACGAGACATCGTCGCATGACGGCACCCACCGCAGGCGCCCTCGGCAACTTCTTGACCAACGAGTTCGGCTCCGAGGCCCAGATCAAGAACATGGCACCGGTTACCGCTGGAGCGCGTCGGATCAATGTCTTGTTCGACGCCGAGTTACCAGATGAGTCTGCCGGCTTCTGCCTAACGCAATTGCCGAACGAAAGTGATGCCTTTCGGTCGATCGCCGACGAAGTCCAGTGGCTGAAGCTGGCCCACGATGCGGCGATGAAGGTTCCTGAAGTTGTCGCCTGGAGCGAAGATGCATCGATCCTTGGTGGACCGTTCTTTATCACCCGCCAGGTCAGCGGTGTCACCATCCCCAAGCACGTTGTCGAACTCTGTGGCTCACAAGCTGGGCTCGGCGCAAAGGTCGCGTTTGAGATTGGCGAATCACTGGCCAAGCTGCACGTGCGAGGCATCGACGAAGTACCTGCCGACGTCGAACGTCCCGAAGGCACCGCCGTCGATGCGGCGCTGGCATGGATCGACGAAGGCATGTCTGAACTACTGCAGCGCTCCCCTGCCTTCGAACTCGTCAGTCGATGGCTGCGCAACAATCAACCACCACCGACCCCGGTCACGCCCATCCACGGCGATACCCGAAACGGCAACATCATCGTCAACGAATCTGGTCTCGGAGCGATCCTCGACTGGGAGACCGCTCACATCGGTGAACCATTCGAAGACCTTGCTTGGCTCGCCCAGCGCATGTGGCGAGCCCGCAACGACCAGCTAGAAATCGGCGGCTTCGCCAACCGCAGCGACCTGCGTGCCGGCTACGAAGCAGGGGGTGGCACCTGGAGCGACGAACGGTTCCATTGGTGGAAGGTCTACCGATGCGTGTGGTGGGGCCTAGGTCTAGCTCGTCAAGGCCGACAGCACCTCGACGGCACGTTCCGCTCGATCATCATGGCAGCCAGCGGCCGTCGAGTCGCCGAGCTCGAATGGGACGCGCTCTGTCTCATTGAGAGAGGGAACCACTCAGCCTGAAGACGAACCTTGGGAACCAAATCACTGGCATCTCCACTTTTCGATCCGAACTTGGCGTACCGCCGAGAGAATTCATGCAGAGCTAGCTGTCTCGACCAGCCATATTGGGAAACGCCTCACCGACTGCTTGTTGACTTGCTGTTGAGTCAGTGTGCGCTGCTGTCTTTGGAATCTTTGCGAGGCTGAAGTCGAGGTCCTCGGCAGCAGCGTCTGCGGCAAAGAGCCAGCCCTGGAAGAGGTGGACGCCGGTCTGGGCCACATTGCGCATGTCCTCCTCGGTCTCGACACCCTCTGCAATCGTGCTGATGCCCATCCCAAGCAGCGTGCCGGCGAACCCCCGCATGAAGTCGCGGTTACGGGCCTCGCTCAGCCCTTGGACCAGCGACCGATCCAGCTTGATTTCGGCCAAGCCCTTCACTGACAGAGCCCGCCCGATGTTCGAGTAACCAGCGCCAAAGTCATCGATGGTAAACCCAACGCCAAAGCTTGTCAGCTCGTCGAGCCCTGGCATGATCTCCTCCATTGCGTGCACCAGCTCGCCTTCGGTGAGTTCGAGGATCAGGCGCCGTGCTGCAAGCTGGTGCCGCTCAAGCAGCGAGCGGACCAATCTGGGAAACTCAGCATCGACAAGTTGGCGGGCTTCGATATTCACGTGCAGACTCGTAAGCGATTTCGGATCGACACCGACAGAAAACTCTGCGATTGCCTTGTCGAGCACTATCTCGCCGAGGTCGTTCATGCGGCCGATCTCTTCGACGACCGGCAAAAATACCGCAGGCGGAATCAGCTCCCCACGCCGGTTCCATCGCACCAACGCCTCATACGAGACGATCCGGCGCTGACCATCAACGATTGGCTGGTAGTGCACGGTGAGGTCACCAGAATCGAGTGCCGAACGCAAGTCCTGCTCAAACGCCAATCGATCGACCTCGCCGTCGCGCAGTCGTTTGTCGTAGAGCACTGCGCCGTTGCGACCTCGCTGTTTGCATAGCCCCAGCGCAACATCGGCGCGGCGAATCAGTTCCTCGCCGGACACATTCTCATCCGCCTCGGCGCAGGCAACGCCAATCGACATCGTCGTCGCGAACTCATTAGAGCCGAGCTGAAATGGTTCTGCCATAACGCCGTTGATCTGAGCCGCGACCTCGTTCGCGTGCCTCTTGATGTCAGGAATGCCCGAACAAACGACCAAGAACTCGTCACCCCCAAAACGAGCCAGCGCGCTGTGCTTATCGAGCACTAGCCCAAGGCGCTTGACCACCTGGATCAGGATGCTGTCCCCTGCACCATGACCCATTGAGTCATTGACGACTTTGAATCGGTCAAGGTCGCAAAACAGAACTGCCACCGGATGCCCATGCAAGCTCGCCATGTGCTCCATGACCCACCGGCGGTTGGGAACTCCGGTCAAATGATCTTCACGCGCCTGGCTCGCCTGCACACTCGCTCGACGTTGGTTCGCTATTAGTGCCGCCAACAGATAGACCACCAGTGCCGTGCCAGCAGTGCCTGCAAGACCGAGGACGATGACCCGCAGCGATGAGACCGATTGAGAAGTCGAGCCATCGGACCACACCTCGGTCTCGAGGACGAAGGGCCCGACGGGCCTGCGCTCGTTGACCGAGCGAGTACTCTCTGGCCGAACGAGTCCAAAAGCCCCGAGATCGAGCGTGGAGTCGGCCACGAATTGAGCGCCGAAACCTGCTCCTCCAGCTCGAGGCGCCTGCTGCAACAACGCCACGATGTCCAACCGCACGATGACCCAGGAGTCGTAGCGATTGTTGTCGGGACCGCTCGCTCGTGAGCGCGACACCAACTGAAGTGAATCGGCTGGCCCAAATCGGTCAGTGGCAGATGACTCCTGGAGCATGTGCAGTCCGCCCGGACGCAGATCCCAAAGAGCGCCTCCCAAGCTCGATTCTGTGCTCAGCTCCAAGCCTTCGGTCTCGGGATTCATCGTGGAGCGCATGACGATCAGGTGGTTCGTGGGCTCGGGCTGATCAGGGCGGTCAGGTAGCAGCGAGATCGCGAAGTCAGGGTTGGCCTCGCGCTCAGCACTTTCAAACGACACCAGATCTTTCGACGTGACCGCAAGCACGACGACCGCTGCGGACTCGCCCGGGAGAGCTGAGGAACGACGCACCAGCTCCGACTGGAAGTCTGCAGGACTCCCCCAGGTGGCAACCGTGGTCAACATGAGCCGTTGGGAAGCGGTGACCGCTTCGGAGAGCCGCCCCGAAGCGGCGTCGGCAATCAACGTTGCGCCTTCGTCGAGCGCGAGCTGTCGTTGCTGGTCACTGCGACCAGCGAAGGCACGTGCTGCTCCTGCCGTGACGACCAGCCCGACCAAGACCACGACGATTACCAGGGCTCTGGCGATCCTATTCGTGCCATCTGAGTCGGCCAGGCGTTGCTGGTCGGGCTGCCGCAGCTGGCCCTTTGGTGCGCTTGGACTCACCCGCCCGCCTGTTCTGCAGCGACCGCGTCGTCCCAGCGCTCAAGCACCTTTGCATTCGGAATGGCTGGATCCAAAAGCAAAGCAGTCATGCTGGCCCAGGCCTCCCGCTCGAGACCTCCGGGCCACTGGTTTAGTGCGAATGGAAAGTTGACAGGTTCGCCCTCAGCCCGGGAGCGATCAAACGGTGCTGCGGAGCGAGGGGTGCCGGTTGAACCGTCATCGAACGGGGTATAGGCAGCCTCAGCCTCAAGGACCATCTGCACTTGGAGCGGCAGCGCGAACCAGTCGATAAACGATCGGGCGAGTTCGGTGTTCTCGGCATCAGCCGGGATAGACCATCCCATGCCGAACAGGTCGACGGTCACACCCAGAGGGTTATGCGAAGGGATGGGCGCAAAGACGTAGTCCAGACCATCGACATCGTCGAAGGCAGCGATGTTCCATGCCCCTTGGGGCATCATTGCGACCTGTCCATCCTTGAACGCTGTGAGCGCTGTACTCCATGGGTCGAGGCTGGCCTGTTCAGCTGGGTCGAAGCAACGGGCACGGATCAGTTCTTGAATCACGTCGAGACTCTGCTCAAACGACGGGTCGCCGACGAAGACGTGCTCACCCGACCCGAATTCGGGCGCCGGAACGTCGGAGTCCTGCAAGCCGTTCGCTATCACGAAGAGCGATGCCTGAAAGGTGCCGGTGAACACTAGCGGCGCTATCCCGGCCTGATCGAGACGTCGGCAGGCATCGAGGAGATCGTCGATCGTCGTCGGAGCACCAATCAAGCCAACCGACTCAAGCAGACTCATATTGACAAAGTTGCCCATGCCGATCACCTCGACGGGCATGATCTGTATGCCGTCTTCAGTGGTCAGCGCATTTTGTAGGCTCGGGCTAATTCGCCCGTACCACTCGCGGTCGAACCCCAGATCGATCATCTCCCGGGGTGGGGTCTGGCCCCGAAGTTCTGCGACGAGCTGCACGTCGGCCATGATCACATCGGGACTTTGGCCAGCCTCGAACAGCCGTTGCAGCACGATCGGCATGTCAAGGCGACTCGCATAGGTCAGCTCAACGACAACACCGGGATTCTCGGCCTCGAACGCGGCGATGAGCTCGGGTAAACCTGCGGGCTCGAGATCATTACCTTTCCATGCAGCAATTCGCAATGTCGCGACGCGCTCGGACTCGGGCACCACGGCCGGGGCTAGATCGACGACATCTTGGGGCTCGGCGGCACGTAGCCCCGAGCTGCCAGCGTTGGTGGTGGTCCCGCTGCATGAAACCGCAATCAGGAGGAGTGCTGACACGAGGATAAGCATGGGATGCAGGGATCCAAGACCGTGTGCCCCCGTCGTGTCGCGCTTCGCGCAGATTCCACTCACTTAGATCCTTCGACTGGTGGCTTACTTTCTTAAGTCGATTTGGAGCAAGATACCAATTTTGGGTACCGTTAGTCCCCCCAATTTTGATGCTGATAGCGATATCACGGCCGTGGCCAAGTTCGTGACCTTGAGACTCCGCATTGGAGCTCGCGATTGAACCAGCATGTGGGTCAGATCAACCCGTCCCCGATCTGATCTCGTCGGCGGCTTTCGTAACCAGACTCTCAGCGTCTGCCGCAGTGGTGGCCAGGCAATTTCCGCCGCTGGCGGGACTGTCCAATTGCCGTCGCGCTCTGGCATGATGCCCATGATGACGATGATCGCCGGAGACGACGCTGCGAGCATGATGCTCGCCCAACTCATCGAAGCCGAGCAGGCCTATCGGTCCGGCTCGCCCGTGATGAGCGATGACGAATACGACGAGCTGCGTGACCAGCTCGTCGCCCTCGGCTCTGACCGCGCCGATGTCGAGGAGTTTCTGACATCGGTAGCTGGCGGGCAGGAACTCGGCGATGTGCCGCATCCAATCAAGATGCTGTCGCTTGGCAAGGTCACGACCGATGAAGAGATCACCAAGTTCATCGACAAAGTAGGAGCAGATACAGCACTCGCCATTACCCCTAAGCTCGACGGTGTCGCCCTGGCCGTTCGTTACCAACACGGCAAGCTCACCGATGTCATTACCCGCGGCAACGGCGAACTTGGAACGTCGGTCATCCATAATGTCGATCTGATCGTCGACATACCCGCTTCACTGCCTTCACCTATCGATATCGAAGTCAGGGGCGAAGTAGTGATGACTCACGCTGACCTCTCGGTGGCATCAGCTAATCGGGGCACACCGTTCGCAAACCGTCGCAACCCAATCGGCCCCACGCTGAACCAGGCATCCAAAGACCGCACCTACGAGTCGCCTATGCGCTTCGTTGCTTTCTCGATCGCTGGGTCAACCAACGATTCGCTCGTCGACGACTTTATAGCCATGGCCGATATGGGTTTCACGGTTGTGGCCGACGAACCGAAACTTGGACCCCTGACCGCCATCTTCGATGTACCACCCATCACGACCCAGGCCGTGCGCGACCACATTGACACCGTCGGCCTGGCCATGGCAGACGCAAGCTTCGACTACCTGCTCGATGGCGCCGTGATCGCGGTCAATGAGCGGTCAAGGCGTGAGCGTCTTGGCGAAGGAAGCCGCATCCCCCACTGGGCAATCGCATTCAAGTTCCCTTCTGAGACGGCGATCGGCGTGCTCGATCGCATCGAGAACGCTGTCGGCAAGACCGGGGCGATCTCCTACACCGCTGTGCTTCGGGAACCAGTTCAGCTTGCGGGCACCGCCGTGGAGCGGGCGTCGTTGCACAACCCTGCGATCATCGCCGCGCTCGACGTGCGCATCGGTGACACGGTGGTCGTGACTAAGCGCAATGAGATCATTCCGCAGATCGTCGAGGTTGTGCTGAGCGAACGGCCAGCAGACTCGGTGCCCTATCAGGACACACAGGTCTGTCCTAACTGCGACGAACCCCTCGACTTCTCTGCTGCCCGACCAAAGTGCCTGAGCCCCACCTGCTCACTCGGCTCACGACTAGCGAGCGCCGCTGGCCGAAACGGGTTTGATTGGGATGGTGTGGGCAAAATCGCGCTGCAGAAAGCCGTCGATGCCGGTCTGGTAAACGACCTGGCCGACGTGTTCGAACTCGATGCCGACGGATGGGCCAGCCTTGAGGGCATCACCGATTCGTCGACCAAAATCGTGACGATCATCAACGACTCACTCACCACTACACGCATCGACCATGTGCTCGGCTCGCTCGGCGTGCGGTTTGTCAACCGCACGTTTGCCCGACGTCTCTCCGAACACTTCGGCACCATCCAGGCAATCTGCGACGCCGACGTTGATACGTTGTTGCAGGTTGACGGCATCGGCGACGGACGAGCCGAAGCCATCGTGGCCGACTTAACCACGCTTGCTCCGGTCATTCAGCGACTTTTCGACTTGGGACTCGAACCGCTACCGATGCCGGTGATCGAATTCGCCGACGATGCACCGTTCGCTGGCCACAAGGTGCTTGTGACTGGCACCCTGCCCAATGGCATGAAACGCGACGCTGCCAAAGAAGCCGTGCGAGCCCTCGGCGGCGAGCCGGCCTCGTCGGTTAGCGCCAAGGTCACTCGGTATGTGATCGGCGAGTCAGCTGGCCAGGCCAAAGTCGACAAGGTCGAAGCGCTCGTCGCCAGCGATCCCGACCGCTACCAGGTCTTGACTGGCGAAGAGTTTGTCGCCCTCCTCGCCGACCTATGACAATGCTTGGGTTCGAGTCAGAGTAGCTTCAGGCACTTCCTCCTTGACCTCCGCTCCAGTTAGCGGTCACGATCCTCGCTACGTCGCCTTCGTCGATTGCGACTTTGTTGATCGGTGCGTCCGGCAGCGACGGTGGTTTCACGTCGTCGCCGCGACGCCAGGTCAGATATCGCTGCCAAGCCCGAGCGATCCGGTGGCGCTTCTCCATCTGTCCTCCTGTCGCACCCAGAGTATGTGTGGTGTCCAGAGTACGCCTGGAGTTTTGCGTGCTCTCAACGGAATCGGTTCGTTACCCGGCGTCGACGACGGCGTAGACCTCGATTTCGACGGTCATGCGAGGATCGACCAGCTTGGTAACTTCGACCATCGTCGACACGGGCCGTATGTCGTCGAACAACTCCAAGTGAGCCCGGGCCACCTGCGTCATGTCGCGATCGATGTCGGTCACATAGATGACCGTGCGCACGACATCGCCGGGACCGCTGCCGACCTCGGCCATCGCGTCCATAATGATGCCTAGCGCCGACACCGACTGTTCATAGGTGTCGGTGCCGTCGAGCGCGTCCTGGGCTGCACACGTGCCAGCTACATGGACCTGGTTTCGGACCCTGACAGCTCGGCAGTAACCGTGCACGTCTTCAAAAGGGCTCCCGGAGGCAACATTTTGTCGTGTCATGCCTCAATCCAATCAGATAGTGCGGCAAACACGCGCACCGTGACGATAGATATGGAGACCCGAACACAGGATGACGGCAACGCTTCGCGTCGTTGCACTGCGAGGAATCCGGACTCCCCTAGTCGAGCCAGCTGGCTGGCGCGCCTCGTTGCACCTTGTTGAAGCGGCTTGCGAACGACGGAGTCTCAAACATGTCACTGCTTCCGCCATAGCCAAACAGGTACTGCCCGACTCGACGCATCTGCATTTCTTCGGAGCCTTCGGTGATGCGGTATCGGCGGTGATGGCGGAAGATGTGCTCGAACGGCATATGTCGGCTGTAGCCGATGCCGCCATGTACCTGAATGGCCTTGTCGGCGGCTTCGCCTACCAGACGATTCGCCTGGTAGTTACACATGGCCACCTTGTCGCTGATCTCGGTGCCATGCTCAACTTGATCGAGCTGCCATGCGGTCTTGCGGATGAGCTCGCGCAGCATCGCCGCCTGGGTATGCAGCTCGACGAGCGGAAACTGAATGGCCTGGTTGACCGAGAGTGCCCGTTCGTGAATCATGCGTTCTCGTGAATACTTGACCGCTTCGTTGATGCAGTATTGGGCCGCACCCAGGCTCGATGCCGCTTGGCGAATGCGATTCTCGTGCACGAACAGCTGCGCAGTTGCAAGGCCTTGGCCTTCTGGGCCGAGCATGTCTGATTCCTTGACTCGCACATCGGTCAGTGTCACCTCGGCATGGTCGGTCGGCATGTTGTAGGTCCACCACATGAACTCGACCTTGAAGCCAGGCGAATCAACCGGCACGATGAAGTTCGAGATACCTGCTGCCTCGCCCGGACTACCGGATGTGCGACAGAAGATGTAGTCGTGAGTGGCGGCATGCATTCCGGTGTTCCAACGCTTGGCACCGTTAATCACCCATTCGTCGCCGTCCTTGTATGCGTTGGTCTCCATGCGAGTGGCATCAGTGCCGAACATCGGCTCGGTCAGGCCAAACCCGATACGGGCATTGCCCTCGAGCATTTTCGGGATCCAGGTGTCCTGTTGTTCTTGAGAGCCGTACTTCTCCATCATCAGCACGGTCGGGAAGTTGCCAACAATGCTGCTTTCGTTCTGCAGATCGTTGTGAAGCCCAAGCCCCTTGGCCGCTAGGTGCTCGCGAATGATCGCCATTCCGAGGTTTGAGCCGCTCTTCCCGCCGAAACGCTCGGGCAGATGCCACCGCAGGAAACCAGCAGCGTCAGCTCGCCGCTTCATTTCTTTGAGCAGTAGTTCCCATTCTTCGTTGGGCCAGCCGTTGCGGTCCCAATCAGTGCGAGAGTCTTCGCGGCGATGATCGAAGAAGCGAATGTTGTCGTTCTCGCGCTCAAGCGGCTTGATCTCGTCTTCGATGAACTGATCGAGCTGGTCGAGTAGGTCTTGGATGTCCGCTGGGATGTTGAAGTCCATAGCTCGACACTACGAGATCAGCAGCGTGCGACCCGCACCGCAGGCTCGTTCGGTCTTAAAATCCGAACGCTGCGCCGAGCATTGGCAGGACCAGCACCACGACCGGGAAAGCTACGACGACTGCTGCTGTGGTGCTTGATCGGTGACCCACAGGAAGGGACCCACGCACCAAGCGCAAGGCAAGCCAGACATAGATTCCGAGACCGACGGCGCCACCGACCGTTAGCGCCCACAACGCCTCGTCAAAGCCACAGAACCACTCATTGGCCTTGCACTCAGGGGCGATTGCCCAGAACAAGAGCGCGCCCGCTATCGCCCCAACCAGGAGAGCGACCGGTGTTGAAATCAGGACCGCTTCGATTCCCGAGCGAATTTTGACCCGCCGGGTCGGCTCGATACTCGGTGCACGGGTCATAGGACCAGCATTGCCGAATCCAAACCGCCAGTCACTAGGGGGAATCCCTCATAGCAGCGCTGGGCAGGAACCGGCGCCCGCGATGCAGCCGAAGGAGGTCACGAAGGCCCAGGCCGGCGGGCGGCCACCCAACCGATGATCCATCGCTACACCGAGGCTGACTCCACTAGCGTCAGCGTGGTGACGGAACCGGCCAAAATTGACCATCGGTCCATTGCTGTCCTCGGTGCGCTCACGATTTGTGCCTATGGCTGCTGGTACTACTCGTTTGGTGTGCTGCTCAACCCCATCAAAGCCGACACCGGGTGGAGCGAGTCAACGCTGGCTGCATCTTTCTCGGCCGGCACCGTCTTGATTGGGCTCTCGGCGCTTTTCGGCGGCCGGCTTCTCGACCAGGCCGGGCACCGCATTGTGTTCGTGCTCGGGGGCACCTTTGGAACAGCTGGATTACTCGCTGCTTCATTCGCAGGATCGGTCTCGGTGTTCTTTGCTGGCGCTGCCATTGGACTCGGCGCGTTTGGGTCGCTCGGCTTCTACCACGTCACCATGACCACCGCAGTCAGATTGAACCCGCAAGCGCCTCAGCAAGCAATTGCGGTGCTCACCATATGGGGCGCGCTTGCATCAGCCATCTTTCTGCCGGGCTCAGACTGGCTTGAGGCGAACTTTGGATGGCGTGCGACCGTGCGGATTCTGGCACTGACCACCGGCACGACTTTCCTTATCGCCGCCATTGCTCTCCCGACCCTTCAGGGCACCAAGGCGGTGACCCGGCCCTCAGCCCTGTCGCTACTGGGCGCGACCGTTTCGACTCGCGGGCCACGGCTCTTCACCGTTGCCGTCGCGTGCGGGGGTCTAGCCATGTCGACGATGCTCGTCTACCAAGTACCGGTAATGACCGCCGCCGGTCTCGGTACTGCAACTGCGGCTTCGATGGCTGGGCTCCGAGGGTTCTGCCAGCTTGGCGGTCGGATTCCTCTAAACCCAATCGTGAATCGAATCGGGCGTGACCGCGCACTGGTGCTGGCATTCTCAGCGATTGCCGCTGGTGGAGCGTTGCTGGCAGTTGCGAACACGGTGCCGGTCGCGATTGCTTTTGCCGTGGTTGCTGGATTCGGCATCGGCGCATTCAGCCCGCTGCAGGGCATGAAGGCCGAGGAGCTCTTTGATCGCGACCAGCTCGGAGCGACCATGGGCGCCTACGGTGCGGTGCTCTTGCTGGCAGGATCGCTGGGACCCTTACTCGCTGGAATGCTCACCGAACAGACCGGCGATCCTCGCGGGGCAGCACTGATCGTGGTCGTGGCGAGCACCGGCGCAGTCATAGCAACCGTGCTGCTCGCCACCGACAACAAGCGGTCAGCGATGTCCGCGTTGGGGGCTACATCATGAGGGTGAGCATTTCGTAGAGAACCGCTGGCTTGTCGTTGCCGACCACGTGGATGGTGGCTTCGCTGGTGAGCAGCGTGCCATGTCCTTTTGCTTCGGCCTTGATCACACGCGAGCGGGCATGCAGCGTCGATGGGATAGGCACAGGTGACAGAAAGCGCAGCTTGTTCGCTCCATAGTTCACGCCGTTGGATACGCCTTCGAGCTCAAGAGGAAGTTTGACGATCGACGCCATAAGGCTGAGCGTGAAGAAGCCGTGGGCGATCGGGCCACCGAACGGTCCGGCGTTGGCTCGTTCGACGTCGATATGGATCCATTGATGATCGCCAGTAATTTCGGCGAACAGGTTCACTTTTTCCTGAGTCATCTCAAAGGTCGGACCCCAGTCAGAGAAGTCTTCGCTAATCGAGGCATTGATGGCATCTATATCGTCGAATCGCATGGGCTGAAGGTAGTGCATCACCTTCTGTCAAGCGGAACTCAGAACCGCGAACTACATCTTCGGGCAAGCAATCTGGGGCCGGGGCCTAGCCCTTCTTCGCAGCAATTCTGGCCTTGAGGTTGGCCACGAATTCTTTAAATTCCGGCTGTTGCATCGCCCAGAATTGCGGTGTGGTCTCAAGGACAACCGACTCCGGTGACGTGCCAATTGTGTCAAGCAGTGAAAAAGTCTCTTTGGTCTTTGCTACCAGGGCTTTGGGCGCCGCAGCAGCCGTGACCCCGTAAGCAATCGCTGCATCGAGCAGCTCGGCGTCGGGCACACACTTCCATGCCAGTCCAGCCTCGGCGGCCTGGGGCCCGGTCAGTTGTTCGCCAAAGATCACCATGGCCTTCGCCGTTTGTTCATCGGTCTTGTTGCGCAAACGCCAGGTGTGCCCACCGCCAGAATGGATCGCGATCTGATGGAACCGCGAATCGAACCGGGCCGACTCCCCCGCCAGGATCATGTCAGCAGCGAGCGCCAGGTTCATGCCTGCCCCGACAGCGGCTCCATTCACCGCCGCAATCGTTGGCAGACTGGAGTGTGCAACGGCCAAGAAGCCCTCGTAGATAGCCGATAGCTCGTCGGCGTTCTGAGCACCCAGCAGGTCATCGAGATGCGCGCCTGCGCAGAAGGCCCGGCCCGCCCCCGTCAGAATCAAGGCGCCGATCCCGTCGTCGGCTTCGGCAGCTGCGACCGCTTCGATAAGCGCTTCGTTCATCGGCGCGGTGACGGTGTTGCGACGATCCGGATCATTCAACGTGATCACGGTGACTCGGTCATGGTTCTCGACAAGGATGGTCATGGCGCAGAAGATAGTTGGGACCCACCCGACTTCCGCAATCATGTTCCGGTTCGTGAGCCCCTGACCGCTTTTCGTCTTACCTGCGCGATCGACCATATTGCTGGCCGGCTCCACCGGGGCATAGGCCATTTGCCCTAAGACCGATGAATCAGGCAGAAACACCTCATATCTGATCTGCCCCGGCCGAAGTTTCCATTCGAAGGGAGTACACGGTCCAGTTACGACAACGATCCTGGCGACGGTGTACCTATCATGCATTCTCTATCAGACGGCAGCCACTGGCCGAACACCATCGCCACTGGCCCACCAGCAACGCCGGTCGAGCACCTAGCCAAACCCGCCAGCGCCTTGCCCGACCCGAGCGTTCTATCTAAAGACGTAGTCGTCACCACGACCGGAGTTCTCCCCGAGGCCCTCGGCGGAGCGACAGCAGAGCTGTTACCGGCGCCGCCCGCACCCATGAGGCTTGACCGCAACGAAATCGCAGATCCTCGAGTCAGCAACCTTGACCACGACTCGAGCGCCGAAAGCTCAGTCGAGTCTCAGGACCAAATCAAATTGCTCGGCGATGCACATGATGCAGACGATGCCGAAACCGCCTTCGAGACCGGCGACGTAGACGACCGCGACTTGGGCCGCATCGACGCCGAACCTGCCTTCGACACCAGCAACTTCGAACCCGCCACAGTCAAAAAAGACGACACCGTTGGTTTCGATGCTGCGAGTGCTGCACGATCACACATGGACTTCAGCAAAGCCGTCGAGAAGGCGCGCGAACTCCGGCGACGTGCGACCGGAGTTCTCAATCACAGCCAAAACCAAGCGCAGAAACTGCTCAGCAGCGCTCAGCAGCGTGCGGCCCTGACCGTTAGAGAGAGCGACGAACAGGCTTCACGGGTGATCGAGAATGCACGTGAACGGGCCGTCGCCATCGTCACAGCCGCCCAAGATCGGGCCGACGAGCTAATCGCGAACGTCACCGACGAAGTCAACCGCATCGAAGATGGCGCCCGACTCGCGTCGCACAGTGCAATCGACCGGGCACGCAGCCAAGCAAACGCAAAGCTTGCAGAGGTCACTGCGCAGGCAGTCCGAGACTCAGAAATCATCATGGCTAGTGGCGAGGAACGAGCAAACGAGATCATCGAGGCCGCAACCGACAGAGCCGACGAAATCGCTGCCCAAGCCGAAGCACTGGCGGCGGAGACCCTCAGCGCCAGCGAAAGAGGACTGGAGCAAGCCAACGCGCTGGCCGCTGACAAGATTGCCCAAGCCGAAGACGAAGCTGCGGCGCTGGTCGACGCAGCCAACACTGAGTGCGAGCAACACAACCAGAGGTCTGTAGTCGAGGCCGAAGAGCTCCTCGATGCCGCCCGAACCGATGCTGCGGCGGTGCTCGCCGAAGCAACGGACGAAGCCGAAGAACTCTGTGCCAGCGCCAAAGAAACTGCGGCCGCAGCGAAGAAGATCAAGGAAGAAGCCCAATCAAACGCCGACGCCGCTGCCGACGCAGCGGCCGTCGAGGCTGCTGAACGTGCTACGGCGGCCGCTACGCAGCAGGCAAACGACGCACTCGCTGAGAGTCATCACGAAGCTGAACTACTCAGAGACGAGGCTGCTGCCGAGGTGGCCAAAGCCAACGAAGAAGCGAACCGCCTAAGGAGCGAAGCAGTCGAGCAAGCAAGCTCCATACTGGCCGACGCCAACGACCACGCCACGACCTTGACCGAAGAGGCGATAGCCGATGCCGACAGCATTCGGGCAGCAGCCGAGGATCAGATCGACACGCTCATGGGTTCCGGGCGCGAGACTTCTTCCGAGCTTGTTGCAACCGGACAAGACCATGCCGAGGAAATCATCCAGAGCGCCCAAGCAGAGGCAGAGCAGATCCGAAACGACGCGAGAGAAGCGGCCCGCCGCATGATCGTCGACGCCCGAGGCCAGGTATCGACCCTCGAACGTCGCGACTCTGTCAACAAGAGCTTTTCCGCCATGTGGGAGTCGACCGAAGCGGACGATAATTCGCAGCTCGAAGACTTCTTTGCCAACATGCCTGAGCGAGATGCGAGCGAAGTCTTCAACAGCTGACCCCCCAGAACGCGGCGCCTGGGCGAACGCACTTTGCCGCCAGAGCGACTGCCTGAGGATGTGGTGCTACCGAGAGAACGAACTCACGACCTCGATACGGCTCGTATCGGGGAACATGTCAATGACCTCTCCGCCGCCATAGGACCAGCCGTGCTCAGCGAGCAGTTGTGTATCTCGCCCGAGCGAAGCAGGATCGCAGCTCACCAAGACGAGCCGTGACGCCCCCGTGGCATCGATAACGGCAACCGCAGCGGCCCCAAGGCCACGCCGTGCGGGATCAGCTATTACCGTCTCGAACTGCGTTGCCGTCCACCGCTCAACCTGTGATTGCACTACGTGCACGGCTTCACCCAAGTTATGACGGGCATCGGCCACCGACGACTTGCCAGACTCCACCGCGCAGGTGACTCGGTCAGGTGCGGCTCCCCCGCCCAAGAGCCCTACGCCTGCATACAGGTCTACGAGCGGACCTGTCGAACCGGCGAGCGAGCGCTCGACTGAACCGACCAGCGCCTCTGCACCCTCGAGCGATGTTTGGAAAAAAGACTCCGCGGAAATACGCCAGGATCGCCCCGCGACACGCTCGTGAATCGCGGCACTCCCAACATCGCGTGCCGAGACAATCGACACGCTCGGCGGCACCTGAACTGATTGCGTTGAGCCGTTCGTGAGCACCATGCACTCCCCCGTGGCCGCACCTAAGCGCAGGGTGACTTCGGTGGCGTCACCGAATCGCCCATCAACAATCAGCTCCTCGAGCACGGGATGCACTGACTTGCACATCGTCGCCGCAAAGCCCGCGTCGCTGTGGTGGCCGCGAAAACCCGCTCGACCATTCGTCACGATGCAGCGCGCGGTTGTGCGTAGTCCACGGGGCATTGCTGGAGCGCGCACCTGGGGTGAGGTCACTTTGCCCAGGCGGGTGAGCTGCTCACGAACGATGTTCACTTTGTACGCCACTTGGGTGTTCGCCGCTATGTGCATCCAGTCGCACCCACCACAGTCTCCGTTGCCGGCGTGCGTGCAAGGCGGCGTGATGCGATCATTGGACGGATCGATGACACGAGTGACTCGGCCACGGGCGAAGCGCTTCTTCTCTGCGGTAAGTTCGATCGCAACGGTCTCAGCCTCGAGTGCCCCTCGCACGAAAACTACCCGACCATCTTCGAGCCTGGCCACAGCTTCGCCCCCGGTCGCGATGCGATCGGTCCGGACTTCGATCGACTCTGTTGCGGCTCGATCAGCTTGGGAGGGCGTTTGCACGGGCCGAGGTTAACCGATCCATCCTGGAGCCGATCAGGGTTCATGTCTGAGAAGTCCAGAAACCGGCTCGGGTGTCGCCGGTCCTGGCAAGGTCTGAACTAACTTCATCGGGTGACTTCAGCCCGCCCTCTCTCGATCATTCCTTCGGTGCTACCAGCCGACTTCAGCCGCCTCGGCGACGAAGTTGTTGCCTTGCACGAGGCTGGTGTTGATCGGTTCCAGTTCGACGTGATGGATGGCCGTTTCGTCCCAAACTTGACCTTTGGTCCCGACGTGATTGCCTCGGTTCGAGACCGAACCGACCGCCCGTTCGAGGCGCATCTCATGGTCGAGAAACCCGACGAACTTGCGCACCTGTATGTCGAAGCTGGTTGCGAGATGCTCATTGTGCACGCCGAGGCCTGTGACCATCTACACCGCACGCTCGGACATATCCAGGAACTCGGAGCCAGCCCAGCAGTAGCGCTGAATCCATCGACCCCTGCCACTGAAATCATGCACGTGCTGGACCTGCTCGACATGGTGCTCGTGATGACGGTCAATCCTGGGTTTGGAGGTCAACCCTACATTCCAACGATGGAACCCAAGATCGCCGAGGTCAAGGCAATGATCGCTGCTGGCGGGCACGAGATCGACGTCGAGGTCGACGGGGGGATCGGGCCAAGCACTATTGCCGGAGCCGCCAAGGCAGGAGCGAACTACTTCATTGCGGGCAGTGCTCTATATCGGGACCCCAAAGGTCTCGGGCATGCCGTCGATGACCTGCGCCAGCGGGCAGTCGAGGCATGCGCATAACTTCTGTGGCCTTTCGGCGATGGGGAGCACTCGCCGTGTTGATTGCGCTCATCGCCGGTGCTTGCACGAGCTCCGATGCAACATCGACCAAGTTCTGCGAGCGCCTCGCCGCAGTCACCGGCTCCAACGGGGTCGAAGCGCTGCTCCAGCCCGGTGACCCAGACCGCATCGACGGTGTCGTCGACGAGTTGGCCGAGTTGCACGATCGAGCACCCGAGGAGATCTCGGCAACCACGCGCACATTGCTCAACTTCTTCCGCACCTATCAGCGCTCGGCCCGGTCAGACCGGCGTCAAGTCATTGCTGACAACGAAGCCGAGCTCACCCAAGCTTCGGCCGATCTCGACTCCTATGCCCTTGATGAATGCGGTTTGTTTCTGAATCGGGCGCTGCCGACACCGCTCCCAACGGTCAACCAAAACCTCGAAGTAAACGCTGACTAGCTGCCTCTATGCGGAGCGTCGGCGACGCTAAAGGGGACCCATCCCCTCTGTTGCAAAGCCCGGTTGATCCTTACGTTGAAAAGGACCTCGAGATACGTGGGTCTTTGATCACGAGGACGAAATGTCCACACCTTCGCTCGCAATCCGGCTTGCCGTACTGGCCTGCTGCACGATCGCCTTCTCCACGGCGCTAGCGCTGACTCTGACCCCCATGGCCTTCGCCCAAGGCTGCGGCTCGCTCAGCCAGGAAGTATGTGACCTAGCCTTTGGCGGCGGAGGTGACGGTGGCAACGATGACGACGACGAACCTGTTCCGCTTCCGACTCCCCCGCCTCGTAACTATCCGGCCGAACACGCTGCGGCTTTCGCCCAAGCCCAAGCGCAGCTCGACGCTCAGAACGTGTCACCAGACTGGCGAGTTTGGCCGCATCCTGATGCCAACCAGATCGTGAACTTGTGGAGCTTCTTTGCGATCACCGACTCGGGCTGGGACGACATCGAAGGTCGTGGTTATGCCGGGCCAGCCGGCAAGTCACCGACCGTGGTCGTGATCACGGCGATTCCTAAGCGAACGACCTGGACACTGACTGAACTCGGCACCGGCGCGGTGCACAAGGTCGTCTGCGAAGGCGGGGCCAGCGAGGGTCAAGGTGTGCCGTGGGAAGAGGGACTTACCGAAGGCGACTCTGACTGCGGATTCAAGTTCGAACACACCTCAGACCTGATTGGGCTGGTCGATCTGCGGGTAGAAATTGGCTACGACATCGAATGGACATCGACCGCACCCGGCTTCGGCCCGGGCGACGGATCCCATAGGTCCAAGCCCACCACTTCCGCGACGCTCACCGTGAGCGAAGTGCAGACTTTCGGTGAGACGGATTACACCTCGGACCGAAGCAGTTCCGCCACCGTGACTCCTGGCGAAAGCGACGTTATCCAAGGCCAAGGAGAGCCAGAAGGCAGCACAGACAGCGAAGCGACAGGCGATGGCCAAGTCAACGAAGCAGATCTCGCAGATGTCCCCGTGCGAACCTCAACCTGCAGCGCCCGGGCTCAGGCGGGCGGCGACTTTGTCTCTGGTGGCGACGGCTCTTTGGGCTTTCGGTACATCGTGCATGAGTTTGCGGACGGGCGCCGAGTACTCACGATCGCCGCCGAGGCTGGCGCCGCTGGTGGAGCGGGGGCCGCCGCTGGTGCTCGGATCTACATTGGCGACCACTCGGTCGGTGCGCTTGCCAAAGCCGAAGCAAAAGCCTGGGCTGTTCTGGGCAGCGGCCTCGTCTACGAACTCGCCCCCGAAGACAACGTTAACGATGTGTTGCTGCATCTCGCCGCCGAGAACCTAAGCACCGCCGCCGCTAACGGACTCGTTGACCTCGCCGAATACGCCATTCCTCCTGGTGCCAGCAGGGTCAACGACTTCCTCGGCGCAGTAACTGACGGGAACGTTGATCTCATTCCGGACCGGCCCGAATTCGACTTTGTCACTCGCCACCCGGACTCAGGTTTTGTTGAGCAAACCGCCTTTGGAGCCGCTGGCGCAACGGCGCAGGCTGGTGCAGGCCTCATTGTGGGCACCGCATCTACAAATGCCGAGGCCGGCGTTTCGACTCGCCGACACAATTTCGATGACGGCTACTCGGTAACCACCACCTACTTTGGCTCATTCGACGCCGGTATAACGGTGCTCGATGGTCAGACCGCTGGGTTCGCGACCCAAGTCGAAGGTTCGATCTCGGTCGAGACCATCTACAACGACACCGGCCAGGCACTCGAGGTCGTCTATACCCGAACGTATTCAGGTGATGTCGACGTCGGCTACGACATCTCTGGCGCCGACGATGACGACCGTTCGGTGACCACCCAGCAATGGAGCTTCGACCTAACAAAGGCCGAGGTGCGCGCGGCAATTCAGAATATCGACAACCTGTACCCAACGACCCCGCTCACCCCTGCGGGCCCTCTCGGACCAACCGTCGACACTACGCCGTTCGCCTTTCTCTTCGGCGGACTCGCACATGACCACGCCACAACATCGGGGCCGGTCGTGCACCAGATCACGTCGAGCCTCACGCCATTCGGTGTCGAAGCCGGTCTCGGCGTCAACTTCGAAGTCTCCGGCGAAGTCGGATGCGTGGAACTATCATGACAGAGCAAATAGCCGTTCAGTCAACCCCCCGGCCGACCCGAAAGTTCATGACCCAGCGACCCACCAACCGGCCACTGTTCCTACTTTGTGGCGTACTTCTGGCGCTCTTTGCTTCAGCATGCAGTTCTGACCAAGGCGGCCTGCCACTCGGCTCGGGCGCGACCGCTCGTGCCGCCACCGCTCAGAGCCTGCCCTCTGGCGCAATCTATCTGACCACCCACGACGGCGAAGTACTGACCGTCGACCCAGCCCGCGAATCTATTGGGGTGCTTTGGGAAGAAACCGAGAGTCAGCTGCCGGCATTCGAAGTTGGGCCGACTGCCGATTCCGCTGGTCTCTTCGTGCTTCTCGGCGGCACCACGTTGCCCGTCGAGAGTTCCCTGCATGAGATTATCGACGGGGCACTAGCCCCTTCGGCCAGCAACTTGAGCGGTCAAACCATTTGCCTCAGCAACCACCAGCGGTCCGAAATCCCCTTGGCGCACGAAGCGAAGCGCTCGCCGGACTCAGGCTCGCTGTTCACTGCCGTCAGCAGCACCGGCGAAGCAATCGATGACCCATGGGTCATGACCGAACGCAACAGTGCGTTCTGTCCGCGGTGGACCTCGCAACGCGACACCGTGCTGACCACGGCGGCCTACGATGAGTCTGCCAACATCGAGACCCAACTGATCATCGAGCGGCCCTTTGAGCAGTTCAGCATTGCTTCCGCTGGCTGTGTGCTGCTGCCCATGGGTGTAAGCCCCGACGACAGATTCGCCGCCATCACCGCACTCTGCCTCGATGAGCAACAAGCCGACGAGGGGCTCTTCCTGCTTGACCTCACGACTGTCGATTCCACAACCACCTTCGCCGACCTGGTCAAGGTCGCCGACGGAGGCTTTGGCAACGGAGCCTGGGACCCGACCGGGACCCGAATCGCAACCGCCCGCTCCGGTGACACCCCCGACGATCCGCCCAGCCTGGCTATCTTGAACATCGCAACTGGCACCACCAAAAAACTCACTCTGCCCAACGACGCTCGCGTTCACACCATCGCCTGGCTTCCTGCCGCTGTCCACGGGTAGTCCGGATTCGCTAGCGCTCATCCTGCTTTAGAACCACCCCAACCACAGTCCCCCACAACCCAACTCCAACACACCGTCCGGATTCGCTAGCGCTCATCCTGCTTTAGAACCACCCCAACCACAGT
>Ga0209828_1001158_pt1 | contig 24389 bp, 22 predicted proteins | sample MaitaG_FD_187429 | JGI IMG/M metagenome (GOLD analysis project Ga0209828, IMG submission 187429) | Marine algal microbial communities from Maine, USA - Maine_Asex2 metaG (SPAdes) (version 2) | ecosystem: Host-associated > Algae > Red algae > Unclassified | place: Maine, USA | collected 2015-01-05
GAGGCGACCGGCAATGGGCAGTCCGCCTACGCACAGTTCCGGGTGACCGTTGTGCGCGAAGCCGTGCTCGGTACCTCGATCGTCATCGGCAGCGCACCTCCTCCGACCAACGACAAGGGCTCGTTCGTCGTGCAGCAGGGTGCGGCCGTGAACGGTACGGCGGGTGGCTTCAAGAGTCTCTCGGGGGTCTCGTCGACGCTCTTCTCCGATCCGGTCGCACTCGGTGCGTTCACCGCCGACGGCAACGGTCTGCTCAACTGGGCCGTCACCATCCCCGCGGACATGCCGGTCGGGGAGCACACGTTGGTGTTCCGCGGGGAGACCGACGACGGCATCGAGCTGATGCACAGCTTCCCGCTCGAAGTGCAAGCGGCACCCACAGCGCCGGTTGGTGGGCTCCCGGCGACGGGTTCGACAGGGATCTCCACCGTCGTGTTGCTGGCGGTGCTCTTCGTGCTGCTCGGCTCGATGCTTCTCGTCGGACGGCTTCGTCGGGCGCCGCGGGTAAGAGTCTCCTGATCCCAGTCAGCATGCTGGGGCCAGACCTCCAGCGTGCTGACTGCAGGCGCAATCAGAAGTCGGCGCTGAGAGGAGGGAGGTCGGTGATGAACGGCGTCAGCAGCGGGTCGATGTTCGGGCCGCGTCGAAGGTGGTTGCCGCCGTCGACCGGGAGGATCGCACCGGTGATCCAGCTCGACTCGGGGCCGACCAGGAACCGCACGGCAGCGGCGATGTCGTCGGGCAGACCACGCCGCCCGAGCGGCATGTTGCGGCGATAGTCGGCATCGACGTCCTCCGTTGCCTGCAGCGCCGCAGACAACTCGGTCTCGACGATGCCCGGTGCAACGGCGTTCACGCGGACACCGAGCGAGCCGAGTTCGTCGGCGGCGTTGCGGACGAGCATGTTGAGCCCGGCTTTGGACGTCGTGTACGACGACATGAACCGATGCGTGTGCGTGCCGGCGATCGACGAGATCGCACAGATCGTGCCGCCGCCGTTGGCGGTGATCTTGGTCGCAGCGTGCTTGATCGTCAGAAACGCGCCGGTGAGGTTGGTGCGCAGCACTCGCTCCCACTCTTCCAGATCCATCGCCAGGATGGGTCCGGCGCCGCCGGTCCCCGCATTCGCAATCGCCATGGTCAGCGGTGCGTGTTGGTTCGCCGCGTCGATCGCCCCGGTGAGTGATGCTTCGTCGTCTACGTCGGCGACTGCGGTACGAACCCGTCCGGGTGTTCCCAACGCGTCCGCGGCGTCACCGAGCTTGACGCCGTTGCGGCCGACCAGTGTCACGGTGGCCCCGTCTGCGACGAGGGCACGGGCAGTGGCGAGTCCGATTCCCGAGCCGCCTCCGGTGACGAGCGCGTGGTGTCCGTCCAGTGCGCCCGCTGCGCTCGCGGTGGTGGAGGTACTCGTGGTGGTGGAGGTACTCGCAGGGGTGGAGGTACTCGCAGGGGTGGAGGTACTCGCGGTGGTCATGCACCGATCATGGAGTGTCGGGCTGCGTAGCGACGAGCCGGTACGGCGTTCTATGTCACCACAAGTGCTGGAACCCGCTGCTTGTGGTGACGCAGAAGCCAGCCCGGGATCTGTGTCACGACACAGGCTGACTTTCGCTGGTTGCGGTGACACGGAAGCGAGATCCGAGCCGTGACGCGACGAACCGTGACGCGACGAACTGTGACGCAACGAACCGTGACGCTCGAGTCAGAGGAGTTGGCCGACGGCGTGGATCACGAAGCCGGCGAGTCCACCGACGATGGTGCCGTTGATCCGGATGAACTGGAGGTCCCGGCCGACCTGGAGTTCCATCTTCTCCGCCGTCGACTCGCCGTCCCACTTGGCAACGGTCGAGGCAATGATGTCGCTGACCTCCGTCCGATAGTTCTCGACGACGTAGGCCAGCGCGCCGGACACCCACCGATCGATCTTGGCCTGGAGTTCCGGGTCGGCGGCCAGGCGGGCGCCGAGCTGCTGGAGGCTGGTCACCAGTCGTACGCGCAGCTCGCTCGTCGGATCGTTTGCTGCGCTGATCATGCCGCGCTTCGCCTCGATCCAGAGCGAGTCGATCCAGCGACGCACTTCGGGGTGATCGAGCATCTCCTCTTTGAACGCTTCGCCTTTTGCGAGGAGTTCGGGGTCGGCACGGAGCCGCTCGGCGAAGGCCACGACGCGCACGTCGACGCTGTCGCGAATCTCGTGGTCCGGATTGCGTCCGACGTCGTCGAGAAAGCTCGAAACAGCGGTGTAGATCTTGTTGAAGACACGGTCGTCGATCGGTTCGGGCACCCACCACGGTGATTCCTCGTCGAGTCGCTTGCGGAACGTGTTGCGGTTGTCGTCGAGGAAGCCGCCGACGCCGACGAGCACCGCATCGAGCAGGCGCTGATGGTGACCACCCTCCACGGTCAGGTCGATCGCCTTGCCGACCAGGGGAGTGACCGGGGTCGCGCGGACACGGGATTCGATGAGGTGTTCGAGGGCCTGCTGGATCTCGGTGTCGTCGAGGACTTCGAGACCACCGCGCAGCACGTCGGCCACAGCGTCACCGGCCCGGGACGCATTGGCAGGAACGGCCAGCCACTCGCCGGCACGCTTGCCGATCTGCGCACCACGCAGCCGCTCGTCGATCACCTCGGCGGTGAGGAAGTTCGACTCGACGAAGTCACCGAGGCTGCGGCCGATCTCGTCCTTGCGTTTCGGGATGATCGCCGTGTGCGGAATCGGGATGCGGAGTGGGTGACGGAAGAGCGCCGTGACGGCGAACCAGTCGGCAAGCGCACCCACCATGGCGGCCTCGGCGACGGCGCGTACGTAGCCGACCCACGTACCCTGGTCCTCGTTGATCTTGGCGATGACGAAGACGATCGCAGCGATCACGAGGAGCGCAGTGGCGACGCTCTTCATCTTGCGCAGCGCCGTTGCCTTCTGCTGTTCGGCGAGCGTCGGCACGTCGGTGGCGCTCGTGGCGCGGGAGGCCTGGGTCACAGTCACGCCCGAACCGTACAGAGCGGGCGCTACCGGCCGCTTGAACTGGCGAAGGGCCTCGGGGCGCAAACACCGCTGTTCCGTGCAATGAGTCATCCAGGAGGTTCGCGTAGGAGTGAGTACAGTGCCTCCCCAGATCGGCCATCAACTGCTGTCAGTGGTCCGCATTGCTGAGCCAAAGCCGAATGAGGAGCCCCTGTATGTCTACTGATTTCCAACTCGCCGCATCGGCCATTCCCGGTCGTGGACTGAACCGCCGATTGCTGGCATTGACCCTCGTTGGGACCATGGTCGCAGCAGCCTGTGGTTCCGCGACAGAGACCGAGTCGGTGTCGACTGAACCTGTCGTGACTGAACCCGTCGTGACTGAACCGGTCGTGACTGAACCTGTCGTGACTGAACCGGTATCGACGGAACCCGTGTCGACGGAGTCTGACGGTGGTGCCGGGCGTCCGGCCGACTGGCCAGCTGCGCTCGACATCACGATCGACGACTTCGTGCAGAATTGGAACACGCTTGCCGCAGGTCGATCGTCGCTCACCATCGTGGGTGACGATGTCGAAGCGAATCAGTTCGACAGTCGCTTCGAGGAACGGCAGTGGTTCGGATCGTTGCTGAACGGGACGCAGGTGCTGGTCACCGGTTACGCCGACGGCGGCGACGTCATCGAAGTGTTCATCTCGACGCCACAAGCTGCGCTCGATGCTGATCCGAATTGGCTCCAGTCGATCGGGGTCGCTCTCGCAGTCGCAGCCCGTGGTCGGGACGAGGCAGTCGCACTTGGGCCACTGCTCGAAGCAATCGAGTTGGCCGGGCAGCCTCCGATCGAGGGCGAAGTCGATGGCGCACACTTCTGCATCGAGCTCGTCGGGGAAGATGGCGGGTTCCCGCCCGGCCTCGCAACTCGCGTGGTCGACGTCGAACTCGGCGGTGCTTGCGGATCCTGACCTTCGCACCTGAGGTTCGCTCGACCGACGCCGCACGGAGGTCGTCCGACGGCGTCGAGCGGGCGTCCGATTGGCGTGGATCGTGTTGCTTCGTAGCATCAGGATGCGCTCACCATGGTCGGGGCGTTTCTCGCCACGTTGCTGCTGGGGGTCGATCGCTCGATCTTGGTCGCGGTGGTCGGCTCGATCGTGCTGATCGCGCAGCGTCTGATGCACCCGCATCTCGCCGTGCTCGGTCGGGTGCGGGGCACGAACCGTTGGCGTGACATCGATCGGTACGACGATGCCAAATAGATTCCGGGAGTCAGCATCGTGCGTTTCGACACGTCGCTCAACTATCTCGAGGTCGACTTCATGAAGGACCAGGTGCGGCGCTTCGTGCCCGCCGAAGAAGTCCCGCTCGAAGACTGAGCGGCGAGGCTACATCCGTCAATCGCCAGCCGGCTGTCGGGTCGCAGGTGGTTGGCGGGGTGTTGCCGAGCGCGGCGCCGACACTCCGCTGCGAGCGGAGTCTCACACTTTTGAACGGGCTGAACCGACGTACTCTGACGTCGGCATGACTCGAGCATCGAAGTACCGCAACGCCGTCGGTGTCCTGCTGCTCTGCCTCGTTCTGAGTAGTGCAGGGTGCAGCGCCTTGAAGGCGGCATCGGAGCGGCGCGTCGAGAGCAATCCCGAGACCTACGCAACCGGTGGGATCCCGACGCCGGAAACCTTTGCGCGGCTCGGCCTCTTCGTCGCCATGATCCTGATGGGTATTGCGACGGTGGTGTTTCTCGGGCTCTGGCTCGCAGCGTGGCTCAAGGGGCGCCGTCCGGTGGTCTGACGGCCAGTCGTCGGCGAGATCCACGACGCAGAGCAGCCGCGGACGGATCGCCCACCGCGAGCTGTCTCCCGCTGGAACCACGTACGACCATTCGACCGTCTCGCCACAATCGACTGCTGAGACACCTATGTCTGGCGGAACGGGGGGGATTCGAACCCCCGGACCCGTGAAGGTCGTCCGCTTTCAAGGCGGGTGCATTCGTCCGCTCTGCCACCGTTCCGCGTTCGACGATACCGGGCTATGCTCCATGCTCCCAGGAGAGGTGCCAGAGCGGCCGAATGGGATGCCCTGCTAAGGCATTGACCCTCCGGGGTCCGTGGGTTCAAATCCCACCCTCTCCGCCACATGACGACCGGTGCGTGATGCGTGCCGGTCGTTGTTGTTTTCGTCCTCTTGCACCCAGTGCGCCTGAGGTCTCGCGGTTCGACTTTGGGAACGTCCCGTGCGACAGCGGCGTGTCACAGTCGACCGTGAGCTTCATCGGTAGCCAGATCGACGCTGACGTGAACGTGTTGCGCACCCGCTGTTTGAATCATCAGCCGTTCGTCTACGTGTGGCTCGACGCCGCTTACGTCCATGTGGGCGAGAACCGCACCGCTACGTCGTGTCGAACGCAGTCGTCATCGCAACCGGACTGCGTGCTGACTGCCACCGTGAAGTGCTTGGTGTCGACATTGGTGACCCGGAGAATGAGACGTTCTGGAAAAAGTTCCTTGGCGACCTCGAAGGCCGTGGGCTCACCGGCGCGAAGCTCGTGATCTCCGACGCGCACGCCGGCCTCGTCGCTGCGATCAAGTTGGAAGGCGCCAGCTGGCAACGCTGCCGAGTCCACGCGATGCGCAACATGATGCGCGCCGCACTGCACCACTATCCCGGCGTCGACACCCATTCGCCTTCGGCGAGCTTCGCCTCGACCCATGGTCGCAGTTCACGCTTGAGCACTTTGCCATTGGCGTTACGTGGCAGCGGCTCCGGCCTCACGATCAATCGCCGAGGACGCTTGTACGAAGCAAGTTGGGCGGCGCACATGTCCGCGATCAGCTGGGTATCGAGGTCTGGTATGTCGGTCACGATCACTGCGACGACGGTCTCACCGAATCGTTCGTGCGGGACACCCACCACTGCGACTTCAGCGACCCCGTCCTGGCGACCGATCACGTCCTCGATTTCCTTCGGGTACACGTTCAGACCGCCCGAGATAATCAGATCCTTGGTGCGACCGACAATGGTGACAAATCCCTCAGCGTCCAGCTCGGCGAGATCGCCCGTGTTCAGCCATCCATCGCGGAACGCTTCCTCTGTCTGGTCTGACTGTCCGTGGTAACCGACCATCGTCGCTGGCGACCGCAGCAGCAACTCGCCCGTTCCTGACCGTCGAATCTCACCCCCCTCAGTCCGAATCGCAATGGTTGTGTGCGGCAATGCCCGCCCAGCCGACCCCTCATGTTCGAGAACGTCCTCGGCTGCCAAGACCGTTGCTATCGTCGGAAACTCCGACAACCCATAGCCCTGGCACACATCGACACCCGGAATCCCGCGGCAGACGCCGTCGATGACAACACGAGGAACCGGCTCCGCTCCGGTGACCACCCACGTCAGCGAACTCGCTGAGAGGCGCTTCATGAGGTCAGGGCGGTTCGCCAAGATCCGCAGCAGGCTCGGCACCAACATGACGTGGCTGATCTGATGACGCTCGACCATCGCTACGATGTCGTCCATCGTCGCCCCGCCAGTTCGACGAATCTCGCTGTAGCCACCGACCCAGACCAACGGGATCACCAAGTTGTGAAATCCGGCTGCCCACGAAAGCGAAGGAATCACCAGATACCGATCATCGCGAGTCAAGCCGAGTCCCGGTATCTGTCCGAACGAGTTCCAGAGCACGCCGTCGTGCGTGTGAACGGCAGCCTTGGGGAGCCCAGTGGTTCCGGACGAGTAGTAGAAGATGAACGGCGACTCCAGACCGGGTTCGACGTGGTCCGCCCCGAGAGAACCGCCCGAAGTGACCTCGTTCCAGCTGATACCGACGGACTCCTCCGGCCACACCGCTTCGCCAACAGTGACCACGGTGTCGAACCGAACGTTCAACGAGGCCGTTTCTCGGCCGCCAACCTCATCGACGATCAGGAATCGGGCGCCACTGTCAGTGCAGACGTGCTCGATCTCCGGCCCTGTCAGCAACACGTTGACCGGCACACAGATGGCGCCGAGCGCTGCAAGCGCAAAGAACGTCTCGACCCATTCCATCCGGTTGTCCATCATCACTGCGACCCTGTCGCCGGTTTCGACACCGACACTGGCGAGTCCACCTGCAACCGCCAACGCCCGATCACGCAACTCCAAGAACGTCACTTGTTCGCCAGCGAATCCGCAGGCCAGGCGAGAGCGGTCAGCACTTTCGGCAGTTCGGTCGAGAACACTGAAAACGTTCCGAGCAATCTTCATCGTCGGCCTCTAGCTCGTCTCACTGCCGAAACGCTTGCGCGCAGCTTGTTCGAGATCGTGTCGCATGTAGCTGGGGAACATCCCCTCGGCTGGCGCAACATCTTTGAGTAGCTGGCGGGCTACCACCATCTTGTGCACCTCTGTCGGGCCGTCGGCCAGCCCGATGTGAAACGAGTTGATGATCCACCCGGCGAATGGCATTTCGTGGCTCAAACCGAGCGAACCGTGGAGGTGCAACGCTGTCGACGCGATGTCGTTCAACACTCGCGGCATCACCATTTTGACGGCGCTGACGTTCATCCGCATGGACTTCCAGTCGTTCCCCTGATCGGCCAGCCATGCAGTCTCCAACACCAGCAGACGGAACTGTCTGAGCTGTACCCATGAGTCGGCGATCTTCTCCTGGACCATTTGCTTGTTGGCAAGCAGCTCGCCCTTGGTGTGGCGGGACATGACCCGTTCACACGTCATTTCGAACGCGCGGGTTGCCTGAGCGACTGCGCGCATGGCGTGATGGAGCCGCCCGCCACCCAGCCGAGTCTGAGCGATCGCAAATGCCTGCCCTCGCTCCCCCAACATGGCGTCAGCAGGGATGCGTACGTCGGTGAGCTTGAGGTGGGCGTGCGTGTCTTCGGGTTCGCCGTAGAAGCCGTAGTTTCGGACGATCTCGATTCCTGGGGTCTCGGTCGGAATCACAAACATCGACGCTCGCTGGTACGGGCTTTCGGCCTGCGGATCAGTGACGACCATCATGATGTAGAACGCCGCAGTCTCCGCCTCGGAGGCAAACCATTTCTCACCATTGATGACCCACTCGTCGCCGTCTTGCACTGCAGAGGTCTCGAACAGCAGCGGGTCAGCACCGCCCTGCGGCTCAGTCATCGAGAAGCACGAAACGACATCGTTGGCCAACAGCGGCTTGAGGTACTTCTCTTTCTGCTCGTCGGTCCCGAAGTGGGCGAGAATCTCTGAGTTTCCGGTGTCCGGTGCCTGCGCTCCGAAGACGATCGGACCGAATCGAGACATGCCGAACTTCTCGTTCATCAGTGCCAGCTTGAGCTGCCCATACCCTCGACCACCGAGCTCCGGCCCGAGGTGGCATGCCCAGAGCCCTCGATCCCTGACTCTCGCCTGCAGCGGCCGAACCAGTCGCCCGAACTCAGGATCGTGGATGTTCCATTGGCTACCGAGAATCTGGTCGAGGGGCTCGACGTCTTCACGTACGAATTGATCAATCCAATCCAGTTCCAGTTGGAACTCTGGGTCGGTTTCGAAACTCCACATGCTGGACTCCGTTTCTGTGACGAGCACTCTCGTCACGTTCGATGCGACCACCGGCCGCAAGATTGCGTTTTCGGTTGTGAACTCATTCAGGTCAGCGGCGTGCCGGGGCCTGCTCTTGGGAGCGGACGAGTCACCTGATGCCGCCGTCGTAGCGCAGTAGTGCTCCGGTCGCGTAAGAAGACGCCGACGTCGCAAAGAAGACAACGGCGCCGACGATCTCGTCGGCTTCGGCGCATCTCGCCAGCGCAGTGTCTGTCTCGATCCCCTCGCGCACGCCGTCGGGCCAATTCTCTGAGATGTCGGTCAGGAACGCTCCAGCCTGAATCGTGTTGACTCGAACGCTCGGCCCGAACGATTGAGCGAACCCCTCGCTGAGGACGTGCAAACCGGCCTTGGCGGCTGCATACGGCAATGCCATGCCTCGTGGTCGGATCGCCTCGACCGACCCGATGTTGATGATGTTTCCGCCATCACCGGCGGCCATCCGTGTACCGATCGCCGCCATCAATCGGAACGGACCACGCAGGTTGACGCCAATGACTTTGTCGAAGAGTTCAGCGCTGACGTCGTCGAGACTGGGATACAGCGGTGACAGCCCAGCGTTGTTGACCAGAATGTCGACCTTTCCGAATCGCCGATAGGCGGCCTCGACGAGTTCGTTGCATTCGTCCCAAACGCTTACGTTGCAGGCGACCGCCATGGCTTCGACTCCGAACGCGTTGCGGACTTCGTCAGCCAACGTCTGGCAGTCGTCGACCTTTCGGCTCGCAACGATGACATGCGCTCCACGCTCGGCGAACGCTCGAATCATCTCACGCCCAAGGCCGCGGCTCCCGCCGGTGACGAGCGCAACCTTGCCGCGAAGTTCGTCCGAATTCGGGCGGCAGGCTGGGTTGTCCTCCATGATGCCATCCCTCCTAGATATGACGGATGGTCATGCCGCCGTCGACGGGAATTACTGTTCCGTTGACGTAGCTCGACGCCGGTAGACACAGGTTCAGGGTCATCTGTGCGACCTCCTCAGGCATGCCGTAACGACCGACCGGTACTCGCCGGCGGGCGTACACCACTTTTTTGTCTTCCGGAAAGCGCTCGTTCATCGGTGTGTGGATCGGACCAGGGCAAATGCAATTGACCGTGATGTCCTGACCGCCCAACTCGACTGCAAGGCTCTTGGTCAGTCCCACGACGCCGGCCTTACTGGCTGAATAGCTCATCAGCCCCGCCATCGACATGATCGCTTCGGTCGATGCGATGTTGACGATTCGGCCGCCATCGGCTTCGAGCAGATGAGGAAGCGCATAGCGCACGAGATGAGCCTGGGCGCTCAGGTTGACGTCGAGCGTCCGGTGCCACACCGAGTCGAACTCTTCGTCGTCCTGCGACGTGTCGTTCGGAACCGATATTCCTGCGTTGTTGACGATGATGTCGATCCCGCCTCCCCATGCCACGGTTTGCTCGACGAGCGACCGGAGGTTTGCTGGTTCGGCGACGTCGCAGACCACTCCAAGAGCAGCGCCATCCCCGTGAACCGATGCGATCTCTCGTGTGACGGTGTCGACAGTGCGCTGTTCGAGATCTGCCACGACGACGCGTGCGCCTTCATCGGCGAACAGGTGAGCGGTGGCACGCCCCATTCCGCTCGCTGCGCCCGTCACGATCGCTCGCTTGCCTTCGATCGAGCGAGACAACGCGCTGATCCTTCGACGATCTTGAGTGTCCTCGTTCATCTTCTAAGTCCTTTCAATGGTCCTGTTACGTGGTGCGGTGGATGTGCGGGATGTGCGAGGGAGAGAAGTGGGGCTTGCGGAGGCCAGATGCTCGATGCCCGTCTGGAAGAGCACGGGCGTTGCAGGACCGGTCAACTCCTGAGCAACATCGACCCGCCGTCCAGACCGATGCAGGTAGAGGTTGAAGCCAGCGATTGCTCCGTAGACGTAGCAGGCCAGCGCTCGGTACCAGGTGAAGTTGTCCAGGGTGGAGCCGGTCGCACGCTCGTACTGGCTGAGCAGCCATGCGGGTGCGGCCGTGACGACCATGAGGTCGGCGCGCTCTGCGTGCCAGCAACTCGGGTCGGTCATGATCGACAACCAACCGACGTCGATTCCAACCGGTCCGATTCCTGCAATCTCCCAGTCGACGACGGCAGTGAGATCACCCTGATCGTCGTACAAGATGTTGTGCGTCTGATAGTCGCCGTGGCAGAGCCCCGTCAGATGGTTGCCTGGGTCTGTCCGAACCAAGCACTGACCAAGCTGTTCGCCGAGCAGCCGCCACTCCTTGCTCGGGTGTTTCGCCAACAGGCGACCCCAGAACTCAATTCGATCACTCAAGGGCTTCTCGGTGTCCCATCCATCGAGCCGCTCACGCCAATCGACCCGATGGATCTGGGCGAGTGTCTCCACTGCTTGGCGAAGGTAGGGCTCTGCGTCCCCGACAGAATCGTCTGATGCCTCCGAGGATCGCACCATCGGCAGGTGGGTCGCAGGGAGTAGCTCCTGAACGATCGCATCGGTCCCGAACCAACGTGTCTCGGACGTGGACCAGATCAACTCGGCAGTCGGCACGCCCGAAGCTTCGAGCGCTTGCAGAAGCGGAACTTGGCGCAGCACGTCGGTGTTACCCTGGCGTCGCACATTGGGCGGTGCCAGGCGGATGACGAGGCGTCGAATGACGTCCCCCGTGCTGCTGCGTACGCTGAAACCGAAACTCAACCCTGAGTTTCCTGGCATCGGTGCAACATCTGTGACGTGGTCGGCCTCAGGCACGTGGGCCCCCGCCCAGCGGCCCAGTTGCTCGTCAATCTGGTCCACGGAGCACCGCGTTCGGGAATGGCCGGGCGCCCATCAGGTCCAGTCCTTCACTACGTCGTGCAACTCCTCGACATCGTGACTCTGGATCGCCGCACTGTCGGAGCTGGAGAGTCGCGGTGCGCGACCGGCAGTGGTCCATCCGTCAACTCGTGTCAGGGAACCGCGCGCCGCAACATGGGGATGGTCCGGCGCCTCTTCGAATGTCAAGACCGGCGTCACGCACGCGTCGGTGCTGTCGAAAACACCCTCCCAGTGATGTCGAGGATGTTCTGCGAAGGCCAGTTCCAGCACCTCCGAGGTTGCAGACCACTGCGACTGGTCGTTCTGGTCCGGAAGCGTCTCCGGGTCGAGTTCCAAGCCCTCGAGCAACAGTGAGTAGAACTGGGGCTCGATTGCACCGACTGCCATGAACCCGCCGTCAGCGCACCTGTACGTGCGATAGAACGGCGCTCCTCCGTCGAGCAGGTTGGCGTGCCGATCTTCGGTCCAGCGCCCTTCGGACCGCAACTCAAGCAGGGATTGAGCGAGGACGCTCGCTCCGTCGACCATCGCTGCATCGACCACCTGCCCGACACCTGTGCGCTCGCGTTCCACAAGTGCCGCAAGAATCCCGGTCATCAGGAACATCGAGCCGCCGCCGAAGTCTCCGACCAGATTCAGCGGAGGTAACGGCTGCTCCTTCGGACCGATTGCGTGAAGCACTCCGGTCAGCGAGATGTAGTTGATGTCGTGTCCGGCAACGGTTGCATACGGACCCGACTGGCCCCACCCCGTCATCCGCGCGTACACCAGCGTCGGGTGGTCTGCAAGACAAACGTCGGGGCCCAAACCGAGCCGCTCCATGACGCCGGGCCGGAAGCCTTCGATGATGACATCGGCTGCCCCGATCAGACACCTGACTGCCTCCAGCTGCCGTATCTGTTTCAGATCCGCAACGACGGTGCGACGTCCACGGCGAGTGTGTGACGTCGCTGTTGTCTCAACGGGTGGGGTGTTCGGTCGCACGATGCGAACGACCTGCGCACCGAGATCGCTGAGCATCATCCCGGCGTGAGGTCCCGGGCCCATCCCGGCCATCTCGACCACCTTGAGTCCATCTAGTGGCTTCGACATCGATCATTCACTCCTTCGGCTGGCGATTCGGGTCGTCGCAATGGTTCGCGAGACAGTCAGCGGTGACGGTGAACCGAAGTGTTCTCGAGTCATGACCGTCCGCCCTCCGCAACCATCGCCTCGCTCCACGCCAAGAGCGTCTGCGCGGCTGGGATGGTCTGGCGCTCCGTTCCGGCGGCGCCCACCATGACCTCCCCGGTCGACCCGTCGACCGTGACCAGCGTTCCCACGGCGACCATTTCGCCGCCGACTGCGATGCCGTCGCTGCAGACGGTGATGTCGGTTGCACCAACGACAGCGGGAAGACCCCAGGACCGGGCGACGACAGCCGCATGGCTCACGAGCCCGCCGTGTGTGGTGATGAGGGCCACGGCCTCCACCATTCCCGCCACATCGCTCGGTGTCGTTGTCGGTCGCGCGAGAACCACGTCCTGACCCCGCACGGACCGCTTGATGGCGTCGTCGAGATCCACGGCCAAGACGCCAGATGCGCGTCCCGGTGACGCGGGGAGTCCGACCGCCAAGACTGTGTCCGAGCCAGCGTCGCTGCCACTTATCCGTTCGCTCTTGTCAGCAAGGAGGTGACGACACCGTCGCACTGCTTCTTCTCGGTCGACTTCGAATTCTGAGTCTTCCGCCAGCTCGACGGCGATTCGAAATGCCGCCTCTGGACTCCGCTTACCTGCGCGCGCCTGCAGCAGATACAGCGTCCCTCCCTCAATGGTGAACTCGATGTCCACCATGTCCTGATAGTGATGCTCGAGTGTGGAAGCCGCCGTTGCCAACTCGCTGGCGAGATCCGGCCATCGTCGATCGAGCTCCGTCAGGCGAGACGTGTCGTGACGCCCGTCCACGACGTCCTCCCCTTGGGCTCGTTCGAGGAAGTCCCCGAACATGCCCTTTGCCCCGCTGGCCGGATCTCTGGTGAATGCGACCCCCGTACCCGATCGACCGGGCATGTTGCCGAACACCATTTGCTGAATGACCGCAGCGGTTCCGAGGTCGTCGGGGATGTGCTCGACCTCGCGGTACTTCTGCGCGCGGGGCAGATTCCACGAACGGAAGACCGCTCGGATCGATTCGATGACCTGCGCCACCGGGTCGTGATTGCGTTCGTGAGCTTCGGCCCAAGCGTTGATCGTCGCTGAGAGGTCCCCTGGATGATGGGCGCGTCGACATCTCTCGAGGTCGGCGCCGGAGACTTCTGCAACGATCTCGGCTTGACTCATGGCTGCCCGGTGGAACGTGTCAGCGGCGAACGTCTCGTCCCCAGTCGCTGCGAGAAGTCCCGCTGCGACCTCCGCCGTCATGCCGACGTTGAGCACCGTGTCCATCATTCCCGGCATCGATGTCGCCGCTCCCGAACGCACGCTGAGCAGCAACGGGTTGTCGAAACTGCCGAGCGTCCGACCCACAGCAGCTTCCAGGGTGACAAGACCTGAACGGATGAGTCGCTCATGCGCTGGCTGCCATCCCCGCTCGAAGACGTCCCGACAGACGGATGTCGCGAGGACGAACCCGGGCGGGACTGAAAGGCCCAGTCTCGTCATCTGGACCAGCGACGCACCTTTGCCACCAAGAGTTTCGTTCAGACCCGTTTCGATCGGCGGCGAGGATTGCTGCGCAGACCCAAAAAAGACTGCGCCTTTGACTGCCGATGCGCTCACTGTGACCCTTCCGCTCGATGTACCTGGGTTGCCTTGCAAAGTGAATGTACGATCATCCGCGATACGTGGAAAGGCCTCGTCGAATCGACCTTGTCGAGTCTCACAACGCCCCGTCCTGCCTCCGGCATGCGCGCCAGAGTGCGCTCGGGTGTTCCCTACCAGGCAGCCTCGCCCGCCTCTGCACGAATGGTCAGCAGTTCTTCATGCGTCAGCGTGCTACCGCGACCCCTGAGCAGTCGTGATCGATCCTGTGTGTACCGATACATGTCCTGCACAGCAGGATCTTCGCTGTGGTACTTCACCCAGTTATCGTCGAAATGCGCAAACGGGCTCTCCACCAACGGACTGTTAAACGCCCTCGCCGCCTCGTTGGCCGCGCTCTCGCTGAGCCGGCCGACCGACGTTGCGTACTTGCCGGTCTTCGGTGGTAGCGAAGACGATCCCTTGCAGTCGGCGAGGCCGTTCGTGTTGACCCGTCGCGGGTAGTCATGATCGACGAGCACGCCTTCCGGCACCAAGAACGTTCCTCTTCCTTGACTCTTCGACACCGGGTGGATGAAATAGTTCGACGATGCGGAATGCCGACTCGACATGTTGACGAACTTGTCCATGTAAGCGTCCCGCGCATACTCCTCGTTCATCAAAGCCAAGAAACGTTCGGTTCGATCGTCGATGAAGTCCCAATCGCTCTGGCGATACGTGCCAGCCATGTGAGCCACATCGGATGGACTCTGGAAGTAGGTGACCATCCCGGCGTGGACCATCTCCAGCCAGCTCATGTCTCCGAAGACTTGGTACTGGACCGCGATCGCCCGTTCGATCGACTCGGCGATGTCCTCGAGGGTCCGGGTCAGTTCGTCGCGCGAGTCCATGCCGACCGGTTGATAGCGATCCGAAAGCCAGTCCGAGGTGTATAGACCGACGCTCACCACGTTGTTGTCCAGTTGCTCGGGAATTGTGTACAGCGACCCCCAGTCGGTGATTTCTGCGTCGACATCGCGCACCACGATCGCGAAGGTGAGGCTGCCGTGTTCCACGAGGTCGGCGACCTCGTCCATCCAGGGCATGTCACATTCGGTGAGATTGAAGAAGTCGCGGGTGAGGAGCACGTGGTCGTCGTCCACCCGATAGGGGCCCGAGTTGTTCAGGCCGGTTCGCGATTCCGCGTGCGCCAGGAAGCTGTACTGGGTGAGCATGGCAATGCACCGACGTAGCGCCGTCGCCAACTTGGGATGACCAGCGAGCTGGTAGCTATCCGCTTCCAGCACCTGGACCGTCCGCTCGGGCAACTCGGGCCCGAGGTCTCCCGAGTCCAGCGTGTAGAGATGACCGGCTTGACGGTGGTAGCTGAGCGCGAACCGCTCATGCCAATCGATCATGAAGTACAGATCTTCGAGGTTGTCTTCGGGACGGAGCACCCCGAAGTTCACGAGGAGGGCGCGTCCGTTGAGGTAGTAGTTCAGGGCCGCCCACGACGTCAGCTTCGACAGCTTGCAGGACACTTCTCTTGCACGCCTCCCGCACACTTCAGGAGATATCTGCTCGGTGGCCTTACGAAGTAGGTCGGGGTATCGGTAGTACGAATCGATGAACGTCGACATCAGGTACGGCATCATCGGGAAGAGCGCCGACTCTTGTGCCGTGCGACTCGTGCAGTTCCACAGCAGGACCTGGTCCGATCGCGTGAGTCTCGTATTCAGTCGATGCAGCTGGTGTTCGTCGATTCTCCACTCAGTCATTTCATTCACCCTTCTGCTCGGATTGCAACGGCACCGAGAATTGCCGATTCGAGTTCGTCGATGTTGTTGGCAAGCGCATCCGGGCGCTCGCCGGCGACTTCCGCTGCCGAGTGCAGTCCATAGGTCACCCCGACCGTGAAGACACCTGCGTCGCGACCTGCGATCACATCCTGGGGGCCGTCTCCGACGTAGATCGCCTGGTCCGCCGGAACCTCGAGCGCGGCAAGCGCATCCAGAATGGGACCGGGGTGGGGTTTGACCTCAGCGCTCGTGTCCCCGGATATCACCGTGTCGAAGAAGCTGTCGAGCGATTCCTGAACCGCGTCGGCCGCGATCCTCGAACCGGCTTTCGAGCTGACAACGGCGAGGGTCTGGCCGCCGTCCCGAAGGCGACCCAAGAGCCGTTCAACTCCAGGGAAGGCATGCGCTGTGGTGACGCTTTCTCGGACGTAGGCATCGTTGTAGGCGGCGATCATTTCGGCGACTGTCTTGGGGTCGTCACTCAGAAGCGGGAAGCTCTGTTGAGCGCGCATCGGTCGGATGAGATCGATTTCGTCCTGGGTATCGGGAAAGCGCCGCCCGATGACCGACGTGGTGGCGGATCGGTACGCAGCGAGAATCGCTGAGTGGGAGTCCATGAGCGTTCCGTCCCAGTCGAAAAGCACAGCGGTGTTCATGGCGCCGCTGGCCCGATCTGGTTGCCGCGTGGTGCCGTTCTGGCAGTCAATTTGGTCACGGCGACATACTGAACACATCAAGCGAATCGAATCGAGGGGCTCCTGTCGCCCGGTTGTGGAGTTCCACAGATGGCGCTTTCGCGCGTAAGGCCACACCGTCCAGCGATACCAATGACCAAGCGCGGGATAGATCCCACCGCGGCAGCGTTACCAATCCCGATCGCCCTCTCGGGGCGACTCCTCGGCGATGCGCTGGCCTCCTCGAACTATTGAAAGTTGAGTCGCAGGCCCGGCCGTGGCCAGCGCATCCGGACCAACAGGCCTCTTGACGACAAGGTTGCGTATGCCGTTTGCATGTCGTCGCCGCCGAAGCACACGTTGGTCGGAATGGGGTCGGGCAGCTCGGTCAGGACGTATCCGCCGGTGACGGGATCCACGACCGTCAACCCAGCCGGTTCTGCGATGGTGGCCACGACGACGTGACCTCCGGCTTCGACGGCGAGCGAGTCGAAGCTCTGGAATCTCGGCAAGGTTGCAATGCACGTCGCCCCCCGCCCGCGCACGCCCATGAACGTACTCTCGTCGCCAGCGAGCACTCCGGGTGCGAGGACAGGCCAACTCCAAAGGCGGGCGGCGCGCGTATCGGCGACGTAGAGAGTCGATCCATCGGGCGACAGCCCGATGCCGTTGGGATCATCGAGCTTGTGCCGGACCTCCGTGATGCTGGCGTAGTCGGCGGCGACGTAGTGCACCCCGCCCCAGTCACGATCGCGGTCGCGCTTCTTCGGGTGATCCGTGAACCAGAAACCGCCGGACGCGTCGAACACGATGTCGTTCGGACCCTTCAGCGGGTGGCCATTGCTCTCGCGGAAGATCACTTCCGTGGTTCCGCTGTCGAGGTCGATGCGCTCGATTCGTCCGCCGCTGTAGTCGGCAGCCTGGCCCGAAGGGAAGTGACCGTCGGTGCCGTCTTTGAACGCCAATCCACCGTTGTTGCACACGTACAGCGCCCCGTCCGGCCCGACTGCGGCACCATTCGGCCCGCCCCCGGGTCGGGCCACGGTCTGCTTCGATCCGTCGGTTGGGTCGATCCGGGTCAAAACCCCGCCGCCGACCTCGACGACCACCACCGAGCCGTCTGGCAGCACGAGCGGGCCTTCAGGAAAGAACAGCCCCTCGGCGATGACGTCGAACTCGATTTCCATGATCGAGACGGTAACCACCGGAACGAAGTCCCGCCTTTGCTGGATCGGGCGACACTGTCGGTTACTCCAAACAACGTGCCGGCGGGTTCCGGCTTCTTTGCCCCGGCTGTGCTCCTCCCATCCGCTGGTGCCCGGGATGCCAAGCGGCACACCAGCCCTGGAGATGTCCACAACGACCCGCGCGAACTTGCTTGGCGATGGCACCGCTGTGCGCGCACAGTTCTACGGGAACCGAGCGGTCCGGCACCAAGCCTGCACCGTCGAGCATCTCCACTTACCCGGAGACCAAACATGAGGGGGACACCTGTGAAACGAAGCATCCATCTAGTTCCGGCGGTCGCGCTGACACTGACTCTGGTCGCCGCAAGCTGCGGCAGCGACGAGCCAGCAACCACTCCAGACGATACTTCGAGCGCGGAGAGCGCTCCGGCGACGGCCGGTTCGGAGCCCGAGAGTTCCGAGACCGACACCGATGAACCCACATCCGACATCGTCGCCGAGGCGGAGGCGAAGGTTGCCGAGTTGACAGCGCTCGAGGGAATCGACTTTCCTGGCCCGACCGAAGCGTTCGACATCGGTGAACAACGTGTTGCGATCATCTCATGCGGGCAGGCTGGGATCGGTTGTCAGCAAATGTCCGAATTCGCGACCGAGGCCGCCGAAACGGCTGGCTGGACTGCATCGCCGACGTTCGACGGCGAGTTCGATCCTGCATTGCAGGCGGGTTTCGTGGAGCAAGCGATCAACGAAGACTACGACGCCATCGTGCTCGCATCGATCGACGCAGCGTCGATCAAGGCTGCGCTGGACGCGGCCGAGGCAGCTGGGATCCCGGTCGCCTGCATCATCTGTGAGAACACTGGTTTCGACGGCGCAATCATCGACTCGACGACCGGCGGCGCTCCCGGTGGAGAAGCAATCGGCTGGTGGATCATCGCCGACTCTCAGGGCGAAAGCAACAGCATTCTCTTCCACGACGCTGCGTTCCCGATCGTCACGCAACGAATGGTTGGCATCCGGTCGGTGCTCGACCAATGCGAGGGCTGCACTCACTCCGAAATCGACATCCCGACCACCGACCTCCAAGCACCTGGCCCACCGACATGGACCGGTGCGCTTGCGGCGAACCCTCCGGACAGCTTCGGGTACGCCGTCGCTCCCTACGACTTCTTCTCGATCCCGTTTGCAAATACAGCGCTGGAGCAAGGTCGAGACGAGATCAAAATTGCCGGTTTCGACGCCTGGTCGGAAATGGTGCTCGCGATCGAAGCCGGTGACCAGGGCGTGAACGTCACCGTTGCCGCACCGTTCCAGTACGCAGCATGGGCCGCAATCGATCAGGTGGGTCGCCAGCTCGCCGGACTCGAGGCTTGGGACTCCACGACACTTCCTCTGCGTCTGGTCACGGCGAACAACGCTTCCGCCTTCACCAACGGCTACTTCGAGCCTGATTTCGAGGTCAGCGAGTATTTCGGTGACCTCTGGGGCGGTCAGTAGAACCTCTTCTGCCCAGCGGACGGCGGGCCTCACGGCCCGCCGTCCGCGGCGGATACTAGAACCATGACCCCCACTTCCCGACGGTGAGAAAGTGCTGATGCTCCAGGTTGCAGGCATATGCAAACGATTCGGTTCCACCGAGGTTCTCAAGGGAATCGACTTCGAACTATCGGCGGGCGAGTTCGTCGGACTCCTCGGACCGAACGGTGCCGGCAAGTCGACCCTGATCAAGATCCTCGCCGGCGTTCACTCGTACGACAGCGGCAGCATCCATCTCCAGGGAGAACCGGTCCGCAACCTTGCCGCCACCCCTCTGGTCGGGATCATCCACCAAGATCTCGGCATCGTCGACACTCTCTCGATCGCTGACAATCTGATGCTCGGGGCATCGTCAATCGACAAACGATGGGGCGTCTTTCTGAGGCGCCATGCCGAGTATGAAGCCGCCGTGTCGGCGCTGGCGGCTGTCGGGCTGTCGGTTGACCCCGCACATCTCGCCGCAACACTGTCGCCCGGCGAGAAGGCGTTGCTGGCAGTCGCCCGCCTCCTCGGGCTCGGAGCCAAGTTGCTGATCGTTGACGAGGTCACTTCCACGCTGCCTCCGAGAGATGCTCAACGTTTGATCGAAACGCTCACCGGTGCAACCGAAGCCGGCGCCACGGTGATTCTCGTGAGCCACAAGCTGTCCGAGGTGCTCGCAGGCGCCGAACGAGCAGTCGTTCTGGTCGATGGGCACGTCGCTGCCGACACGACTGTTGCCGCAGGAGACCGCACGAAGCTCATGAAGCTCATGCGAAGCGGCGAAGCCGCAGAAGCTCGCAGCCGACGACCGCACGGCACCGAAGTCAGGGCGAGGCTCAAGGGTGTCGCCACACAGGATGTCTCCGATGTCGAATTCGACCTTCGTGCCGGCGAGGTGGTCGGATTGACCGGCACCTCAGGAAGCGGGATGCACGAGGTCGCACTCGCTCTCGCAGGTGTGACTCCGGTACTCGCCGGGGAGATCGAGATCGGCGATGAGGTCCGCACAGCCCTCGTCCCACCGCAGCGCGAGGTCCACGGGAGCATTGAATCTCTTCCCATGGGCTGGAACCTCACGCTCTCATCGCTTCGTCGCTGGCGACGTGGCGGCACGCTCCGGCTGCATTCAGAATCTGCGGACAGCAACGAACTCTGTGAGCGACTGTCGATCGTGCCTCCTGACCTTGCCATCAGCCTCGGCAAGCTCTCCGGTGGCAATCAGCAGAAGGTGCTGTTCGGACGAGCCCTGCTCCAGGATCCCGATGTGGCCGTGTTCTGCGAGCCCACCCGCGGTGTGGACGTCGCGACACGTGCCGAAATCTATGTGTTGATCTCTTCGCTGGCCGAGAAGGGCGTCGGCATCCTCGTTGCAACGTCCGACGCAGAGGATCTCTTCGCTGTCTGCGACCGCGTGGCGTTGATGTCCAGCGGCCACATGAGTTCTCTGAAGGAAATTGACCAACTCACCGATCAAGACTTGCTGGAGATGCTGTGAAGCCCGACGTTGAAACCGCCGCGATCAGTCCATCGACCACCTCTCGCCAGGCGGGCCTCAGCCTGGTCAGGTCCACCGGCTTCGTGAGCTCGATCTCCGCCATTGCGTTTGGTCTGGTTTTCATCATTTTCGGCCTCTGGTTGGGATCCAGCTTCCTCAGTGTCAAGGCCAGGATGCTCGACGCACACGCCAACACTCCGGTGCTCTTGGTCGCTCTCGCCTTAGCCATCTGCCTCATCGCCGGCGAATTCGACCTCAGCGTGGGATCGATGGTGACATTGACGGCGTACCTCAGCGTCGGACTCGTCGTGAACCAGAACTGGCCGATGTGGCTCGTCATCGCCGCTTCACTTGCGGTCGGAGTCCTCGGCGGTCTTGCAAACGCCCTACTCGTCGTGGTGATGCGCGTCAACGCGTTCATTGCGACACTTGGAGTCGGCGGCATCCTGCTTGGCCTGTCGCGTGTCTACTCCGGCGGCACGCAACTGTCTCCAACCGGCGATAGTCCGCAGCTACCCGACTGGTTCTCAGGGTCAGAGGGTGCGTTCGGGAGCTTCCAGACCAAGACACCGACATGGCTCGTGCTGACGACGCTCGTAGTGCTGGTCGTCGCAATCGCTTGGGCTCATGCGGGGCCGACTATTTCTCGCACGAAACGTGTCCCGGTCCTCGTCGGCCTGGCGCTGAGCGTCGCCGTGCTGATCATCTACGGGTCGAGCATTCCCAGCTCTGTCCCGATGACCGTCGCGTTTCTCCTCGTCGTGACCACCTTGCTCTGGCTCGTGCTTCGCTACACCGAACTCGGTCGCTACCTCTACGCCACCGGCGGGAATACAGAGGCCGCACGATTGGCCGGTGTACGAGTTCGCGCCGTGACCACCGGCGCCTTCGTGACGTCCGGCCTGCTCTCGGCGATCGGAGGAATCGTGTTGGCAGCGCGACAGGGCTCCGCTTCCCCCGACATCGGCGTGGGCTTCTTACTGCCGGCATTCGCCGCTGCCTTCCTCTCGATCGTCATCTTCTCCTCCGGACGGTTCCATGTCTGGGGGACCGTTGTAGGTGGCCTCTTTCTGATCTTCGTCAGCCAGGGACTGATCGTCGGAGGCGTCCCATTCACCTGGGCCGAGGTATTGAACGGCTCCGTTCTCGTCGCCGCAGTTTCGCTCTCGACCTTCTTCAAGCGGCTCTCGGGGACATGACAACTCGGCACGAACAAGATTGCGACCGGGGCAACGATTGACGAACCGGAAACCAACTCACAGAAACCAGGAGACCCACATGACGCAACATCCCACAGGCAACCCGAAATGGACGCTTCCGGAGAGCAGTCTTCTCTCCACCATGGTACGCGAACGCGTTCACGCCACAATCGAACGAAACCTGCAAGCCATGGGGCCCGACGTGCGCTGGAGTGACATCGTCAACTCCCGGACCATGGACCTCTTTTCTCTCGACGATGCGTCGGCTGTCGATGAGTCGGTTGTCGGAGAATTCATGCTGATCGAGGGCCGCAAGCTCCTTGCTGGTTCTGAAGTCGCAGTGAGCGAGATGCCGGATCGGTACATGCTTCGATCCGACTGGGAAGCTGCTCAAGCCGAGCGCACCAACCTCGACGATCTTCCGGAGGGCGCGCTCGGCTGGGGTGACAATGTCTTCGGATCGGAGGACATCGAGGGCGAAGTGATCATCATCCGGCAGGTGTCGGAGGTGTACCGCATGATGACCGACGGCGTGCCCGAAGGCGCCATTGGTGTCATCGACGATGCGGGCGGGACGATGACCGCACCCATTCTTCCCGAGTTCACTGCGGTGATCTGCCGCGCTGGAACGGTCCGCAGCCATCTAGCGATCATTGCGCGCGAGTACGGCGTTCCAACTCTGATGGGCACCGCTCTCCGCCAAGATCTTCACGACGGCGACCGGATCAGAGTCGAGTACTCGACCAAGGCCACCAACGCCGACGCGTATCACGGCGGCGAAGCCAGCCCCCGTGCGCTGATCTGGGAAGTGTGACCGTGAGCGACTGGACGATCAGCGAAGAGGAACTCCTCGAGCTCAACGCCTTTCTCCAGCGCGTCGACGACGTCATCGTTTACAACTGCGTGACGCGGACCGCTCAGGAGTCGAAGCTCTTTCCGCTCATGCCGTATCTCGACCTGTGCATGATCGATGCCTACTACAAGGTGCCTGAGATCCTTCGTGAATCGATGCAGAACATCTCCCCCGAGATGTGCGGCCACCGCTCCCGGGAGGTCTCGACCAATCTCTCCAAGCTGACCGCCTGGGGTCTCCTCAACTTCTATCTCAACGGTCGAGGTTTTTTGATACGGCTCGGCCTGTTGCGACCCGAGGACAACCTCGAGGACCTCTGGCTCGTCTGCGACTGGTGGCAACGTTTCTCTCGTGCGTACCACCGCAACAGCGGGCACGTGTGGGCCTACGACGCAGGAGACATCGCTCAAGAGCACTCCGAGCGGGTTCTTCAAGTGTTCGAAGCCGATGCCTACGGGTGCGACGAACGCCTCCGGACCGCAGCTGCCAGATTCATCGCAGCAGGAACGCAGTACAGCTTCCTCGGCAACTGCGAGAGCCGGATGAGCCTCGGTGCATCCGGGCCGTACCGACTCGGTGACAACGTCTTGATGCACACGAGAGACTTCACCAACCTCTCCGAGTGCGATTTCAGTTGGCTGGACGGTGTCGCCGAGGGCATCCCCTATAACAACTTGACGCTGACGGTGATCACGCGTGACATTGCGATCGAGATCACCGACTGGGCAAGCGCATACGCCAGGCCCGAGGACTACCAACAGAGCATCATCGGGGTCGGGTTGTATACGTCAGATTTTCTGAGCGACACCTACGCCCCCGTCGGGATGGACTCCGCGGCGGAGCTTGCCGACACCCTCGAGATCCTCACGGAAGCGATTGCTGAGGCGACCCGCAAGCTCTACAGCAGATTCTCCGGCATGACTGCACGCCAGATGGTCGACGCAGGGATCTACACCTACGTGCAGTCAGCGGCGGACGTCGCCCACATGGCCGGGACCTACCATCAGTCGGAGTGGGAGTTCATCGACGAACGAACCGAACGATTCCGGGTCATCTTTAACGAGGAGTACTCGCTCGACGCCTATTCGGACAACTGGGTCTTCATGAACGGCTTCCAGGGCGGCCAGAGTGACTACTACCTCCACCCAGTGCCCTACGAGAACTGGCGTCGAGGTCAGCGCGACGGTGCGCTGCCGCTCACGGGCAGGAACAGCTTTTTGGTTCCTGGGAGCGTCCTCATCGATCACGACTACCCCACTCGAGTGAACCCGAACGGTAAGGCCGACTGGAGTGGCAGTTCGTCCCTTCCCAGTAAATCGACGCTGTACACGACATCTCAGGGGAGGCTGACCGAGACGGAGATGAACCGTGCCGCCAGGGAGTTCGCATCGCCGCTGTTCACTCCCGAATCTGTTCACCTGGATGATCAGTGGATCAAGTGGAACTCCGATGCCCCGGCTGCCGACGGCATGTACAAGCGGGTGCAGGGTTCGAGTCGCCTACTGCGGGACAGGGGTTCGCAGCTCACGCGAGATGACATCGACCAAGCGAGAAGGGCGTCAAACGAGCCGACGTGGCGGGACCTTGCACAGGCCGATGCGACCTGACGTCTTTCCGCCGTC
>Ga0209828_1001164_pt1 | contig 24343 bp, 24 predicted proteins | sample MaitaG_FD_187429 | JGI IMG/M metagenome (GOLD analysis project Ga0209828, IMG submission 187429) | Marine algal microbial communities from Maine, USA - Maine_Asex2 metaG (SPAdes) (version 2) | ecosystem: Host-associated > Algae > Red algae > Unclassified | place: Maine, USA | collected 2015-01-05
GAGGCGTACGTGACGATCAACCGCCAGCCCAACCGTCAACCCAACCGCCAGCCCAGTCCGATAAAGTGGCTACGGTGATCGACAACAATGCGGTGCTCAAGCAGATTCGCATTGCTTTGTCGCTTAAAACCGATGACGTACACGCTCTCATTGTGCAAGGTGGTGGCAAATTGGGCAAGAGCGAAGTCAATGCCTTGTTCCGAAAACCATCTGCTCGCAATTATCGTCGATGTGGCGATCAGGTACTGCGCTGGTTTCTTGCAGGGCTTGCCACGCAACGCAAAGGTAGCTCAACTGACCAGGTCTAAGTACAGATCCGAGAACAGATCCGAGAACAGGTCTGAGAACAGGTCTGAGAACAGGTCCGAGAACAGGAAACAAAACGCGCAACGAGAGTGCTTCAGGCTCTGATCACAAAGTTATTAGTGAGATCGTGCGGTACTTTTGTTACATTGTCTGCACGAAGTCAGAAGCTGCTTATCGCAGTCGACTCTGTAAGCGTTTTTCTCATGTATGCCCGTAAACCCAAGACAAAAGGTATTGCCTATGAAAACCACATTACTTTTCAGCTCGTGCCTGGTCGGCGCGGCGCTGTTTGCCGGATCCGCTCAGGCGCAACAGCAATTTATCTCAATCGGCACTGGTGGCGTCACCGGAGTCTACTATCCCACTGGCGGTGCTATTTGCCGTCTCGTCAACAAAGGTCGCAAAGATCACGGCATTCGCTGCTCTGCAGAATCAACCGGTGGTTCGGTTTACAACATCAATACCGTGCGGGCTGGCGAGCTTGAGTTTGGCGTTGCCCAGTCTGACTGGCAGTACCACGCCTATAACGGCACATCCAAGTTTGAAGACCAGGGCAAATTCGAAGATCTGAGAGCGGTATTTTCAGTACACCCCGAGCCTTTTTCCGTTATTGCACGCAGCGGTAGTGGTGTTGAATCTTTTGAAGACCTTAAGGGCAAGCGAGTCAACGTCGGCAATGCAGGTTCTGGTGTACGTGCAACGGCAGAAGTTGTCATCGATGCCTACGGCATGACTATGGATGATTTCTCGGTGGCTGCAGAGCTTAAGGGCTCAGAGATGTCACAGGCGTTGTGCGACGACAAGATCGACGTCATGATCTATACCGTTGGTCATCCAGCCGCTGCTATCACTGAAGTGTCCAACACCTGTGACGTGGACTTCGTTGATGTGCAAGGTCCGGTTATCGACAAGCTGGTTGAAGAAAATTCTTTCTATCGAACGGCCTCAATTCCCGCCGGGATGTACAAGGGACAGGACGTTGACAACATGACCTTTGGTGTCGGTGCAACGTTTGTCTCCTCTGCTGCTGTGTCTGAAGAGGTTGTTTATGTTGTGGTTAAAGCGGTATTCGACAACTTTGAAGACTTCAGGAAGCTGCACCCCGCTTTTGCCAACCTGAAGGAAGAAGAGATGATCGAGGATGGTCTGTCTGCACCTTTGCATGATGGTGCTGTGAAGTATTACAAAGAACGTGGCTGGATGTAATTGCTGCATCTTTTACCCTGGTTTGTCCTGGTTTACCCTGGTTAATCAATGGGCTTAACAGCTGTGCGGTGATCTGATGTCATCGCACAGCTTGTTTATCTGAACGAAAGAATGTCGGTTCGTATTTAAGCGCGTCATACCCCGAGCCCCCTACGCTTCACGCAAGGACTTCTGCCATGAATGCAAGCTCCACTCACGCAAGTCCGCAGGAGTCCGCACCCGGTAGCGTCGACGACTTCGCCGCTATTGACACGGGCGCTCGCAAACCGCTGGGTAATGTTGGTTTCTTTCTGGCGTTTCTGGCCTTTAGCTGGAGCGCTTTCCAGTTATACGTCTCATCATTCGTACCCTTCTGGCTTGCCGACGAATACGGCATCAATCTGATATTCAACGGCAGTGAAGTTCGCGTAATCCATTTGGCATTTGCCATTGCCATAGCCTGTTTGTCTTACCCTTTATTCAAAAGCAGCCCGCGCGATCGGGTACCTGCCTACGACTGGATCCTGGCTATTGCTGGTGCTGGCTGTTGTCTGTATCTGGTTATTTTCAAAGACAGTATTGCTTTACGTGCGGGTTTGCCGACCACCAGTGACATACTGGTCTCGGCTTTCGGACTTGTCTTTCTTGCCATCGCCGTTTATCGATCGCTGGGTTTGCCCATGCTGATTGTTGCTGCAGTGTTCGTGTTCTACGTTTTCTTTGGCGACGCGCAGTTCCTGCCCGATGTCGTGCAGTGGAAAGGTGCATCTTTCGGTAAGGCCATGTGGCACTACTGGATGCAGGGTGAAGGCGTATTTGGTGTGGCCCTGGGTGTCGCCTCATCAATGATTTTTCTGTTTGTCCTGTTCGGTGCATTGTTGGAACAGGCTGGTGCGGGCAACTACTTTATTCAAATGGCGTTTGGCACACTCGGACATTTCCGTGGCGGACCTGCCAAAGCTGCTGTAGTGGCCTCGGCATTAAGCGGTATCTACTCTGGCTCCTCCATTGCCAATGTGGTAACCACCGGCACTTTTACTATTCCTCTGATGAAGCGAACCGGCTTCTCAGCTGAAAAGGCGGGTGCGGTGGAAGTGGCTTCTTCCACCAACGGCCAGCTAACACCGCCTGTCATGGGCGCTGCCGCGTTTCTGATTGCCGAGTTCACCGGCATCTCCTACCCGGAGGTGATCAAGCATGCATTGCTACCAGCGCTTATCTCCTATATAGCACTGATTTATATTGTTCACCTGGAGGCGCTGAAGCTGGATCTTGAAGGTCTTGATAAGCCGCCTACGCACATTACGCTAATGCAAAAGCTTATCGGTTTTCTGTTTGGCTTTCTTGCCTTTGTGGCGCTTGGGGCCTTTGTGTATTACGGCCTGGGATGGATCAGTGTGGCATTTCCCGGGATGACTGTGTATGGCGCCATGGCTGTGTTCTTCGTGCTTTATCTGATTCTTGTTGCCATCAGTGCACGTCGCGATGATCTGACAATGGATGATCCCAATTCACCACTATTGGTGTTACCAAAACCTTCAGAAGTGGCGGTAACAGGCTTGTATTATTTATTACCTATCATTATTCTGCTCTGGTGCATTCTGATTGAGCGCCTGTCACCGGCCTTGTCGGCATTCTGGGCATCACTTGCAATGATTTTTATTGTGCTGACGCAGCATGTGCTGAAGTCTATTTTTCGCCTGGGATCTGGCAACGCCGAAGGTTTTGGCAGTGCTATAAAACGCGGCTTCCACGATCTTGGTCTGGGCATGGTCAGTGGTGCCCGTAGCATGGTGCCTATCGGTGTGGCGACGGGTGTGGCCGGCATCATCATCGGTACCGTGTCGCTAACCGGTGCTCATCAGGTGGTGGGGGAGTTTGTCGAGTTCCTTTCCGGCGGTAGTCTGATTCTCATGTTATTGCTGGTGGCCGTAATGAGCCTGCTACTGGGCATGGGGCTTCCGACCACGGCCAACTACATCGTGGTGTCCTCGCTAATGGCCCCGGTCATCGTATCGGTGGGGGCACAGCAAGGGCTGGTTGTGCCACTCATCGCTGTGCATATGTTTGTATTCTATTTTGGCATTCTTGCCGATGACACACCGCCTGTGGGGCTTGCAGCATTTGCCGCCAGTGCTATCTCCGGCGGTGATCCTATCAAGACGGGTTTGCAGGGTTTTGCCTACGATATTCGTACCGCGCTTCTGCCTTTCCTGTTTATTTTCAATACCGAACTGCTGCTTATCGACGTAAGTTTTGTAAAAGCGATCTTTGTGTTTGTGGTGGGTGTTATCGCCATGATGCTGTTTGCCGCGGCCACCCAAGGTTATTTCGTCGCCCGAAGTCGAATCTGGGAATCGCTGATGTTGATTCTGGTAGCGTTTACGCTTTTCCGGCCCGGATACTGGCTGGATCAGGTGCAAGCTCCCTTCGAAGAGCTGCCGAGCAGCCAGTTAATAGAGGTGGCTGAAAACCAACCGGTCGGAGAACCCTTACGCCTGCAGGTTGTCGGTCCGGATTTCGACAATCCGGATAAGCTTGCGCAGATTACCGTGTTGGCAGATCTGGGAGAGCCAGGTGATGGTGAAACACGGCTCGAACAAGCGGGTTTAACCGTGATCATGGAAGACGATGGCGTAACACTTGAAGAGCCTTTTGCGGGTACCGCGTTTTTCCAGACACTGCAGATGTTCGATTTCTATGCTGACCCCCTGGTTCGTGTAGAGAAGATACAATTGCCAGCCGAGCGGATAGCCAAGGAAGTATTTTATCTGCCTGCCTTACTGTTGTTAGCCATCGTTATCTGGTTTCAGCGGCGCCGTCAGACCAAGCCCGCCTTTTTTGGAAACTTTTAATGAAATGCGGAAGGCCGCCCCGTGGAAGGCCGCCCCATGGAAGATCGTCCCGCCGAAGGCCCCCGCACTTAAGGCCGCTCCACGAAAGGACGCCCCCACGTAAGGCCATCCCATAATTCTTCCACCGATCTCATGCCTGATTCAATGCTGATTATCGACGAGCAGCGCGTCGTGTCCATTCACTATCAACTCACCAACGGCTTCGGAGAGACAATCGATAGTTCGCAGGGAGATGTGCCGCTGGTGTATATGCACAACAGCAATGCCTTGCTGCCAAGCCTTGAGCGTGAACTCACTGGTCACAGTGCAGGTGAGCATATTGCGGTAACCATCTACCCCGAAGATGGCTACGGTTATGCCAGGGAGGAGCTGATTGCCGAATGGCCGCGTGAGGCTATTGAGCAATCGCAGCAGGAATTAAAACTGGGGATGCGTTTCAAAGCGCTTGGAAATGATGGTGATTCGAAGCTGGTTACCGTCACCGAGATTCGCGATGATGTGGTAATTCTTGATGCCAATCATCCGCTTGCAGGTCAGGTACTGAACTTCATGATCGCCATCATCGATGTGCGAGAACCTACGGATGATGAGCTGGCGCAGGGGCATGCAGGCATTGGCGGTACGCTACATTCCTGATGGCCTAAGACACTCTACGCACGGGGTCGTCATCAGCATCGTCCTCAGCATCATCATCATCATTGTCAGTATCATCGTTGTCAGCAATTGGGTCAGCCTGGTAGCCCAGCGCGCCTGTACCCTGTACAGAGGTCAGAGTCTGGTCGTCGATGTCCTCAAGCTCGTCGGACAACTGATTCAGTGGTGCAGGCATGCGCAGACCATAGCCTTGTGCATAGTTAACCTGCATTTCGCGAAGGTGCTGTAACGAGGCATCATCCTCTACAAACTCAGCAATGGTTCTGGCTCTAACGGTATGTGCAATCTGATTGATGGCGGCAACCATTTGTCGGTCAATCTCGTTAGTGGAGATATTGCGTACCATTGATCCGTCTATCTTCAGATAGTCAAATTGCAGTTGTTTGAGGTAGGCAAAATTGGAAAACCCCGAACCAAAATCATCCAGCGCCAACTCGCAGCCTAATGCCCGTACTCTATCCATGAATCGGCTAGCTTTCTCGAAGTTCCGAACGGTCGAGCCTTCCGATATTTCGAACGCTATGTTGGAAGGATCGACATCGCCACGGCTTAGTCGCTCTACAATAAAGTCACTGAATTCATCATCGACAAAAGACAGACCGGACAAGTTAACCAGAAGTCTGGGAATAACATGCTTTGTCTGATGCTCTGCGAGCCAATCCACCACATGGGTGAAAACCCAGCAGTCGATTTCATTCATTACATTATATTTTTCGGCAATAGGAATAAAGCGCGCTGGTGAATACAATTCGCCATTTTCACTGCGTACACGCAACAGTATTTCACAATGGGTCATATTAATTGCGTGTTCGTTGATTTCGAATATCGGCTGAAAATACAGCGATAAGCGATCATCGGCCAGTGCTTTGCGAATGGCTTGAATACCTGCAAGGTTGCTGCGGTACTTGACAGCCTCGGTATCGTTGTCCTCGCTCACATGAACCTTGTTTCTGCCAGATTGCTTGGCGATGTAACATGCAGAGTCTACGTCGGCCAGTACCTGTTGCATGTCGGTTATCTGCCCATCGATAGGTGTCACACCAATGCTCAGGCTGACATTAAAGCTGTGGTCTTCATAGTGAAAGGTATAGTCCTGAATAATGACGCGCAGATCTTCTGCTAATTGTCGTATCGCATCGAAGCTTGTAGCCTGAGCGATGATAGAAAATTCGTCACCACCAACGCGTGCAAACACATCGCCTGAACGAAGGCGCTCGCAGATCATGCCGGTTAGCTGGATCAGCAGCTGATCACCCGCATGATGGCCGCACGTATCATTAACTATCTTGAATCGATCAAGGTCCAGATACAGTAAGCCATGCGCCATATCGCTGCGCGATGCCATAGCGATAGTCTGCTGCAGATGCTGTTCGAATGAGCGACGGTTGTGGATGCCAGTCAGGTCATCATGATTTGCCAGATGGGCAATGCGCCGGTTAGAACGCGCTACCCGTTCTGCCACCACGGCTGAGATGATAATGGACAGAGCGAAAGCTGCACTGACAATAATGATGAGAAGCTTGCGGGTCTCGTGATACTTGATCTGATTGATTTCCATGGCTTCGATAGCCAGCTGTTTTTCAAGCTTCACCAGCTCATTGAGGTAGTTGAGCAGCACAAGCTCCTGCAACGTTACCGCATTGAGTGTTGCTCGCAAGGTGGGCACATCAAGATCAATGGCGTTGATTACTGTACTGGCTTCCTCATAGGCTTCACCAACACGCAAATCAGCTTCGTTAATTTGCGTAAGAATGGCCTGCTCGCGCTCGTTGGCCGCCATCTGCGACAGTGATTCGCGAGCCTCGTCGTATACAATGGTGTAATCGAGTAGCTTTTCGAAGATGCGTTGGCGATCCAGCGTATTCTCAGTCTGAACAAGTGTGCGCACAGCCCCTGAGCGCAGGCGGATAACATCGCGCATCTGATAAGCACTACTGGTCTTCTGCCCCATGTCGTCGATCAGCGAAGACATACCTTCGTTGACCGATTGCAGGGTGCTCATCGATAACCAGGTTATCAGGAGCATCAATGAGAATACGGTCAGGAAACCGACACTAATGATGGTTTTAGTGTTGTCCTTGTCTTTGCTGATGCTCATCGTGGGCAGGGGCATCGGTGAGTATGATATCTGAGCCACAGTGTTATCCTGATGCGCGGGTACGCTTTAGCCACCGTAGAGCCTTTTGCGATAGCTATGTCAAGATCAGTTGGCATAATTCAGGGTGTGTAACTGGATGCTGGTGTGAATCAAATGAAACGATTAAATACGAGGTTGTACTGGCTCCTTTCACTTAGCGGCAAGTTTCCCGGACTGTTGACCTCTGATTCGACCCAGATTCTCGCATCTTGCCTGTCACGTTGCGTTGTTACTGCAAGCTTACGCAAATAACCCGTGTATCCACCATTGATCTGGCTGATGGCGCAAACGATAGAGCCAGTAGTAGGAGCCTTGCCGGTTACTGGCGATGAAGTAGTCGCGGCGTACGTCGGTCTCATCCCACCAGCCGTTTTCTATGCGCTCGGGCAGGGTATGCAAGGTGATTGGCTCGTTTAACTTGCGTGGTTCAGCTAATAACCATAGAGGGCGTGCTGGCCAGGGTTGATGATCGCGACGCTCATCGAGCAACACCGTCTGCGTGGCTTTCTCGGGCCGATGATCATCCTCTGGCAGAGCCGTATAGACAGCCTCTTTACCTAAACGTGCCATTAGTTTGTCCAGCACCTCTTCAACTGACTGGTTTTGTGACTGGCTTTTGTGAAAAAGATCACTTCCCTGGCGTTCCATGGACGCAAGTTCCCTCGATGCCAGGACCAGGCGCGTTACCGGAGCTTGCAGTGTTAAGGTGCCCAGCCTTTCGGTGGCAATGCGTAACAGGTGATCCATGTCACTGCTTGCATTGAGAAATTTCAGCGGCACGCTATGCGGTGCAAGACGGTGGTGATACAAAAGAATGTCCAGATGGCGGATACCCAGATCACGTGCCCTGAGAAAACCACCCAGTGAGCCCAGCAGGCGTTTGAGCGGGAAACCCAGTGCCTGAGTATCGGGAGCTTCAAGCGGCAGATCCACAGATTGTGAAAACGTCTCGGCGGCACGATAAGGCTTTCTGGGGTCGGGCAGGCGTCCGTCAAGTTTGTACAATATGTCTGTGCACTGCTTGCCGAAGCGTCGCGTCAAGGCCGCAGGCGGGATCTTCTGCAATTCGCCTACCGAATGAATACCCGACTGGCGTAACCCCTTGAAGGTAAAGTTGTCCAGTGGCAGATGCGTCACGCTCACTGAGGCAAGGGTCACCTTGAAGCGTTGCGGGTCATGTATTGCCTTACGAATGCCAGCGCGGGTGAAGAGCCTGGCAGCTGTTGGCGTGGGAGCAATACCCGGACGCACTGAAATGTGTTGATCGCGCAGCTGCTGACCAATGTTCTCAAGCAGGCAGCGCAGTCCACCAAAGAGCTTCAGGCTGGCTTGTATCTCTATCAGCAGTGTATCGGGTGGTTCGGGCACAACAGTAGAGGAGTACTGCAAAGCCCAGAGCGTCAATTGCTCCAGATGGGTCACCTGTTCGGCTTCGTTGTAATCGCTGGTAAACAGATTGGGCAGTAGCGCATAGGCATTCTTGAGTGCCATACCCGCACGCACTCCCGCCGCTGCTGCACAGGCATTGCAGGCCAGAATGCGTCGGCGCGGGCCTTCGGACAAAACCACAGCGCGAGGGTCGTCGTCGGTGATATCTGATATCTGTTCAGCAGATTGCTGACGATCAATGGGCAGTTGCGGAAAATACAGGGCAAGCCAGAGCATGGCCATTATCTACTCTTGTAGCCTGTCATACCCCAAGGGCACCTGGTACCCCGGGGGCACCCAGTCCCCGCGCAGGCAGGGATTTAACGACGCATTGCTGGCCATGAATGTCACTGATACCACGCAAGGCCGCTTGTGTTTTAGGCACTGGCCATTCAGCCCCCTGTGAGGCATCGAACTCTTCAGCCTGGATGACGACGGTTTGTGGGCTGCCGGCACGCACCTTAATGATATCCAGGGTCAGTTGCGGCAGTTCGGTCTGCTGCTGGCCCATGCTGACGCAGATGCGGGTTGCGACCGGTGAATGCTCTTTGCAGGCGTGCAGTGGTCTGTACACCGTTGCCCAGCTGCCGCCGGTTTCTGCGGCCAGTTGTAGCCGCCGCTGTCGTTGTGCGCTGCTTTTTTGTACCCAGACAACAACAGCGCCGAACAGGCCGGAACGAAGGGTCTGTTCGGCGGCCCAGAGTGTGTTGATATCATCCCCACTGTTGACGATGAGTAGCCTGTCCAGCGCAAGGCCGGCATTACTCAGTGCCGGTGCATAGGGAATATGGGGTGGGTTGATCAAGGCTGCCCAGGATTTGTTGTCTTTCTCACACCCGATAACATGGCGCAACGCAGGCAACAATAGGCTGAGTTCGCCAATACCTTGTTGCTCCAGCAGCAGCTCGGTAACACCGCCAATGCTCCAGCCTTGTGCCGGCAAGGCTTTATCCAGTGCAGCAAAGCCTGTCGGAATGGCGGCTTCAACGGCGTAACGATCCCGTCCGCGCCACACAGAAGGCTGAGTTTTTAATAAAGTATCAAGTGCCGCAGGATTCATGAATTAGTCAGGGTCCTGCTTGTGGCAGGCCAATCTCGCGTAATGGGTCGCGTAATGGGCTGCGTATAAGTCGCCGCGTATCAGGAGTCGCGACGTAAAACGCCGACATAGACGCCTTCTATGTAGAACTCTTCCTCACGAAGATCGACACGGATAGGTTCAAATTTATCGTTCTCTGGCAGCAAGGTCACGATGTTGCCACGTTGACGAAAACGCTTGACGGTAACCTCATCGTTAACGCGTGCTACGACAATCTGATTGTTCTCTACATGTTCTGTGGCGTGGACAGCCAGTAAATCACCATCGAGAATACCGACATCCTGCATGCTGGTGCCGCTGACACGCAGCAGATAATCGGCATGCGGGTAGAAAAGGTCTGGATCTACCGGCAGATACTCCTCAACATTGGCCTCAGAGGTAATGGGCTCGCCAGCGGCAACCTTGCCCACCAGTGGTATACCATCGTCTTCGAATTCGGTAAGGACACGAATGCCACGTGATGTACCGGGTATGAGCTCTATAGCCCCTTTGCGCTCCAGAGCCCGCAGATGATCGTCAGCAGCGGTGGGTGAGCGGAAGCCGAAATGCTCGCAGATGTCCGTACGCGTGGGCGGAAAACCGGTACGATCAATGTGTGATTGAATCATCCGGAGAATTTCCTGTTGGCGCTTGGTAAGGTCCTGCATGTTCGGTGTCCATTCAACAATATGTAAACTGAGTATATTTACAGTTATGGATTGATGCAACTGTTCTTTGGGTTAATTGCGGAATTATGTAGCTGTTGCACAAAGTTATTGACTCCCAAATGGCTACGACTCGCGCATGGGGAAAAATGTTGAAGCAGATAGCCTCTATACGGACCACTATCTGTAAGCTACAGGCGCGTAGCTTGATTAAAGAGGTGTCGCGGGGTGAAGGGATTCAGAAGTGGCGGTTGATATGAGCCAAAAAAACAAAAAGTAACCGCTTATTGACCGCGATAAGCATCAACGCAGAATTGTGACGATTTCACTGAAATGTTGAATACAGCTTGATCCGCTATATACTATGAACAAAACAACAAAAGCAAATTGATCTTTGGCCGATAATACCCAGTTAGCCCGCTATAGATGGATCATTGACATGCTGGTGAATGAGAATATGATAAATATCAATCAATTAGCTGACTATTTCATAGTCAGCATCGACAGAGACTCAGGAGAGTCTTTGACAAACTTGAAATTGCAAAAGCTGGCTTATTACTCGCAAGCATGGCACATAGCAATTTACGACAGCCCGTTAGTTGAGGAGGAGTTTGAAGCGTGGGCGCATGGACCTGTTTCTCCAATACTGTACAGGCGTTTTTCTGACTTCGGGTTTAACGCTATTCCGTCCAGCGCGATCATGACTCAGCCTTCCGACTTAAGTGCTGAGATCACATCATACTTAGAACAAGTTTGGGCGCGTTACGGCGATATCGGAGCAAAAGCCCTTGAGCGCTTAACTCATTCTGAAGATCCGTGGATCAATGCCAGAAAAGGATATGATCCGCTTGACAGGTCAAACGAAATTATATCAAAAGAATCTATGAAGGAATTCTACGGCGCCATCCTCAAGAATGCCGAAGAATAAAAACAAAAAGATACCTGCGCCAAACCTCCCTGAAATATCATCGTTTGTTCCCAATCAGCCTTTAAAGACGCTGAGAGATGATGTGAATCATAACAAGCTAATGCCTCACCTATCGTTCCATCATTTTGATGAATCGTCAGAGTGTATTAGCGATTGGACATCTAGCGAGGCTAAGCAACTCTTTGCAAAATTAAGACAGCTATCTCAAACGACGTGGCAAGAAATACTTAGCTCTAGAGGCCTTGGTTACAAAGAGATACAAAATTCTGGCAGTTTATCTCGACAATGGCCAGCACGATTATCGACTGACTGCACCATGTCTGAAATTCGGATATCGCAAAAAAGCCGGATATTTGGAGTGCGAAGGGAGCGTGCTTTTTATCTTGTATGGCTCGATAGGAATCATGAAATACTGCCTGAAAATAAGCAACGACGCTAGCCAACTAGCGTTTCTTGTTGCTTCTTACTACGCTGCCAATATCCGCAAAAATCGCGTGATACATGACTGGTAGCGCACCGGCTCATCACATCACTGAATTTGAAGCCCCATACCATGTTCTCTACCTGATAGCGCAATGACTGATTTCACGGTACATATCGTCTCGCAGCGCCTGCTTTTCCGGAAAACCTTCGGCAAAATGGTCAGTCTGCTCGACACAGACGTTGTCTGTAAAAATCATGCGACAGCTTTGGAAACACTGGTAGAAATACCGGCAGCTATACAGGGTGCCGTGCTGCTCGATTGTGGTGACATGAATGCCGACCAGCTCATCGCCAGCCTGTTGCATTGTCTATCTGTGCAGCCTGAGGCAAGCGTCATACTGGTGCTGGATGAGCAGAATGATGATGTAGTGAACGCAGGCATGGATCTGGGCGCCATGGGTATCATTATCAAAGCCTCGCCACCACAAATCATCATCGATTCCCTGCACAGAATCCTGGCCGGTGATCGCTGCCGTCCCGCACCCGTCACCACCGTGCCCAGGGAGGATATTCCAGAGCAGATACGCGCTCAGCTATCAGCCCGGCAGCAGAAAATGCTGCGCGCCATGATGGGCGGCCAGTCAATCTCGGCAACCGCTACGCAGCTGGGCATGACGCCTGCCAAACTCGTCGGCGAGATGCGACAAGTGGTTGCTACAATCAGGGGCAGGAAGTAAACCCTGAAACAATAGTCCTACCAAACCGGATTCATACTCATGAGTAATAAACCAGCGCGATTTCCAGTCCCCAGGCTTGAGGACTTGCCCGATGACATCCGCGAACGAATTAGCGCTGTTGCAGAAAAATCCGGCTTTGTGCCTAATGTATTCAGTGCTCTGGCGCATCGTCCTGATGAGTTTCGTGCGTTTTTCGCCTATCACGATGCGCTCATGGAGAAGCAAAGCGGTTTGAGCAAAGGTGAACGGGAAATGATTGTAGTTGTCACCTCAGCGATGAACAACTGTCTGTATTGCGTTATTGCTCATGGCGCTATTGTCAGAATTCGCGAAAAGAACCCGCGTCTGGCCGATCAGCTAGCCACCGACTACACACGCGCCGATATCACCGAAAGGCAGATGGCCATGCTTGATTTCGCCTGTCTGGTGGCCGATCAGGCAGCTCAGGTGACCGATGACGACATCGACGAACTGGGTGAGCATGGCTTTAACAAAGAGGACATCTGGGATATCGGTGCCGTCGCTGCATTCTTCGCATTATCCAATCGCATGGCAGGTTTGACAGACATGATGCCAAATGATGAATTTTATTCCTTGGGTCGTGAAACACGTGCCAGCGGGCCTCGATTAGTAAAATAGAGCAGCACATTGTAGAAAAACATGTAAAAATCTCGACTCTTGTTAATCAAGGAGAGTAAACAATGTTATCAATCTACAAAACCGCCGTCGTTATGATGGCCGCAGTGCTCCTGGGTAGCTGTGCAGTCACCGAGACCAACCGTACAATAGAAGCCGAAACGGTAAAAACCTACAACACCAGCTACAGCGGTCCACGTTATGCGCTGGTCATTGGTAATTTTCAAAACCGTTCAACCTATCAGCGTGGCCTGTTCTCCGATGGCACCGACCGTCTGGGTAGTCAGGCAAAAACCATCCTCAAAACTCATCTGCAGCAAACCAATCGTTTCGATGTAGTCGATCGTGACAACATGGAAGAAATAGCCGCTGAGGCAAAGCTATCCGGTACCGCACAGGCACTCGAAGGCGCTGAGGTTGCCGTGGGTGGAGACGTCACGGAATTCGGCCGCAAGACAACAGGCGATCAACAGTTGTTCGGTATTCTGGGTTCCGGCAAGCAGCAAGTCGCCTATGCAAAAGTGGCGCTAAATCTGATTGATGTCAGAACCTCACGTGTGGTTTATTCATCGCAAGGCGCTGGCGAATATCAGCTCTCTACACGTGAGATCGCAGGCTTTGGTAATTCGGCAGGTTACGATTCCACGCTGAACGGCAAAGTACTGAATCTTGCCATCACCGAAGCAGTTAACAATCTGGTAGAGGGGCTCGAAAACGGCGCCTGGTCTCCTTCCTGAGAAGAGCGGCAGTGTTTACATGCAACATAACAAGCACTGGCAAGCGTCTGGGGGTGATAGCGGCCACCCTCATGATATTGACAGCTTGTGTCGCCATCGAACCACCTTTGTATCGCTGGGGTGATTACGAGGACATTATCTATGCCGGTTACAAAAACCCCGGTAGTTCAGACCCTGTCAACGACGCTATTGCTCTCGCCGAGGACATGGAACGCACAGAGGCCGAAGGCAAACAGGTGCCACCAGGCGTACGCATACATCTTGGCTACCTGTACTACGCACAGGGCCGAGACAACGAAGCACGTGCCTTGTTCGAACAAGAGCGCGAGATATTTCCCGAGTCGCAGGTTTTTGTTGACGGATTGCTATCAAGGATGGGCGCGCAGTAATGAGCACAGTTATCCAGAGGTCATTAAGTTTTCTACTGATCGGCGCATCGACAATACTTGGTGCATGTGCCAGTACTTCTGGCTCCCAGGAAGATCCCTACGTAATGTTCAGGGAGCTTATGCCACGTTCTATTCTGATACTGCCACCGATAAACGAGTCTGTCGATCCTAACGGCACCTATTCGTGGCTGACGACCGCATCCCAACCTGTTGGGGAAAAAGGCTTTTATGTGTTTCCGGTTGCCATCGTTGATGAGTTCATGAAAGAGAACGGCTTGCCGAACCCTGAAGACATGCATGCGGCGCCACTGGATAAAATTGGTGAAATTTTCGGCGCAGACGCGGTCATGTATGTCACTCTGGAACAGTTTGGCCAGAAGTTCGAGATCCTTCAATCGGTCACCCGCATTGTAGCTCGCGCCGAGCTCGTGGATGTCAAAACCGGTCAGATGCTCTGGAGTGATCGGGTTGTGCATTCGGCGTCCAATTCCAATAGTTCCGGAAGTGGATTGCTAGGTGCGCTGGTGAGCGCCACTATCGAACAGGTGGCAGACACTATTAATGACACCTCACACGATGCAGCCCGCTTTGCCAATAGAGAGATGTTCGCAAGACCCGGATCAGGTTTGTTACCAGGACCCACGCATCCACGTTTCGCAGAGCAGATGGCTGAAGCTGCAGCAGCGGCTGCCGAAGCCGATGGTGAAGCCGAACGTGAAATTCTGGAGGAGCCACTACCGGCAGAATAGGTCTGGTGTGTGTTTGTGTGAGTTTGCGTATTACGTTGAAAACGCTCCCGCGGGAGCGTTCTTCAGTTTTGATCTGTGAAATACAACACGTAAAACGGAATTATGTAGCTGTTTCGCAAGGAAGTATGAATAGATGAGGAGCTTAGGTTTGATCCTGCTCTTCGCGGCGCTGAGTTGTTTCCCTGCTCAGCTTTTCGCATTGATTGATAAAATCCTGAAAGACGGTGAGATACACAAGCGAGTTAGTGGCTCACCGCATGCCATGTTGCGCGGAAAGGTCGGTTCGCCTGACAGCTTCACGACGTTCCAATTCATTAAGCTTTTTAAAGGAGTATCAAGATCCGATGAAACGGGTGTTGCTGGTTTTGCGTGAGCGATGCGAATTTGAGGGAATGGGCTGATACAAGACAGTAACAGCAGTTGTCATGTCTTTCTTCTCACGTTTCCGTCGTACGCAGGTAGGCCAGACTCATAACTACGGAAACCTGAATCTGAACCGTTACGCAAATGAGGCTGCTTATCGTGAAGCTACCTGCCGCAAGTCGAATAGTGCGATTGTCAGTGACGTGATGATCCGGTGAGCTACCAGCCATGTATCACGTGACTTTTTCGGATACTGGCGCGAAAATAAAAAGCAAGGTGGATCATTAATCGTATAAACAGTAATAGTTCACAAAGAATTTAAAATCAAAATACCTTTCACTCAGGCATGAAACTTTCATTGAAGTATTTTGACTAAATGCCTATATAGTCGTTTAGAATCAGATCCTAGTTGCGGCAGCATACCCACGGCCCATTTATGGCAACAGAATTGGACACGGAAAAAGCAATAGAAATCTTGCTTTATATCGCCCCTAAAATGGGGAACAATCTCTACAACTCACTGAAAATAATATATCTTTCAGATAAAAATCATTTGGCGGAAACTGGCTCATTCATGTACGGAGAGACTTACTCTGCGCTTGATTTTGGCCCTGTCCCCAGTTTTGCTTATGACGTAGCAAAAGTTGGAACTGGTCGAAAATGCTTAGATAAAACGCGAGTCACCAATACCCAAAATTTTGACGGCTCTTTTGATTATGACAAAGGCACAAACAAGCTCCTGATTCCATTGCGCGAAGCCGATCTTGATTACCTTTCTCAATCTGATATTGACGCTATTGACGCAGCTTTAGAATCCCATGAGCATCGGGGTTTTGAAGGGTTGAAGTCACTGACTCATGATGACGCTTATCACGCTACCAATCGTAATCGGCCAATTTCTATACAAGCTATTGCAGCCACCACAGATGTTGCTGCTGAATTGGTGCAACATCTTGAGTCCGAACACGTAGATAGCTATACAGAATGAACATAGAGGTCGGCGATGTGCTGCACCTCTACTTCACGACCATTCACAAGCCTGCTTATAAGTACTGCATTATAATTAGAACAGAGCCACGGATTGGATGTGTGCTGATAAATAGCGAACTAACAGAGTTTGCGAAGAGCAGACCTACTATCAGGGATTCTTACACGAAAATTATGGCTGATGAGTGCACTCCTCTTGTGCGTGATTCTTGGATAGGCTGTGCGGATCACTTTAGGCTTGACCGGAGTGAAGCTATTCGATGTTTGGAGGAAAATCCAGAATTTCATTGTGGAAAAATACCAGCTGAAGTGGCTCAACGAGTAGTCAACACAATGAATAGCACTGAGAGGCTGTCCGTGCGCAAGCGACAGCTAGGCACAGAGCAATTGGTGCAGGCTTACTGTCTCTAACGCAAACGTCACTTCTGAGTCCCTTCATCCCTTGTCACCTCTTTAATCAAACTGCGCGCCTGCAACTTATAAATAATCGCTCCTGACAGACGTTATCGCGTTCCAGCCTGGTTCCAGTTTCACTACAGCCTATAACTGCTTAAGCAAGGTGGCCATTTCAATCGCCGCTAATGCCGCTTCTGCACCTTTGTTTCCCGCCTTGCTGCCTGCGCGCTCAATGGCCTGTTCCATTGTCTCAGTGGTAATGACGCCAAACGCCACCGGTATGCCCGAGTGCCATGCTGCATTGCTGATGCCTTTACTGGCTTCACCTGCAATGAGTTCGAAATGAATGGTGCCACCGCGGATCAGTACGCCCAAGCAGACCAGTGCATCGTACTTGCCACTGTCAGCCATCTTTTTTGCCGCCAGCGGTATTTCAAAGCAGCCGGGCACCATGGCGATAGTGATGTCATCATCTGCCACATCATGCTGTAATAACGCACCTTTGGCACCTTCAAGCATACGTTGACCCATAAAGTCATTCCAGCGCGTGGCAACGATGCCTATTTTCAAGCCGGTGCCAATCAACTTGCCTTCCAGTAAAGTTGCCATGTGTAATTCCTGCGTTTAGGTGTAAGTGTTGCGTGTTGAGTTATTGCGAATTAAAGCTGTCATGGTTTGTGTGGGCTCGACACCAGGCTCAACGCCAGGCATGACACCAGGCTCAACGCCAGGCTTAGTACCAAGCTCAACCATCATGTTCGAAGTTATGACCCATGCGTTGCACTTTCGTCTCAAGGTATTTTTCGTTGTAGGGTTGGGTGGCAGTCACCAGAGGCTGGCGTTGCCTTACCTGTATGCCTGCTTCAATAAGCGCTGAGCTTTTCGCCGGGTTGTTACTGAGCAAGGTAACAGAGCTTGCGCCAAGCGCTTTCAGAATATCTGCGGCAACGGCATAGGAGCGTGCATCAGCCGGGAAGCCTAATTGCTGATTGGCATCTACGGTATCGAGGCCATCGTCCTGCAAGGCATAGGCGCGTATCTTGTTGCCCAGTCCGATACCGCGACCTTCCTGGCGCAGGTAGATGATGGCACCGTTCTGCTGATCGGCTACAAGTTTCAAGGCTGCATCCAGCTGGGGTCCGCAGTCGCAACGAAGCGATCCAAAGGTATCACCTGTCAGACACTCTGAATGCAATCTTACCAAGGGTGCACTCTCCAAGGGTGCACTCTCCAAAGGTGCACTCTCCAAAGGTGCACTCTCCAAAGGTGCACTTTGAGAAAGATCCCCTCTAATCAATGCTGAATGTTCAAGACCCTGTCGGTCTCTGTACACCACCATGTCGAACTGACCATAAGCGGTTGGCAATTGACTTCGCCCGATTTCGGTGACCAGCGATTGTTCTGACGGTTCGGCGTCTACCTTATCGCCAATGGCGGTAGCCATATTGCCCTGACCATTGGCTAGCCGATACTGCGCAAGCTGTTCGACCGAGATGAGGTGCATATTATGTTGGGCACCAAAGGCTGCAAGATCATTCAATCTCATCATGGTGCCATCGTCGTGCATGACCTCACAGATAACGCCTGCGGGTGTCAGGCCTGCCAATGCAGAGATATCGACACTGGCTTCCGTCTGGCCCCGACGTTCAAGTACACCGCCATCACGTGCACGCAGCGGGAATATGTGCCCTGGCATGGCAATATCAGCAGGTGTTGAATCAGGGTTGATTAATGTCTTGATGGTCACTGCACGATCCTCAGCAGAAATACCGGTAGATACACCGTGAATGGCTTCTACCGACAAGGTAAATCCTGTGCCGAATCCACTGCGGTTTTGTGCCTGCGGCACCATCATCGGTATCTGTAGTCTGTCCAGCATGGTGCCGCGCATGGCAAGGCAGACCAGGCCGCGGCCATGGGTGACCATAAAGTTAATGGCCTCGGGGGTAATGAAATCTGCGGCCATGACAATATCGCCTTCGTTCTCGCGATCCTCGTCATCAACAATAATAACCATCTGTCCCTGGGCATACGCCTTCAGCGCCTCTTCGACACTGGACAACACCGATTCACTCATATCCATTCTCTTTTAAAAATTCAGCGTTGATACCCGCCGATTGAGCACCGGTGGCTATCGCACCTTGTTGCAGCAATCGTTCAACGTATTTACCCAGAACATCTACTTCAATGTTGATCTTGTCACCGATGTTTTTGCTGGGTAAAACGATATGCGCCTGTGTGTAGGCCACCAGAGTCACATTGAACCAGTCATCACCAACTCCGACCACCGTCAAGCTTGTACCATCGAGCGTGATGTAGCCTTTGACCACGATGTAGCGCATGAGCTCGTTGGGTGCCGCGATAGTCACCCACAGGGCATCTTCATCACGACGAAACTCTCTTATCTGCCCGGTGCCATCAACATGGCCTTGCACGAAGTGCCCACCCATTCGCGTGCTTGGGGTCACTGAGCGTTCAAGGTTCACGGGTGAGCCTCCTGCCAGCGATTCCAATGCCGTGCGATTACGGGTTTCCGGTGCAAGGCCTGTGACGAAACCCGATGCATCCAGGTGTGTCACAGTCAGACAGACACCGTTTACGGCAATGCTATCGCCTAATGCGGTGCCCTCAAGCACGGTTTTGCAATTGACTGACAGGGTATAACCGTCGCTATCGCGCCGACATTCCCTGACGTGTCCAAGCTCTTCTACAATTCCAGTAAACATGATTATGATTGTGTATCTGATAGTTTGTTGTCGTCGCGCGATACAAGGCCTCTGACCAGCGTATCGGCACCGACTGATTCAAGGCGCACGTCGTGCAAGCGGGTGGCCTCGTCAAGCGTTGCACTGCCACCAGCGGCGTACGCTGCAGGAGCACCACTTCCGCCAATAATTATTGGTGCCACGAACGCCCATACCTCATCGATCAAACCAGCATCGCGAAAACTTCCCTGCACACTCGCACCTCCTTCAAGCAAGACGCTTTGTATGCCGCGCTGGCCAAGCGCTTCGAGTAGCGCCAAGGGGTCTACGCCAATACCAGACGCATTACGCTCAACGTTAATGACTTCAAAACCTCGTGATTCGAGTTGGCGACGGTGCGCGATATCAAGCTCGTTGGCGGCTGCAATGATCGTCCGCGAATGCTCGCTATCGCCACTGAGCAATTGCGTAGTGAAGGGCACGCGCCCCGTGCTGTCCAGAATGACCGGACGAGGGTGACGGATATGCTCATTGGCGCAAAGTGACTCGGGGAGTCGGGTGGTCAAGGCAGGGTTGTCCGCTATAACGGTGTCAGCGCCAACGATGATGGCATCGACGGCTTGCCGAAGCTCATGAGCTCGCTGGCGTGATTCGGGGCCTGTTATCCATTGGCTTTCACCTGTACTTGTGGCAATTCGCCCATCCAGACTGGTGGCGGATTTAGCAATGACGTACGGCCGTTTATTGGCCACTTGTGCAAGAAAAAAACGATTCTGGAAGCGCGCCTGATCTTCGAGAATACCGTGCACAATTTCCACGCCCTGTTCTTGAAGGTAAAGAGCGCCACCGGCAGCTTTCGGATTGGGATCGGCCAATGCATATACCACGCGAGCAATGCCGGCATCCAGCGCAGCTTTTGTGCAGGGTGGGGTCAGCCCGTGGTGATGACACGGCTCCAGTGTGACGTACAGTGTTGCCCCTTCGAGTGGCCGCGTTGCTTGCGAATCATCATCAGCGTTGTCTGCCAGGCGACGCATGGCATCGCGAATAGCATTGACTTCAGCGTGTGCCCGGCCGTATACCTGATGCCAGCCTTCTCCGATGATGACGCCGTTTCGCACAACCACACAGCCGACCAGGGGGTTCGGGCTGGTACACCCGACACCGCGACTGGCAAGCTCTAGAGCCCGCTGCATAAAATGATCGTGAGATTGCACTGCGTTCTGTCTTTTCCCGCTCAGTGATGACTAGTAAAAAATCGAGTCGAAAACCGGGGCGGCAGTACACACTGTGCAGGCCTTCACACATCACACCCCTAAGGGCGTAAAAAGACATACACACCAACAGGGCCGCTGAACGCACGATTGTGTGCTGGCGGCCGCATGGCTACAGTGATTAACCTCCTCTCATCCGGACTCTAACCGTCGGCTCTGGAATCTGACCAGATCCACCGTCTGATTTGAGGCACATGGCGTTAAGAAGATGCCATGAAACAGCAAACCGCGCGGGTCACGGGCTTGGCTGCGTTACAAGCAAAATATGCAGCCCTACCGTCGGTGGGGAATTTCGCCCCGCCCCGAAGATCAATACTTGCGGTGAAGCTACTCTATTGTGCGCAGCATTGCAACTACGTGACGCATTGCAGCGCTCAAATAGTGGGATTCGATGGAGATTGTTGAATTGATGGAGGTGACTGTCTTTGCCAACCATTGGCCCATTCGCTGTGCGTCACACCAAGTAAAATCCGGGATAGATAACCCGTCGCTATGGAAGATTCTGCTTCGGTGCCGCTAGCTGTCGTAGTTGATACCACGCTGTTCTGACTCGGTATTCTTGAGTAAGTATGAAATTATCATCGAAAATCACACTATTGCTATTTCTGGTTCTCAGTTTTGCCATGTGTGCACTGGTGGCGCTAAATGTAAGCTCAGTGTCCGCGCAGCGAGAGTCAGAAAAGACACTCAATGAGTTCTTAGCTCTGCAAGAGTCAGTCAGCATTATTCAAGTCGAGTTCAAAACTCAGGTGCAGGAATGGAAGAATATTCTGTTGCGCGGTAATGATGCTGAAGAGCTGAATAATTACCGATCCAGCTTTTTGCAGCGAGGCGATTCGGTGCAGGCGAAAACTGATACCTTGATTTCTACTACGGATAACGCAAACGTACTAAGAGAGCTGAAAAAGTTCGCAGCACAACACAAAACCCTGTTATCCGAATACCAATCAGCACTGGGAATCTTTGAAAACAGCAGTGAAAAATTGCCATACCAGGCAGACCTGGCGGTACGTGGTAAGGATAGACCTGCTGCACAAGTTCTAAAAAATCTCTCAGCGCGATTATATGACGAACTGTTCGAGCTACATAATTTTCAAGCGGACAGTCGCGCCACTCAAGAGCGTAATTTTATTTTCGTCGTGTTTTTAATGTTCGTATCGCTATTTATTATTTCGTATCTTGTAACAAGCAGACGTATAACCCGACCACTGGAACGTTCTCTGGTGTCTGTCAATCTGCTGGTGGAAGGTGATGCACAAACGCCTGTCACCGGGGTGGAGCGTAAGGATGAGATAGGTACTCTTGCCAGGGCTGTGGAGCATTTTCGGCAAAACACGCTGGAAAATCAGCGTTTGACTCAGGAGCAGGAAGAAGCATTTGTAACCCGAGAGGCTGCCCGGAAAGAATTTGCTCTTCTGGAATCTGAACGCGTAGCTGGCAAAGATCTTGAGCATACCCGTCAACTCGAACAGGCAGAGCGTGAGGCGCAGCAAGCAAAGCAGTTGGCTGAGCGCATCAATGCTTTGTTATTGGCAGTAGATGCCGCCGCTAAAGGTGATCTTTACTATCCGATTAGAGACCTTGAGCAATTCGGATGCACGGATGATCTGTCACGTATGGCAACATCGCTTATCAGATTGTTTGAGGAGCTGCGACGAAATTTTACCGAGATTGATACCAATGCAGCAGATCTCAATCAATCTGCCAATGCGCTGGAGAATTTTGGGTCGATGATTCTGAAAGGCGCATCAGATAATTCTGTGTATACAAGAAATGCCGCGTCGATATCGCAAGATATCATAGAGCTTGTAGAGTCAGTTGCAACGGCCACCGGGGAGATGTCAAATTCTATAAAGGATATTGCACACAATGCAGGTAATGCGGCACAGGTTGCTGAGCGTGCAGTAAGTCTTGTCGATAGCACAGATGCCAGCGTTCGCCAATTAGCGACCTCGTCCGCTGACATAGGTGCTGTCATCAAGGTTATAACCTCTATCGCCGAGCAAACCAACCTGTTGGCACTCAATGCAACAATAGAAGCAGCGCGCGCAGGTGATGCAGGCAAAGGCTTTGCAGTTGTTGCCAATGAGGTAAAAGAGCTTGCCAAAGAGACCGCCCGTGCCACAGAAGAGATCGAAACGCGTATAGCATCCATACAGTCTGACACTAAGCATGCCGTGAATGCTATCGGCGATATTAATGAAATAGTACGGGAAATCAGTGAAACCCAAACGACTATTGCTGCAGCGGTTGAGGAGCAGAATGCAACCACTAACGGAATTGATAGCACCGTTGAAAAAGTCGTGACACAAAATTTGGTGATTAGTGAGGCTATTGAAAAAATAGGCCGTACTGCAGAGAACAATAGAAATTCTGCAGGCCATATACAAAGCTCTGCCACAAGCCTTGGTTCTGTGGCTGACCAGTTGCAATCATCGGTGTCTCGATTCGTAAAAGCGGCCTGAGTCTGTATCTTACGGTATTACCACGACCTCTAGCGTTATGCCATGGCGTGCCTGCAATTGCACGCGGGCAGTCTCTATTTGCCGCCAGTGATCAGCACTGGCAATGCCATCACGGATCACCAGTTGCAGTGTGACAGGTCGCATCTGATCGCTGGTTATTGTAGTGCTTTGACCCATCTCTTCCGCACTGATGCTCCCCTCATTATTGATGACATCGATAAAGCGTGTTTGTATCTCCTCGCCATCGGCGAGTAGTTGATCAAGCAAGGCATTGGGTCGGCTGGGGGAGTTGAAGGTGCGATTACCCAGATCTCTGCTGTGCACTACATACAGGTTTGCATCGTCCATGAAATCAATTACCGGGAAGGTTCGTATAGTGGACTGCATGCTGCTATAGGGCTCGTATTGGTGCACGCCCGTCTCGATCTTAAAGCCGCGTTGGGTGCCATAGTACTGAACGAAGTAGCTTTCGCAGGATTCTGGTCTGGCATCTAGCGTCATTTGCGGGCCGGTATACGGAACAGCCTGGAAGCTGTGCGCGTCTGCGTTTTCAATATCGCACTGTTGTTCGTTGTCCGATGCAGAAGATAGGGGCTGCTCTGGCGGGCGGTGCGGTTGGGCCTCCTCGCATTGATGTTGGGCAGAGTCGTTATGTTCGGCTTGCAGGTGGTGCCGGACACCGGATGGGTGCGTCCATTCATAGTTGCCGTTAGTCAACTGAAGCAGGGTGCCTGCAGATTTGTTCCTGGCACTGATATGTCCATCTGAATGAAGGTAGAACTGGTGCTCGTGGCTATCTGTACCGAAAATTGTGAACATGCTGTTCTCAAAGGTGATCACCGGCCCGGCATTTTGTAGCACTGATGCTTCCAGCTCATCTGCAGTTGCTATATCGATGTTTAACGATGCACTCAGGCAAAGCATGAGTACGACGTATACGCAATGTCTGCAAACAGACTTCATTCGGTTTTCGCATATACCAATAGCTTGATTCGGATGCATTGGGTCTTCCTCCGTGATGACCAGTCTTTCACTCGACAGTGCACGTCTTATGGCGCACTTCACATTCGTGTCTAGTGCTTACAATAGTGAGTTTGTCTGGCCTGGGCAACTGTTGAAGTCTGTCTGGCTATACGCCTGTACAGTATTCAGCAATCTAAATATTTTACTCGGTTGATTGTTTGCTTTTATTTGGATACTGTAGCGTCACTGATTCGCTGGCTGTCTCGCTGGCCGATTCGCTGGC
>Ga0209828_1001170_pt1 | contig 24241 bp, 26 predicted proteins | sample MaitaG_FD_187429 | JGI IMG/M metagenome (GOLD analysis project Ga0209828, IMG submission 187429) | Marine algal microbial communities from Maine, USA - Maine_Asex2 metaG (SPAdes) (version 2) | ecosystem: Host-associated > Algae > Red algae > Unclassified | place: Maine, USA | collected 2015-01-05
GCACTCATCATGTATGCCTGTCTCGATGCATCCCTTTTTTTCGGAAATAGGATTTTGAGGATTCGATGATTTCAGGATATACGGAAAGCGTTATTTGCAATAGAGTATTCTGACAACTATCAGGGTCAAAATATTTTCAGATTAAAGTAGTAGTTGTTGAATAAAGGAAAGTCTTCTTCAAAACTTAACTAAGCTGAAGATCACTCGACTCATATTTCGCTCGCGATGAAAAAATTACTCCACTTTAATCACCAGAGAAGTATACACCAACTTCTCCTTATTATTATCTGGTATAAATTCCACTGAGAAAGTCCCTCCGATGGTCGCGGTCTCTGACCTCGATCCTATGCACTCATCATGTATGCCTGTCTCGATGCATCCCTTTTTTTCGGAAATAGGATTTTGAGGATTCGATGATTTCAGGATATACGGAAAGCGTTATTTGCAATAGAGTATTCTTACAACTATCAGGGTTAAAATAACTTCAGATTAAAGTAGTAGTTGTTGAAGAAAGGAAAGTCTTCTTCAAAACTAAACTTACCATAACTAAGCTGAAGATCACTCGACTCATGCTTCGCTCGCGATGAAAAAATTACTCCACTTTAACCACTAGAGAAGTATACACCAACTTCTCCTTATTATTATCTGGTATAAATTCCACTGAGAAAGTCCCTCCGATGGTCGCAGTCTCTGACCTCGATCCTATGCACTCATCATGTATGCCTGTCTCGATGCATCCCTTTTGTCGTAAACAGGATTTTGAGGATTCGATGATTTCAGGATATACGGAAAGCGTTATTTGCAATAGAGTATTCTGACAACTATCAGGGTTAAAATATCTTCAGATTAAAGTAGAATTTGTTGAAGAAAGGAAAGTCTTCTTCAAAACTAAACTTACCATATCTAAGCTGAAGATCACAAGATTCATGCTTCGCTCGCGATGAAAAATTACTCCACTTTAACCACCAGAGAAGTATACACCAACTTCACCTTATTATTATCTGGTATAAATTTCACTGAGAAAGTCCCTCCGATGGTCGCGGTCTCTGACCTCGATCCTATGCACTCATCATGTATGCCTGTCTCGATGCATCCCTTTTGTCGGAAATAGGATTTTGAGAATTCGATAATTTCAGGATATACGGAAAGCGTTATTTGCAATAGAGTATTCTTACAACTATCAGGGTTAAGGTTTCTTCAGTTTAAAATAGGATGTATTGAAGAAGGGAAAGTTTTCTTCAAAACTAAACCTATCATAACTAAGCTGAAGATCACTCGACTCATGCTTCGCTCGCGATGAAAAAATTACTCCACTTTAACCACCAGAGAAGTATATACGAACTTCTCCTTATTATTATCTGGTATTAATTCCACCGAGTAAGTCTCCACAGCTAAGCCCGACATATACATTTGAATCAACCCTCGACAATCCAGGTTTCGACATTTATGGTCTGACACCAACTGACCCTCCACATCAAAGACAACCAATTGTCCTTTCTTCCCTTCAGGCACATCTACCGTAAGCACATTCCTAACGGGATTAGAATACACGCTAAGATTACGACGGAAATAGATGTCATCCCCAAAGATACTCGTGATCGTAGGATCATACTTGTCCGCCTAATCTACACGGAAGCGAGGGAAGTTAGGCATATTGCCTAAGGAAGAAGTAAACGGTAGCTGTATACCCCTTTGCACAAAGTCACATGCAGCGCCTTTTTCATTAGGCTCATTAATGACGTGATAAGTATTAGTGCTACTTCCGCTGGCCATATAGATCTTGCAGTTAGGTGCAAGAGCCATAACAGAAAATGAGGTTGCAAATGGATCAAATGTTCCATCCCAAACATCTATTAATTCTAACCCATCTGCCAAATTTTCTTCATGCGTGTCTACCTGCCATAAGCTATCTCTGGTATCTACATAAAGAAATTGCCTATTGGGAGAAAATTCTATATTGGATAAGATAACCTCTTCCGTTTCTTTAATTTTTAATTGCTTTAGATTACTTAATAATCCAGTCGATCTATCAAAATCATACAACAGGAGATTATCATAGGGATTGAATAAAGCATATTTAGTGCCGTCAGGAGAAAAAACTGATATTCCAGATGCGGAGGCGAATTTGTCAAATACGGGCCCAACATTTTGAATGAATTTTTCTGAAAACCCATCTTCTGATAAATATATAGTCAAATATTCATTTGATAGTTTGTCAATTGGATGAAGGATCCACCAGTCCTTATTATTTGTATGATTGATGGCGGTTAAATACCTATACATTAATTCTAAACTGTCACTTATAACAACGTTCTTATCGGTAACTGCTCCGTTACCATTATTCAAATTCATATCTACATATGAGTACCTTAATTCTCTATGCCTTGGAGATTCCCCATTTAACACAGGCTTATGCAACACATAATACCCATCCTCATACCCAGGATCAGGCAATATCATGATATCTTGCTTACCAAGATATCCTCGAAAGCAAGAGTCGCCAAGCATTTCAAAATAATCTCCGTTGTTAAGATGCCTTCCATTGGGCATTACTTGATGATTCCTATCAGCAATCGTACATCCATTAGAATACATGAGTAAGTTACCCTCTTTATCACATATAGAAGCATTCAGGCCTACCATAACTATGGGGCTAAGTTCACCTAAGGGCTCAGGGGCTTTTTTTACTTTATCATTAAAATCAAATATGTAAGCTTGTGTGCTATCTCTTTCTCTGTCATTATTCCATATCCAATAATAATCATGTTTTTTTTGAGAAAAGCAAACATGATTAATTAATAGGCAAAAGACTACTATAATGTACTTCATATTAATAAACGATTACTTTATGTATTATAACATCATTTGTTTCTAAAGTACACCTAACAAAATAAATTCCTGATACAAGTCCAGCGATATTTACATTATTTGTCTTCTCGCTCGTTATCATGCTTTTCATCATTCTTCCTTGTATATCTAATATTTGGATGGTCATTGAACTTTCACCTTGATTAATGATATTAAAATTACCATCATTCGGATTAGGTAAAATACTTATAACTTCTTCGAGATTGGCAAGATTTCTATTACTCCTTTTACCGTTCTTTTTCCTTACATCTCAATTGATTTCTAATTTTTCAATAGATTATTTATATGTTGTTTAGTATAATTCCCGATTTTGCATAATGATCAGAAACTCACTTATCCTAATTGTAATGACAGCTGTCTTCTCCGCCTGCAGTAATCAGATAGCCCAGACCATACAAGCACCACAGCCACTGATGCCAGGTATAGCCGTACAAATCGATAAGGGTAAGTTCTTGGGCCCTTGTGAGCCGACGATCAGTATAAGTAAGAAGAATCCAGACCTAATAATTGCCGGTTCTATACTAGATAATGTGTACAGGTCTGTAGATGGTGGAGTATCATGGTCTAAGGATAAGATGCGATCAGAGTACGGCGTCTACGGAGATCCTGTCGTCAGATCAGATTATGAAGGGAATTTCTACTATGCACATTTGTCTAATCCGGATGGTAAGCCATTCGTAGATACAGCATTTCTGGATCGGATAGTCATACAGAAATCTATAGATGATGGACAGACGTGGAATGGAGGGACTTTCACATTGCCACGGTCACCTAAGGATCAGGATAAGCAATGGCTCAGCATAGATCCTGAGAGTAACACTGTCTATATCACTTGGACAGAATTCGACCTATATGGAAGTAAGAAGCCTGAGCATAAGTCCAGGATATTGTTTTCTAAATCTGTAGATAAGGGCCAATCATGGACTTATCCATATGTCATCAGCGAGAAAGAAGGAGACTGCATAGACAGTGATCAGACGACAGAAGGTGCTGTGCCGAGTGTCGGTCCTGAGGGACAATTATATGTGGCATGGTCTTATGATGAGAAGATATATTTTGATAGATCGAGAGATAAGGGAGAGACTTGGTTGTCTAAAGATATAGAAGTTGCTGACCAGCCAGAAGGATGGGATTACCCCATATCAGGACTCAGTAGATGTAACGGAATGCCTATCACTGGAGTAGATAGATCGGATAGCCCACATAAGGGGAATATATATATCAACTGGAGTGACCAACGTAACGGTGTAGATGACACCGACATATGGATAGCACACTCGCAGGATGAAGGAGATACCTGGAGTGAACCCATAAGAGTAAATAATGACCCAGCCGGAAAGCAACAATTCTTAACATGGATGGCAATAGATCAATCTACAGGTTACATCTATATCGTCTTCTATGACAGAAGAGAACACGAGGGTGATAAGACAGATGTATATTTAGCCAGATCTACAGATGGTGGTCAGACATTCACCAATCAAAAAATTAATAGCAAAAGCTTTGTTCCATCAGAGCTTGTATTCTTCGGAGACTATAATGATATCAGTGCATACAATGGTAGAGTTAGACCTATATGGACCCAATTAGACAAAGGACAACTGACTATATGGACTGCTCTAATCGATGAGCAAGTCGCTCCCAGTAGGAATTAGGATGTGATAGTGAAATCTCTATCCAGTCGTAGATGTGGTTATAGAATCTATATAAGACTTACACACTACCATAATTATTTCCTTACCGATATTAGTCATACTTTGCTCTTCTGATTCCTCTGCAAGGGTATCTTCCACAAAGGCTAATAGATCTTCCTCAGCATAATTAACAAAGTAACTGTCTAAACATTCCTTCCATGAATCAAAGGATTCTCTCGTAGTCCAATTGTATTCTTCGCATTCTTGGAAGAACATCGGATCAAATTCTGGAAACTCCCCATGCTTGCTTTTATAAGAATGGAATATGACCTCACAACAAAAGAATAAAATCTTTTTTTCCTCCTCACTTAATGCCTCTATATTATCTGAGGTCAGATAGGCGAGCAACTCTTCCTCTTGTAGGAATCGATCATCTATCTCGTTATCTAGTGATAGAATGTAGGCTTCTATATTTGATTCTGTTATCATGTTGTCTTTATTTCGTTGACGATGAAGTAACCATCTTCTCCTTGGCTTTGGTATAAGGGCATGAGCATGAGGCCAGAAGTGGCAGCTCGTACTTCCATGCCGTTATTGTGTGCTAAAAGATCTCCTTGAGAGATTTTTTGAAAATTTTTGTACCCAGGTATCATGACATAATGGTCTCCATCTGCGATAGGGTAGTGTTCTGATAATTTTGTGAGTTGAGGTAAGTCTTTGGAGTATGAGATAAGGATTTGCTCATGGTAGTTTTCTACATCTTCGGGCTTGACTGCACCTAGTTCTCTCATCATACATATGATGCCTGCAATGGCTCGATTGACGGATTTGTCCTCGACATGCTGTCCTGACTCAAAGGTAATAGCCGTAGTAGGCACTTTCATATTTTCTGACGTAAAATAATGCAAAGTTGTTCCTATTAGTCCTTCAGTGATACCGAGGACAATGGGAGCATATAATCCTTTGGCGGTTTCTATTAGCTTAGGGTCATCTTGACATATGGTGAATATCCCTCCGAAAGAAGAAGTGGTATGTAGGTCAAGAATGATTAATTTGTCAGGATTATATTCCGCAATTTCAGTTTTGATAAATGATAACAAGTCCATGAGTTCTAAGTCTTCAGGATCTAATGCATCCGAGGCTCCTATTCTATCGATATTTTCTTTAAAAAATTGTCGATTGAGATCTTTGACCATAAAGCGTTTGTCTACATTGTAAGCTTTAAGATTTCCTATGATACCAGTAAACCTTCCTTTATATATAAATTCTGGATTTTTAATATGCTCTACGTCCAGCATCTTAAGTGCTAACTCTATTGCTCTGACACCTGCTGGTTCGTTACCATGCATTGCACCTATACATATGAATAGTGGTCCTTGTTGTCCACTATCATATCTACCTATGAGTCTTTCTCGGACGTAAGGTTTTTTCTCTTGAGTTGAGCTCGCTCTCTGCACCATGACCACAAATATAAGCTAGCATATGTACTATATGGTTTCCATGCTTCTGCTATTTCGTACATATCGATAATTAGAGCTTTTTTTTCTGATTTGATATCATAGAGTTCTTTCATAGCGAGTTGTATGGCTAAGTCTTTGACAGGTAATACATCAGGACGGCATAATTCAAATATAAGAATCATCTCTGCAGTCCAAGTACCTACACCTTTGATCTGAGTTAATAGTTCTGTGATTTCTGAATCTGACAGTTGTTCCCACGACTGATCCATCAGTTTATTCTCGATGAAGAATTCGCTGATATTGAACACATAATCTGTTTTACTGTTGGATAATCCGACGCTTTTGATTTCAGCATGACTTCTACTTAATATATCTTGTGGACTGTATCGAGTATTTCCGAGCAAAGTATATAACCGCTCATATATTTTGTCGGCCGCTTTATAAGAGATTTGCTGATAGACAATATTTTTAACGAGTTCGTTATATACATTGCCAGCACCAGGAATATTTAGAATGTCTAATCGTGATATTATATCCTTAAGGACAGCATCTTGATTAAGATGTATTTTGGCTTTTTGTAATTGAGAATCGATACCTTAAATTTTAATAACTTTATTCACTATCCAATTTACATCTAAATAATATGATGAGGATTATTTATGTCTTTATATTCGTTATAAGTTTCCATATCGGAGGTCATTCTCAGGATTCTCTTAATATGAAACGGGTAGGAATCTACAGTCCGCCTAATATGCCCGCATTAGGAACACAAAGGTACAACGACATATGGGGATATACGACTTCTGATGGATCAGAGTATGCAATTATAGGCGGAGTGGATTCTATTATTGTTGTAGATGTAACTGAATGTGATGACCCTCAACGTAAGTTTGCATTCCACGCTGGGTTAAAAGAAACATGGAGAGATTTTAAGATTTATAAGAAGTATCTATATGCGGTATGTGATGGATGCACTGAAGGCTTGCACATATTCGATATGTCTGCATTACCTAATGGAAATGTTTCTCACGTATTGACTACAACATCTTTTTTTACAAAAGCACATAATATCTACATAGACACCGCCAAAGCTAAGTTGTATGCAGCTGGAGGGAATGGTGCCGCAGAGGGGCTCACTGTATTAGACTTAGATGATCCTGCTGAACCGAAATTATTAGCCCATATAGAATTTGACGATATAATGGGTAATACTTCCTTAGACTTATATGTGCATGATGTTTTCGTGCAGAATGATACGGCCTACTGTTCCCATGGATACACTGGATTCTATGTCTGGGACATGGTAGATCTTAATAATATTAGTTTACTGGGTAGTATAGATTCTCCTAATTATAATCACAGTAGCTGGATCAATTCGTCAGGAGAATATGCTTATTATGCGGAGGAGGTACCACGAGGGATACCGATGGCTGTGGTAGATTTGGCTAACTTGGGAAATATGGTTTATGACATACAAATTATACATACATTTAAAGATCCTCTAGCAAGTAATGCCACAAATGTAACACCTCACAACCCCTTTGTCAAAGAAGACACTTTATATATATCTTACTATGAAGATGGCATAAAAGTATATGATCTAATCAATCCCGAGTCTCCTACACTGGTAGGGTACTATGATTTCTATACCGATAACGGTAATGTATATACGGGATATAAAGGTAATTGGGGTACTTATCCATATTTGAGTTCAGGTTGCATATTGGCTTCTGATACTAAGTATGGATTGGTTACTTTGGAAATGGAGCCTTGTGCTACACCTGTGACTTATTATAGAGATGCCGATGAGGATACATATGGAGATATAGGAGAATCTTATACAGGTTGTGCACAAGCTGAAGGATGGGTAATAGACAATACCGATTGTGATGATACAGACCCTGATATTCATCCTGGAAGTCTGGAAGTTTGTGATAACATAGATAATAATTGTGATGGAAATATGGATGAAGGTGTTTTGACTAATTATTTTAGAGATAAAGATAGAGATGGATTTGGGAATGCTAATGATATAGTTATGGCTTGCACTGCTCCTCAAGGTTTCGTGACAGATAATACCGACTGTGATGATACAGATCTTGATATACATCCTGGTAGCCCAGAGCAATGTGATAATGTAGATAACAACTGTGATGGAAATGTAGATGAGGGTGTTCTGATAACGTATTACTTGGATAGTGATAATGATGGATTCGGGAATGCCAATAATACAATTATTGCTTGCTCTTCACCTCAAGGTTACGTAACTGATAATACCGACTGTGATGATAGCGATGATGACATATCTCCTAATAGCCCAGAAGTGTGTAATGGGGTAGACAATAACTGTGATGGAAATATTGATGAAGGCGTACTGAGTATCTTCTATAGAGATATAGACGGTGATGGCTATGGAAATCTCAGCAATACAATAGAGGCTTGTAATTTGCCGAGTGGATACGTGACTGACAATACAGACTGCAATGATAATAATGGAAGTATCAATCCTGGAAGCACAGAGCTATGCGATGACTTAGATAATAACTGCAACGATATAGTAGACGAAAACTGCCCGTTACCTCCATGTGAGGATATTAATTTATATATAAAAAGTATTTCCCAAAACATCTATAGAGCTAAGCAAATGATTGGTTCTGATACAATCGTCATTAGCGGTCAGGACATATCCTATTATGCTGGCAATAACATACAGTTGGATTCTGGATTCGAGGTCAGGTCAGGTGCTGAATTTTTAGCATTTATAAGAGATTGTGAGCTATCTAATAATTCTACATTTGATAATACAGCCAGAAGCAATAGTGCTGCCAAGCAACAGAAACAAATAAAATAAAAGAATTATATGTTTCTCATTCATATACATGGCCTTATTATATAGAATGCCAAATGTTTGTCTATTAATTGGCACAAGATTTGGATACCTAATAGTAGACTAAACAACCTGAGAAGTGAGCAAAGTATTAACCTACTTGGCGCTATCGATTATGAGCTATCTTAATGTCAATAATTTAGATATAGAAGCTAATAATTATATAGACCAGTATAGCGAATTAGCGATAATAGAGATGTACAGAACTGGTGTTCCAGCCAGTATTACCTTAGCACAAGCGCTACATGAATCTAACATCGGAAAAAGTGCTCTGGCAACCAATGCCAATAACCACTTTGGTATCAAATGTAAGAGCTACTGGAAAGGTACAACCTACTACCACGAAGATGATGATTTGGACGAGGCGGGTAAGCTCATAGAGTCGTGCTTCAGGTCATACAATTCAGTGCATGATTCTTACATAGATCACTCTAATTTCTTAAAGTATACATACAATTATCAAGAGTTATTTAATATAGACACCAAGGATTATAGGGGGTGGGCATATGGATTAAAAAAATCTGGTTATGCAACGGACATCAGATACTCGGAGAAGCTGATTTCCTATATAGAGAAGTATAATCTTAATAATTATGATTATGCAGAAAACCCATATCTAAAGTTAAGAAAGTTAAAAATAATTACGCCAAGCAATTAAATGATTTATATTTGAGCTGCCGAAGCAACCTGAGGAATGATAATCAATAAACCAATCTGGGAAAAGATTTTTGAATAGAACCTAAATCTCAACCTAATCTTGAATTTCTTCTTTTTGCTTTGGCGCTTTTTTTATAGGGTCCTTCCCTGATTCCAAGTACTCCTTTCTATTTATAAATAAGTCCTTAGCTGTAAATATTGCTTTACGCATAGACTCAGCACTTGCAAAGTTTTGACCTGCAATATTATAAGCCGTACCATGATCTGGTGATGTTCTAACGATAGGGAGTCCTGCAGTAAAATTAACTCCATTTCCGAATGTAATTAGCTTAAATGGTATCAATCCTTGGTCATGATACATGGCTAATACGGCATTTACCTTACGGAAATCTCCAGAACCAAAGAAACCATCTGCAGGATATGGTCCAGCAGCTAGTACGCCATTATTCTTAGCTTCGATTAGTGCTGGCTTAATAAAATCTATTTCTTCACTACCTATGACTCCGCCATCTCCAGCGTGAGGATTAAGTCCCAATACACCGATGACTGGTTTTTCCATACCGAAATCTTGCTTAAGTGACTTAGTGAGTATTTTAAGCTTTCGGATTACTTTGTTCTTATCGAGGGTTGCGCTTATATCACTTACTGCTACGTGATTACTGGCAAGAGCAATGATAATCTCATCAGAAACCATTGTCATCACTGTCTCAGGTGCACCAAACCTATCCGTGAGATATTCTGTATGTCCTGGATATTGGAATCCAGCCATTTTCATCGCTTCTTTATTGATCGGTCCTGTTACAAGAGCATCTATTCTTCCTGCTTTACTGTCTTCTACAGCTTGGTCGAGGGCTCTCATGGCTAACTTTCCAGCCTCTTCACTCGGTTTTCCTAATGTTATTTCGATTGGAGCATCTTCTACATTAAATACATTAATCTTGTTATGAGCCGTATTATCTGCATGTTTGACACTGACAAAGTTAAAATTGTCATCCTTGACGATGTTTTTATGATATGCTATCGCCTTAGATGATCCATATATAATCGGTGTGATGTAATCTGTCATACTCGGGTGAGCGAGTGCCTTTATGATTACTTCTGGACTTATTCCATTTATATCACCGATTGTTATGCCTATCTTTATTTTCTTTGCCATCTTATTTTTACAATTGTGTTGCGAAGATAAACTAATTTCTAAAGTCCATATTTATTGAAAGCCAAGAAACAACTCGGTCAACATTTTCTCACAGATCAGACGGTCGTCTATAGTATAATAGAGGCTATCAAGGAGCACTGTGATGCCTCAATGTCTCTGCTGGAAGTGGGGCCAGGTAAAGGGGTTCTTACGGAAGAGTTGTCGCAGCATTTTCCTTCATTTAAAGCAGTAGAATTTGATAGAGATATGGTGGCTATTCTATCGAGGTCTGTCCCTGATGTTACAGTGATACAGCAGGATTTTTTACGTTTGCCAGTAGAAGAAGTGTATCCTGGACAGTTTAATCTTGTCGGTAATTTTCCATATAATATTTCTTCTCAGATATTATTTAAGCTGATAGAGAATCGAGATAAGATACCTTGTATGGTAGGCATGTTCCAGAAAGAGGTGGCTGATAGAATCTGTGCTGGACCTAAGGGTCGAGTTAATGGTATCATCAGTATACGAGCACAGGCTCACTATAGAGCGGAGAAACTATTTGATATAGCGCCATCGGCATTCTCTCCACCTCCTAAGGTACAGTCTTCTATCATAGTGCTGCATCGAAGAGTTAATTACGAATTGGACTGCGACATGAAGTTGTTTTCTCAGATTGTCAAAATGGCCTATGGTCAACGTAGAAAGAAGATGAGAAATACAATTAAGTCAATAGTAGGAGACTTAGATCATGAATTATTACAACATAGACCAGAAGAACTAAGTGTGGAACAATTCGTTATCCTTACTAAATTAGCAGAACAAAACAAGCAATAATTATGAGCTTAGAAACAAGAATAACTGACGACCTTAAGACTGCAATGAAAGCTAAAGATCAGGCAGCATTGAGATCCATAAGAGCAATAAAGGCAGCTATAATTTTGACTAAGACAGATGGCAGTGGAAAAGAAATCGATGAGGCTGGAGAGATTAAGCTTATACAAAAACTGGTCAAACAAAGGCAAGAATCATTAGGTATATATGAGAAGCAGAATCGAGAAGATCTTGCGGTTACCGAGAGAGAAGAGATAGAAATATTGCAGCGATACCTTCCTCAGCAATTATCGGAAGATAAATTGCGACCTATTATTACAGATATTATATCGCAGACTGGTGCTTCAGGTATGAAGGATATGGGTAAAGTAATGGGGATGGCCTCTGCTCAGTTAGCTGGTCAAGCCGATGGAAAGACAATCAGTACAATGGTCAAGCAATTGCTGACTTAATGTAATTCGCTGATACCTTCTACATTAGAATTATCATAGCGACCCGATTCTAATAGATCAAATAATTTTTCCATGGTCTTAGTAGGGCCAGTAGTCACTGCCATATTGACGAGCCATGCAGGGAGCTTACCGGCAGGATCCATCTTAGCGTAGTATTCTATGTCCACCCATCCATCACTCCGCGGTTCTAATTTATATGTGGACACAAAGTCCGTTACCCGGATCGAAGAATCATATTCTTCGACTTTACCGATGACACCTTCTGATTGAGTGTGGATGACTTTAGTATCTGGATCTTGACTCCAAGAATACTTGATAACAAGATCTCTATCTTGTGCTGGAAATGGAAGATCAGACTTTATATAGTAAATTAATGTAGTGTCATCAATTTTCTCTACTGTATAAGATTCGGGAGATTTATAGACCCACTCCTTATGCCCTTCAGTATCATCAAATGCAGCCATTATAGCATTAAGAGAACTTTTTACCTTAGTATTTATTTTAATTTCTTTGAATTTTTCACCCTCTATTTTACGCGTGTAAACTTTGATATTAGATTCTTCTTTAGCTAGCTCCCACTTATCTTGGGATATGCCAATCGTGTAAGATAATATCAGAATGAAAATGGAAACACTAATTCGATTAATCATGGAGTTGCACTTATTTTCTATTCTCAATTTATGCCCTAAATATGTGATATGACAGTTCTGTAAGTTTATTAACTTAATAATAAGATTTCATAATAGCTTGAGTCGTTTTCATCTTACGATTGGCTGTCCTAAGTTTATCATTAGGATCTATTATATACTAAGAACTTCGATTGATATCGGCTCTTACTTTTTAATTTCTTCGCTCAGCTGCTTTCATTTCTTTCTTAAGATGATCTAGGTATAGAATACCATCTAAGTGATCTATCTCGTGTTGGAATATGACCGCTGTAAAATCTTCTATCATTTCTGTGTGATGTGTTCTATCCATCTTGTCATATTCTATCATGATCGCATATGATCTGGTCTTAGTCGTATCACTGCGATCGGGAATAGAGAGGCACCCTTCTCGGCAGTCTTGCTTAAGCTTAGAGTAAGAGATGATCTTAGGATTCAGATATACTTCGAATGGATAATCTTCCTTGTCAAACCGCTGCACCCATATGATATTCTTAAGAATACCGACCTGAGGTGCTGCGATACCTACGCCCATCGACATACTATCTCTTACTGTTGCATATAACCTATTGACGAATGTATTAAGCACTGGATCATCAGGGTTAGGTAGCACATCTGAGCATTTAGTCCTGAGTAATATGGAATCGGAATAGTTGTCAATCTTATAGACTCTCATGGGCGAGAGACTATCTGCATCGATAATCATTTTCTTCTGACTGATATTAAAGTCGAGTAGATCTGAGGACTCTTTCGGAATCTTCTTAGTCCCAGTACATGATGACAATAATAGTATTACTGATATGATAATTATATATTGTATTAATTTCATGTTTGGGACTTAAATTTTCTGAAATTGATTATAAAACTTAACTATCTATTCTTGCAAGAATGATAGACAATCAAATATCAAATATAATCTCACTTTAGGAATAATCACAAATATTACAAACATGAAATATTACTTTACACTCTTAGTCATCATAGGTCTGATTAGTTGCAAAGGCACTCGGCAAGATAAGACATCCATCGATCCACGATACAGTGGTCATGAAATAAAAAAATTGGTAGATCAGTCTACAACTACAATCATATGCGTACGACATGCTGAGAAAAGAGCAGACAGTGATGATCCAGGATTGACTACATTAGGTACTGAACGTGCTAATGACTTATCTAACTTGTTAGATAATATCTCTATAGATGCCATCTACAGTTCAGATTACAATAGGACACGACAGACGGCTGAGCCTCTCAGTGCTTCTATGCAACTCAGCGTCCAATTATATGATCCTTCCGACCTAAAGACATTCTCTAATCAATTAATGGATAATCACTTGGGAGATAATGTCGTCGTGGTAGGTCACTCTAATACAACTCCCAAATTAGCGAATTTGCTATGTGAGAATGATTTCTATGAGGATATATCGCATGATGAATATGACCAGATTTTTCTTATTGCAATAGATAAAAATGGTAAGACCAATCATCAGGTAATGGAGTATGGAAAAGCCTCGCCAGAAATTGAGAATAATTAAGGTTAGGAATCTTCGCTACTCAGGTATAAGCAGTATACTACCTATATATGTGAAGACCTCATCATCTACGAATTGTATGCTGATGACATAGCTGTATACACCAGAGTTAAGAATCTGATTGTCGTATGTGCCATTCCATTTCAGATCTTCAGAATTAGGCAATGCATCTTGTATTTCGTAGACTAAATTGCCCCATCTGTCATATATTCTGAGACCTTGTATCAATTTAGCATTTCCTTCTTTTGTAAATACTGAAAATTGGCTGTTGATATTGCCATCAGAAGTATTTATAATATTGGGCAAGTATACTAAGTAATCCTTTCTGACAGATGCATAAAGAGAATCTACGTATATACACCCGTTAGTGGAGATTGCCGTGAGATAGACATATGTATCAGTAGGTATAATCGTCTCTAAGGTCTCACAATTATTACATTCTATATTATAAGAATTTGCTGACCAGTTATAGCTACTAATTTCTTGATCAGTTACTGCCATAAGTGTAGTGGTTTCTCCCAGTACAATTTCTAAATCTTCGCCGATATCAATAGTAAATGGATTAGGAGAAGTAAGCTGAACAATTATATCCGTCGAGCATCCATACTTGTCGGTCACGCTAATGAAATAATCACCCTCTCCAATAAATTCTGCTATGTACTCTGTCAAAAAATCAGCATCAGTAATATCTACCTCATAAGGTGGTTGTCCTTCAGATATTTCATCGATGCTTATGGTCCCATCAGATAGATCGGAGCAGCTAGGGTCAGTTGTACTTATATCTAATTGTATGTCTGGATCAGGAATAAAAAATAACTCTACAGTCACTATACTATCACATCCATTAGATGATATCAGTGTGTCCTTATAGATGCCAGAGTCTGTGATAGCTTGTCTACCGATATCTATCGTCAGACCATCACACACGGTATCTTTTGTTCCAAAAAATAGAGGGACGACACGTATGATCTTTGGGTTAGAAATCACTCTGCAGTTACTGTTTAGCAGATTAGCAATATTATTAGATATGAGATATCTATAATAGTATATGCCATCCATTAGATTATTATGAGAATAGGAAGATGCGGTTTCTCCACTGATATCTACCCATGTCATGCCCTCATCTGTACTTAGTTGCCATTGGATGACAGGTGTGTCATATTGTGTGCCGATGATATTAGCACTTAATTCTATGGTCGATCCATCTGCACATCCTATCGTTTCATCATCATCATCTTCTTCTTCTGGAGAAACTCTGGCTTCTGGTCCACATGCTTTGAAGCTTATATTATCGAGGGCAAGATCATTGCCTATACCGCCGGGTGCATTATTTCTCAGTGATAATCTAACGGATGTCTGTCCAGGTGAGGTTGTAAATGTAAATCCATAAGTATTCCATTCTGCTGTTTCTTCTATATCTCCAGTATTGTATTCTTCTACATTGTCAATGAGAAAGGAGACATTGGGTCGTATGATGTCAGTACCCGGATCTATTAAGTTATATATGTCGGCACTGAATACATACAGCGTATTCTCACATAGGTCATCTATAATTTTCTCATAGAAAAGCCCAGCGGTAAAACTTGCATTGACAACCATCATATAACCATCTTTGTCAGCACTATTATCCTGAATTTCTAACCACCCAAAGGCAAAGTTCCATTGTGTCATGTCGTTAGTAATGGTATAGAATCCGTCATCGGGTGGAGGATCAGTGGTGTAGATGTATCCAGGAGCAATATTCGGATCTACTCCCAGAATATTAGCTACTCCACTTCCGAAGTCTCCCTCAGTAAAAATGTTATCACCTAAGTTGCCATCACATATCTGAGAGTATGCGATAGACGCAAAGAGAATGCAACTTGATAAGATTATGTATTTAAAAGACAAATTAGGTTTGCGGTTTTAATTATATGAGTTAGAAGAATCTCTGTAGAAAACTAATCTATCAGATAATCATAGATCTCATCTAAGTCATCATAGGTCTTGAGGCCTACTTTCTCTTCGGCACCACCTTGTACGACTAAGCCATAATTTTCTAATCTCGAAAGTGAATTATTATCAATCTGTGATATATTAAAATAAAAATCACATTCTGGATCAATTTGTAATTTAGGTAATACTTCTAATTGGGCCATTGTAATGGGGCTGATATACTTTCCAGCAGGCAGTCCCTTAGAAATATCCTCAAAGCTGATTCTAAAGAACGTCTCCTTTACTATCGGTAATGAGCTATAGATATTACTAAGAATAAATCCTTCTGCCAGTTCGTCAAATTCCAAAGCATTGGCCTCAAGTAAACACTTAGGACCTTCTACCCAATCTTTGATTTCTTTGATTTCCGCTTCTGATATATAGTAATCAGAATCCGGAATGGTATTAAAACTCATATAATCGATACCCCATGCTGCGAAGTATCGAGCATCAGTGAGATTGATAATATTCTGGGCAATTACTTTATGTTTGAGCAATGTTTTTGTTTTTAGTTGAAAAAATACACTATCAATACTCTAAGAATTGATAGAATAAAATTTTCATTAATAATAATGATGAATACATCATGTGGTTTTTTTTGTAAAATTATACTTTTCTAAGAATAACAATACTGTGAATAACTCATACTTCCAGAAAGTCTATCGAGTAACAGAAGCCATCCCATTCGGTAAAGTAACTAACTATGGCGCCATAGCAGACTTCTTAGCGTTGGGATCAGCGAGAATGGTCGGATGGGCACTGAATAAGTGTGGACATATGACCATTCCTGCACATAGAGTTGTCAATCGAAAGGGGGAACTCAGCGGCAGAAACCAATTTCCCTCTCCGACAATGATGCAAGAACTGTTAGAGCAAGAGGGACTGACTATTGTAGATCATAAGATTCAGAATTTTGCGAATCACTTCTGGCATCCAGGAGAACATCTTGTGCAGGCTGATTATGATGACAAAGAATAGTTATAAGATATGAAGCGAATACATCTTATATCAGGACCTCGAAATATATCTACAGCTCTCATGTATAGTTTTGGTAACAGAAGAGATACTGCTATTGTAGATGAGCCGTTATATGCATCATACTTGAGTAGGCACGAAGATATCATCCATCCTGGAAGAGAAGACATATTGGATTCTCAATCTCAAAATGCACAAGAAGTTATCGATAAGGTATTCGGCGGATCATATGAGCAGCCAATTTTATTCATTAAGAACATGGCACACCATTTAGATGATTTGGATTGGTCATTTATCTTGGACATGGATAATGTTTTTTTGATTAGAGATCCTAAGCAATTAATTGCTTCATTTGCTCAGGTAATAGAGGAACCTACATTGCTTGATATAGGTATAGAGATAGAGTATCGCATATTTCAGTATCTGCAAGATCATGGCAAGCCTACTGTTGTCATCGACTCTAATGAAGTTCTTAAGAATCCCGAGTATGTATTAGGAAAGCTGTGTAAGCTATTAGGAATCCCTTTTTATAGCAATATGCTCAGCTGGAAGAAAGGTGCCAGAGAAGAGGATGGGGTATGGGCGAAATTCTGGTACAAAAATGTACATCAGTCCACAGGATTTATAAAACAGAAGTCTAACGACCGACCACTACCTGATAGATTATTACCTCTACTTAATCAAGCACAGAAATATTATGATTTACTTTGTAGACATTCTATAAAAGCAACAGAAGATGTTACAACAATTTGATGATCGGAATAAGGATCTCTTGATTTACGTCAGAGATGGCTTATATAAAAGAGATGAAGCAAAGGTCTCTGTTTTTGACAGTGTGGTACAAGGCGGTGATGCGGTATGGGAAGGATTGAGAGTATACGATAACGGTATCTTTATGTTAGACAGGCATCTGGATAGACTGATGGATTCTGCAAAGGCGATGCACTTCTCACATGTACCTTCGAGAGAAGAGATCAGGCAAGCATTATTTGCTACATTAAAAGCCAATCAGATGACGGAAGGCGTCCACGTCAGATTGACATTGACAAGAGGAGATAAAATCACTTCAGGCATGGATCCTCGACTTAATCAGTCTGGGAGTTGTCTGATTATACTTCCTGAATATAAGGCACCAGTCTATGATAATGATTCTGGTATATCGATTATCACCTCTACCATCAGACGGAATTCTCCTAATCACTTAGACTCTAAGATCCATCATACAAATCTAATCAATAATATTCTTGCTAAAATACAAGCTAACGTAGCAGGTGTAGATGCAGCTCTAATGTTAGACTTGTATGGCTATGCATCTGAGTTGAATGGGACTAATATTTTTATGGTAAAAAATAAGACTCTTTACACACCACATGCAGATGCTTGCTTGCATGGAATTACTCGTGGATTATGTATAGAGCTTGCTAGAGATAATAATATAGTATGTATCGAGAAGAACATATCTCTGACAGAGTTGTATGCTGCCGATGAGGTCTTTTGTACTGGTACGATGGGAGAACTTACTCCTATCAAGCTGATAGATGGTAGAGACATCAGCAATGATAAGGACTCAGATATTATGAAAACTTTAAATACTGCTTTCCATGCCATTATACCTCAGTACCTCGTTAGCATAATATGATAAGAACATTGATAACATTTTTAGTATTAGGAATATCAGCTTCTCTGATGTCGCAAAGTGTTGTCGGTATATGGAAAAACGAAAAAAATAAAGAAGTCCAATCTCATATCGAAGTATATGAAAAAGATGGTCATCTCTACGCTAAAGTCATTAAACTATTCCCACATACAAAAGTTACTCACTGTCACAATTGTAAAGATGAGCTTGCAGGAGTGAATCTACTCGATGTCTTAATATTCTATGATCTGGGAAAAAAGGGGAAAAAATGGGCAAACGGTAAAATATTAGATCCAGAATCAGGTAAAGTATATGGTTGTAATGTAGAATTAAAGAGTTCTAATCGTCTGAAAATCAGAGGTTATGTAGGAAAACCCTTGTTTGGAAAGACTTTTTACTGGGATAGAGTACTGTAGCACAATAATTGCTATAAACAGGTAGTTAATATTAGGAAAGTAAAGGTAATTAGGCAAGTCATAGTTAATAGCTTAATAGAAAGCAAATCTTCTTATGTAGTCCTACCTCTACGATTGATTTCTATCATCAAACTTATTGCATGAAGCATAACTACACTAACAGTTTTTTACTTAAATATTTATACGGCGAGACAACATTACTTCAGAAATTAGAGATAGAGAATGCTATCCAAGAAGATAATAGTGTCCGAGAGAATTACAAAGAACTAAAGAAAGGTTACGATAAGTTTCCTAAAGTTTCTTTCTATCCCTCAACAGAAACAATAAATGCCGTATTAAATTACAGCGAATCAGGTGTGCTAAACGCTGGATTCTGAAAGTTGCAATTGCTTAGAAGCTTCTAAGCTCAAATTGTACAGATGCTCGTATTGAGGCAAGATATTACCTATGGTAAATTGCATTGCTTTAGTACGAGCATTTTTTCTAAATTTTGCAAGAAGTTCCTCGTCCTGTAGAATCTTCAGCGCTTTCTCGGCTATCGCATCTACATCACCTACAGCACATAAGTAGCCCGTTACACCATCTTCATTGATCTCTGGGAGACCACCTACATCAGATGATATGACTGGTACCTCACAAGCCATCGCCTCTAATGCTGATAAGCCAAAACTTTCCTTAGCAGATGGCAATATGAATAAGTCGCCAAGAGATAGGATCTCTTGTACCACTTCTTGTTTTCCTAAGAATTTGATATCAGCACAAGTCCCTAATTCTCTACATAGTTGCTCAGCATTTCTACGTTCAGGACCATCACCTATCAGCAATAATTTAGATGGTATCTTCTGTGCAATCTTACTGTAAGCAAGGATCACATCTTCTACTCGCTTAACTTTCCTAAAGTTAGAAGTATGGATGATTATCTTCTCTCCATTAGGAGCTATAGCAGTCTTGAATGCCCTACTCGTATTTCTCTTAAATCTCTCAGGGTCTATAAAGTTGTAGATAACCTTGATATCCTTTTTTATATCAAAGGACTCCATGGTCTGTTCCTTGAGAGAACCCGATACGGATGTGACAATATCTGAGACATTAATACTAAACTCTACCACTGATGCCATCGACTGATCCATGCCGATCAGCGTGATATCTGTACCATGCAGAGTGGTGACTACTGGAAGGTATATGCCTTTTGTCTTAAGTATTTCCTTAGCCATGTAAGCGACTGCTGCGTGAGGAATCGCATAATGGACATGTAAGACATCGAGCTGCTCATGCTGAGCGACATCTACAATTTTACTTGCGAGAGAGCTATCATATGGAGGATACTCGAATAATGGATATTCAAAAGAATTGACCTCATGGAGGTATATGTTTTGATGATATTTTGTAAGGCGTGCAGGTCTCTTATAAGTTATAAAATGTATCTGATGACCTTGATCTGCTAAGCCTATACCGAGCTCTGTTGCCAATACACCACTTCCACCAAACGTTGGGTAACATACAATTCCTATTTTCATCTCATTATCATTTTTGTAACTTGGATATCTTTAATCGATTAAACTTAACATTATAGAATACAGTTTAGGATACTTTATTGTTTTATCAATTGTAACTATGACTTCCAAAGTAAACAAATTAACATTGTACTCTGAGCAACTGTATCTCAGCCTGAGCTGTATGGGCTGCTACGACAATAAAATTACATTGTAAGCCATATGGTAACTTATACTATCAAAGATATGGAAGTCCTGACGGGTGTGAAAGCACACACGATTAGAATATGGGAAAAAAGATATGAGCTTATCAAGCCTAATAGGACTGAAGGTAACCAGAGATACTACTCTGAGAAGAATCTGCGACGATTACTTAATGTGTGTTTCCTATGTAAGAAAGGTTATAAGATATCTAAGATTGCAAAATTGTCAGATCGAGAAGTCAAAGATATCATCACGGAACATAAAGCCATAGATCTTAGTGATAAGGACATGATTGACACACTTATGATATTTGTTCTTGATTTTGATACCTACCATTTTAATAAGATTCTTAGCGAGTATATTAATCAGATAGGGATGACCAGAACAATGAATGAGCTCATCTATCCACTCATGGATAGACTGAATATGGCCTCCATATCTGGCTCTGTGAGGAAAGTGCATAGTTCTTATCTCATAGAACAGCTCATATCTAAATTACACACCGAGATCAGTACTATAGAATGCCAGTCGTTAGGCTCGCTACATTGCATGCTGTATCTCCCTAAGCGCAGTACCCAAGAGCTACACATCCATTATCTTAATTATTTGCTACAGTCTAATTCCTACAATGTTACTAATCTGGGGTATGAGGTCAGTATTGATGATGTTATAATAGCTCACTCGAGTATTCTGCCAGATTATGTTATCACGGTGATGCATGAGTCCATGAGTAGGGAAGACCGAGGGTCATACATTATAGAAATTGCTGATGCCATCAGGCCTTCTACTCTATTAATCACTGGATATCAGACAGAAGATCTGATAGAAGAAGAATTAGAAAATGTCATTGTTTTTAAAAAAGTGGAAGAGGTATTGAACATTATTGGGATTAAAAAGTCTTAATCGTATTAATTATATCATAAACAGAAAGAAATGAAATTATCAATCAATTTATTATTTGCACTGCTTGTTGCTGTAGCATTCACATCATGTAAGGGAGATAAAGCGGCAGATGCTGTAGTAGGAGAGGCAAAAGAAGTGGCGAAATCTATGACAGGCACAAGTTATTCTGTAGATGGAACGACTAGTCTTATAAACTGGACAGGTTCTAAGCCTACGGGGTCACATACGGGAAATATCAAAGTTAGTGAAGGAAGCCTGACTGTGAAGGACGGAAACTTAACAGCAGGAGACTTTATAATAGATATGAATTCTATTAATTGCACGGACCTCGAAGGAGATAAAAAAGAAGGCTTAGAAGCTCACCTTACAGGAAAAAGAAGTCCTGATGAGGCGGATGACTTTTTCAATGTAGATAAGTACCCAACTGCTGCATTTAAGATTACTAAAGTGACTAAGTTAGTTAATGACCCAGCTGCAACACATCTCGTATATGGTAACCTAACTCTAAAATCAGTAACTAAAGAAGTCGGTATCAAAGCTAAAGTCAATGTAACTGATAACATGATTACTGTAACAACTCCAGAATTCGCTATAGATAGAACAGATTGGGGAATCAAGTTTATGTCTAAGAACTTCATGGATAGCATCAAAGATGGATTTATCAATGATGAGATCAAGTTAGCTATCAACCTTAAAGCTAAAGCTTAGGACAGAATAATATATCTTAAGATATAGAGCAGCCCATCTGATGGGCTGCTTTTTTTTATGCCAATACCTACGTTTTTCTGGATATATACCCTTTTTATATTTTTTTCCATACAATTCCAACCTTTCTCCAACTCTCTGTCTCTATAGGGTATTATTCAAACAATTAATTCCTAAATATTAAAACAACAGATATGAAAAACTTTAAATTTTTACTCTTGGCGATTGCATTTATTGGTTTTGTTTCTTGCTCAAATGATGATTCTACTGAGGATCAGATAGAAGGTCAGTGGACAATATTCGACGCAAGTATAGATTCTGAAACCACAATTACAGCCAATCGTATGACAACGGTTATAGATCAAGTAGGAAAATACAAAGAAGGAGATTACAACATCACTTTTTCTAATGATGGCACGTATAATACTGGCGGCAATCTTGTATTAGATGTCGATAATTATACGAATGGAGATCTAATCTTTTCTGAAGAAATAGATTACAGCGAATTAGGAGCTGATACTTCGGATCAGGGGGTATGGAGTGTGGTAAATGATGAGCTCATTGTAGATGGTGAAAGTGACCAGAATGTTAGAATAGATGGCGATCAGTTGATCTTGTCTATAGAAGATGACATTGCAATTAGCGATGAGATGTCTATTGATATGAATATTGAACTTGTATTTACAAAGCAATAATTATCTTGCTGTAATAATTGATGGATTTAGATACTCTTATACCGCTTTGTCTTACTCGAGATCGTAATGCTCAGAAGCAGCTCTACGAAAGTTATAAGGATAATCTATATACCATTGCATACAGGCTCACCGATGATACAGCACTTGCAAGCGATGTACTACAAGAGACTTTTATTGAGGCTTTCAGATCATTAGCTAATCTAAGAGAACACAAATACTTCCATAGTTGGATTAAGCAAATTTTAGTCAGAAAGACTTATCGGTTGATGAATAAGGAAAAGAAAAATGAATCCATAGACAACATATCGGATGTCAGACATCGAGATACATCAGATATAGAATATATAGAACAGGCAATACAGAAACTTCCTGCCAAAAGTAGAACAGTATTCGTGATGATGGAAATAGAGGGATTCTCTCATAAAGAAATATCAGAGACAATGGATATATCAGTTGGGACTTCTAAGTCCCAACTGAATTATGCAAAGACCAAACTGAAACAACTGCTAAAAAACTATTTGGTATGACATATAATAGCAGATATACATACGATGAGGTATTAGAACTCTTGCGGAAGAATGAGCTTGCAGCACCTGATAGGTGGGGTGAGATAGAAGAGGAATTAGATATCAATGATCAGTTACTTGACTTGCCTACATATCAGGCGCCAGATGGACTGTGGGCGACCATAGAGTCTGAGCTCGATGATATATCTTATGAAGAAAAATCAGAGCCCCAATTAAAGCAACGAAAAAAAATAAGTGGACTGACGATATTATTTCTTGGTGTCTTGATGGGAATGTTTTTATTAGGCGCTATACAATTGTTTTTCCATGGACAAGAAGAATTAGATTTTCAATATAGGTCCGAAGTAGAAGCGGATACATTGTTGGATAACAAGATTGAGTTAGATGAAAATATAACTGAGGTACTGCAATATATAGAGGACAATGAGTACTTATTTGATGATGAGCAATTGGCAGAGTTTAACTCGCAGTTGGGGGAGATTAATGAGGCACTGAGACAGCTAATGGAAATGCAAGAAAACTACGGCATAGATCAGTCAAGTAATAAAATGATGGCAAAAATAGAAAGAGAGAAAGCTAATTTATTAAAATC
>Ga0209828_1001171_pt1 | contig 24232 bp, 20 predicted proteins | sample MaitaG_FD_187429 | JGI IMG/M metagenome (GOLD analysis project Ga0209828, IMG submission 187429) | Marine algal microbial communities from Maine, USA - Maine_Asex2 metaG (SPAdes) (version 2) | ecosystem: Host-associated > Algae > Red algae > Unclassified | place: Maine, USA | collected 2015-01-05
GCGACAGCTTGAGTAATGGAGCCTGCCGCCATAATATGATTTTCTTTAATCAAAATCATGTCGTATAGGCCGACGCGGTGATTTTTGCCGCCGCCACAGGTGACCGCATACTTCTGCGCAAGACGCATCCCCGGCAACGTTTTGCGAGTATCTAAAATACGTGCTGTTGTACCAGCAATTGCTTTGACGTAGTGATTGGTTTGAGTTGCAGTCGCGGAAAGGGTTTGCACAAAATTTAAGGCAGTACGTTCGCCAGTCAATAATGAGCGTGAGAGGCCTTTCAAGCTGCAAATAATCGAATCAGCAGGCACGGCATCGCCGTCACTAAAGTGCCAGATAATCTCGACATCAGAGTCAAGCTGTTTGAACACTTCATTAAACCAAACTTGCCCCGCTAGGACGGCATTTTCGCGGCAAATGACGGTGGCTTCTGATCGGCTGTTCTCTGCAATCAGGTCGGCTGTCAGGTCGCCATCACGAACATCTTCTTGCAGCGCTAGCTGAACCATTAAAATCCGGTTGTTCTTGAGCTTCATTATTTAACCCTATTTGTCTGCTGATTTTTTACGATCATAGGATGCAGTCCCTATATAAGCAAGTTAGGAAAGACGAGATGATGTAAAACAAGCGACACACTCCTTGCACTCTGAAACAGAGTTGGTAAAGTTCGCACATTGTTAGGAATACAACTTAAAAGAGTTAGCCGTTATATGGATTTTGTCGTAGGCCAGCGCTGGGTCAGCCACACCGAAGCGCAGTTAGGATTAGGTATTATCTCAGCAGTCGCTGATCGTTTAATTACCTTAAATTTCCCTGCGGTTGAAGAAGAGCGTTCTTATGCTGCGAGTAACGCCCCGTTAAGTCGGGTTGTTTACAAAGAAGGCGATGCCATCAATACCACTGATGGTAATGAATTGGTTATTGAGGAAGTCCTTGAAAATAATGGCGTCCTCATCTATTTCGGAATGGATGAGGCGGGCGACTCACACATTGTTCCTGAGGCGAAGTTGGACTGTTTTGTTCAGTTTACATCGCCAGTTCAGCGGCTTTTTAGTAGCCAATTAGACAAGGGTGATGCTTTTCGCCTCCGCGTGAAAACTTTAGAGCAGAGGCACCGCTTACAGCAGTCAGGTGTAACTGGTCTCATGGGCTCGCGAACGAATTTACTGCCTCACCAAATCTACATCGCTAACGAAGTCGCACAACGTTACGCACCGCGTGTATTGCTTGCTGATGAAGTCGGCCTGGGTAAAACCATTGAGGCGGGCATGGTCATTCACCAGCAGCTGCACACAGGATTGGCTAGTCGAGTGCTGTTAGTGCTGCCGCCGTCCTTGGTGCATCAGTGGTTAGTTGAAATGCGTCGTCGTTTCAATCTTAATTTTTCAATTTTTGATGAGATGCGCCTGACGATTGATGCTGTGGATGACTCATTTGGTGAAGAAGAGCCTGATCCTACCGCTGAGAACCCTTTTGAATCAGAGCAGCTGATATTGTGTAGCTTAGACTTTGTAGCACAATCAGAATTACGTCAGGAGCAGATTAGAGCGGCGGGATTTGATTTGCTAGTCGTTGATGAAGCGCATCACTTGGAATGGTCGTCAGAAGAAGCGAGTCTTGAATACAGTAGTATCGAAGCGTTAGCACAGGTCATTCCAGGCGTGCTGTTATTGACCGCAACGCCTGAACAACTTGGTATTGAAAGCCATTTCGCCAGATTACGTTTGCTAGATCCATCGCGCTTCCATGATCTTGAAGCTTTCCGTAAAGAAGAAGCCGGTTATCAGTCGTTGAATGAGGTTATGCAGCCTTTGCTGGTCTTGCCTGATGACGCTGAGCTTTCTAAAGAGCAATTAGCGACGCTCAAGCCTTATCTTGGCAGTGCTGAGGTTAAAGCGGGAGTGTCTGTTGCACAGTTGGTACGCCAGTTGTTGGATCAGCACGGTACGGGGCGTGTATTATTTCGTAATACGCGTGCAGCGATTCCAGATTTTCCTGAGCGCGAAGTGCATGGTTATCCCTTGGCTGCGCCGTCAATTTATAACGATGAAGATTTGCGGGGTGTTGAAGGCTTAACGCCTGAGATTGGTCAAGAAGAGTTGCTTTGGTTAAGCAGTGATCCTCGTGTCGAGTGGTTGGAAGCTAAGCTGAAAGAGTTGCGTCCTGCTAAAGCATTAGTCATTTGTGCGCATGCTGAAACTGCGGTTGCACTGGAAGGCTATCTACAAATGCGCGCGGGGATTCGCAGTGCGGCATTTTACGAAGGGCTGTCTGTGGTTGAGCGCGATCGCGCAGCGGCTTACTTTACTGATGAAGATAATGGCGCGCAGGTGCTGGTTTGTTCTGAAATAGGCAGTGAAGGGCGAAATTTCCAATTTGCACAACATTTGATTTTGTTTGATCTGCCGTTGAATCCTGATTTGCTGGAGCAGCGTATCGGTCGTTTGGATCGTATCGGGCAGAAAAATACGATCCAAATTCATGTGCCTTATCTGGAAGATAGCTCTCAAGCGGTTCTATATGAATGGTATCAGCATGGTCTGAATCAATTCACTAATAGCTGCGCAGTGGGCAAGGCGATTTATGAGAAGTTTGAGGGCGCGTTGCATCAACAGCTAGCTGCGGATGACGACGGTCTGGATAAGCTGATTAAAGATACTGCTGAATACACGCAACAGATGCGTGAAACGCTGGAGCAGGGTCGCGATCGTTTATTAGAGATCAACTCCTGTAATAAAGAAGTTGCGGCAAAGCTGATCGAAAAAATTGAAGAAGCAGAAGCACCAGAAGCACTCGATGATTATTTAGAGCTGCTATTTGATTGTTTCAATATCGATCAGGAATATCATTCGCAACAAGCGTTAATCTTGCGTCCAACCGAGCAGATGTTGACGGATGTATTCCCAGGCTTACGCGATGGCGATATGACGGTGACGACTAATCGTTTGTTTGGTTTGAGTCGTGAAGATGTGGACTTCCTGAGTTGGGAGCATCCATTAGTTGCTGATGCGGTTGATATGATTCTGAGTGGTGAAACGGGTAATGCTACCGTGGCGACTCTTCCAGTTAAAGGTTTACCGCCGGGTTCTTTGTTGCTAGAAGTGATTTATGGCACGCGTTGTATCGCTCCGAAGTCATTGCAATTAGAAAAATGTCTACCGCTATCGCCAATACGTTATTTATTAACTGCGAACGGCACGGACTACGCGGAAAAAATTGGTCATGAGTTGATTAACTCTCGGGCCGAGCGAGTCAAAAAAGCAACTGCTCAAGCGGGTGTCGCGGCGATTCGTGCGGATATTGAAAAGATAATCGAGAAGGCTGATGCTTTGGCTGATGCACGATTGCCTGAGTTGGTTGGGCAGGCGCAAAAATTAAATCGTGAGCGCTTGGAAACGGAAGTGGCTCGATTGACTGCGCTGCAAAAAGTGAACCCTGCTATTCGTGACGAAGAAATTGCTTACTTTACTGATCAGATTAATTTGGCTGATGAGCATTTGTCGCGTGCTAAGTTGGAGATTCAGGCAGTTCGGGTTTTGATTACGGTGTAACGTATTTTAGATCACGTATGATTTGCAGGTGATAGTGTTTTTAAGCCCAATAGCAGTTTGTTGTTGGGTTCCTGCTTGTTAGATGAAATACAAAAATCCTGTCACAAGTATAAATAACCCAATAATAATCAATAGCTTCTTAATCCAAGAACGCATGCCTCCACCCACGTAGGGCTGCTCTTGGCCGCAAATCGAGCAGTAATACTGGCGGCTTCCATTGGTAAATAATGTGCCGCGCGATTCTTTTAGTATTTTTGGTAGCATGGGCTTATAACACCCGCCGCAAGTCATTTGATTGTACATAAAGTCTCTCTGCAAAGTCTGTTGGCTATAGTAGCCCAAGAGGATGTTTCTGTAAGCTTAACAAGTTGTATATTTGTGCAAAAAGCACTCCTTTCTCCAACCGCCAGACAAAATCAAGGCCGGAAGATCCGGCCTTAACGTTATCCAACAACTTTCTTAGTTGCCGCTTACTTTGTTGTCGCTTCGAAGAGCCACTTTTTTCGTGAACACCACCTTTGCGCATAATGGGCAGAGTGGCAACGGGATTGCGCGGCTTATGCCGCTTTACTTTAGCCATAACTAACTCCTTGGAAGTTGGCTGTTTAAAAATGTTTGTGTTTAGAATTTACCCTTTCACACAAACGACTTGCTTCAACGTGTGAACAACTTCAACCAAGTCATTCTGATTTTCCATTACAGTGTCGATGTCTTTGTAAGCACTTGGGATTTCATCAACCACGCCCCTATCTTTACGACACTCAACACCACCGGTTTGTTCAGCTAAATCATCAGTATCGAACAACTTCTTGGCTTTGCTACGGCTCATTTTTCGGCCCGCACCGTGCGAGCAAGAGCAAAATGACTCTGCATTTCCTAGTCCGCGAACGATAAATGACTTGGCTCCCATGCTGCCGGGAATAATGCCAAGCTCACCGTCATAAGCACTAATCGCGCCTTTACGAGTGAGGTAAACCTCCGCACCAAAATGGTTTTCTCGTGCCACATAGTTGTGGTGGCAATTAATCGCTTCTTTGGTTGTGGTAAATGGAGGTAGATAAGGCTCGATCGACGCTAAAACCAATCGCATCATCTCACGACGATTGGTTGTAGCGTAGTCCTGAGCCCAGCCAACTGCTTGCATATAGTCATCAAAATACTGCGTGCCTTCTTCAAAATAAGCCAAATCTTTGTGCGGTAAATGCCCCAGCAGATTGCCCATTTCCTTTTGTGCACGACTAATAAAATAACGGCCAATGACATTACCGATACCACGGCTACCGGAGTGCAGCATCACCCAAACATCATCTGACTCGTCAATGCAGAGCTCGATAAAGTGATTGCCACCGCCCAGCGTTCCCAGCTGCTTTCCCCAAGTATGATGAAAGTGCTTCATCATTTTGATTAAACCTGGGTGCTTGTCGATGATCGGTTGTAGTCCGACATCCATCTGCTTCAACGTAGAAGCTTTAACCGCTGCACGTTTGTGCGACTCAAAACCGACGGGCACTTTGCCTTCTATCGCACTACGTACTTGCCGCAAACTATCAGGCAATTGATGCGCCTTTAGCGAGAGTCGAATAGCATTCATGCCACAACCAATATCCACGCCAACCGCCGCGGGAATAATCGCGCCTCGACTAGGAATAACAGATCCTACTGTAGCGCCAATACCCACATGCACATCGGGCATTGCAGCGATATGGTGATGAATGAACGGCATCTTCGCCAAGTTTCCAAGCTGATCTAAGCAGCCACTATCAAAGTCCTCAGTATATATTTGAACCGGAACATTTCCCTTATTTAGGGTAAATTTAACAGGCATAATTGTTAACCTTATTCTGTTTCTTCCGGGCATTAAAAAACCCCGGAGACAATGTCATCCGAGGTTTTTTTAACATGCGCATACTAATTTGCGATGAGTGCCGGATGACGTTAAGTCATCTCCCGGCAATCAAGCGGGGAGATTTAGTGTGTTGGTTTGAATCCAATAAAACGCATGTGTGTCTCCTAAATTTGGTGTTAAGCCAGCGTTGGCTGATTGCTATTGTAGTAAGTTTTCAGCCGGATGCAACCGTTTCTTTCTAGTTGACCGACTGGCGCAGACTAAAGGCGTAAGCTTTTAGCTGCATTGCGGTCTCTGCGGCCTAGCTTAGGCACAGGCCCACTATAGCTGTTTCAGTTAGCACGGCGAGTGCTGTTAATATCAATGACTAAGCCTCAACAGCTTCCCTTTCCTTTTCTGACGCCTTCTTGCCCTTCTTGTCTGCTGCATAAGTCAAGCTATTCTTGCCACCGCCCAGCATGGCGGTACTTTTAGACTGTTCTTTTATTAGCAGTTCTTCAAACTCATCAGCAGGCAATCCTTTTGCAAACAAATACCCTTGTCCTGCATCGCAATCGACATCCTTAAGCAGCTGATACTGATTCATGGTTTCGATGCCTTCAGCAACCACTTTACAGCCCAGCTTATGCGCCATAACAATGATGGCCTCACAAAGCGCCATGTCCTCTGAGTCTGGAGATAGGGTAGCGATAAATGACTGATCGATCTTCAGGTAATCAATATCGAATTTCTTCATATAGGATAGCGATGAATAGCCCGTACCAAAATCATCAATGGCGACTTCAATGCCATTGTCGCGAAGGGCTAGCAGCTTGTTTTTAATCGCGTGATTGCTTTCCATCAGCAAGCCTTCAGTAATTTCAACAATGATGGCGCTGCCATGCACGCCGTTTTCGGTTAAGAAATCACCCCAAGATTCGACATTAATGCCGCTTTCACGGTATTGAATCGGTGAGGTATTCAGGCTGATTTGGAAATCCGGTGCGTATTCTTTGCGCCATTTAGCGGCTTTAAGTGCAGCCGATTGAAATGACCATTCGCCGATTTCATTAATAATGCCGCTTTCTTCCGCTAGCTCGATAAATGTTCCGGGGAAAACTAAGCCTTTTTCAGGGTGATGCCATCGAATAAGCGCCTCGGCCTTAATGAGCTTGCCTGTTTGCAGGTCAACAATCGGTTGATAGAACAATTCCAACTCGTCATTTTCGACAGCAAATCTCAAGTCTTGGAGTGTTTGGCTTCTTTCGATGCGTGCTTCACGCATAGAGTCATTAAAAAAGGTGTAACGATTGCGACCATTGTTTTTGCTGGTATACATTGCCTGATCGGCATTAATTAAAATCTCTTCGTCAGTTTCAGCATCATGTGGATAACAGGTAATGCCGATGCTGGTTGATACATTGATAGAGTGACCCTGAATCATAAATTCTGAGCTGATTGCTTCACACACGTTTTTCGCGATTGACTTGAGGTCGTCAATATTTTTGACGTTACTGATGATTATTGTAAACTCATCACCACCAAGCCGTGCAACGATATCTCGTGATCGAACGCGGTTTCTGAGGCGGTTAGCGACGCGGCGTAACAAGGCATCACCTATCGCGTGTCCGAGTGTATCGTTGACCTCTTTAAACTCGTCGAGATCAAGAAAAAACAGGGCGAAATTTTCACCATGATCTTTAGCTTGATCAATCTCTTCGCTAAGAATTTCGTAAAATTTATGTCGATTATACAGGCCTGTTAACGAGTCAAAATTAGCTTGTTGGCGGATCTTGGCTTCACTCACTCTAAGGCTTTCTTTGGCTTTATAGAGCGTATAAATCCATATGGCAGTTATAGCAGCGACTAAAAATGCGATCAGGCTGATAATGATCGCGGTGCTACGCTTCAGTAATGCCTGATTTTGAGTCGCCAGTTGCACATTGGGATGTTTAGCCAGCCATTGTTTTTCAACAACAGAGAGCTGCACTTGCTCTGGCGCTGCAACAGAGTCTACAGCCTGTGCATTCCCAGACAGTACGCAGATAATTAGCGCGGCGAGAAAGCTCAAAATGCTGTGGAGCATGTTATTTTTAATTATTGTTATCATGCAATTCTTATTTTATTTAGGCCTGATAACGATCATCTTATTAGGCCCAAACTTTAAACTAGCTTAATCAGCATGTTATCTCCGACGACTGGGCAGCTTAAGCGACAGGGAGAGGTAAGCCCCTGTTATAATGACTATTGTTCCGACAATAATTGTCCAAGTAATGGTTTCATTCAGTAGCAATGCACCCCAGAAGATACCAAAAATGGGAATTAGTAGGGTGACACTCACTGTTCGTGTCGGGCCAATATTTTTAATCAGCTCAAAAAATAATAAGTAGGCAATCGCCGTTGATAATACGGCCACGGCGACGACTGCCCCCCATGCTGATAGACTAGGATTTGTCTCTGGCCATGTCGCAAAGCCAAAAGGGATTAGCAATGATCCTGCGACTAACATGGTGCTGGCAGCAAGCACTTTGGGTGGTACATGACTCAACTTACGCTTGGTGATATTGGCACTAATGGCATAACTCAAGCAGGCGATCAGGCATGCGCATAATGGTAAAATCGTATTATTGCCGAATCCCATCCTATCCATCATCAATATACCAACACCAATGATCCCAATGACCAGACCCGCTTGCTGGCTTCTGCTCAGGTAATCTTTGAAATAAAGGTGGGCGATTAAGCCAGACAGCATTGGCACAAAAGAATTGAGCACTGAGGTCGTACCCGCTTCGAGATATAGGGTTGCGTAAGCAAACATCACAAAGGGCATGGCAGAATTAAAGATGGAGATAAAGAAGATCAGCCAGAAGTCATCCCGCAGGTGTTTCCAATTGCCGGCCATTATCAATATAGGGAATAATACGATGGCAGCGAGCCCCAGACGAAGGCTCGCGAATGCGAACGCACCAAACTCCGGTGAGGCAACACGCGTGAACATAAACGATGCGCCCCAGATTGCAGCAAGCAGTATGAACATTAGTAAGTGTTTGAGTTGAATGGGGCTAGTGTTGTTATTGGGCGTATTGTTGTTCATTTTAGGAGTTCACTGGAATGATTTGACGCTAGTGTACTCGTTTATTTGTGATGAACTAGCCGGATTCGGCGCTATATTGTTTTTCGGCAGCGCTACTGACACCACGGGCCAAGTCGACCCGCAGTGTATTGACGTTTAAAGCGTGCGCCTTAGCTCTTTTGCGATGCGATTTCTTAGTTTGTGTGGTACGGCCTGATTCATCATGAGTGCAAATGGTTTCCACTGATCACCATCCACAATATACCCCGCTAGCGTGCTCACCTTATTGAGCGTGCCAGACTTGGCGAACACGCCCGTTTCGACCTCTGGCAACAAGTGGCGGTATTGAGTAAAGTTTTGTAGTAGTTCAACTAACTGCTTCGGTGAAATGCGGTTCTTTCGCGACAAGCCCGCACCTTCCTGAAAGGTAATACCCGTCCATTTAAAATGTGCTCGTAGATTATCTTCCATGTAAGACTGCACATCGCGTGCATTTGCTGGGCGCTGAAACTGCTCTTGCGCCATCATCAGTACTAATTGATTGGCGATAAAGTTAGTTGAGTATTTCATCATCGGACGAATCATATCGCCAAGCGTGCGCGTGTTTAGATGCTTATAGAATGGCGCTTGCTGTGGCGCGATGCCTTGTTGAATTTGGCCACCCACTGAAACACCTTGCTTCTTAAGCATGGCGAATAACAACTCTCCAAAGTAGCGTTCTGCCTTACGCGGATCACGGCCCAAGTTGACACGCAGTTTCTTTTTCTTGATGCCTCGATACATGCGCTTAGCGATAGGCGTCAGCGGTGTTTGAGACTCCGCCGAACGGATTCTACGTTTGACTCGTTTCAGGTTAACAGTGTTGAAATTTGCCGCCAAAGCAGAGGGAACCGCATCGTATGGGTTGTTCGTACGGCCAGTGCCGGGAAGGATTAAACCACTGGAAAATGCACTGCCATCTAAGATGATTCGATCCACGCGGTTTATGCCGCGCTGACTGAGATTGTTGGCGATAATCAGCAGCTCTTCTGAGACTAGGAACGGGTCGCCGCTACCTTTAATTGTCAATGTGTTTGATTGATGGTCAAAATGAAAATCGGTCGCAAAACGATGATTCTCACCCCAACGGTAAAGTGCTAACCAGGCGGTGACAATTTTGGTAGTAGAGGCTGGAATAAAAGCGCGTTGGTTGTTGTCGGCGAGTAGTTGTTGCCCTTGAGTATCTACAACCAGTAGGCCTGCGTTTTTAAGTGCTGAAAAACTAGAAAGTGCATTGGCTTGCACCTGAGTTGAGATACTAAAAGCGCAGAGTAAAGTCAGTAGGTATAGTCGAATCATCGTGTCCCCTTAATTTTAAATTTTTATATTTTTAGTGTAATAGGTTTGGCCGGATGCTGGCTTAATCATTAGTGCTTTTCTTTATTTCGGAGCATTGTTAATTTTAAGCGTATAGATGAGTTAACCTGTCTAGAGTAAGCGTTGTAAATACCAAGCTAAAATTCTAGCGAACGCTTCGTTTCAAAAATTCTCTTTTCATGCGAAAAAGGATCAATAAATTCAATCGTTTTTGCGAGCAATTGCAACGGTTTTGAAAAGTCTTCACAGCGATCTTTGGGTAGCAGTTCTGGGTAAAACGAATCATTTAAAATAGGGCATCCCAATGACATCAAGTGGACTCTCAATTGGTGTTGTTTGCCGCTAACCGGCTTTAAACCATATCGTACTAAGTTATTTTTATTTTCAAGCACTTCGATGTGAGTTTCCGAATTAGGTTCCCCATTCACCTCTTCCATGATGAAAAAAGTATCTTTGCTTTTCATCAGCCGGCTGCGATGAGTGAGCGGAAATGTGTGCTCAGAAACAGGTGCGATTGCCTCATAAGTCTTCTGCACCTCTCTGTTTTGAAACAAGTTTTGATAAGCACCACGATCCTGTTTGTCACAGCTAAATAACATAACACCAGCGGTCTCACGATCCAGTCTATGTATCGGACTAATGGTCTCGCTTTGGTAATGATGTTTCAGGCGGGTGAGCAGGCTTTCTTTAACGTGACGGCCTGTTGGAGTAACGGGGATAAAGTGCGGTTTATCTACCACGATAATATGCTCGTCTTTATACAAAATTTCTTCGTAAAAAGGAATGTGGGGCTCATCAGGGACTTCACGGTAGTAGAAAAGATAGGTCTCCTCTAGGTATGCTGAGTCCGCACGAAATGGTGTGCCATCTTGATTGACGATATCGCCACGCGCCATACGCTCCTGAAATAGCGCTTTTGGCATAAAGGGAAAGCGCTCGGTTAAAAACTCCAGAATCGTATTCCAAGTGCCGTAATTTTCCGTCATGTTTTTATAGCTGCCGCACTTTGGTAGCCAAGTGCGGCTCGCAGATACGCCGTCACGCATGGGTAGCGGTGACAGTAAAACCTGCTTGGGTTTGCGTTCGTACATGAACGGAGTTCTCTTTAGCGTTGATTGTTTAGTATAGAATATTGGGGATTGACGCGCTATCTTGTGAGCGTTATCAGTCTAGTTATATAGTGTAAACGCTCAATTCATACCTTCGGTCTAGATTCGCTTATTCCACTATATAACTAGACTGATGCCTAGGTGCGAGGATTTACTCTGTTTATTGAAGAGGTCGTGTAGAGCACCTCTTAGAGCAAGGAGTTACCATTGAAAGAAATTGAAAAAGTCCTCGAATTCATAATCGAAATTGAGAAAATTAAAAATGTCCTTAGAAAAACCAAACCAATAGGGCTAATCGTTATGAAAACTCAGCTGAGCATAGAGTCATTTTGACTAATGGATAGCCGGCACATAGTAATCTTCGACGGCGTGTGTAACTTCTGCAATAGTTCCGTTAATTTCATTATCAAGCGGGATCCAACAGGAATTTTTGCCTTCACTCCAATGCAGAGCGGTCTGGCAAAAGAGCTAATGCGAAAACACAATATCAACACCAGTATTGACACTTTTATGCTTATCAAAAATGATCAGTGCTATGTGTTTTCAACCGCTGCGCTTGAAATAACCAAAGGTTTGACTGGATTCTGGTACCTGTTTAATGGTTTTAGAATAGTACCTGTCGTGATTAGAGATTTTATTTATAAAGCCTTTGCTCGCAATCGTTATGTACTTTTTGGCAAACGAGAAATCTGCATAGTACCAAATGATGAAGTGAGGTCGCGCTTTGTGGGTATCAACGCAAAGTAATCGTATTCAGGCTTTGAACTCTCCATAAAGAATCAAACTATGATCTGCTAATTCAAAACCGTGTTGCTCTGCAATTTCACGTTGTCGTTGCTCGATAATCTCATCATGGAACTCAACAATCTTGCCAGTTTTTAGGCATACCATGTGGTCATGGTGCTCGCCATCGTCGAGTTCAAAAACAGACTGACCGCCCTCAAAGTTGTGACGAATAATCAAGCCAGCGGCTTCAAACTGAGTGAGTACACGGTAAACAGTGGCTAAGCCGATGTTGCTATCCTCGCTGTCGAGCAATTCGCGGTAAACGTCTTCCGCACTCATGTGGCGTTTTTGGGTGCTTTCAAATATTTGTAAAATGCGCGCGCGAGGAAGTGTTACTTTCAAACCTGCTTGCTTAATTTCGTCAGCACCCATCATTGTGAATCTCCTGCTCGGATATTAGTTTGAGGGTATTCTAACATCGAGCAGTATCTCTCTTAAAAATTATTGGTGCTTTTCTCCGTATTAAAATTATTCACTGATGTGCTGTGGGAATTATTGAGAAAAACTCAATCCGCCTTCTCTAGAAATAACCGGCAGCCAAGTACGTTACAGTCAGTACGGTGGCTTGATGTTTTAAGCCTGCGTTTCCTGAGTTTTACGAACTAATCCTTCCATACCTAGCACATAACCATCAACTCCAAAGCCGACAATAATGCCTGCTGCCGCGGGTGATAAAAAGGAATGGTGGCGGAATGATTCACGCGCATGAACATTAGAAATGTGTACTTCAATCACGGGAACCTCAGCGCCCTTTATTGCATCATGTAAAGCAACCGAAGTATGAGTGTAGGCACCCGCATTAAAAACAACCCCTAAAACACTGCCATCCTTGACGCCTCGCCCCGCTTCGTGGATCGCATCAATCAAAGCGCCTTCATGGTTGCTTTGCAAACACTTGACTTCAAATCCTAGGCGCTCACCCGTTTCTGTACATAGTTTTTCTACATCAGCGAGGGTGGAAAGGCCATATTGCCCAGGCTCACGCTGGCCCAGTAGATTGAGGTTTGGGCCGTTCAAAATCAGAATGGATGGCATTCGAGACTCCACTGTTAAATAATAAAAATCAATGACAGATTATGTCATAGGATAATGCCAAAAGAAGGTTTTGCCTAGATTATTGCAGTTGATAGCTCAGCGTTTTTCTAGCACAAAACGCACATTGCCAATGATCGCCGCTAATGAATCTCTTCGTGGCCAAACTTCGATATGCCGCTGCCTAGCTCTGCCAATGGTGGGTCTGACTAATCTGTTGCCCTTTTTTATAATTAGCGGATAAGCATATTTGCTGCTATTTAGACGAATCAAAACAACGCCGTTCTGAGTTTCAAATTTGACGCTCGTTATTTTGGAGTGTCCATTGATCGCTCTAGCGCGATACTCGCCAAGTCGAGACATCCATTCAGAGGAAATAGGTGTTGCTTTGAACTGCTGAGCAACAACCTTTTTGCTGGTACGCTTATTTAACGAGACACGCTGTAGGCCATTCACTTTAGCTAGCGACATGCGCAGTGTGATCGGAATAGTCCCAATCAATTTGAGGGTCGAGTAGTAAAAGCCGTCTGACTTTTTAACTACCGTTATTCGTCTACCATTGAAATTTGTAAAAACACTACCTTGAGCAGGTTTCACATGGACATAGCCGTAGGTTGAGGAGTAGTGACCAGCAACGGCGCTTATTTGTTTGGGTGGTAGTGGCACCGTATTATGAGCGGTCGCATAAGCTGATAAACTCAGAATGCCTGATAAAGCTAATATTAGAGTGTACTGTTTCATGGAGTCATAATATTGGTTTGTGTACGGCTTTGGTGGTTTCTCTAATTATTAAGTCTGTGTTTAATTCTATTCGTTCAACTATTTGGGTATTGGTGTTTATTTGCTTAGTTATATACTCTGCGGCACAAGTTCCCATGCGCCGAGAAGGGGAGTTCATCGTCGTTAGTGCGGGGCTAATAACGGTCACAATTTCCAGATTATCGAAGCCAGTAATAGACAGTCGATTAGGCACGTCGAGCCCTAACTCACGTGCGCCACACAATGCGCCGAGTGCCAAAATATCGTTTCCGCAAACAATGGCGGTGATATCCGGCTGCCGCTTCATTATTTTACGAACCGCCTGGCGCCCTTGTTCTGCTGAGTAACGACACTCTTCAGCGTGGTCCAAAGGGATCGTAATGCCTTGTGCTTCAAGGTAAGAGCGCACTCCCTCGACTCTCTGTCTCGCCCGATCATTATTCAATAAAATACCGGTAATGATGCCAATTTTTTCATGCCCCAAATCGGTTAGGTGCTTAGCGATCTGACGCCCCGCAGCAACGTTATCCAAACCGATGCAGCTGAATTCAGAATAAGGGTTGTAGGTCCATAAGTTAACGTGCGGTATACCTTGCTGGCGGATTGCCGCATAGACTGCGGGGTGATGATCCTCGCCAACCAATACTAAGCCATCAATGCCGCGCATTAACAAGGCCTGTACTTCTCGCAATTCTTCATCGAGTGAGTAGCTGCTTTGAGCGAGTAATAACGTGTAGCCTGCTTTAGCTACGCCTTGCTGTAAGTATTGAATCGCTTTAGCGAAAATAGCGTTATCGATGGTGGGTACGACTGCGCCAATGGTGTTGCTGCGCCGTGAAGCAAGGGCTCGCGCGGCCCCATCTGGCATATAGCCCAAGTCCTCAATAATCTGGCGAATTTTCTTTTGTAAGTCAGGCTTAACTTTGTCTGGTTGATTCAGGCAGCGAGATACAGTCGCCGTCGAAACATTGGCGGCAGTGGCAACATCTTGCAATGTGGGCTTGCGTTGGGACATGTTTTTCCTTGCTCTGGCCTGAGGCGCGGAGTATAACAAATCAATCCTTTATGTGTTGAGCGTTGATTTAGTGGATTTGGCTATTGACAGTGTCTCGTTTGCTAATTAAAATGAAAGCGCTTACATTTTGCAGTTTTATCTTACACACCAATAGCTCGCTGAGCTGGAGTCGCCCCCAATGGCCGTTACTTTTCTTAAAAAAGCCGAAAAAAATGCAACAACAGGCGAGGACAACACTCGCCAAATCGTTTCGACCATGCTCAAAGAGATTGAGGAAGGTGGCGAAGCGCGTTGTGAGGAATATGCAAAGCAGCTAGATAACTACGAAGGCAATATAATCGTCACGAAAGATGAGATTGAAGCGGCGGGTGATGCTCTTTCTCAGCAAGTTAAAGACGATATTCGTTTTGCGTATGACCGTGTGTACGGTTTTGCCGTCAAGCAGCGTGAGACATTAGTTGATTTTGAAACTGAATTGTCACCTGGTCTTTGGGCGGGTCAAAAACAAATCCCAATGCAAGCCGCGGGTTGTTACATTCCTGGCGGTCGCTATGCACACGTTGCATCAGCGGTAATGTCAGTCGCAACGGCAAAGGCTGCTGGCGTCGATCATGTCATTGCATGTTCACCACCAAAAGCTGGTGTTGGTTGTCATCCCGGTATTTTATATGCCGCTAATCTTAGTGGTGCTGACACGATTCTTGCACTAGGTGGCGTACAGGGTATTGCTGCAATGGCATTTGGTCTGTTCACCGGCAAGCCAGCCGATATCTTGGTTGGTCCGGGCAATCGTTTCGTGGCCGAAGCAAAGCGTATGCTTTATGGGCGTGTTGGAATCGATGTATTCGCAGGTCCAACTGAAATCGGCATCATTGCTGATAAAAATGCTGATCCACACATCATTGCCTGTGACCTTGCAGGTCAAGCAGAGCATGGCCCAGACTCACCGGCTTGGTTGTTTACCACCGACCGTGCATTAGGCGAGAAAGTGATTGAACTAATGCCTAGTTACATTGAAAAATTGCCTGATACGGCACGCAACGCCGCAGGCCCAGCTTGGGCTGACTACGGTGAAGTCATTTTATGTGATACAGATGAAGAAGCCGCAGTAATCAGTGATCAATACGCATCAGAGCATCTTGAAGTTCACTGCGATAATTTGGATTGGTGGGTGAATCGACTACGTAACTATGGTTCGTTGTTTGTGGGTGAAGAAACAACGGTTACCTTTGGTGATAAGTGTTCAGGTACTAACCATATTTTGCCTACCAAAGGCGCTGCACGTTACACCGGTGGCTTGTTCGCAGGTAAGTTCATCAAGACCGTAACGACACAGCGTATGACGAAAGAAGCGAATCGTGAAGTGGCAGCGGCAGCAGCGCGTATCTCTCGCTTGGAAGGCATGGAAGGTCACGCACGAAGCGGTGATGATCGTTTAGCGAAGTACTTCCCAGATGAGAAATTTGAGCTACAGGTTAAGTAAGCGTGAAGCTATTTGATTTGACTGGAAAGGTCGCCCTAATTACAGGGGCAACCTCTGGTATTGGATCGAGACAAGCGATTGCCTTGTCCAATGCAGGTGCAAAAGTGATCCTGCTTGGACGTCGTGAAGAGCGACTGGAATCACTCTGTAAAGAACTTAAAGCCGATGGCGAAACAGCAGATTATATCGTCGCTGATTTAGGTGATGACTCGACTTGGGATAGAGTGGTAGTTGAGAGTCTATGTTTTCATGGGCAAGTGGATATTCTCTGTAACACCGCAGGCGTTAACCTTCGGCAAGCCTCTGAAGACGTTACGCTTGAAAGTTGGGATCAAACACTAAACCTGAACCTGAAAGCACCGTTCTTTTTAGGGCAAAAGCTTGTACCGAACATGCGCGAACGAGGCTGGGGCAGAATAATCAACGTCGCATCACTGCAATCAGAACGCGCTTTTGCCAATGGCATCGCCTACGGAGCATCTAAAGGTGGCGTTTCGCAGTTAACCCGCGCCATGGCCGAAGCTTGGTCATCAAGCGGCATCAACTGCAACGCAATCGCCCCTGGCTTCTTCCCAACAGAGCTAACAGCGCCTGTTTTTGAACAACCAGAACTCGCTGACAAGTTAGCGCAACAAACAGCAATCGGTCGTAACGGTGAACTGGCAGACCTAGACGGAACCTGCATCTTTCTAGCAAGCCCTGCGTCTAACTATGTAACCGGTCAAGTGATTTATATCGACGGCGGGTTTACCGCGAAATAAATATTTGGCATACCATCGCAATGTAGATGTTTGATATTTTTATAAAAGCGACTTCCCGGTTTTAGTTCATTGGCAAGCCAATTAACTGAGGATGAGGAGCCGTTGAAAAAATCAAACACCGGAATAACAGGAGTGAAAGCATGAAACCCGTAGATATGAAAGCCTTGGTTTATACCGGTACACAAGAAATGACCTACCGTGACGAGCCACTGCCTAACCCTCGCGTAGGCGACGTAGTCATGGAAGTTGCCGCTGCCGCAATTTGCGGATCAGACATGCACGCCTACCACGGCCACGACGAACGCCGCGTTCCACCCCTCATCCTAGGCCATGAAGTTTGCGGTACTGTTATTGATGGCAAACACGCCGGACAACGCATGGTCATCAACCCATTAATGGCCTGCGGAATTTGCCAAGAATGCACCACCGGTCGCAGCAACCTTTGCCCCGAACGCGAATTAATTGGTATGTACCTGCAAGGTGCTCTAGCTGAGCAAGTGGCTATTTCCGAACGCAACCTATTGCCGATTCCAGAAGATATGGATTCAGTGCATGCCTCGCTTACTGAGCCAACGGCAACGGCACTACATGCAGTCGCTTTAGTAGAGCGCGTCGCATATCGCCCTTTGTCTGAAATGAAAGTATTGGTTATTGGCGGTGGCGCCATCGGTATGTTGGCAGCGTTAGTGCTCAAAGCAAAAGGCTGTAGTCAGATTGATCTTGGCGAAACAAATGCCTTACGCCGCAGCAGCGTTGAACAGCAAAAATGCGCACAAGTTTACGACCCCATTACGGATAAAGCTCCCAACAATGGTGATTATGATGCGGTCATTGACTGTGTGGGCTCGTCTATTACTCGCGAAGCTTCTAGCGAAGCGGTACGGCCCGGCGGAATCATCTCTCACGTAGGGTTACAAAATGCAGGTGACGGTTTTGACAGCCGTAAGATCACGCTGCAAGAAATTACGGTTCTTGGTAATTACTGCTATACCAATGCTGATTTAACCGCATCGATTGATATGCTCTATCAAAAACGCTTAGGTGATTTGAACTGGGTGGAGGTTCGCCCTTTGTCAGCAGGTGGGCAAGCGTTTGATGATTTGCATAATGGCCGAGTTGCCGCAGGTAAAATTGTTCTACAACCCGACCATTTGATTTAAGGATATTGATAATCAAATGCTCCTAAAACATTGGCAGATAAATAATTTGATAGGATTTCTTTAATGGATCATTTAAAGAAATCCTCTGCCTGTGTGTCTGATTTAAAAAAACGGGCCAAGCGACGAATTCCTGGTTTTGCTTTTGACTATGTCGAAGGTGGTTGCAACAGTGAGGTCGCAGTTAACTGTAATCGTGCCGCGCTAGACGGTGTGAAGCTTCGCGCAGACTATCTTGTTCCGTATAAAACACCTGATTTATCGATTGAATTGCTAGGGCAGCGTTACAGTGCTCCTTTTGGTATCGCGCCATTAGGTTTAACCGGAATTGTTTGGCCAGATGCCACGTTGTTCCACGCTAAAGCAGCGAAACAGGCAAATATTCCATTCGTATTGAGTACCTTATCGACGAATTCGATTGAACAGGCCGCGGAGTGTGCTGAGGAAAATTTCTGGTTTCAACTGTATCCGCCAGCAGATCTGGCGATACGTGCAGACTTACTTAAGCGGGTTGAGGCTGTGGGCTGTAAAAATTTAGTGGTAACAATTGACGTGCCTGCGGCTGGTCAGCGCCCTAGAGATATTAAGAACGGTTTAGCCATCCCGCCACGAATCAGTCCAAAAAGCATATTTCAAAGCGCACTTTGTCCAGCTTGGTCAATAGCGACATTAAGCGCAGGCTTGCCGCAATTTGCTTCGATTACGCCTTATATGAAAGACGTTTCCAATATGGAAGACGTTGCAAATTATATTCGCACAACATTAAAAGATGTGGTCGATCAGACCATGCTGAAAACGATTCGCGACAGTTGGCAAGGTAACTTGATTGTAAAGGGCGTGAATAACGTGGGCGATGCGCTACTTGCGGTTGAGGCGGGTGCGGATGGAATTGTCGTGTCTAATCATGGTGGGCGTCAGTTAGACGCCGCGCAGTCACCAGTTGATACTTTGGGAGATATTAAAGCAGCTGTGCCGCAGCACATCGAGGTCATGGTGGATAGCGGCGTGGAATCGGGCGTAGATATTGCACGGTTTCTAGCACAGGGTGCTTCGACAGTGTTTGCAGGTCGGGCATTTTTGTACGGCGTTGGTGCTCATGGTGAGCAAGGTGCGCAACACACGATTGACATTCTCCGTGATGAACTGACTCAAGTGATGTCACAGCTGCATTGTGAATTACCCAGTGAAATAGTTGGCAATAGGATTAATTAGGTATTTCAATAGGTCAGCTCTGTGATGTGAAATGCTAGTTTGAAAGTTAAAAGTGGCTATAATTTTATTTAATGGAACTTTGAGTACCAGAAAGTACAAATCGCCTTTGATTTTTTGATTCTAATATGATCTTATAGTTGTTGGTCTGATGTAGGTGTAAAGGGGAGATTTATGAAAAATGAGGCAATAATTCGATAATGGATGCACTACTAAGTACACTACAAAACAATGTGTGGGATGTTGTAAAAATCATTTTTGCCGACATCATTTTGTCTGGTGATAATGCATTAGTTATCGGGATGGCAGCGGCTAGTCTTTCGCCTGAATTGCGTAAAAAAGCGATTTTCATGGGGATGGCACTGGCTGCGGGTTTACGCATATTTTTTGCTGTTATCGCAAGCTATCTCATTGCGATAAAGGGCATTCTTTTTATTGGTGGTCTTCTTTTGGCATGGGTGTGTTGGAGATTTTTCCAGGAAATACGTGAGCATCAGTCAGAACAGGCTGAGGAAGCATTAACGGCCAAAGGCTACACAGGCAGCCCAAGGAAGCAGTTGTGGCAGGCTATGATTACAATAACCATTGCCGATGTTTCGATGTCTATCGACAATGTGGTCGCGGTGATTGCAATCGCTAAAGACGACACTACGCTGATGGTATTTGGCTTAGCGCTTGCTATCATATTTATGGCCTTTTTTGCCACCATGATTATGAAAGTTATGACTAACTACCCTTGGTTGGCTTATCTGGGATTAATCTTCCTGATTTATTTGGCTGCCGACATGCTTTGGCATGGCTGGTTTGGAACGGAGCAGCTAGTTGGAATGAAATCAGTCATGGAGTCCTATATAAATTAGGCACAAACGGAAAAAGTAATTAAGTATTAGTTGGCCTATAGGTATGATATTTATGGGTTTAGTTTAAGATCCCGCATTATTTTTGCTTTCACGAGTGTGGGGATTTATTGAATAAAGTGAAAGCAGTTTTACATAGGAGTAGGAGATTTATGTCAGTATTATCTAATATGACAAAAACAGTCATCAGTGCTGCGCTTGGGCTTGCAGTATTTGGTGCTGCAACGGTACAAGCAGAAACAACAATCCGTGTTCAATCAGTAATCTCAGCCAAGGCTGACGAAGTCGTAATGTTGAAAGACTTTGCTGCTGACGTTAAAGCCCTTACTAGTGGTTCTGTTAACATCGAAGTACTACCCGCTGGCGCAGTGGTTGGTGTGAAAGAGACTCTGGATGCAGTTGATAAAGGTCTTGTTGAAGGTGGTTTCGCATGGACTCACTACTGGTCAGGTAAGCACCCAGCAGCCATGCTGTTTGGTTCTCCAGTAGCCGGTGCAGGTGTTGGTATCGACAACATCGCATTCTTGAGCTGGTTCCAATACGGTGGTGGTAAAGAGCTTTATGACCAGCTTTGGGTTGAGATGGACATGAACGTTAAAGGTTTCATGCTTCAGCCAGTTGGTCCAGAAGCACTAGGTTGGTTCAAAGAGCCGATCAAGTCTATGGATGATTTCCGTAAGTACCGTTTCCGTACACCTCCTGGAATCCCAGGTCAGACGTACAAAGATATCGGTGTTGCATCAGTAGCGATGGGTGGTGGAGATATTCTTCCAGCACTTGAGAAAGGTACAATCGATGCGGCTGAGTGGTGCTGCCCGAAGCCAGATAGCGTATTCGGTTTCCAGAAAGTGCTTAAGCATTACTACCTACAGGGTCTTCACCAGGTTGTTGTAAACGCTGACATGTACATCAACGGCGATGTATACAAGAAGCTAACTGATCTTGAGAAGAAGGCGTTAGAGGTTGCTGCAAACGCATCACTATCTAAGTCTATGTCTTACCGTATCTATGAAAATGGTAAAGCACTTAAAGATCTAACTGAAAACCACGGTGTTATCTTGCATGACACACCTGCTGACTACTTCCCTGCATACATGAACGCTGCCAAAGCGGCTCTTGAGAAGAACTCTAAAGAGAACGCGTTCTTTGCAAAAGTATGGCAGTCACAGAAAGACTTCGCTGCAATCGCAGTACCTTTCTGGGCAGGTTCACAAGCGTCTAACGCAGCGCTTGGTAAAGCTTTCGCGGATACTGTTAAGTAATCTACGTTGTGCTAATGCTAGCCCGGTGTTAAGCCGGGCTGGTTTTACTTAGGTAATCGTCAAAAAGCGCGATGAGATGAGCTTTTTAGTATCACCTAAATTTCAATACCAGTCTTAATAGATTATAGAAAGCTTTTTTAGTCTTCTGCGTGCAGTGGTCTACAAAAGCTTTTTGTTCCAAAGTTGGCTTAGGAGAGGGGAAAGGAATGGCTTCACAGGAAACTGAAATCGGTGAATTAGATATTACCGATGAACTGATCGCCGAACGGCGGGCAGAAGAACCGGGGCAAACGCCCGAAGATATGACGTCGTGGCAGCGCCCGATTACCGCATTCATTGATGTCCTGAACCTGTGGATGGGTCGCATACTCTGCTTGCTGTTAGTGCCATTGATTTTCGTCATGGTGTTCGAAGTATTCTCCCGAAGCATGTTCGGTGTACTTGCAGCCAATGACATGGCTGACGTCGCTAGAGAATGGGGCTTCGGCCCAACACTATTTGTCTACGATATTAGCCGAATGATAGGTGGTGTGTTGTTCATGGGAGCGGCAGGTTATGCACTCATGCGGGGTGTTCACATCCGAGCGGACTTTATTTTTAGAAATTGGTCTCTAAAAACACAGGCAACGGTAGATGCAACACTGTATTTACTGTTCTATTTCCCAGCGATGCTGTTTTTCTTCTGGACTGCGCTTGAATACACGCTGGACTCTGTAGGCTTCAAAGGTATTACAGAGGGCTTTGGTCGATGGGAAGAGGCGAGTGACTCGACCTGGGCACCCTATCTTTGGCCTGCCCGTATGTTCATGGCGATTGGGGCATTCTTATTATTCTTACAAGGTTTTGCTGAATTATTCCGTGCTTTCCATCAGATGGGGAAAGTACGTGAAGCTAAGTTCTTAAAATTTTTCCCGTTCTACCTTGTCGGCCTGGCGATTGTATTTGCCTCAGTTTTTTGGCCTGACACGATACCGCTGGGTGAGTGGTTAGCGGGTATATTTGGTGAAGTCAGTGTGTCTAAGCCAGTGATTGGTTTGTGGATGCTGGCCGCGATGTTGTTCTCAATATTCGTTGGTTTCCCTATTTCATTTACATTGATCTTCCTTGGTTTTGTATTCGGTTCTTGGGGTGGAAGTAGTGATCTAACATTTTTCCTTCTAACGCTTCAAACTAACTCTACTATGCTGGATGATCAGCTAGTCGCAGTCCCACTGTTTATCTTCATGGGTATCATGATGGAGCAGGCGGGCCTGATGGAGCGTTTGTTCAACGCAGTTCAAATGATGATGTCGCGTACTCGTGGTGCTTTGTTTATCGCGGTATTGTTTGTATCAATGATCTTCGCGGCGGCAACCGGTATTGTTGGGGCGTCAGTGACCATACTCGGTATCATGGCGGCTAAAACCATGAACCGCTCAAATTACGATGTGCGATTATCCGCCGGTGCAATTACCGCCGGTGGAACGCTAGGTATCCTAATCCCGCCATCGATAATGTTGATCGTAATGGGGCCTGTGCTGGAAGTACCAGTAACAGATCTGTTCCGTGCGGCAATCTTGCCTGGTGTGATGTTGGCTTGTCTCTACATGATCTACACGATTGGTCGCTGCATGATCAATCCTAACTTAGGTCCGATTCTTCCAGAAGATGAGCAGCCTAAGACTTCACCTTTCTATATTGTTGAAGTTGCCTTGGTCATGGCTTCGTTAGTTATCTTTATCTGGCTATGTACCTTAGGTGCGGCTGGAACGCTCGGTAATGTTATGCCGTTTGGTGGGTTAATTATCCCGCTATTGTGGGTTGGCTTTATGTTCCTGGCGTTCGCCGTCTCAAGGAAACTGAAACCAGGTGGTTTCTACTTCTCTGATCTCTGGTACGAGTTCTTTATGGGTTTGGTGCCGCCGACAGTATTGATTTCATTCGCATTGGGTTCAATCCTGCTGGGCTTTGCGACACCCGCTGAAGCGGCGGCTTGTGGTGCCTTTGGATCGATATTGCTATCGATCTGTTACGGAAAGTTTTCATTCTATGTCCGTGGCGCGGATCTCAAGACCTTGTTGTCCGCTGTTGTTTACTTTGCAGTGCTTGCTTGGGCGGCTTATGCGGTATTAGGCGTGACGCTTGACGTTGCTAGTCCGACTGGGATTATGATCGCTGCTGGTATTGCGCTCTTTAGCATCTTTATGCTGTACCTATTAATGAAAAATGCAGGCGACGCATTGATCAAAACACTGGAAATCACTGTTTTGATTATGTTCCTAGTCGCAGCGTCTAACTTCTTTGGAGCGGTATTCTCAAACCTTGGCACGCCGAAGATGCTGACCGAGATGTTGTTAGCATTTAATCTCTCGCCGGGTTGGACATTGTTCTTGATCATGGCGCTAATCTTCTTGCTTGGTTGGCCATTGGAATGGGTGCCGATTGTACTGATCATCGTGCCTATTCTATTGCCCGTGGTTGAGACGCTTGGTCCTGCCTTTGGTTTGGATCGTACGGAGCTATTGGTGTGGTTTGCGATACTGGTTGCGGTGAACCTGCAAACCGCCTGGTTGAGTCCGCCAGTGGCACTATCGGCCTACTTCTTGAAAGGGGTAGTTCCAGAGTGGGACCTGAAGGATATCTACTTAGGTATGATGCAGTTTATGGTCATCCAGTTAATTGGCTTGCTATTGATTATATCGTTCCCGCAAATAGCACTCTGGCTGCCTAGGATATGGGGTTAAAGTAGGGGCCTTCTGTTCAAAATGAGATTGGTTTATGGCTAATGCAGTTGGTTCTAATTCAACATTGTTTCGTGGTATTACAATTATGCAATTGGTGGCAGACTCGATTCGGGGTCTGTCCATCGCCGAAATAGTGGAGTTGACTGGCTTAGCCAAGCCGACCGTGCATCGTATTGCCATTCAGTTGGAAGAAGAAGGGTACTTGCAGCGAGGGCCAGATAAACGATTTGCAATTGGTAATAAGCTAAAAGAGTTTTCGTTGTCCATTCTTTCG
>Ga0209828_1001172_pt1 | contig 24229 bp, 16 predicted proteins | sample MaitaG_FD_187429 | JGI IMG/M metagenome (GOLD analysis project Ga0209828, IMG submission 187429) | Marine algal microbial communities from Maine, USA - Maine_Asex2 metaG (SPAdes) (version 2) | ecosystem: Host-associated > Algae > Red algae > Unclassified | place: Maine, USA | collected 2015-01-05
TACATGTATTTTACTTTGGAATAACGTTCCTTTTAAGTACCACTCGTTGCAAATAATCAATAGAATAATTTCGAATTTCACTCTCACCCGATCCATCTTCTTTTATTTCTCCTCCTGAATTTACCTCAAATAGGAGCGTAGAATCATCTAAAAGTTCATAACTCGAAGTCAATATAATCCCTTCTGTTTCAAATACGTGATAGAGTTTGGGGCCAAATAAGTACCCATTTAATGTAATGCCATCTCCTTCATCGGTAATATATAGATTGCTTGTATCATCTGGATAATTTAAAATATAGTCTTTAGTCCTTGTCGTATCGACAGCAAAGTACTCCATCTTCCATTGCCATGAATTCTTTTCTTTGATACTTTTTACAGTTAATTGGACCGGAATTGAATCTCTTATATTTCCTTTCGCATACATCAACATGGTACCTGACCAAATACCTTCACATTGAGACCCAAAATTTTGAGCTAGACTGGTTTGAATTGATAGTACAGTTACAAATAGAAGAACAAGAAGAGAATAAAAATTGATGAACCACTTCATGGTTTTCTGATGTCCTGTTCAAGAGCTTTGTATATAACCTCTTTCATTTCACTGAATTCATTCTGATTAAATAATCGAGTAAGCATGATTATTTTTCCTTCTTTATCGATGATGACATTTCTAGTGACACCACTTTTTTTATTGGCAAACAGCCCGAATATATCAGCGTCAGGGTCAAGTCCGATAGGATAAGTAACCTCCGTTTGCTCTTTTAGTTGAAGCACTTTTTCTAGGGGTTCGTCTCTATCTACGCCTATAATTATAAAGTCCTTATTTTTATGAATCTGCCAAATTTCATTTTCTATAAAGGGCATTTCTTTCCGACATACTCCACACCAACTAGCGGTAAATTGCAGCATTACTACCTTCCCTAATAAATCTTTTGTTTGTACAGTATCTCCATTGTCTAACACAATGCTAAATGTTGGAGCTTGATCTCCTACAGAAACAGTATAGCCACGAGTATCTGGAGTTGACTCTTGAGCACTTATAAAGTTCCATCCACTAAAGAAAAGAACAGTAAAAAATAAGATATTTAGGGTGGCTACTCGGATCATAAAAGGACTATTTTTATTATAACGTAAAAAGGGCCTTTATTGATTACTCAATAAAGACCCTTTTTCATATTTTATTTTTAAGGATGTGTTATCCTTCTAATTTAAATCTTACAGGCAGTGTATACAATACCTTCACATTTCTCCCTCTTTGCTTACCGGGAGTCCATTGTGGCATTTTTCCAACTACTTTCATAGCTGCATCACCACATCCTGCCCCGATGTCCCGCACAACGTTTGCTTCAGTTACATTTCCTGATTTATCTACAACGAATTGTATTACACACATTCCTTCAACTCCATTTTCTCTAGCAATGGCTGGATACTTGAGGTTTTTATAGATAAACTGCAACATTTTATCTTGTGCACATTTGTCCTTCTCCTCATTAGTTCCACCAGCATTTTCACATCCTGGAAACCTAGGCATTTGCTCTACGACCTTAAAGATCTCATCTTCTTCTGGTGGCGGTGGTGGCGGTGGTGGAGGAGGAGGTGGTGCCTCTTCTTCTACAACCGGCTCTGGTTCTTCAATGACCGTTTCTTCCTCGACATCCATAGACTCAAAGACAGGCTCGTCTTCTTCTTCTATTTCTTCTTCCGGCACTTCTTCAATTACTGGAGGAGGTGGCGGAGGAGGAGGTGGAGGAGGTTCTTTTGTTCTAGGTGGTTCGATTTCGATTTCTTCTTCAAAATCCAACGCATCTTCCGGAATAAATACCTCATCTTCATAACTAGTCCAACTAAAAGCAAATAAAGTCATTGCTAAAGCGGCCGCTAATCCAAACAAAAATAATGGTCTGCTAAAATTAAACGGATTTACATCAGGATACTTATTTCTAGCAACAAGAGGCGATTTCCATTTATGATCAACATATTTGTCCGTAAGATTATCTGCCTTCCCCTTCAGAAAGGTTTTAAAGAATAATATAATTCCAATAACCAATAAGGCTAGAAGAGTTAAAGCAATGAGAACATTCGTTCCCGTTAGTGCTATGTCCATACACGTTCACTTTTTAAGTAGTTTAAATAAAGCGATTCCTGATAATGCCCCAATAATATTGGCAATAATATCAAAAATATCAAATTCTCTTTGTGAAAACGAAGTATTCTGAAGAATTTCTAATAAAATTCCATAGCTGATAGAAAATCCACATGTGTAAATGACTGATTTTCTGTCAAACTTGTCATTCCAAAAGAATTTGAGCATCACAAAACTTAGAGAAGCGTACATTCCAAAGTGAGCAACCTTGTCTAAATTTTCTATTGTATAGCGAGGAACCCCGCCTGAAGGCATGAGTGATAATACTGCAATCACCAAACATAAGCCATAGAATATACTTTTTCTAAGATACATTTAGTAGATGCTAATAAATCTAATTATGGTGTATGGAAAGAAAAAAATTTAAGCAATAAGTGCACTGTAGGATTCTGAATCCAATAGTGCATCTATATCATCTAGATTTTTGATTTTTATTTTGACGATCCATCCATCTCCATAAGGATCAGAATTGATTAAACCAGGTTCATCGCCTTCGTTTTCATCAAGTCTTGGATTAAATTCTAATATTTCTCCCGAAATAGGCATAAAAAGGTCTGATGTAGTCTTTACGGCTTCAACCGTTCCAAATACTTCATCCTTCTCAATAGATTCGCCAACTGTATCGATCTCAACGTAAACGATTTCTCCTAATTCCCCTTGAGCAAAATCTGTGATTCCAACCGTTGCGATGTCATCATCAACCTTAATCCATTCGTGCTCTTTGGTATATTTTAATCCTTCTGGTAGTGTCATAAAATTTAATTTATAAATTTTTCTTTATGGCTTGCTTTAGCCATTCAAAATTAACAGATTTAGGTCTTTCTAAAGGTAATCCCAAGGCTCTTGACCAACACGTGGCAGCCATTACTCCTAGTGCCCTAGATACGCCGAACAATACTGTATAGTAGCTATATTCCTTTAGCCCATAATGGACCAATAATGCTCCAGAATGAGCATCTACGTTTGGCCATGGATTTTTTACTTTACCTAATGCTCCTAAAATATCAGGAACTGTATCGAATAATTGCCAAACAATATTTACATAGTCATCATCTCTTATATATTCTTCTGCAAATACTTTTTGAGCAGTGAATCTTGGGTCTGGCTCACGTAATACAGCGTGCCCATATCCTGGAATTACTTGGCCAGAAGCCAATGTATCATTAATATATTTAGAAACTTGTTCTTTTGTTGGCTTGGTGGTCTTGAGCTCCTTTGTCATCGCAAAAATCCACTTAATGACTTCTTGATTTGCTAATCCATGTAATGGTCCTGCTAAAGAACACATTGCTCCACCATAAGATAAATAGGCATCACTCAATGTTGAGCTAATTAGATGTCCTGTGTGAGCAGATGCATTTCCTCCTTCATGATCAGCATGGATGGTTAAGTATAATCTCATCAATGACTTAAAGTCTTCATTATCCGTAACCCCTAACATCTGTGCAAAATTACCTGCCCAATCTAAAGAAAGATCTGCTTTATAGTGAATGTTCTTGTGATAAGTCCTTCTATATATGTATGCTGCTACGACGGGTAATCTTGCAATTAGATTCATAGCATCTTCATAAGTAGGATCCCAATAATCGTTTTTACTCAATCCTTTGCTATACCGTTTTGCAAATTCACTATCTACCTGCATCGCATTGATGGCCAATATAAATTGGGTCATTGGATGAGTCTTTGGAGACAAACTAGCTAATACATCGTATACTTGCTGAGGTACTTTAGATCTTTTCTCCCACTCATTTGATAACCATTGGACATCTTTATCCGTAGGAATCTCATCTACTAGCATTAACCAAAAAAGACCCTCCGGAAGTGGCTCCTTACAATCTTTACCGCTTGGCAATAATTCCTTTAATTCTGGGATCGATTTTCCTCTAAACGTAATACCTTTCTCTGCATCTAACTCTGAAGTCTCCCAAATCATACTTTGGACACCTCTCATTCCACCTGCAACTTGAGCGGCATTGACACTTCCAACTTTCACAGCTCCATGCTTTTTTATAGTGCTTTTAAATTCACTTTTTAAAGCAGAGGACTTTTCATAAAACTTTTTCTTTAATCGATCCATTTAAAGACTATATTTTCTAATTAATAAATTTCTTTTCTATTCATTGGTACTCCATAATTTTTATAGAAATTGTCTTGATTGAGTTCTGAAAAACGAAACTAACATATGTTCGAAGCAAAAAATAATTCACTCCTATTTTTCGAAGCTCGAAAATACAATTTTTAATACATAGATGCACAAGTTTATAACTAGCTTTATGTAGATTTTTTAAATTCCTTTTTATTCTAAATAAATAAATGATTTTAATAGACGAAATATTGATTTCGGATGCGATTGTAAAGAAAAACTTTCATTGCAATCTAGGAGCCTGTAAAGGAGCTTGCTGTTACGAAGGAGATTTTGGCGCTCCGTTAGAAAAAGAAGAACAAGAATTCCTAAGCCAACCTCCAGTCGAGATTGTTGAATTATTGTCTGACGAGGCAAAATTAAAAATTAGCGCTGAAGGAGGAATTCGAGAATTCAAAGAGGATAAAACTATTGGGACAAATTTATTGGAAGATGGTTCTTGTGTTTTTTTATATAAAAATAAAATAGGAATATCTTTCTGTGCTATTGAAAAAGCCTACAAAGAAGGTTCCATAAAAATGAATAAACCCATATCATGCCATTTATATCCAGTTCGCGCTTCTAAAAATGAGCACACTCAATTTGAGGCTCTCAATTATGACGAATGGGATATTTGCTCTCCTGCTTGTACATTGGGTGATGAAATGAAAATTCCTATTTATAAATTTGTAAAAGATGCCTTGATAAGAAAATATGGAGAGGACTTTTATGAAGCGCTAGATGGAGCCGCCCAAATAACAAATAAAAAATAATGATGAAATTCTCTACAAACTTTTCTCACCTAATCCTTTTTTCGTTTGTTTTTTTTCATATAAATGCTCAAGAAGTCCAGAGTCCGACAGAATTTTTAGCATCGGAATATGGGAATCAATTTACACCTCATCATCTCTTGATAGATTATGTAGAACATGTCAGTACTCAAAGCGACTTCGCGACTCTTAAACAGTATGGGGAAACTAATGAAGACCGTCCTCTAGTATTGTTATATATAAGTATCCCTGAAAATTTGGCCCAAATTGAGAATTATAGAGAATCACATATGGATGCGCTATCTGGCAATGGATCAATAGAAGACAAAGTCATAGTGTGGCTTAGTTTTGGAGTTCATGGCAATGAAGCCGGTGCTTCTGAGAGCAGTATGCTTGTCCTTTACGAGCTAACTCAAGGTTCTGAGGCAATTAAGGATTGGCTAAAAAATACCATTGTAATCTTAGATCCATCTATCAATCCAGATGGATATAGCAGATACACACATTGGGTGCGGGGAATTTCTACAGAGCTTCTTCAACCAGAAACATATGCTCGAGAACATCAAGAACCTTGGCCTCAAGGAAGAGTCAATCATTATCTTTTTGACTTGAATCGTGATTGGGCATGGGCAACTCAAATAGAAACCCAACAAAGACTCAAAGAATATAATGAGTGGTTACCACACATCCATGTTGATTTTCATGAAATGGGTCATGATAATCACTATTATTTCGCGCCAGCTGCACGACCTTACCACAAGTCAATAACTAATTGGCAGACAGAATTCCAATTCGAAATTGGACAAAATCACGCGAAACAGTTTGATCAAGAAGGTTGGCTTTATTTTACTCGGGAGGTATTTGATTTATTCTATCCAAGCTATGGTGATACTTATCCAACTTTTAACGGTGCTATTGGTATGACGCATGAGCAAGCTGGGCATAGTCGAGCTGGAAGGGCTATCCACTTGGAAAATAAAGATACGCTAACACTACAAGATCGTATCGATCATCATCTAAAAACAGCCATATCTACTGTTGAAGTTTCTTCTTTGAATTCAGATCGGCTAATTGATAACATGCAAGAATTTTTTAAACGTAAGGACACTGGCCCCTATAATTCTTATGTAATTTCTAGAAATGAAAGTGAAAATTTTGAAGAATTGAGAAGAATATTGGACTTACATAAAATCGAATATGGACAAGCTAATGCAAATTTTTCTAGTAAAGGGTTCCATTTTCTAACTGGTTTAGAAAATAACTGCCCTATCAAAAAAGGAGATTTAGTCATCCCGACCAATCAAATGAAATCAGTCTTAGTTAATACCCTATTTGAACCAAATCCAGAATTAGAAGATTCTCTGACATACGATATAACTGCATGGGCATTGCCATTTGCACATGGGGTAGAAGCTTATGGAGTTTCTAGCGCTGTGGAGTTTGATAATTTTGAAAAAATGGAATGGGAAAACCAAGATATAAGCAGTTGTACGGCGGTGATGGTACCTTATCATCTTTCGAATTCATCGAAGGTACTTTCACAACTTATACAGGCAAAAATCCATTGTCGTGTAAATCAAAAAGAAATTAAATATGATGATTCTACTATTCCAATAGGCAGTCTTATCATTACACAGGCCGACAATCGAAAAAATAAAAACTGGAGATCGACTCTTATAAGACTATGTCATGATATACAGATACCATATATCCCAATAAAATCTGGATTTGCAATGAGTGGACCAGATTTGGGGTCCTCCTCCTTGTCTCTTATACATTCCAAGCGAGTAGGTAGCATGTCTGGAACAGGAGTATACCAAAACTCATTTGGTCAACTTTGGCACTTTTTTGAAAATGACCTAAAGTATCCTTTGTTGATATTTAATAAAGATCAACTAGGGGAAAGCATTCTAGATCAATTAGATGTGTTGATTTTAGAGGAGGGATATTATTCCTTAAGCGAAAAAGATCTTTCTACCATTCTTAGTTGGATCAAGAAAGGAGGTAAGTTAATTACCATTGGAGATGCTACAGGAAAGTTTATAAATGCAAAGGATTATGGTTTAAAAAAGAAAGAAAAGGATAAAGAGAAAGAGGAAAATAAGAAGAAGGCAGTGCTTTCTAATTTTGCACAAGAGGAAAGAAAATATATTGAGAGTTTTGTCCCCGGTGCCATTCTACAAACCACAATGGATCATACTCATCCAATTAGTTATGGCCTTGAAAAAAACTATCATACATTGAGATCAAACAGTAAGACCATACCAATGCAAACAGATGTAAGAAATGCAGTTATTGTGTCGAAAGATTTTGTACAATATGGTTTTATCGGCAACAAAAGAAAGCAAGAAATGAATGACTCTTTGGTAGTTGGTGTCGAAACGAAGGGTAAAGGAACCATTGTATATTTTACCGATAATCCGATTTATAGAGGATTTTGGAAAGCTGGATCTAAAATGTTGACTAACGCCATTTTTTTAGTTGATGAATAAATAAGAGACTGTTCCAAATAAACAGCCTCTTATAAATTACTCAGAATTTAATTTATATTTTTCGGATAGATCCCCCAGAATATTTTGCTGTATCTAGTTCCTTTTCAGCCGGATCTCCTTTATATCTCACGGAACCGCCAGAACTAGCGGAAGCTTTAATATAATCTTCTGCCCAGACCGTAGCTCCAGCTCCACTTGAAGCATTAACTCTTACCGTCTTCGTGGCTAATTTTTTTCCTTTAAAGCTTGCTCCAGAGGAAGCATCTACTCTTAAAGAGTTGCTTTCACCTCCCATCTGAATGCTTGCTCCAGAAGACACATCCACATCTATTTCGTTGCTATCCACCATTAAGTTTAAGGAACCCCCACTCGATGCATCTACTTCGAATTCGCTACTAATAAATGGCTCACTATTATACAATGAGGCCCCAGAACTTACAGATACTTCAGTTATGTTTTGATTGTAATATAAAGTGATTTCAGCATCTCTATTATTCCAAAAATTCACCTTGTTATTCCTAAATCCAATAACTAAAGTCTCACCTTTCAATTTGATTTCTAGATCATCAATATCACCTTTAATCATGTTAATTTCTGCTTTATTTGGCCCTTCAATCATTTTTACTTCAATGCCTTCTGACACATTTACAGCTGAATAACTATCAAGGTCTACTACTTTATCCTGGGCGTAACAAGTAACAATAAATAAACTAAGTAACAGTGTTTTGATTTTTTTCATCATTTTGTTCTTTTATGGTAGTACGTAACTACTTATCTTTTGGTTACAGAATCATTGATTTTTTATAAAACATTTTATTATTTTTAGAAGTGCTGCTTTTTAATAAAATCTTATATTTCTACAAAATTGATGTGAAGAATTCAATGGAAATGTAAGCTACTAGTCATTTTATTTACAAGAATAAACCGAGATCATAAAACTTTAAATAGGTAGATGCAATGGTTAAATATGACGACTCAATATTAAATGTCGGCTAATTGCTACTTCGATTGATCTTGCATCATATTTGCCTCACAAATACTAAATTGTGCTTTACGTATTTCATTCCCTTTTAATAATCATATAGAGATTCTTTAATTCGGCGCATTAGCTGTACGCACCTGCACACGCTTTTAATGCTGCCACATATGTATTAAAATAATGAGATCGATAGTCTTAATACTACTGCTTGTTTTCCTTTGTCCTTTCCTCATAACTGCTCAAGAAAATACAGCCATATTATGCGCAGATGGCATCGATAATGATGGGGATGGATTTGCAGATTGTGATGATACTGATTGTCTTACATTATCACCGATTGGATGTAGTAGATGTAACCAAGATGGGACATCATTTGGGGACGTGATACTTTGTGCAGATATTCAATGCGTTTGCGGAGACCCAGATACATGTAATCAATTTAATGATCCTAATCAAGCATTAGGAATGGCAGATAACATGGGCGATTTGAATGAAGGGAATGCAGTAAGCTTAGGTGCAGGTGGTTCCATCTGTATTGGCTTTGTAGATAATTTGTTAGCAAATTCAGGAACTCCAGCAGAAGATTTATGGGTATTTGAGGTAGGTCTACTTACAGAACCTAGTTCTATCGAAATAAGACCGGCAGATGCGGCTACAATAACTGCATTAAATACGGCTGGCATACTCGATTCCGACGGAGATGGCTATTATGAATTTGGCAATATACAAGGAGCCACAGCAGGTCTTGATATAGATGCATTTTTACCAAACACAGTCGGTGGAACTCTTCTATTTGATGCTGTAAAAATTACAGATCAAACTGGGGATAATTGCGATAACATTAGCCCAGGGCCAGACATCGATGGAATTTGTGCATTATTTTCATTACCTCCAGATTGTGCCGGGACACCCGGTGGAGATAATATACTAGACGATTGTGGTGTTTGTCTTTCTCCCGATGATCCTAATTTTAATCAATCTTGTTTAGATTGTGCGGGGATTCCAAATGGTTTTAATGAAGTAGATCAATGTGGTGATTGTCTTAACCCATTTGATCCAAATTGGAATCAATCTTGTGCAGATTGTGCTGGTATACCTAATGGAGACTCTATGGTAGATGGTTGTACGATTGAAGGTATGGATACAACTTGTGGGGAGGATAATGGGACTGCGAATGTTACTGTCCAAGGAGGTGTATTACCTTATACATTTAATTGGAGCAATGGCTTTAATGGACAAAATATTTCTTTCTTGCCAGCTGGTGATTTTACCGTTACTGTAATAGATGATGTGGGATGTTCAACAGAATGTTCGGTTACTATTGGGGCGAGTACAAATCCCGATTGCACCACTACACCTACAAATACAACTTGTGGATTAGACAATGGAACGGTTACAGCAGATGTGCTTGGAGGCAGTGCTCCTTATTCGTATATCTGGAATAATGGAACGACTGACCAAATAGCTATAGACTTAGCACCCGGTGATTATACCGTTACAGTTTCAGATACGAATGGATGTACATCTACCTGTGTAGGGACGGTCGTTGTAAGCACCAATGTAAGTTGTTCAATAAATGCAAATAATACATCATGTGGTCTCTCTAATGGTACTGCTACTATAAATACAGCAGATGGAGAAAGTCCATATACCTATCTATGGAATAATGGAGAAACGACAGACAACATAAGTGACCTAGCTCCCGGAGATTATAGTGTAACTGTAACGGACGCAAATGGATGTACCACTGAGTGTTCATCACAGGTTGCTGATAGTTCAAATCCTACTTGTAGTACTATGAGTACGAATACTAGTTTAGGACAAGATAATGGAAGTGCCACAGTTACAGCAGCAGATGGTATCGAGCCTTATTCCTACAATTGGAGTAATGGTAGTACTTCTGCTACTGCTGATAATCTTGCTTTCGGTGACTATACCGTTACAATTACGGATGCAAGTGGATGTACCGCTGAATGCGCTGCAACTATTGGAGATAGTAGTAATATTTCCTGCTCTATCAATGAAACAAATACAACTTGTGGCGAAGACAATGGTGAAGCTACTGCATCTGTAAATGGTGGTGATACACCGATCAATTACGAATGGAGTAATGGTGAATCATCACCAAGCATTTCAGATTTAGCTCCTGGTGATTATGATCTAACCGTGACTGATGCAGGAGGATTTAGTTCTGAATGTTCGATCACGATTGATCCAAGTTCAATGCCAACTTTATCCGTTGAGTCATTTCCTACAACTTGTGGTAATGATAATGGAACAGCTATTGCTACTGGATCAGATGGTGTTGAGCCTTATACTTACATTTGGAGCAATGGAGATGGGGGCATCAATATTGATAACTTAGGCGCAGGGGACTATACGGTCACCGTAGAAGATGCGCTTGGATGTACAAATACAGGCATTACAACTATAGTCGATAGTAGTAATCCGAGTTGTGAAGTAGGGAGTACTGATACAACCTTAGGAGAAAACAACGGTGCTGCAATAGTAAATGTATTAGGCGGATTGAGCCCATTCACCTACGAGTGGAATACCGGAGAAACAACAGAAAGTATTACAAATTTAGCCGCAGGCGACTATACCGTTACTGTAACAGATGCCGATGGTTGTGATACAGAATGCTCTGCCACTATCCTAGCTAGTAGTGTCCCTACTTGCAATGTCCAAGGAACCGATACAACCTGCGGAGAAGACAATGGAACCGCAAGTGTAAGCATTGGTGGTGGAGAGGCACCTTATAGCATTGAGTGGAATACAGGAGATACTTCCGAAGATATTAATAATTTGCCAGCAGGAGATTACACAGTGACCATAACGGATGCTGATGGAGTAACTGTTGATTGTTCCATAGAAATTGGTGCAAGTACCAATCCTAGTTGTTCAGTGATCGGTGTAAATACGACCTCAGCACAACAAAATGGAAGTGCATCAGTCGATGTACAAGATGGAGAAGCTCCTTTTGATTTTGAATGGAGTAATGGAGATAATGGACAAAACATTGAAGATTTAGCCGCAGGCGACTATACCGTTACTGTAACAGATGCAGATGGTTGTATTACTGAATGCTCTACGACAATCGCAGAAAGTAGTGTTCCTAGTTGTAGTATTCAAGGGGAGGCTACCACCTGTGAAGAAGACAATGGAAATGCGTCTGTATCAACAGGCGGTGGTACTGAACCTTATACCTATGAATGGAGCAATGGCGAAACAAGTGAAACTATAGAAAATTTAGCCGCTGGTGATTACTCTGTAACCGTCACAGACAGCAATGGTGAGCTTACTGATTGCTCTGTAACTATTGAATCAAGTGAAAATCCTAGTTGCCAAGCGACATCTAGTGAAGCAACAGATGGTCAAGATAATGGATCGGCTAGTGTTTCAGCAAATGGAGGTATTGGACCATATAGCTTTGAATGGAATACCGGTGCAATCGATGAAACGATCAATGATTTACCTCCTGGTGACTATTCGGTTACCGTAACTGATAGTAATGGATGTACATCTATTTGCGAAGCAACTGTTGGATCATCAAATACACCTTCTTGTTCTATTGAAGGTCAAAATACTACATGTGGCGATGACAATGGAAGTGCTCTTGTAACTCCTCAGGGTGGAGTTGCTCCGTATTCATTTGAGTGGAGCAATGGTGAGAACACAGACGCTATTGTAAATTTGGCTGCAGGGGATTACAGTGTTACTATTTCTGATGCAGATGAAGTAACTATAGACTGCAGTATTACGATTGAATCAAGTTCAAACCCAAGTTGTACTACGACAAGCACCAGTGCGTCTCCAGATCAAGACAATGGAAGTGCAACTGCTCAAGTCATGGATGGAGAAGAACCATATACTTATGAATGGAGTAACGGAACAACAGACCAAACTGCAATTGACCTTGCTGCCGGTGATTATACAGTCATTGTGACCGATGCCAATCAATGTATCACCTCTTGCTCTGCTACTATAACTTCTAGCTCAAGTCCTAGTTGTTCTATACAAGGTACAAATACAACTTGTGGAGAAGATAACGGAAGTGCAACAATAACAGTCGGTGGTGGTACTGGACCATACGATATTGAATGGAATAATGGAGAATCTTCTGAGACCGTTTCTAACTTAGCATCTGGAGATTATACTGTAGTTGTAACCGATGCTGAAGGTGTTTCTTCTGACTGTTCTGTGACGATAGAACCAAGCAGTAACCCAGGTTGTATAGCAAATAGCACAAACGCCTCTGCTGGTCAAGAGGATGGAACAGCAACAGTAACTGCTAGTGGCGGTAATGAACCATATACGTATGCATGGAGCAACAACGAAACTGATCAAACAATCATAGATCTTGAGGCCGGTGAATATACCGTAACCGTAACAGATGTAAATGGTTGTGTAACTACTTGTTCGACGATTGTTAATCAAGATGCCGATGATAGTCCTTCTTGTTCTGTGTCAGGTCAAGATACAATGTGCGGGGAAGAAAATGGAAATGCGACCGTTGTAGCGACAAGTGGGGTGCCACCATATACATACTCTTGGAGTAACGGTGAAACAACAGAAAATATATCCAATTTGGCGGATGGAGAATATACGGTTACGGTAACTGATTCAAACGGAAATACGACATCATGTTCTATTGAGATTTTTGAAAGTGATGATATAAGTTGTACTATAAGTACCACAGATATTACTTGTCTAGAAGAAAGTGGAAGTGCCACTGTTTCAGCAACAGGAGGAGTTCCTCCTTACACTTATGCATGGAGCCAAAATGGAACAGAGGAAACCCAAGAAGATTTAGAGGTTGGAGATTATAGTGTCACTGTAACAGATTTAGATGGATGTACCACTGAATGTTCTACGACTATTTCTATGGATTCTAGTGTAGAGGATGATTGCATGGATTGTGCTGGTATCATGAATGGTAACTCCATCATTGATGAATGTGGAACTTGTTTAGAGCCAGATAACCCAGAATTTAATCAAGCTTGTGCAGATTGTGCTGGTAATCCAAATGGAAATTCTATCATAGATGAGTGTGGAGAATGCATGAGTCCAGATGATCCATTATTCAATAGATCTTGTGAAAAAGAGATTTCTATTTATATTCCGAATGTAATCACACCAGATTCCTATGATTTTAATAGAGAATTTATAGTTTCAGCGGAGGAAGGAAAGGTCATAGAAATCTTAGATTATAAAATATACGATCGATGGGGATCTCTAGTTTACAAAGCTTCAAATTTTGATATTGAATCAAATCAATATTGGTGGAATGGGACTGTCAATGGTGAGAAGCCATCAAGTTCAGTTTATGCTTATGCGGTAGAAGTAGAATTCTTTAATGGAGAAGTAAAACTCTATTGTGGAAATGTTACATTAATTCGATAAAAAATTTCTCTATATATGTTTTTCTTATTATTTGAATACTTCCAAATGTGATTCTAAGAAGGAGATGCTATTGTGTCTCCTTTTTTATATTTATATATCAATATTAATTCTTAAATATTAGATGAAACTTCCATTCTCCTAGGGAATTATACTCTATAGCCGGAGAGGGCATTTTAAACGAATTCAATAGAGAAAGCCACATTTGCCAGAAATAACTTTTTGGTTTTAATCGATCTAAATCTATGTCCAATGCCAGAAGCCATTGATGATACCTAGGATATAATTCATTATCACCAAAAAACACTTCTCCATCAATTTCCCAATTATTATCAAATCCTCCATATAAGTTTTCTGCGCTGTATCCTATTGCTATGTTTAGCCACTTTGGGCTTCTAGAATTTGGAAAAAAAGATTTAATATTTGCGGAAACCCATAAACTTTGAGCATTATAATCTTTTAAAAATCGCTCAGAATAACTTTGTCCAAAGAGATCATTTATTCGATCGGTATAAGGTTGAATCCCATCATACGATTTAGGGAAAGAAAACATTTTGATTCGTATCTTTTGTTCATCCCAAAATTGCTGTTGAACCAAAAATACCCCTGTACCAGCTAAATTATATCCTAAATCTGAATTAGAAAAGCCCCATTTTGCTGAAAACCCATCCATGACCTCAATAGCAAGCTGCACGACCGAGCTTCCTATCCCAGCGGTCCAGAGGCTTCCTTTTTTTGATAATCCAGTCCATCTTGCTCCTTGATATCCTATATTGGCGAGATTGTAAGCTGTATAAGTATGGCCTAATTTATCCATATTCTCCCATTCTCCACGGTCATCAAAGAAGTGAAATCCTGTTTGCTCGAATTGTGAATACCAAGTATGATATAATCCAATCGTAGTCGCCGTATAGCTCGTTACTCCTAATCCTAAGGCCGTATAAAAACGCACATGATCTAAGGAATCAGCTGGCTCAAAGAAAGATGTACGCTTTTGGGCACAATGATCCGTCACGATAAAGATCATAAGCTGCAGCACAATAGCTAGCCTAAACGTCATATAAAAGTCTTTGAAACATAAATACTTTAGCAAATTTGATCAATTTATTTACTTAAAACACGTTTTAACAAGTCATAAACGACGGTATTCTATTAATTAATGGATTCCAAAATACGAATACTGAATTCATTACACTATTTTTACTTTTTGTACTGACTTGAAAAATTCTGAGTTGAACCTAAGAATTTGAAAATCTAAAAAGAAATACTTTGAATATCAGAAGCTTTTTCTCACTTGTTGTCATTTTATGTACCCTTTCACTTTCAATGAATGGACAGGATCGACATTTTACCCTTTACCCTCTTTCTCCATTGAATCTTAATCCAGGTTTGGCTGGAGCTTTTCATGGTTCTTTTAGAATTGGCGGAATTGTACGAGACCAAGATCGGGCCATTGCGGGAAAAGGAGCCTATAATACTTTTGGATTTACCGCAGATGTTCCTCTTATCGAAGGGTTAAGGAAAAAAGATTGGATTGGTTTTGGGATTAATTACTATCGAGACGGAGCTGGATCAACTGGACGTAAAATTACGGGTACGCACATCAATGTAGCCTATCATGCGGGTTTTGGACCAAAAACTAAGACAACCTCTGTATTGGCTCTTGGGGTGCAATTCGGTAGTATACGAAGAACTTTTGATGCCTCGATGATCGATCCTTTAACGGACAATTTTGATTTGTTAGATGGTTTTGGCATTGAAAATGATTTTGACATAAGTGATGATTTAGGTAGATATAATGATGACAATGCAGATCAAGCAGGTGGAACTCAACAAGGCGGAGGAAATGGAGCCACTTTTTCTGATTGGAATGTTGGATTGACGTATAAAGCCACTTTAAATAAGAAATCAAATATTGAACTTGGAGCTGCGGTATATCATATTCAGTTTGGACAAAAAACTAGATTTGATTCTATATCGATGCAAGCCTTCGTAATCGAACCAATATTAAAGCCAAGAATAACCACATATTTGAGTTTTGAAAATAAAATTACAGAAAAGATTACCCTTAATCCTAAACTACTAGTTCAAACAACTAGAAAAACACTTCAAATCGTTCCTCAGGTACTCACTTCGATATTGGTAAGTGAAGAAAAAAAGATGAAACTAGTTGCCGGTATAGGTGCAAGAATAGTAAGTGCTCCGGATCTTCAGCTGATGATCGGTCTAGATATAAAAGATATTAGAGTTATGACTGCTTTTGATTTGAATATGGCTTCAGCTACAGCGGCAACTAATGGATTTAGAGGAGTTGAGTTGGGCGTATTATATATTGGAAAAATATATAAAAAGCCTAAACCAATACCGATTTTAATATGTCCTAGACACTAAATTATGTGTCCTAGACGCTTATTATTAAACTAATACAGAAGAGTGAACTATTTTTTTAAATCAATTCTTAAGAAATTAACCGCGATGAAAGCAGTACAGCTATCGTTAATCTTAGTCTTCATTTTCACTTTATCTTTTGAGGGATATACGCAACCACTTAAGGAAGCAAGCTACGATCAAATGGTGGAAGTTGCTGCAGAAACTCATGTTGCCGGTGATTATGTTAATGCTTTAGAATGGTATGAAAAGGCATATAAGGAAAGTAAAGATCAACTTCTAATGATTCCCATAAGTCAACTTTATTACCAGTTGAGGGATTATGAAAAAGCGGAAAGTAAATTAAAACGATTGCTGGATAAGGATGATGAAAATATTTTTAAAGATCAGCGTTTTCTTTATGCCCAAACGTTGAAACAATTAGGCAAGTATGATGAAGCCATTACTGAATACAACATATTCATAGCAGAAACTGAGAACGAACCTTTAGAGAAAAGGGCTCAACGAGAACTGGCAGGAATCGATAACCTCAGTAGTATGGCTACGAATGTAGAAGTTGCCGTTCGATTTGCTGGAGACGTAGTAAATACAGCTTCGGGTGAGGCCTCTCCATCTTTATATAGGGATGGTAAATTATATTATTCGTCTTATAACCGTAGAAACAAAATAAACCTTGAAGAGGAAGATGATGACTATCATGCAAAAATCTTTACTTCAAAAAAGAATGAGGATAGTTACGACAAACCAGAAGAACTTGGAGAACACATCAATAGAAAAGGTTTCCATAGTACAAATCCTGCTTTTACACAAGATGGTAGAGTGATGTTTTTCACTCGTTCTCAATTATCTGGAAGTGTATCAAACTATAGCAAAATATACCAATCATTTTCCAAAGATGAAGGTTGGAGTCCTGCTGTAGAGACAGAAGGAGTCAATGGAGATTACTTAGCTAAACACCCCTACCCTGGTGAATTGTTTGGACAAGATGTACTTTATTTTGTATCAGATATGGAGGGTGGATACGGTGGTTTTGATATTTATTATTCTACCGCTAATAGTGATGGCACCTACAAGTCTCCTGTAAATTTAGGAGAAAAGATCAATACTGATAAGGATGAAATTACCCCCTTCTACCAAGATGGAACCTTATATTTTAGTTCGAATGGACATCCTACAACTGGAGGATTTGATACATTTGAAAGCACTTGGGATGGAACGGGTTGGAGCAAAGCGACCAATATGGGACTTAGCTATAATACTTCCTTCGACGATTTATATTTAAGATTTAACCCTGATGAATCTTCTGGATTTATAGTATCTAATCGTCCAGATGATAATAAAAAAAACCTAGAAAGTCCAACGTGTTGTGATGACATATATAATGTTACCATTCGTAAGATTGTCATTGACATCTTAGCAACAACCCTAGAAAATGGAAATCCACTAAATGGAGCAACTGTAGGAGTAGAGAATCTAACTGCTCCTTTGGAATATTCTACAGATAAGAGAACCATGCCGGATACTAATAAATTTCAATTTTTATTAGATCCAGATTTTGAGTACCAGATATTTGCTAATAAGAAAGGATATTTTGGTGATACACTGACCTTTAATACTGCTGGGATTTACGATAACTATACTATAAAGGCAAAATTAAATTTAGAAGCTAAGCCACCTGAATTGATCGCCTTAGAAGAGGAGCAAGAAAGAATTAGAAATGGAGAAGACCCTGATTATGTTACCGAGATCGGTGGAAATGATGGTGATTCAGATGGAGGAAATGGTACAAACGGAGGTTCTGGTTCAGAAAATCCTGGCGCTGATCAAGGAGGCTCCGGAGACGGTCCTGTCTTCGAAACGGTCTATGAGACTGTATCTCGAAATGAGGCGATTAGGCTTAACAGTATCTACTATGACTTTGACGATGATAAAATTCTGCGAGATGCAGAGATTGATTTGAATATCATCTTAGATCTTATGCGCAAATATCCTCAGATGAAGATAGAATTGTCTTCGCATACAGATTCTCAGGGAAAAACCAAATACAATGAAGCCCTTTCACAACGAAGAGCTGATTCTGCCAAACGATGGCTGACTAAAAATGGTATCAAAGATAATAAGATTGTAGCCAAAGGATATGGAGAGACTCAGATCTTAAATCATTGTACAAATAATAAAAAGTGCTCTGACGAAGAACATAGAGTAAACAGAAGAACAGAATTTAGGATCTTAGAAGGTCCTCAAACTTTGGAAATAAAAAGAACCATTATCAAAGGTGGTCCTAAATATGAGCACCAAGGAGGACAACAAAGTTTTTATCAACAAGATCCTATTCCGGTTATAACATTTGATAAAGGATTTGTAGATTTGGGTAATGTAAAAAAAGGGGAATCTAGAGAGATTAAATACCATTTTACAAATACAGGGGACGCTGAATTAATTATAGAAGTTGTCACTGCTTGTAAGTGTACAGAATTAGATTGGCCAAAAAAACCAGTTCCTCCAGGAGGAAAAGGAATTATAAGTGCAGTCTATGATAGTACCAATTCACATGGTGGAGAGGTGACAAAAGTAATAGACATCATAGCGAATACTAAACCCATTGTAGTAGAAGCAAAGTTTAAAGTAAATGTCATAGAATAGCTTTTATTAAGCGATAATTACCAAAGTGTGTGAGGTTGCCAGAAGGTAACCTCTTTTTTTTTGCCTATATTATATCCATTATTCCCAGCACTGAAGTGCTGGGCAACTGAAGTATGCTGGGGTAATTCAATTCTGCGTTTACAAAGATTGATAATGGGCGATGGCGGCATTTACTTCGTCCATAGAAACTTCGCAATCATATTCACATTTTCCAATTTCAGGAATAAGGGAAAACCTTAGCATGCCTCCTCTATTCTTTTTGTCATGAACGACTACTTCTGAGATTTCATTCGGAAAACTTAAGGTCGCTTTTCCGAATATTTTCAATATGTATTCTGTGATATCTAAGAAACTTGAGTATTGTAAATTTCCTCTTTTATAAGATATAAAATTTTCCATGATCATTCCCGCTGCAATAGCATGACCATGCAAAAGGGGCGTTTCTGACTTAAAACTTAGAGTTTCAATGGCATGGCCTATTGTATGACCATGATTTAATATTTTTCTTAATCCCTTCTCAAAAGGATCTTCCATAACGACCCTATTTTTGATATCTATCGAGCGGCTAATGATTCGAGACCAATCATCTACTTCACTTACCTTGCTTATTTTGGAAAGCTGGTTCCATAAATCTATATCTGCTATCAATCCATGCTTTACAACTTCAGCAAAGCCACTCACCAACTGCTGTTCTGGCAAGGTATTCAGTAAATCAAGATTGACCCAAACCATTTGTGGATTGGCAAAGACGCCGATCATATTTTTAAGCCCTTGTCTGTCTACTCCCAATTTTCCACCGACAGAAGCATCTACTTGACTTAGAAGTGTTGTAGGAATTTGTATAAAATCAACACCCCTCATGTATGTAGAAGCACAGAATCCACCTAAATCTCCGATCACGCCTCCACCCAAATTTACCAATAAGCTCTGACGGTCTAATTTATTGGAAAGCATAGCATCCCATACAAGTTTGCAAGTTTCCAATGACTTATATTCCTCACCAGATTTTATTTCACATATTGGAAAATCGCCTAAGATCTTCTGGAATATTGGTAAACAATGCGTCTGTGTATTCTCATCAACCAATACAAGTACTGGACTTTTATAACTTGACAAGAGATTGGATAAGATTGATTCCTCTTCTTGGACCAATATGTCATATGATTTGGCTGTTATCTTAGCCATATTATTCTGCTAAAGTTTCCAAAGACCAAGCTTCTGGTTTGCCATCAAACATCGCTTTAGTCTGAATCCAAGTTGCTTTGAAAAAATCAGAATGTCTATATGCATTTAGGCAATTTTCATTATCCCAAATACTATAGGTAAACATCTTTGTTGGGTCTGAGAGATCTAGTAATAAAGCAACAGAGTGACATCCTTCTTGACTCTCAATTTTTTCTTTTCGATCTTCAAAAAGTGCTTTGAAATCAGAAATTTTTTCTTTTTGAAATTTCATTTTCACAATTCTTACCATCTTAATGAATTTAATCTTTGAAATAGATTTGTAAGGTTTCGTTTTTATATAAGTCCAACATAGAACTTGCGTTCCCCATATTTATAGCAATTTCTAAATGACCTAATATATTAAATGAAGCCAATACTTCGCCCACAGCAACATCACTATAACCTGCAGAAATACTTGTTATTGGATCATTGTGTTTAAAGTATATCTCAAATTCTCGATTTTTTCGAATGTGTTCAAAGAAATTCTCAGTCACATTTAATACTACATTGCCAAAATGGTCAACATGTATAATTGTAGCTCTAATTTCATTGGAAGTATGGACGGGAAGAATACTGATTTTCTTTTCTAGCGGAATTTTCTCTTTGCCAATTTCCGTAAGTGGGGTTTCCGTTGCAATGCAGGCAGCACCGTGAGCATACAATTCAAACAAATTTTGAACACCCTCGGGGTAATCTATTTGGTGGACTTCCTGCTGTGGCATATCCTCTAATAATAGACTAAAAATCCCATTATTTGGACCAATGAAATAATGTCCTTGATACTCAAAAATAATATACTTATTGTATCGCGTGTAATGGGTATATACGCTTACTATATGGATGCTTCCTTTGGGCAGATCAGTCCATACATTTTTTAGGAAGAAGGCTGCTTGCTGGATATCATGATTTGCGATCGCATGAGTCACATCCAAAATCTTCACATCACGGATACGCTTCATCAATGCTGCTTTTAGTTTTGCAACATAAAAATCCTGGTGACCAAGGTCTGTCGTCAGCGTTATAATCGGCATGAAAAGTCTTTGTTCCTCAAATTTCTTAAATGATTGTCTAAGATGAGCAATTTAAAGGACAATATATTACATTTTTTTGTAATATGAATATAATTTGAAAGTTGTTGAGAATTATTGAGGTGAATTTATTTTCATATTGAATAGAATTTAAGAGTACTTTATTTTAAAGTCTGCTGTGACTTGAGGTAGCAAAAGTCATTGGCACAGGTCAAAGAAGTAGATATTATGAGCATTAATCTAAATTACTTATGATTTCTATTTATGGCAATAGTGGAATCATGGCTTGTTACTAGACTAGGGATTGCCGATAAATTCAATAAAAATATGAAGCCTTTTTGAACATTTTGTCTTTGATGCCTTGGGTGATAATCTATTATTTAGTGCCTAGGGTGGTCATTTTTTATTTAGTGCCTAGGGTGGTCATTTTTTGAAACACCCATGAAACCCATGATTTAGATAAATATACCCCTTGGTGCCTTGGGTGGTCATTTATTCTTTAGTGCCTAAAGTGGTCATTTTTTGAAACACCCAAGAAACCCTAGATTTAGATAAATATGCCCTTGATGCCTTGGGTGGTAATTTATTCTTTAGTGCCTAGGGTGGTCATTTTTTGAAACACCCAAGAAACCCAAGATTTAGATAAATATGCCCCTTGGTGCCTTGGGTGGTAATTTATTCTTTAGTGCCTAGGGTGGTCATTTATTGAAACACCCAAGAAACCCAAGATTTAGATATATATGCCCTTGATGCCTTGGGTGGTCATTTATTCTTTAGTGCCTAGGGTGGTCATTTTTTGAAACACCCAAGAAACCCAAGATTTAGATATATATGCCCTTGGTGCCTTGGGTGGTAATTTTTTTATTTAGGGCCTAGGGTGGTCATTTTTTGAAACACCCAAGAAACCCAAGGTTTAGATAGATATGCCTTTGGTGCCTTGGGTGGTCATTTATTCTTTAGTGCCTAGGGTGGTCATTTTTTGAAACACCAAAGAAACCCAAAATTTAGATAAATATGCCCCTGATGCCTTGGGTGGTCATTTATTCTTTAGTGCCTAGAGTGGTCATTTTTTGAAACATCCAAGAAACCCTAGATTTAGATAAATATGCCCTTGATGCCTTGGGTGGTCATTTTTTGAAACACCCAAGAAACCCAAGATTTAGATATATATGCCCTTGGTGCCTTGGGTGGTAATTTTTTATTTAGTTCCTAGGGTAGTCATTTTTTGAAACATCCAAGAAACCCAAGATTTAGATAAATATACCCCTTGGTGCCTTGGGTGGTGATTTATTATTTAGTGCCTAGGGTGGTCATTTTTTGAAACACCCAAGAAACCCTAGATTTAGATATATATGCCCTTGGTGCCTTGGGTGGTCATTTATTCTTTAGTGCCTAGGGTGGTCATTTTTTGAAACACCCAAGAAACCCTAGATTTAGATAAATATGCCCCTTGGTGCATTGGGTGGTCATTTATTCTTTAGTGCCTAGGGTGGTCATTTTTTGAAACACCCAAGAAACCCAAGATTTAGATAAATATGCCCTTGATGCCTTGGGTGGTAATCTATTATTTAGTGCCTAGGGTGGTCATTTTTTGAAACACCCAAGAAACCCAAGATTTAGATAAATATGCCCTTGGTGCCTTATGTGGTAATTTTTTCTTTAGTGCCTAGGGTGGTCATTTTTTGAAACACCCAAGAAACCCAAGATTTAGATAAATATGCCCTTGATGCCTTGAGTGGTCATTTATTCTTTAGTGCCTAAAGTGGTCATTTTTTGAAACACCCAAGGAACCCTAGATTTAGATATATATGCCCTTGGTGCCTTGGGTGGTAATTTTTTATTTAGTGCCTAGGGTGGTCATTTTTTGAAACACCCAAGAAACCCAAGATTTAGATAAATATGCCCTTGGTGCCTTATGTGGTAATTTTTTCTTTAGGGCCTAGGGTGGTCATTTTTTGAAACACCAAAGAAACCCTAGATTTAGATAAATATGCCCCTTGGTGCCTTGGGTGGTCATTTATTCTTTAGGGCCTAGGGTGGTCATTTTTTGAAACACCAAAGAAACCCTAGATTTAGATAAATATACCCCGTGGTGCCTTGGGTGGTCATTTATTATTTAGGGCCTAGGGTGGTCATTTTTTATATGGTGCTTTGGGTGACTTTTTTGTAGTACCGAAGGAACCTATTAGATTATAAGCGGAGTTATCCACATTTTAATTTATCACAAAATTTGGTCAAAAAATAGCGTCAAATTGCACTCTTACTAATCTTGCACCCAACAATACGTACTGTGTTGTAAAGGATTCCACGCTTTCACGTTCTTGCGCTACTTCTGAATGACACTATTTAAAATCAATTCACACGCCTAAAGCCTAATTATCAAGGAATTATATAACTATTATGACCTAATCTTCGTTATAGTAGATTGTAATATTAGTATTAAGAAAACGTAATTATGAGGTATTTTATACTCTTGGCTTTATTGATTTGTAGCACATGCCTATCCGCTCAGGATGTAAATTTGGCTAAAGAGTACTATCTAGCTGGCGAATATGAGAAATCTGCCCAAATTTATTTTAAGCTTTTCGAAAAATCGAAGAACACCAATGATTACTATTTCAATCAATTTATTACTTCTTTATTAGCCAATGAAGATTTTGACCAAGCAGAAAAGGCCATTCAAAAACAAATAGATAGAAAGCCGAATGACGTACAACTATATGTTTCCTACGGAAGTCTATTTGAAAGTCAATTTGAACCTGAAAAAGCAGAGGCCGAATATAGAAGAGCGATAGACAATCTACCCGCTGATAGAAGTATCATATCAAAGTTAGGGAGTGCTTTTCTAAGACTAACCAAATATGATCTAGCCGCAGAAACCTATCTAAAAGGGGGGAAATTGCTAAAAGATGATAAGGTATTTGCTTACAGCTTAGCTGATATTTATCGTCGAAAGGGAGAAAGTAAACTCATGATCGAACATTACCTTCTGACTGTAGAACAAAATAAAGGGATGGTCAATAGCCTCAAAACCACCTTC
>Ga0209828_1001173_pt1 | contig 24215 bp, 27 predicted proteins | sample MaitaG_FD_187429 | JGI IMG/M metagenome (GOLD analysis project Ga0209828, IMG submission 187429) | Marine algal microbial communities from Maine, USA - Maine_Asex2 metaG (SPAdes) (version 2) | ecosystem: Host-associated > Algae > Red algae > Unclassified | place: Maine, USA | collected 2015-01-05
CCTGTGAAATGTCGGCGCGTATGATTGCAATGAAAAGTGCATCGGATAATGCAGGTAATATTATCGATGACCTTAAATTGGCATACAACAAAGCGCGTCAGGCATCGATTACTCAGGAAATTTCTGAAATCGTTTCAGGTGCAGCAGCGGTTGAATAACCACTGATGACCGGTTGAGCAAAAGTTTAATATATTTTATAGAGGTACTATCAAATGAGTACTGGACATGTAGTACAGATCATTGGGCCAATTGTTGATGTGGAATTTCCACGCGACGCTGTTCCTAATGTATACGATGCACTGAAAGTGGCAGATCATTCGAATCTGACATTGGAAGTGCAATCTCAGCTAGGTGATGGTGTGGTTCGCACCATCGCAATGGGTGAGGCAGAAGGTTTGAAGCGTGGTATGGGTGCGGCTAATACTGGTGAGCCAATCCAAGTTCCTGTTGGTGAGGGGACTTTGGGTCGAATCATGAATGTATTAGGTGAGCCAATTGATCACGCGGGTGATGTTAAGGCTGAGAAGTCTATGCCTATTCACCGTGACCCACCGAAGTACGATGAGCTTTCTTCAAGCTTGGATATCTTAGAGACAGGCATCAAGGTTGTTGACTTGATCATGCCTATCGCTAAAGGTGGTAAAGTGGGTTTGTTCGGTGGAGCGGGTGTTGGTAAGACCGTAACACTGATGGAGTTGATCAATAACATCGCTAAGGCACACTCAGGTTTGTCTGTATTTGCGGGTGTTGGTGAGCGTACTCGTGAAGGAAACGACTTCTACTACGAGATGGAAGAGGGTGGTGTACTTGATAAAGTAGCACTAGTCTATGGTCAGATGAATGAGCCTCCAGGAAACAGATTGCGTGTTGCCTTGACGGGTTTGACAATGGCTGAGCATTTCCGTGACGAAGGTCGTGACGTTTTGATGTTTGTTGATAACATCTATCGTTACACACTAGCGGGTACTGAAGTATCAGCACTGCTAGGTCGTATGCCATCAGCGGTAGGTTACCAGCCTACACTTGCTGAAGAAATGGGTGCACTTCAAGAGCGTATTACATCGACAAAGACTGGTTCGATCACGTCGTTCCAAGCGGTCTATGTACCTGCCGATGACTTGACGGATCCATCGCCCGCTACAACGTTTGCTCACTTGGATGCGACATTAGTATTGTCACGTCAGATTGCTGAGTTGGGTATCTACCCAGCGGTTGATCCTTTGGACTCAACTTCACGTCAGTTAGATCCATTAGTTATCGGTGACGAGCACTACGGAATTGCGCGTGATGTTCAGGGTGTGCTTCAGCGTTACAAAGAGCTGCAAGATATCATCGCGATTCTAGGTATGGATGAGTTGTCTGAAGATGATAAGCAAGCGGTATCGCGTGCACGTCGTGTGCAACGTTTCTTGTCTCAGCCATTCCATGTGGCGGAAGTGTTTACGGGCTCTCCTGGCAAGTATGTATCGCTAGCGGATACGTTGTCTGGCTTTAAGGCAATCATTGCTGGTGAATATGACCACATGCCTGAGCAAGCGTTCTACATGGTTGGTGGTATTGACGAAGCCATTGAGAAAGCGGCTAAACTGTCATAGTGGAGTAATATCATGGCTACAACTATACGTTTGGATGTGGTGAGTGCTGAAGCAGAACTTTTTTCAGGAGTAGTGAATGAAATCACTGCGCCGGGAGAAATGGGTGCTATGGGTATATTGCCGGGTCATAGTCAGTTGATTGCGACACTGAAGCCAGGTGAACTCAACTATAAAACAGATGAAGGTGTTTCTTCTTTGTTTGTTGCAGGTGGCATTATCGAGATACAGCCTAATATCGTAACGGTGTTGGCGGACTCAGGCGTACGCGCTGAAGATCTTGATGAGCAAGCTGCTGAAGATGCAGTAAATCGTGCTCAAGATGCATTAGCTGGCAAAGATCCGGAAGATTTGGATTATTCGGCGGTTCAAGCTGAATTAGATGCCGCTAAAGCGCAAATTGAGATGATTCATCGTATCGGTAAAACGTTAAGATCCTAAGTTTAGGATGTTAGTTAGAATTAAGGCGATCTTTCATAGATCGCCTTTTTTGTCATAAAGTTTGGCGTAAAACACAAAAAATGTTGAGTATTGTAGGGTCATTGATCGGATTTTTAGGCATTTACACAAAAAACCGTATCTTTATAGCACCTTTTTTTTGAATGTGAATTGATTTAATACTATACTTACGCCGCGGATAAACAATAATATATAGATCGTTTGTTCAATCTAAATCTACGCAGTTAACTAGTTAAAGGATGTATTACATGAAAATTAAACATCAACTCTCGATTGCAACTTTAGTGATGGCTGGTGTCTTCGCTACAGGTTGCTCTCAGCAGTCAGTGATGGGTGAAGGTGGTTCGCAGGTTGCGGGTGGCCAACAAGTATCAGGCGGATCACAGGTAGCAGGCGGTCAACAAGCAGCTGGTGGATCTCAGGTTGCAGGCGGACAGCAAGCAGCAGGTGGTTCTCAGGTAGCTGGTGGACAGCAAGCAGCAGGTGGACAGCAAGTAGCTGGTGATACACAAGTTGCAGGCGGACAGCAAGCAGCAGGTGGACAGCAGGTAGCAGGTGGTCAGCAAGCAGGTGCAGATCAGCAGGTAAAAGATGCTCAAGGTATGGACAGCCAGATTCCTGACACAGTTGTACCTATGACGCCAGCAAAGCCAATGCAGCCTGTAATGCAGAAGCCTATGCAGAAGCCTAAGCAGGTTATGCGTCCTAAGCCTCGTCCTAGGTCTGCTGGCAATTGCCACGGTCATGCTAAGAGCAAAATGACTAAGGTTGTTAGACATTGTCATAAAAACCCTACGGGCAAGCACGGTCACAAAGGCAAGAAGATGGTGCGTAAAGCTCCACCTAAAGCTAGAGTAGTTACTAAGACTGTATATAAGTCAGTACCTAAGATCATTTATAAAGATCGTGTGATCTACAAGCCTGTATACAAGACTAAGACTGTTTTCAAGACTAAGCCTGTATACAAGACAGTTGTAAAGACTAAGACGGTCTATGTCCCAGCAAAGAAAGCTGCACCTAGACGTGTTGTACGTAAGCCAGTTAATCGCTGGTGTCACAGTCATCCTGCTAACAGCATGACTAAGAGTGTGAGTCACTGTCACAAGTATAATCAGCGCAACCACAGTCACATGTACGGTGGTAAAGCTAAGCCACAGCGTCGCCCTGTTATGCAGCGCCCTGTAGCAGTACCTCGTGTACCAGTTATGAAGCCTAAGGCACCAACAGTTGACGTATTTGCACTTCAGCAAAAACTAAAAGCTAAAGGTTACTACAGAGGTCCGATTGATGGTGTTGTAGGTAGTGGAACGCGTTCTGCACTTCAGCAATTCATGCAGAACCGCAATTGATAGATTGAATATACTGTAATTAGTATATTTTACTCTGAGTTCTAGAGTAGATAGTGGGATTGAGGTTTTTAACTTCAATCCCATTTTTTTTATCTAAAAACATGACTCGAACGTAATAAGAACTTACTATGCAGTACGGCATCATCAAAATACTAGGATGATCAAAATATAATAAAATCGGAATTTAGGACTTATGGACAAGAAAACAAGAGGTTACGTAATCAAAGGTATTTTACTGCTTACCTTATTGTTTGGGTCAACAGCCCAGGCTGCTGTATGGAAAGCTAAAAATACTTGGGACGAACGATGGGAAAATAACTATCGAGCTTGGGTAACACGTTATTGGAACGAAGAGTTTTTTATGGATGAAAAAAAACCTTTGTACTATAAGTTCGAACATGATTGTGCTGATGCTGTTTATGCCATGCGTCTAATATTCGCATATGAGCATAGGCTTCCCTTTGTGATTAACAATCCGATGAAGAAGAAAAAATACATCAGCAATAAAATGAGGAAGTGGGATAAGCTTCCCGAACATAAACGTGTTAGAAAGTTCTTGGATTATATTGCAAGAATTGGTAGCACAACCTCCCTGAAAAAAGACACGTATCCAGTTGCCATGAACGCCATAAAGGCCGGTGATATTTATGTTGCGCCAGGCGTGCACTCTTACACCATTGTCGATATAACTGATGCTGGTGTCGCTGAAGTTGTTTATTCAACCACTCCAAAAGCGGTACGTTTTCTAGATAGGATAGAATCCTTTCCATTTTATGTGCCTGAAGATCACAAGAAATTCAGTGATGGCTACAGACGTTTCATTCAGCCTCAAAATATGAAGAAATCATTGAAAAGGCAGCCCGGTTACAGCACCGAGCAATTTGAAGTTGCGAAGGCTGTCAAGCAGAACTATGTCAAGTTTACGGATATTTTATCCAGTGCTTTGGGCAAGCGGAAAGAAACGCCACAAGAAAAATCGCTACGATTAATGATAGCGCTTTGCCAGTACGCTAATGACCGAGCTGTTTATGTTTATGATGCACTTTGGTACCTCCAAAAGATTCGTAAAGGTGGGCGTCAGTGCATGAAGCGAAGTGAGTACGACAGCTACTCAACCCCATCGCGCGATAGACGTCTTAAAGCGTTCTTTAATGCTGTTGGTGAGCATAATGCAACTACACAGGCTACGGCAGGTAATAGTTTGCAAGAGCAGTGGATTAAAACACTGTTTTCTCAGAAAGATCCAACACCGGCTCAGAAAAAGCAGCTTAATAGCTTCTGTATGGTTCAAATGAGCCTCGGTGAAGACTATCATATGCCGTTGCGGGCGTTACGCCAGAATCTTTATGGCGGTTTTGTTTCTTCAAACCCGCATGCTCCATTGGAGTATCGTTGGGGTGTAGTTCCTAAGAAGTTCTCGACACGCTGTAAGGTTTATTAGTCCCTTCTGAATGGCCGGTTTTCCGGCCATTTTTTATGGTGTTGATTTTGTCGTAAAGATCAGCAGGAGTTTAAGAACTTAAGTATAATTGGACTGTACAGATTTCAGAATTTTTATAATTAATAAAAAAGCCACCTAAATGAATATCAAATCTATAATTCTTGCCGCTGGAAAAGGCTCTCGCATGTGTTCGGACTTACCCAAGGTGATGCATCAAATTGGCGGTAAGGCCATGTTTCATCACGTAGTATCTACTTGTAAGTCCTTGGGAGAAGGCTCAATCATTGGCGTAGTGGGGCATCATGCTGAAGTTGTTATATCAAGCTTACCAGATGAATCCATCACTTGGGTTCGCCAGGAAGAGCAGCTAGGTACAGGTCATGCAGTGATTCAAGCAGTACCACAAATTGCAGACGATGATGTGGTATTAATTGCTTACGGCGATGTTCCACTGGTCAAAGCAGAGACGCTTAAGCCTTTATGTAATTGCATCGGTGAGTATGATTATGCGCTATTGACTACAAAACTAGAGGATCCATTTGGTTATGGAAGAATAGTCAGGAGTGATAATAATGAGATTCTTGAAATTGTCGAAGAAAAAGACGCGACTGATCAAACAAGAAAGATTCAAGAAATTAATACCGGTATTGTGGCGGCTAAGGGTGCTCATCTGAAGCGCTGGTTATCAAAATTAAGTAACGACAATGCACAACACGAATATTATCTAACAGACTGCGTGGCTCATGCCGTTGCAGAGGGCGCAAGTATAACTTCTGTTGACTGTATCGATCAGAATGAAATTCAAGGTGTAAATAACCGGATGCAGCAGGCGATGCTTGAGCGTGTTTATCAATCGTCTCGCGCAGAGCAATTAATGATGCAAGGGGTGACATTGATGGACCCAGCACGATTGGATGTGCGTGGAGATATCTCAGTCGGTAGGGATGTACTCGTAGATATTAATGTTGTGTTTATTGGCAATGTTAAGATTGGTGATAATGTCACTATAGAGCCCAACTGCATCATTCAAGACGCGGTAGTTGGCTCAAACGTCACAATCAAGGCGAACTCGGTGATTGAGAATGCTGACGTTGGTGACCACTGTGATATTGGTCCGTTCGCAAGGATCCGTCCAGGAACGCTTTTAAAGCCCGGAGCCAAAGTCGGAAACTTTGTTGAAATAAAGAAAACTATTGTAGGTGAGGGTAGTAAAATAAGTCACCTCAGTTATATTGGTGATACTGAGATGGGTGCTAATGTAAACATCGGCGCAGGGACAATCACCTGTAATTATGATGGGGTGAATAAGTTTAAAACAATCATCGGTAATGATGTGTTTGTTGGCTCTGATACTCAGTTGGTTGCGCCTGTTACGGTAAAAGAGGGTTCAACAATAGGAGCTGGTTCGACTATCACCAAAGACACACCAGAAAATCAATTAACGTTATCGCGTTCAAAGCAAGTCAGCATATCAGGCTGGAATCGACCTAATAAAAATAAATGAGGACAAACGTATGTGTGGGATAGTAGGAGCGATTGCTCAACGTAATGTGACCAGTATTCTCATTGAAGGTCTACGCCGCTTGGAATACCGAGGCTATGACTCAGCAGGTGCTGCTGTACTTGATCGGGACAATCAAATTCAAAGAACGCGTGCTTTAGGTAAAGTAATAGAGCTAGAGAATAAGCTTGAAGAGTCACCTTTGCAGGGCACGATTGGTATTGCACATACCCGGTGGGCAACACACGGAGCGCCTGCTGAGCATAATGCTCATCCGCATATTAGTAATGATCGCATTGCTGTTGTGCATAATGGAATCATTGAAAACTACGAAGTGCTGCGTGCAGATCTGATTACTAAGGGTTACCAGTTTACCTCTCAAACAGATACTGAGGTTGTTGTTCATTTAATCGATACCTACTTAAAACCAGGGACTTCTCTGCTTGATGCAGTAAGGCTGGCGACCAATGATTTAAGAGGTGCTTATGCGCTGGGCGTAATCTCAAAAGAAGACCCGAATACGCTGATTGCTGTTCGTGAAGGGAGTCCTTTAGTGCTTGGCCTAGGCATTGGAGAGCATTTTATTGGGTCTGATATTCAGGCATTGTTACCGGTTACTAATCGCTTTATTTATCTGGAAAACGGTGACTCTGTAAAAATGACGTTATCAGGTTATGAGATTTATGATCTTGAAGATAACGTGGTTGAGCGTCACATCAAAGAGTCCGCTGCGAGCTCAATGGATTCAGATTTAGGCGAGTATCGTCATTACATGCTTAAGGAAATTTACGAGCAGCCAGTCGCTGTGCAAAATACTTTAAGTGGCAGGATTGATAAGGCCAATATGCGCGATTGCATCGTTGGTGATCAAGAAAAACTAAAATCAGTCTTTGAGAAGGTTCGTGAAGTACAAATTATAGCTTGTGGTACTAGTTACCATGCCGGACTAACGGCTAGGTATTGGATTGAAAGCCTGACTGATATCCCATGTCAGGTCGAGGTTGCTAGTGAGTACCGCTATCGTCGTCAGCCTGTCCGTGATGACGTGTTATTCGTAACGATTTCTCAATCAGGTGAGACGGCTGATACTTTGGCCGCACTTGAAAAAGTAAAGCAACAAGGGTGTCTAGCGACACTGACTATTTGCAATGTGCCAGAGAGTTCGCTGACTCGCGAGTCTGACTTTGCGTTAATGACGGTTGCTGGGCCTGAGATTGGCGTTGCATCAACCAAAGCATTCACCACCCAGCTTGTAGCATTGCAGCTACTGACTATTGCTTTGATGCAGCGAAACCCAGAAAACGCAGCAAAAGCTGCGGAAATGATTGCTAACCTTAAGCAGCTACCAGCACTACTCGAAGTAGCACTACAGCAAGATAAGGCAATCAAGCAAATGGGCGAAGCGTTTATCGACAAGCACCACTCTTTGTTTTTGGGTCGTGGTGATTTATATCCTATTGCGATGGAAGGTGCGCTTAAGCTCAAGGAGATATCCTACATACATGCCGAAGCCTATCCCGCTGGAGAGTTAAAACATGGCCCTCTCGCGTTGGTTGATAGTGAAATGCCGATCGTAGCCGTTGCTCCAAAAACAAATCTTCTTGAAAAACTAAAATCCAACCTTGAAGAAGTTCGTTCACGTGGAGGAGAGCTGTACCTGTTTGCTGATGAGAATGCTGATATTACTGAACAAGCCAATATTCACATCGTTAGAGTACCGGAAGTTCCAGAAAGCTTGATTCCAATTATTTACACAATTCCGCTACAATTGCTTTCGTACCATGTCGCTGTCTTTAAAGGAACAGATGTTGATAAGCCAAGAAATCTCGCTAAGTCGGTTACGGTTGAGTAAAAATAAGAAGGTTCATGCAGATGGTTAAAATACTATACTTTGCCAGCCTGCGTGAGCTGGTTGGTGTGCCTGAAGCCAGTCTTGACCTTGGTGAGCCTCTGGACGCAGCTGAGGTTTGGGATGCAGTAAACCCAGCAATTGACCTTCCCGAAGCAAGCTTGGTGGCTATTAATCAGTCTTATGCTGCTCTGGATTCAGTCGTTGTGCCTGGCGATGAGGTTGCTTTTTTTCCACCGGTAACTGGAGGGTAAGCATTTGACGCAGCTAATACTGGTTCAATCAGAAGCGTTGGAGCCATGGCAAGCAATAGCCGATTTTCAATCGAGCAATTTTAAAGATCATACTGATTTTGGCGCAACGGCCACATTCGTCGGCACAATGCGTGATCTGAATGAAGGGGATGAAGTACTTGAAATGACGCTTGAGCATTATCCCGCAATGACCCAAAAGCAGTTGCAAAGCATTGTTGATGAAGCTGGAGAAAAGTGGCCACTTCTACACACTCTACTAATACATCGAGTGGGAGCAATCAAGCCAGCTGATCCCATCGTTTTAGTTGCAGTTTGGTCAGCACATCGTGCGGCTGCTTTTGATGCTTGTCGATTCTTAATGGAGGCCCTAAAACATCAGGCTCCTTTTTGGAAAAAAGAGAGCTTAACCTCAGGTGAAACGCGTTGGGTAGCAAAAAATACGCTTGGTACAAGCTAAAATTTATTTGTCGTTTAACCTCACTGTATGGAAATTGCCGCTGATAGGTATAACTAACTGGAAGCAAGCATGCGGCACTCTGATTAGCGTGCTACTTCTGTTTGTTTAAATTGTAAGGTTTAGCATAGGACTTTGAAGGGTTATGACTCAATCACTCTCACAGTTGTCCATCGAATCCAAAGTAGTAGTGCTGGGTGTTTGAGTAAAAAATGTTTGCGCCGAAGGCGATATTTTTGAAGCAAACGCCCAGCACAACGGCAGTCACATGCTGTTAAGCATTCACCCACTGCCCATTAACCATACAAGCTTTACCCTGCACAAACTCCGGTGATCCACCCATATTAACCGTCATCGTGTAATTTCTGCACTGAGCTGGTGCTTGATTGACTGATGCCTGATAGGTGCTAGTCGGAGTGATTTCATACTGAGCGCCTGACTGATTATTTTGCCAGCGAACTTTTCGGTTATCGGGCGCGCTAGACATAGCTTGGCTTACGTTTTGCTGATCATAGCCATCCAGTGGGCGACCTAAATTAGCACCGATATAACCACCGAGCGCAGCCCCAAGTATACGAGACACGCGCTTACCGCTACCGCCGCCAAGCTCTTTACCAATTTCACTACCGATTATGGTACCCACTATGGCACGAGTTTCGCTGTTACTCATGGTTCCACCAGCACAACCGGTAATCAATACTGTTGATGCCATTGATGCGATTAATAAGCTATTGCTTAGATTTTTGTTCATTTTCATTCCTTATGTTGGACTTATGTCTCTGAATTATTAAGACTAGAACGTTTACAATTAGTTCTGTCTAGTCGCAGATTCTAAAACAACAGGCTGTATTGTGGCTTAACTGCTGAAGTCCGGTGCATATACATCTGGTGCAAAGTTGTCAAACCGCGTGTATTTTCCATGGAAAGTCAGCCTGATAGTGCCAATAGGGCCATTTCTTTGCTTGCCAATGATGATTTCTGCCTGTCCTTTGTCGGGAGAGTCTTCGTCATACACTTCATCACGATATACAAACATGATGATATCAGCATCCTGCTCGATTGCACCTGATTCACGAAGGTCTGACATAATAGGGCGCTTATTGGGTCTTTGCTCGAGGCTTCGATTTAACTGAGATAAGGCAATAACAGGACACTCCATCTCTTTAGCAAGCCCTTTAAGTGAGCGTGAGATTTCAGATATTTCGGCTGTGCGATTATCCGATTGTGTGTTTGTCTGCATTAGTTGTAAATAATCGATAACGATAACGCCTAGCTGTCCATGTTCACGTGCAAGCCGTCTCGTTTTGGCGCGGATTTCAGTCGGTGATTGCCCCGCAGTGTCGTCAATAAATAGCTTGGTTTTTGAGAATGCTTTAACCGCCATGGCGACACGAGGCCAATCTTCATCGCGTATTTTTCCTGTTCTTATATCGCTTAAAGGAACGCGACCGTGGGAGGCAAACAATCTCAGTACTAGTTGCTCTGCGGGCATTTCCATACTGAAAATGACGACAGGTTTGTCGTTAAGTGCAACATGCTCGGCAATATTCATTGAAAAGGTTGTCTTACCCATTGCTGGACGACCAGCAACGATTACCAAATCCCCTTTGTTAAGGCCTGATGTCTGTTCGTCTAGCTGAGTATAGCCGGTGGCTGTGCCAGTAATCGTCCCTTCAGTTTCAGCGAGTCTTTGTATTTGATCTAGGCTGTCTTTTAGCAGCTGTTTAATAGGCTTAAACGTTTGTTGACGAGTGCCCTGCTCGGCTATTTTGAAAACACGTTGCTCAGCTTCGTCCAGCAATGATTTACTGTCCCGATCACCACTGTTGAATGCTAAGTCAGAAATGTCCGTTCCAACACTAATTAACTGCCTTAGCACTGACTTCTCACGAACAATATCAGCATATGCTTTGATGTTGGCGGCACTGGGCGTGTCTTTTGCTAGGGTGCCGAGATAGCTGGTACCCCCTGCATTTTCAAGTTCGCCGCGTTGCTTTAACCATTCAGAAAGAGTAATCCAATCCAAGGGCTGGCTTTCTTCAGCAAGCTGAGCAATAGAGCGGAAAATTAAACGATGATCTTTGCGATAGAAATCCTCTTCAGAAACCTTGTCCGCAATAATGTCCCATGCCCGATTATCCAGCATAAGACCACCCAATACAGATTGCTCTGCATCAATAGAGTGAGGAGGAATGCGCAGTGATTCAAAACTTTCAGTGGACATAATTTTAGTGAGCCTTTTTAGCCTTCGCGAAAAATAACAAAACTCTTTCGAACATAAGGGCTCCGCTTGTAACGTCGTTTGATTTTATCATTAACAGCAATGGCTTCTGCTCGCGTGTATGGGCCGAGACGAACCAAATAAAGAGGGTTACCACGTTGGCTGATCTGCACAATAAATGATGAATAGCCATCTAGGGCAAACTTGTTCATTACTTTCTTTGCTTCGGTCAAGCTAGTTGTAGCAACGACCTGAACACCAAAACCTGAAAAATCATCTTTAAACGGGTTAATGTTTTGAATAGGTGATGTGATCGTTTTGGTGTTAAATCCATAAAAATTATTTCTTTCCAGATACTTGTAACCTAACCCAAGCAAGACGAGGCCAACAAGAAATATAAGAATTGATTTTACGGCAAGCCCATTCTGTTTGCTGAGGGAGGAGATTTTTTTCTGGCGTCTTGGCATGTGACGGCTTCCATATTTTGATTATCGTCGGGGCATCCGATGCACGGCTGATCCGTGTATGATAATACATGCCTTGATAAACGTATACCGTCCGTCAAATCGCTTCTGTTTAAATATCGCTTTGAAGCTTAGTGCGGGGCAAGAGGTTGATTTTAAATCAGCATGTTTGTAGGGATAAAACTGGAAGCTTTATGGGCAAAACAAGAAATGGGGATATGAAAACGCCCATTTTGAATGCTTTAAATGGGCGTAATGATCTAAAAAATGCTTTGAAGGAAAAAGAGGCCTAGCCCAGATTCATTATCAGCATTATGAGCCCAAATAATGTAAGTGCCAAACCACTACCAATAATCATCAAGCGCGATAACATTGGGCTATCTTCAGGCTCGTCACTCATCATCATGACATTGTCATATGCTTCCTGATTGACTGTTTTATTAGTGTCTCGGTTGAAGTACTTATTATAAGAACTAAAATCTAGACTGAACTTTTCGTTCTCTTTTAAGTGGGATAAGGTATCAATAAGCGGTAATTCACGTTTGTGAATCGGATTGATAGATTTGATTGTTTGATTCTCATCAAGGAGGCTCATTCCGGATACGGTTCTGGAGTAACCCGTTTCATCCGTTATGTGGTAAGTCAGCATTCCTTTTTTAGGAGAATTAATTTGATGTTCGATTTTATTTAAAGTAAAGGTCTTGATCATTGTCAGGACTTCCGCGTTATGATTTTAGTTATTGTACTGGGTGTTACTTCTTAGAGTACCCATAGTCTAACGTTTGATTGAGCAATGAGGAATAGTCTTCCGATGAGCGCATCGGTAGGACTTATAATTTTTGTAGAATCTCAACTTTATAGATAGCGGGGAGGCCAGCGCATTGCTGCTTAACAGCCGCTAGCTTAAGTGGTGAGTGTTCACCACCTCTAATGCTCATTTCCAGTGTGATGTTACCGTCGAGATAGTGAATTACAGTATTTTCGATCGCATTTTCCAGATCATGCTGTTGAAGGATCGGCTCAACCGATTTCAATAGGGCTTGCCTGTCCGGTAGATGCTTTGAAGGAGCGGCTGTCTCATCATCTTCAGGGTCGATATGAACCATAATATCACTGACTTCTTCATACTCATCTCGTAACTGGCTCATGACTTGCTCAGCAATATGGTGACCTTCTGAGACGCTAATGTGTGGGGCTACCTGAATGTGTACATCGACGAGCACGCTCGAGCTCATTTTTCGGGTACGTAGCATATGCGCATTTTGCACCCCAGATACTTCACTAATGAGCTGTAACATGGCTTCGACTTTATCGCTCTCCCATGCAGTATCAACCAATTCCATGGCGCTATCCAAAATCAGTTTGGCGCCCATATAGAAAATCATCACCGCTACCGCTACCGCCGCTAATGCATCTAACCATGGAATAGAAAAAATCACACTCGCGATCACGCCAAACGCGACCATTACTGAGGAGATAGCATCGCTTCGGTGATGAGTAGCGTTGGCTTTGAGCAGGGAGGAATTAATTTGTTTGCCTATACGATAGGTGTAACGATATAAACCCTCTTTGCAAAGAATACCAAAAATGGCTATTACGATTGCAAGAATGCCTGGCTGTAGCAGTTTTTCAGGATGCTGCAATCGGTCGGCAGCGTCCAAAGCAATACCAATCGCTACGCCACCCAAGGCAAGTCCAAGGATAGTCGTTGCAATGGTCTCGATACGCTCGTGCCCATATGGATGATCTTCATCCGCATCTTTACTGGCCATTTTCGCTGCAATCAGCACCACAAAATCAGTAATCAAATCAGATAGCGTATGAAAACCATCGGCGATCAATGCCTGTGATTGCGCGAATAAACCGCCCGCAACTTGTGCAATCGCCAGTACAATATTGACAAGCACACCCACTAGCGTCACCTTGCGGGTAGCAAGGTATCTTCGCGTATTTTTATCGTTTTGGTTCAAGCGACTTCTTCAGGAGTAAGCGCGGTAATAGTCAGCGCGTGCAGTTCGCCAGATGTAATGGCTGAGTTCACTGCGGCATAGACTAGTTGGTGTCGCTTTACCTTACCCAAGTCTAGAAAAGCAGGGCTTACGACAGTGGTCTCATACTTATAACCATCACCTGAGACAGTGATCACGGCTTCAGGCATGGCTTCGCTGATTAGTTTTTCTACCGCTTCGTTGCTAATACTCATGGTTAATTCCTGCTTTGGCGTTTTATGGTTATGAATTGGGGACATATTATAGCTTTTTTGATAGCGGCGTATAATACTAATGCACTAATGAAATTAATTGGATAGCCTGATGGATCCTTATCTGCAAGCGCTTGCTAATAAAGTGAGCGAAACTAGCCCTAAGTTTTGCGCGGCGCTGACCCGCGATGAAGTAGAAAAATTCGTTGCTTTCACTCGCAGTAAGGAGATTGCTGCGAATGAAGTGCTGAGTGAGTTAGGCACGATCAGCGACGAGTTTTATCTGGTGGTTGCGGGTGAGATCGTTTTATATCGAGAAGAACTGGGTACTGAGATTGAAATTGGTCGATTGGGCCCTGGAACGCTAACCGGGCATATGTCGTTTTTTGATCGAGAGCCAAGGACTGTCCGCTTGCGAGGTTCTAAGGATGGGGCTGAGCTGTTGGGCGTTACTCGACCCATGTATAAGCGCCTATGCATAGAGCACCCCTACATCAGTGTCAATCTGGTGGAGTTTGTGGTGCTAAGCTTGGACAGCTTGCTACGGTCAACCAGTCGCGAAGTCTCTACCTTGTATCAAAAGCTCAACGCAATGAATTGAACGAACTATTTCAAACTTAGTCAGATTCCTTAGTTTTCTCTAGCAGGTTCTATTTAATGTGGGTTGATTTATTGTACGGTCTATTATGGATTATTACCGTATTCGCTGTGGTCTTTACGTTCATTTTGGCGAGGCGAATCCGCAGAAATTCTGTGCTGCCCATTGAACGCTTGTTTGTACTAACCTTTGCCTTGCTGTTTGGCATTGCTATGATGTTCTTGTTTCTAAATAAACAGTTACAAAATACAACGGGTGGTGATGAGCCTGGTGTCGTAAAGATGGCACATCACGATTTTGTGAGAGAAATCTATCCCCCATTAATTACCGCACAAAACAAATTAACCCACCAAATAACGCAGTTAAATGACTTACAAAAACAAATTCTTAAATTGCGAGAAGTTCATCCGCAGCAGGCAGAACGTTTGCAGTTTGCTTATACCCAATGGTTAAACCAGCGAAAAAATCTTAGTCAAATCAAGTTGAAATTAGATAGAAGTGTTCGCGGCGCTTGGATACAGCATAAAACTCAGGATAAAAAGGTCATTGCCTCCGAGTTCAATCGTCAAGCGGTGGACTGGGAAAAAGTTATTAGTGATCGCTTGGCTCTGTTGCAAGACAGTCAGCTAAATGTGAATAATGGAATGTTGGAAAATGTGACGATTCAACATAAAAATCTGTCGCGGCTCCGGCGTGGCAAAAACGCCAACTTTGCAACCAGCGGTGCTGTGTTCAAGTCAGCGTTTGCGGCAGAAACAACCGCAGTTTTATTGGAGTACATTGATGAAACCTCGCCAGATTTAGCAGAGACGTTTGAGGAAATGGGTGATGAGATTAATATTGCTAGTCAGCGTGGGCGTGAGGTTAGAAACTATGCATTGGAAAACCCAGACCTAAAGCCAACGCTAGACAAGGTAATGATGAGCTGGCTGCAGTTGGAAAATAGATCAATCTACTATCGTGATCAAGTGCTGCATGCTATCCAAGCAAGCTATTTGGCGGTTATATTAGGCACTAATAAGCGCGAAAATCAGATTAGACGCATGAACAAAACGATGAAGACTAAAATACCTGAGTTGTATACTGAATTACAAAAATCCCGCAAGGTGCTCGAAAAGAGTTATAAAACGGTTCCACGCTAGGTGGGCTATGGAGAATAAAATTGTTGATATCAAATCTTGAAGTTATACCTGATCGTAAAGTCGTTAAGCATCTGGGCTTAGTGCAGGGCAGCTCGGTGCGCGCTAAGCATGTGGGACGAGACATTATGGCTAGCATCAAAAACCTATTTGGTGGGGAGTTGGTTGGTTATACCGAATTGCTTTCTGAGTCACGAGAAGAAGCTATGGAGCGTTTGATTCAGCAAGCGGAATCTGTTGGCGCGAATGCAGTGCTCAATGTGCGCTTCTCAACGTCAAGTGTAGCTCAAGGTGCCGCCGAAATTTACGTCTATGGCACTGGGGTCATTCTGGAGTAATTCGTCATGAGTTTTCAAATTATTCTATTTTTATTGTTACTGATCCTTGGATACTTCATAGGCTCTTATTTGGAGCGAGAGCACTACCGCTCTATTAAGCTGCGGGAAGCAAAATACAATAAATTACCCGCCGTCGCTAGCAAGCTATTACCTCCTGAGGCTGAGTCGTTTGAGCAACGTCTAGTAATGGGTAACGTAACTATTTCAGTCGATTACTTCAAACGGTTTCTTGCAACGTTACATAATTTTTTCGGTGGCAGTGTGACATCTTACGAAACTTTGCTAGATAGAGCGCGACGAGAGGCACTGTTACGGATGAAGGTCGAAGCTGATAATCTTAATGCGAGTCTTGTGCTCAACGTAAAATACGAAACGGCCTCGATTTATAAAGGGAGTGGAAGCGGTGTCGGTTCGGTCGAAGTGCTAGCCTATGGCACAGCGATGATTCCTAAGCAGCTCGAAGCATGAAATACGAAAACCCTCCTATACCAGAGGGTATCAACACCTCCAGAGCACACCCTCTTAAAACTTTCCTGATTTTATTGCTCGGTTTAATTGTTGTGTTAGCGATTAGCACTTGGTTGCTTGGCGTCGGTGGAAGCTATCTAGCTAGTAAGATTCCCTATTCTCAAGAAAAGAGGTTGGCAGAGGCTTACGCACAGTACGATGCTGCAACTAGAACCGAACTGTTAGATTACTTACAAGCCTTGGCAGATAAGGTGAGTAGTGCAATGCAGCTAACACCTGAAATGAAAATCACTGTGCATTATATTGATCAAGATATAGAAAATGCCTTCGCAACTATTGGTGGCAATATCTTTCTCTACAAAGGGCTGCTTGAAAAGCTACCCAATGAAAATGCGCTTACTATGTTAATAGCACATGAGATTGCGCACGTCAGGCATCGTGACCCTATTGTTTCGATTGGCCAAGGTGCAGCAATTTCTACAGGCATGATGCTTTTACTAGGTAGTACGGATACGGGTATCTTGGGGAGTGCTGGATTATTGACGCAAATGCAATTTAGTCGCGAGATGGAAAGTCGTTCTGACGAAACGGGTTTAAATGCGGTAGAGAAAGTCTATGGCCACGTTGGTGGAGCTTTGGATTTATATCAAGTGCTGGATGCTGTCAGCGAGTCAAATCTTGTTGAGCCGCCACCGTTTTTTTCTACCCACCCGATTAGTAAAACGCGCATAAAAGAATTATCTGTTTTAATTACAGATAGGAATTGGCGACAGGACGTTTCCCCGACGCTATTGCCAAAGCAGTTTTCTATTTGGTTGTCAGAGGGTTAGACAGATATTCTAAGAGTTATGTGAAGATAGCTACGGCTTAAACGCCGATTGTAGCCATTAGTCGCTTTTACGCGCTTCTTAGGTTCGCTTCATCGTAATTGCATATAAGAAGTAAATTTTCTGTGGGATAGTTATGCCACTGACACGTCGAACCAAAAGGTTCAAACCGCTTGTCTGAATAACAACATTCCATAAAGGAAGATAAAAATGCCATACGCTCTCCCCCAAGCGTCGAAAAAAGTCCTGATGACTCAGGCTCCAGAGTTTTCCTTACGCTCAAAGATGGTCAAGAAAGTCTATTAAATATAGGCAAATACCAGTTTATCAATTTTTTGTTGTTAGCCCCCTAGAGTTCCCTGAGAACTCATTTACGCTAAGGTACCCCCCTTTGCGTAACCTTTGAGCCAAACCTGTATAGGTTTGGCTTTTTTAATGATTGTTGTCAATTTTCACAGGGTCAGTTGATTAGTTATCACAAACCCAAGAGTTCAAATCAAACTCTGTTAAAGAATCAATAATGGCAGTAGCGTCGCGAAAAGAATCATGACTCATATTCGGATCAGGCACAGCGATAACCCGCATGCCTGCTGCATTTGCTGCCTGAACGCCTGATGGGGCGTCCTCAAAAACCAAACAATTTTCTGGTGCATATCCTAACGTTTCAGCTGCTGTCAGAAAAATATCGGGTGCAGGCTTGGCTTTTTTGACTTCAGGGTGGTTGCTGGTAATGATCGTATCGAAATACTTAAACCAATTCTGATGATTGCTAGTTTTTAGTTTGAAGTGATGTTCGTTAGAGCTCGTTGCCACCGCAATGGGGATTTTCTTTGCCGATAGCATTTTAATTAATTCTGGTGCGCCAGCTTTTGGCTTTGCAAATGGAAATCGTTCATCCAATAGGGCGTTGCGTTCTTCAAGATAAAACTCAGGCTCAAAGGGTAGTTCCAAGGCTTTGACCAAGTAGCTCGCCGCATCGTATGAGTCACGGCCGATCATGTGAGATTTCACTGACCAATCAAATACCTTACCGTAACGCCCAACAATCATTTGTGTGACTTCGGTGTAGATACTCTCGGTATCAAGCAATAAGCCATCCATATCGAATAGGATGGCTTTAATTTCAGCTTTGCTCATCGGTAGTCATGCCCTAAATCAGAATTATAAAGGCGCTAACGATAACATATTCAGCAGGGTGTTCTATGGCTCAGTCTGCTTACTGAAAGCTACTTATGATTTTGACTTAATGAATTTTTCGATTGAGTCGACCGGTAACTGTCCCGGTTGAAGTGCAACCAGTTTACCTTTTGGGTCAAATATCATAAAAGTTGGAGTCCCTCTGAGACCCTCCTTAGCGTTCAATTCCATCCAGGCATTAATTTCAATTGGGTTGCTAAGGATATTTTTGAAGGACATGTCATATTCTTTAATCATGGATTTCGCGTCCGATTTCCCTGCTTGACCATCAAGCGAAATACCAACGATCTCTACGTTATCCATCTTACCGTCAAACTTAACCATTCCAGGCATATGATCACGGCAAGCATGACAGTCTGATGCCCAGATCTCGACAACAGACCATTTTCCATTTCCTACTTGCTCTTCTATTGTGGTCTTTTTACCATCAAGCTCGGTGAAGGCAATTGCTGAGCTGCTTAGCAAAATAGTGCTGATTAATGTTAAAAATAAGGTTTTAGCTAAAAAAAACAGTTTCACGAGTGTGTTCCTCAATTTATGATGTGGGCGCTGTGATTACTATTAACAGTTATTAGTTATCGCTATTAAAATCCGCGCATTCATTGACTAACTATTTATAAAGATATAAAAAATGCCGACAAGTTCCCAGTATTCGACACGCGCTGTACTATTTGATCTTGATGGTACTTTGCTTGACACCGCGCTTGATATGGTAAGATCCCTCAACATTTTACTGCAAGAAGAAGGTGTACCAACGGTCGAACCATCCGTAGCTCGCCAGTATGTATCAGATGGTACAAAAGCGTTGGTTACATTAGGCTTTGGTGAGCAACAATCGACAGAAGAATTTGATCGACGCTGTCAGCGCTATCTCACTATCTACGAGGAAAACCTGTGTGTGGATACAGTTTTTTTCGAAGGTATGGCCGAGACAGTAGCGTTTCTGGAGGAACATGGGGTTTTATGGGGAATCGTTACCAATAAGCCCGCTTTCCTCACAGACCCTCTGTTGAAAACCATGGGTTTAGATATTAGAGCGAGTGTTATATTGAGTGGCGACTCCTTGCCCCAACGCAAGCCGCATCCGCAACCATTGTTCCATGCTGCTGGCGAGATGAATCTACTGACGACTGAGTGCATTTATGTAGGCGACGCGGAACGCGATATCGTCGCTGGAAATCGTGCAGGCATGGTGACGCTTCTGGCAAGCTATGGCTATATCGAAGCAGGTGATCAACCCGAAAACTGGGGTGCGAATGGTATTATTCAGTACCCACAGGAAATACTTGACTGGTTAGATGAGTCGGACACGATTGAGCTGGATTTAAGGCGAGCTAACTAAACTTCAGCGTTAACCGCATTGACGAATAAAAGAGAGAATAACGTGAATATAAGTAGAAATACCGCTAGATCAACCCTGTTTCAGGTCGTGCTGTTTCTGGTGTTGCTGGCCGCTGCGCTGTTTTGGCAGCGTAATAATATTGCAGACTTATACCTATCGGGAGAAATTAATCCGGTGGGTTGGTTACTAAATGGTGTGGTCATTCTTCTGTTTTTGCTAGGCATGCTGAGAATGATCTCTCTGTTGTTGTCTTACAGTAGTGAGCATAATGTTCTAGAGCGTTTGATCGAGTCCGTGAATGACGGTGCGAATGATCCAGCCAGCGGCCTATCTGAAGATTCATTAGCCGTACAACGCTACACGTACGTGCGAGAAATGGCGCGTCAATCAAACACGGTTGATCAGGGTGCACTAGCCTCTAACCTTAGTACCTCAGAGCAGAGTCGATTTACCTTGGTACGCTATGTCAACAGCATCTTGATTTTGTTAGGTGTATTTGGAACCGTTGTATCCTTGTCGATCGCATTGATTGGTGCTTCTAGCCTGCTGGACTCGCCAGAAGGTGCTGATAAAATGGGTATGATTATCGGTGGTATGTCATCAGCTTTGAGCACGACAATGACGGCCATAGTCTGTTTTGTAATCTATGCTTATTTCTACTTACGACTTAATAATGCCCGCGCACAGCTGTTAAATGGCATCGAGAGTATGACTGCAACTTATCTAATACCCAATGCGGTAAGCACTGAGTCCTCTTTGATGCGACAGGTAAGTGAGTTGACGACAGCGTTGAACAAATCGGTAGAGCGCATGACCGAGGTGCAGCAGCATTTAATTACAGCGGCTGATCATTTAAATGCTTCAGTGCTGCGTCAATCTAAAGATAACGGTATTAGTGAGGAAACCTTACTGGAGTTTAAAGAGCTTCTGAGAGAAGGCTTCAGGTTGCCAACACCCAACAGTAAACCTTCAGGAGCTAGTGCACCGGGAGATTATATTCCTACGATGACGCAGCCGGTAGCCAAGCCATGAGTGGGTTTCCCGATTATCATCAGTTCCCTGAGCGGGATCATGGTGATGAGAGCTTTTGGCCATCGTTTACCGACATCATGATGGTTATTACCATGGTGTTCCTATTGGTGACGGTTATGGCTATCACTAATAATTGGAAGCTGGTGACTGATCTCAAGACAAGTATTCAGGCAGAGCGATTAGCCGCCGAGCAAGCGCTAGATAAAGAGGCTCAAAACAACTCGCTTGAAGATCAGATGGTGATGTTACAAAAGCGCTTGGTCGATGCGAGTAAGGTTGCTGTTAACAAGCAGGTTGCGAATGAAGCTTTGCAGGAGGAGCTAACGCGTATTCTTGGCAGAGTCACTAAGATCGAGCAGGAGCTTGATGCAACGCTTAAAACTGTTAAAGACCGCGAAAGACAGTTGGAGTTAAGCGGTCAGCAGGTGATCGCTCTAAAAACGGATCGTGACAAGCAGTTAGCGACTCTTGCGACCAGAGCGCAAGCTTTGACTAACTTGCAAGGCATCCAAGAAACAAGCCAGCAGCAGGTGATTCGTCTGCAAGCTGCACTTGATGAGAAGCAAGCCGCGCTCAAAGCTGAGCAATTGGCTTTGCTCAAACAGCAGGAGGCTATTACGGGTAGTGATGGTAAAATTGCTGCATTAGAAAAGGTAGGAGATGAGCGTAGTAGCAAAATTTTAGAACTAGAAAAAGCGCTAGAACGAGCTAACGCAGCATTACTTGCTAGCCAGCGAGATAACGATACGCAGCTGACGGATTTGCAAGGTCAATTGCGACAAGCTCAGGAAACGCTAGATACTAGTCGTGAAACGCAACAGCTGAGTGAGCAGCAGCTGGATCAGCTGCGAGCTGAAGTGATTGCTTTAGAGCAGGCTAAGCGAGATGAGGGAGGTGCGTTAGCCGTGTTACGCTCAAAAATGAGTTTGTTAGAAGAGCTGCGTGCTCAAGATGAGTCGAAGCTGCAAAGTCTCAAAGGCGAGTTTGATACGCTGGATACAAAATATCAGAAGCTAGTGCGTCCGGCACGCTCTAGTAACGGCAAGCATGTTGTGTCTGTTTGGTTTAGCAAGCAAAGTGGCCGTGAGGTTTACCGGATTCGTGACGGTGCTCAAGGTGGTTTTACAGCAACGACCCGACCAGGAATGGCCAATACGCTGGCGGCGTTAAAAGAAAAGCATGGTAAAGAACTGTATGTGAAGGTGATTATTCCTGAAAACAGTAATCTGTCTTATTCTGATGCATGGCGCTTTACTACTGAAATGCAGCGAAAATATGACTATTATTATCAGGATGATGAGTAATCTAGGGAGGGTCTTAAAATGTCTGAATCATTATTAAATTTTGTTCCTCAAGCTAACGCCTTGGACGGACGGATTATTTTAGTTACAGGGGCTGACGATGGTATTGGTCGTGCCATTTCAAAAGCCTATGCAGGCTATGGTGCAACGGTTGTGTTATTAGGGAAAACCATTGCTAAGCTTGAAGCCGTATACGATGAAATTACTGAAGCGGGCTCGCCAGAGCCAGCAATCTATCCGCTAGATATGGCAGGTGCGACTGCTCATGACTACCTTGAGTTGTCAAAAATACTCGATGAGCAAGTGGGTGGTTTGGACGGTTTAGTGCTGAACGCCGCCTGGTTGCCAGGGTTTATGCCTTTTGAGCAATATGATTTGGAAAGTTGGCAAAAGGTGATGACCATCAATCTAAACGCTAACTACCTAATTGTTCAAGCCTGTTTGCCGCTATTAAAACAGTCTAAGCATGCATCAATTATCCACTCGGCACATCAGCTTACGCGCGCCTATAGTGGTGCTTTTGGCATTGCCAAAGCGGGTATGACGGCGATGATGGATATTGTTGCAGATGAATATGATAACCCTGAGCGGTTTGTTCGGGTTAACAGTATCGACAGTGGTCCACTGAATACGCAAATGCGCATTGTGAATTACCCCGGCGAAGACAATACAAGCAATGCGTCGGCAGACGCGATTATCGGGCCTTATCTTTACTTTATGTCTGATGATTCAGCGTTGGTGACGCGCGAAAAAATCAGTTATGAAAAGATTGATGCTGCGTTTGTGTGGCCGGGCATGGAAGCGGTGGTCAAGCACTGAATGTTTAACTTTGATTCTTTGTATCGAGACTTACGAGATACTGATTTTGAACCATGGTTGGATAGCTTGCCTGCTCAGCTTGAAGCAGTGTTTCAAGAAAAGACGCATGGTTTTTTGCAGGGTTGGATCGACCTGATTGAACAGATGCCACTGGCTAAACCTTCTGCTGTAGACTTCAATACTGACAGCATTATGATTGGTAAGGCCTCAGACATTGATCCTGAACAAGCGGCATTATTAGAGCAACAGCTACGCACCGTTATCCCGTGGCGCAAAGGGCCTTATGAGCTATTTGGTATTTCCGTCAATACGGAGTGGCGCTCAGACTTTAAATGGCAACGTATACAGCCTCATTTGAGCTCATTAAAAAACCGCAGAGTGTTAGATGTCGGCTGTGGTAATGGTTACCACATGTGGCGTATGTTGGGTGAGGGTGCACAGTTGGTGATCGGTGCTGACCCTAGTCAATTCTTCGTCGCTCAGTTTCGTGCGATTAAGCGTTATGCAGGCGAAGACTTGCCGATTCATTTGCTCCCGTTCAAATCTGAACAATTGCCCGCTTTTACTCAGCAATATAAAGGTATTGGCTTTGATACTGTATTTTCGATGGGCGTGCTGTACCACAGAGCTTCGCCAGTTACTCATTTGCAGGAGCTGCGGAGTTTTCTGAGAAAAGGTGGCGAGTTGGTGTTAGAAACGTTGGTTATTGAAGGCGATGAGCAAACAGCGTTAGTCCCTGAAGGGCGTTACGCGAAGATGCGCAACGTTTGGTTTATAGCATCAACTGATTTTTTTATTCGGCTGTTAGAGCGGGTGGGTTTTGTAGATTGTCGAGTGGTTGATGAGACGGTAACTTCATTGCAAGAGCAGCGAAAAACAGACTGGATGACGTTTGAGTCTCTGGAAAATTTTTTAGATGCTGAGGATCACACTAAAACCATTGAAGGCTATCCTGCACCTCGCCGTGCAACCATCATCTGCACTGCACCTTAACAGCTAAGCAAGCATCCAAATGTAATTAAATGCTTGCTCAGGCTAGCTAATAGAGATTATTAGCTAGTTATTGCTTAATCCAAGCCTTTCTTCTTCTTTTTACGTGGTTTTTTATCACCAGCTAAGCTTGAAGAAGCTCGTTTAGAGCCGGTTCCTTTAGGTGTGAAACGGCTACCTTTTCCGCTACGATCAGAGTTGTCTGCCTCTGTACGGGGTGCTTTCGGTTTGTCGGCCTTTTTGTCCTTAAATATCTTGTCGCCTTTTGGCGTTAACTGACGCAATTTCAGTTGCTGCCCTTGAACCCAAATACCTTGCAGGTGCTTGTAGATCGGCTTAGGCATTCCATCAGGAAGCTCAACGGTACTGTGATCACCTTC
>Ga0209828_1001176_pt1 | contig 24197 bp, 24 predicted proteins | sample MaitaG_FD_187429 | JGI IMG/M metagenome (GOLD analysis project Ga0209828, IMG submission 187429) | Marine algal microbial communities from Maine, USA - Maine_Asex2 metaG (SPAdes) (version 2) | ecosystem: Host-associated > Algae > Red algae > Unclassified | place: Maine, USA | collected 2015-01-05
CGACTGGTTTGGTGCCGCGAGCTTTAAACGATTCTTGCTGCAATCAATACCCGACGCTGAGATCAGCAAAGGCCGCAAGGCGTATCTACTCCCGGCTCAGCCCGAAGCGAGCGCCGAGCCTGCAGCTGATCTCGAACCAGGGACCCCGACCAACGACGTGCCCGGCGGAGCCCGTGCCCTGCGCCGGGTCGACGCAGGGTTTCCCTTGCTCGAATCGCGGAGTTGGCAGGCACTCTTTTCTGAGCTCGCCGAAGCCTGGCGTCGGATCGGGCGACTTGAATCCAATGCTCGTTCGGTGAATCGCCTTACCCGATCGGCACGCGACCGGTCACGTTCAGGTGGCGACACCGTCTCGCGCCGACACCTGGACTACGTGGCCAAATCGCTGTTGACCACCGAGAGCGACGGCCGCCCGATGGATGCTGCGACGATCGCCGAGTCCTTTGCTGATCTCACGCTGCAGCGCATGGCTGACCTGCGCATCATTGGCGAGCGCGACCACAAACAGCGAGCTCAGATCCAACGCTGGCTAGGCCTGGGTTCGCTCTCGGCGCCGTAATGCTAGTTACACCGCTGAGTTACACCGTGGCGTTCCAGCCAGAGATCGACTTGACCTCGCAGAACTCTTCGATGCCCCATTCGCCGCCTTCGCGACCGTTGCCCGACTGGCCATAGCCACCGAACGGAGCGCCGGCGCCCCGGGACAGACCATTCATTTCGACCATGCCTGATCGCAGTTGGCGAGCGACCCGACGAGCCTTGTCATTGTCCTGGGTCTGCACGTAGTTGGTGAGCCCATAGGGCGTATCGTTGGCGATCGCCACGGCTTCTTCTTCGGTGTCGAACGGAGTCATCGACAGCACCGGCCCAAAGATCTCTTCGGTAGCGATAGTCATGGTGGGTTCCACGTCGGCGAACACCGTTGGCTTGACGAAGTAGCCGGTGTCGTGCCCGTCGGGTCGGCCAGTGCCACCGGCAATCAGGCGAGCGCCTTCGGCTTCACCCTTGGCGATCAACGCTTGGATCTTGTCCCACTGGACCTTGTTCACGACCGGGCCGATATGGCGGCCTTCGTTCGAAGAAATATCGACTGCTGTCTGCTCGGCGACCTGCTGTGCGGTAGCCACAGCTTGGTCATAAAGCGGACGTTCGACGAGCATGCGGGTCGGCGCGTTGCAGGACTGGCCACTGTTGTTAAAGCACTGACGAACGCCACGAGTGACGGCCTTCTCGTCGGCGTCGGCGAACACGATGTTCGCGCCCTTACCGCCGAGTTCAAGCGCTACCCGCTTGACCGAATCAGCTGCGTTCTTTGTGATTGCCACCCCAGCACGGGTCGAGCCGGTGAACGACACCATGTCAACGTCGGCGTGGCCCGACAACTGTGTACCAACGCCAGCACCATCGCCTTGGACCATATTGAAGACCCCAGCGGGGAAACCAGCTTGGTCGACCATCTCAGCGAACAGCGCGGAGCTCAGCGGCGCAACCTCGCTCGGCTTCAGAACCATGGTGCAGCCAACGCCAATGGCGGGCGCGACTTTGAGGGTGACCTGGTTCATTGGCCAGTTCCATGGGGTGATGAGAGCAGCCACGCCTACTGGTTCGTACAGAATGGCGTTATCGGGTGCGTGGTCGCCGAGGGGGCGTTCAAACTCAAAATCTCTGAGCCCACGGATGATGTTCTTGATATGCGCAGCGCCAGCGCCGACCTGTGCGGTCTGGGCGAGCGCAATCGGGGCCCCCATCTCCATAGAGATTGCTTCGGCCATTTCCCCGCTGCGGTCTTTGTAGGCCTCGAGCAGCGCCTCGAGCAGCGCAATCCGATCATCTTTGGGAGTCAGGCTCCACGGAATGAAGGCAGCCTTGGCTGCAGCCACTGCCGCGTTCGTGTCGGCCTCGGACCCCAGCGAGATCGTTGCACAGACCTCTTCGGTAGACGGGTTGATGACATCGAAGTCATTGGCGATAGCAGGAGCTACCCATTGACCATTGATGTAGAAATTTCGGCGATCGATCATCGTGAGAATCTACTGGTTCGCAACGCTATGCGTACGTGCGCCTGCAGTTGAGCTTGTCCGCGCAAGTCGTCAGATCTCGGCCGGGAGCTCCACCTGCAGATAGCGGCAGGTCGAACGAACAGCTTCGGTCACGAACTCTTCGTCGGACCGGGCTGCGAACCCGTTCAACGTGCTGGCTTCGCTCATTCTGCTGCGCAGCATCGACCCGAGTTGGTCGAGCACAAAGGTCACGGCAAGTTCGGGGTCCGGGTGGCCGATTTCGCTGCGCCGAGCCAGCAGCAGATCGCGCACTCCTTCGTCGAGCAGGCCTCGCAGCTTGATCAGGTGGTCGAGCATCCCGGGTTCAACTCGGGCGAGTTCCATCGCTGCTGGCCGTCGATTGGGCATGGAACGATCCGCGACGAGCGAGAGCTGCAGGTAGCCCTGCAACACGTCGCAGATGCGCGCGCCCTGCCACCGAGCAGCGTCGACCGCTCGAGTCGTGGCCGACCCGTATTCGCAGGTAAAACGTTCGAACAACGCAAACTGAATCGCCCGCTTATCGCGGTAGTGATGGTAAAAGGCGCCGATCGAACAACCGGCACCTTTAGAGATCTCCGCGATCGTTGCGCCTTCGATGCCGTGAACCGCAAACAGCTCTTCGGCGGCATCAAGCAACTTGGCCTGAGTCTTGCGCGAACGATCCTGCTGACCTTCGCGCACCCAGTGCAGATCCGATATCCATGTGTTGCGCTCCATATATGGCGCACCCCCCAGCCGTTTACCGCAGCCCCCCGGTTGCAGTGTTAGAGACACTAACCGGCGCAGACATTCCTACATAGTTCAGACCAGCACGTCGGCCTACCTGGTCATTGGCGTCCCATTTCGGCATTGGCGGTTGCCTCGGCATCCTTGCGGGACCGAACCCCGAGCTGTATCTCGACTTGGTGCAACGTTCCGCTGAACGGAAAGGCACCCTGGTAGTGGTCAGATACCTGCGAGCCATGGTCCCTACCAATGCTGGACCCGAGCGATGAGATCATGCGCATCATGTAGGGAAGTTCGATGGATCCGCACGGCTCCCCATTGATCGCGACTCTCATCGCACCGGTGGTGCGGCCGGTGCGGGTAAAGCCGACTTCGAGTGTGCTGTCGCCTTCGGGAATCGGCAGCGTGGATTCGAGCACGGTTCGCTCGTCAAAGGAGTTGTAGTCGACGAGCAGGCGATCATTCTGCACGAACACCGACACGCCGGAGCTCGCGCTGCCGGTGGCCCACAGGACCCCTTCGTCTCCTGCGTTGCGGGTGACGGTTGCCGCCATGTCCCACGACCTTCCGCCCGGCGACGGTGTGGGCGACGACGGGATCGGCGACATAGGCGGGCGGTACACAAATCGGCGGTCCAGACGTTGTGGACCCTGGTCGCTCAGCCGAGGAGCGAATAACTCAAGCGTGCGGTCATCGAGCGGCAATACACCGTTGGTCTCGGCTTCGGCCCACCACAGCTTGATCAGCTCGTTGAGCTTGTCGGGAAACTCAGTGGCGAGGTCGTTGCACTCGCTCATGTCTTCAGATAGCCGGTAGAGCTCCCACGTATCGTCTTCGAAATCGACCCCGGATTGATGTCTGGCGACCGCCTTCCACCAGACGCCATCTTGTTCAGCCACTAGTGCTCGTGAGCCGCCGTTCTCGAAGTACTGCAACCGATTGGTCGCCGGTGCGGCGGCATTGTTCAGGGTGGAGGCGAAGGAGTCACCGGTGATCGGCATCTGCTCGATGCCCTTGTATTCAGTCGGCGCAGTGACCCCGAGTAGTTCGTAAATGGTCGGCGTGATATCGGAGACATTCACAAACTGATTGCGCTTAGTGCCGGCCTGGTCGGCACCAATTCCGGCGGGCCAATGGAAGACCATTGGCACGTGCACGCCACCTTCGTGGGTGTTCTGCTTGTACCACTTGAACGGGCTGTTGCCGCACTGGGCCCAGCCCCATGGATAGTTGGTGTGGCTCTGAGGGCCGCCGATGTCGTCGAGCCGGTCGATTACTTCGTCGGGTGATTCGAGCAATCCGTTGAAGAACTTCATCTCGTGCATCACCCCGAACGGACCGCCCTCTTGGGAGGCGCCATTGTCAGCCAGCACAACAAAGATCGTGTTGTCGAGTTCGCCCATGTCGCGTAGGCCATCGACGAGCCGGCCGATCTGGTCGTCGGTGTGGTCGAGGAACGCAGCGAACGCTTCTTGCAGCCGACAGGCGAACTTCTTCTGGTTCTCGGGTAGGAGCGCCCACTCGTCGACGCCGGGATTGCGGGGCGCCAGTTGCGTGTCGGCGGGGATAACACCCATCTCGATCTGGCGGTCGAACCAGCGCTGGCGCACGATATCCCAACCTTCGTCGTAGCGACCCTTGTACTTGTCCAGGTAGGCCTGGGGCGCCTGGTGCGGAGCGTGGGTTGCCCCGAAAGGCACATAAGCAAAGAAGGGTCGATCGGGCCGGACCCCCTTGCTGTCACTCAGCATGAGCAGGAGCTGATCGATCATGTCTTCGCTCAGGTGGTAGCCATCTTCGACAGTCGCTGGCGGGTCGATCTTGTGGTTGTCCACGACAAGCTCCGGGTGAAACTGGTCGGTCTCGCCCTCGAGGAATCCGTAGAAGCGATCGAAGCCCCGGGCCAACGGCCATTGATCAAACGGCCCGGCGGCCGAGATGTCTTGGGTCGGCGCCAGGTGCCATTTACCGACGCCGTAGGTGCCGTAGCCCTGCGCCTTGAGCACTTCGGCGATCGTGGCCGCGTGGTTTGAGATATGGCCGAGTTGATTGGGGAAGCCGGTGCGCCAGTTCGACACGCCCCGCATGCCAACGGCATGTTGGGACCGCCCGGTGAGAAGCGATGCTCGCGTCGGTGAACACAACGGGGCCACGTGGAAGTTCGTGTACTGCAAACCGCCAGCAGCGAGCGCGTCGACATTTGGCGTGTCGATGTCGGATCCGAAACAGCCGAACTGGGCGAAGCCGGTGTCGTCGAGCAGCACGACCACAACGTTCGGGGCATCTTGGCCCGGGTGTGGCGGGTCGGCAAAGTGTGCTTCGGAGTCGGCGAGTGTGCGCCCAACCGTTCCTTGAAAGTTCTGCGTGGTGAGTGGTGGTGCGGTCATAGTGAAATGCTCGTTAGGTCGTCGCCAATAATGATTTCGCCGCTGTAGTGCTCGCCAGCTCGGGCAATCCATTCGGGATATTGCTCGGGAGTTGGGGCAGGAACCATGTGGGTGAGCGCCAGTCGCCTGGCACCCGTTCGGGTCGCCGTTTGGGCCGCTTCGACGACGCCCGAGTGATAGTCCAAGATGTCTTGCAACATCACGTTCGGGATCTGCTCGACAATGTCCCTGCGGACAACGGTCTGCACGTAGACGTCGACATCTGCGGCAAGTGCATCGACGCCATCGCAAGGGATTGTGTCCCCAACAAGGGCAGCGGTCTTGCCTTCGTGTTCGAAACGGAACCCAATGGTCGGCGCGACTGGTTCGTGCATGGTTGCCGCGGTGGTGACTTGCACGTCGTTGATGGCGAACGAGTCGCCGGGGTTTAGCTCGGTCACCTGGACCCTGGGCCCTTCGGTGAGCGGTTCGTGGTGCGCGATCCGGTAGCCAATGTCTCGCTCGAGTGCGTGGAGTTGCCGCTCGACGAACTCGGCTGTTCCGGGCGGGCCGTACACCTTGAGCACACCGTTGCCCTGGGTCATGACCCAGTGCGTGGTCAGGACATCGTTCAGTGCGCACACGTGATCGCTGTGCAGATGCGTGATAACTACCGCAGCAAGGAATGGCGGCATGGTGCCTGCGCCCGCCAACCGCATGACCACACCCCGACCGCAGTCAACCAGGATGTGGGTGTCCCCCGCCTTAAGCAGCGTCGATGGGCCGGCGCGATTCGCATCCGGGATCGGTGAACCTGTTCCGGTGAGAATGACTTCCATGCCCACACCGTAGTACATGTGCCAGTCAGACTCGCATAACTCCGAGTCTGCCACGAAGGCACTCCTGACCCCACAATTAGCTACCGATGGCGCAAGTGTGTAAAACAGAGCCGCAGCAATCGCTGCGACAACGAGGAGCGCCATGTCGGAAAACGTCGAAGTCGATTACGAAGATCTCACCGGAATGCAGCTGAGCGACGAGGCGCTCGCCGAGCTCGTTGGCGAGGGCGGCGAGTGTGTCTTCAATTGGACTACAAAGGCTGGGCACCCGGTCGGCGTCGTAGTGGCCTACGTATACAAGGACGGCAAGTTCTGGACGACCTGTGCCGAACGCCGAGCGCGCGTGCCAGCCTTGCGCAAGCGCCCACAGTCGGCGCTCGTCATCAACACCGGGGGCAAGACCGCCAGCTACAAGGGCGAATCGACCGTGCATGCGCCCGGAGACGACGGCTTTGATGAACTCAAGACCTGGTTCTACGCCATGCTGTCCGGCATCTCGACCAACCCCGACGACGAGTACCGCCAAGCCTTCGCCAAGTTCCTGGACTCACCGCACCGTGTCATCATTGAAACCGATGCTCGACTGGTCGTTGGCTTCGATGTGCAAAAGTTCCAGGCTTTCACCGCCGAAGCCATCGCCGCCGGCGCAGCCGGATAGTTCACAGCTTGGCGTGCGTGCCGTTGTTCCTCGGGCGGAGCGCCTCGATAAAGCTTGTAGATAGTGCACTTTTGCCGGTTCAGAAGTTGGCGTTGCCGCCATCACTGGCGTCAGCCTCGTCGCTGAGGTTGCTGCGGCTTCTTGCCCGGTAGGTGCGGCGTGGGGGTGGGGTTCGGTCTCGCCAGGCGGTGAGTCCCGGGGTGGCACCTTTAGCTTGATTGTCGGGCCTGCACTGGGTTTGGACTTGTTCGAGGCTGGTTTGACCGCCGCGGGAGACGGGGCTGATGTGGTCGGCTTGCATCCAGTGATGGGGCGCATCGCAGCCGTGAGTTTCGCAAGCGCCGCGCGACTGCACCAACGAAGCAGATTTCATCCACTCGGGGAAGATCCTGGTGTTGACTGACACGTCCACGAGTCGGCTGTCAGCCTCCATCACGTAGCGCCGCAGCACTGCTGGGCTCGTCGCTCCGGTGGTGTGAGTGAGACCTAGTGCAGTGACGGCCAGGAATGGATGGATTGGTGTGCCATCGATGAGTTCACAGCGGCCATCGACATCGTTCGGCGCAACGGGCACGAAAGCGTTGGGGTCGGTGATGCAACCAAAGCCGTCGACGGAAGCGTTGTCGAGGGTGTCGAGTGCCCATTCGGCGACTTTCTGGGACATGACGATGTTGCCGAGCGGGGACGAGTGGGTGCCATCTTTGCGGCCGGCGCCACGATTGACGAGCGCGTGCAGTGCGGCCATGTTGCGCTGACTGTTGGTTCGCTCAATACCGGCGTCTTTGTCTTCGCGACGCAGCTTCTCGGCTTCGCGCTCAACTGCGGTCCGGATCTCATGACCGGTTACGGCGTCGCAGGTGCCGGAGATTTCGCCGCGTCCCCCTTGACCTTTGCTGATCCGGAAACTGCTCTTGTTGATCTGGTCGGTGGGTTCCTTGCCGTCGGGATCAATGATGATCAGCCAGTAGTCGCAGGCTTGAGTGAATCCTTTGAATGAGCACGTTGCAGCGGTATCAACAAAGAACTGCTGATCTCCCAACAGTTTGATGTGGGTTTCGAAACTGCCGTCGAGGTGTTTGCGCAGGTACGTAACGTGCGCGGTGCTCAGTTCGTTACCAAACGCTGCGCCAAGTGTCGGGAACTCTCGCAGCCACTTCGCGATCTTGGTCAACTGATTGACTTCGATGCTCGGATTGTTCGTGCGAGCAGCAACGTACTGGCCAACGGTGCGCTGACCGTTCTCGGCTGCAACCAGGTTGTTCGTCGCCGTCAACCCCACCTGGGCCACGAGTGCATCGACCTGATTCTGGAGCGCCACTGCGTCGAGCAGAGCTTCACCGAGTTCGGTGCGATCAACCACGAAATCAAGGCGATCAGAGATCACATCTAGACCTTTGATGATGGCAGTGAATTCATCACTCAAAGTTGTTTCCGCCATGTGTAAATAGTAGTCGAACAAGAGTTCGTAGTCAAAGGAAAAGGCTCGCGGGCCTTTGGCCTCTGCTACGTTCCGGCGATGGACGTGCAAGAACAGACAATCGACACCAGCACCGACGACGGCGAGATGGCAGTGGTCATCACGCAACCGGCGAACGCCGCATCTGGTGGAGGTGATTGGCCGACCGTGCTCTTGTTCATTGACGCACCGGGACTACGTCAGGCGACACGCGACTACATGGAACGTATGGCGGGCGAGGGCTACCGGGTCGTCACCCCCGATCTCCATCACCGGCACGGCCGACTACTCGCTCCAAGCAGCCGCGAAGAAGTCATGGGTTGGCTCAGCTCCATGACCGATGACCAGATCCAACACGACGGTGAGCGTGCTCTCTCTGCGGCCGGAGTGAGCGAGGACACGCCCTACGTTGCTCTTGGATTCTGCCTGGGCACCCGGGCCGTCTACCGGGCGATCGAGCGAAACCCCGAACGCGTGCTGGCAGGTTCGTGCTGGCACCCGTCGTTCATGGCCGACGACGAGCCCGACTCACCGCACCTGACAGCCAGTCAACTCACGCGGCCCATGTACCTGGGTATCGGCGAGGCCGACGAAGTCCAGTCCGTGGCCATGCATCAGCGATTCCTCGATGCAGTCGAGCCGCTCGACAACGTCGAGGTGGCGATCTATCCCGGAGCCGATCACGGGTTTACGTGGCCTGGAGCCCCGACCTACAACGAGACTGCGGCCGAGACCAGCTGGACCAAGACGCTGGCCATGTTTGCCGACGCCTTCGACGCCTAGAGGCAGTCGGTCAACGGTCAACAAACTCGCTGTAGCCGCGCCTACTCCACACCTTCACCCAGCAACTGCTTGGCGGCATTGCCGGCGCGATTGTTGAGGTTGGCTTGACCGCAGACGAGAATGAGCTCGGCTCGTTCTGTTTCAGTGAAGTGGTCACGGAGTTGGACGATCAGTTCAGCATCGAGTTCGTGCGTTGTGTCACCGCACATCGCGTCGGCCAGAGCGAGCGCGGCTTGTTCTTTGTCGTCGAACACGTCGGCCCACGTGTCGGGGGCGCTTAGCGCTTCGATCTGTTCGTCGGTTACACCTCGTCGTCTCGCCGAGACAACATGACCGCTCAGTCAAGTGGGACAAGCGTTCACGATCGAGCTGCGACAAAAGATGAGCTCTTTGAGGGTGGTTGGCGTGGCCAGGTCATCGGACCAAAGTGCTTTGCCGAACTGCTTGTACGGGTCAGCGGTGCCTTCGACATGCGCCAATGTGTACGCCAACGGCGCGCCAGCAAGTTTCACTCGAACTTTCATTCACTCAGTATGGGCCCCATCACCGGCCTGCGCACCTACCAGTGTCGGCAACAGGGCGTGAGCTACGGCGACCGGATCCTCTTCGTGCGAGAACAGCCCCGCACCGGGGATCACGGTTAGCTCGGCGTTCGGGAACGTGGCCACCATTGCGTGCGCCTGGGCCACGGGAAAGAACGGATCCCGATCGCCCCACACCAGCTGCACCGGCACTTGGATCTGCTGATGACTCGAGGCCAGCTCGTGGATGAACCTGGGTTCGAAACTCCGGAGCACTGCGATCGCAGCATCTCGGATCTTCTTGTCGGCGTGAAACGGCTGCAGGAAGAACTCGTCGAACTCGCCATCGAGCAATGCGGCATCGGCAAACGCATCGCCGAGCACAAACTTGTTGCGACGCAGGCGAGCATTGCCGAACAGCCAGCCCATCACTGAGCCAACCCCAGGCGCGTGGCGCAATGAAAGAAACGACCGGAAACGCCGGCTGAGATCCTTGGTGGGCTCGGTGTTGATCAGACCCATAGACCGCAGACGTGGGTCACCAGCCATGGCATGGCGGGCGATCATTCCGCCGCTGTCGTGACCAACAATCGAGACGTCGTTGAGGCCAAGTTGGCCGATCGCGGCGCGAACACCCTGGATGTGGGAGTCAATGGTGAGTGCTGCACCTGCTTCGAACCGACTCGACCCCGCTCCGGGCAAGTCCACGATGTGACAGGTCACATGGTCGACAAGATGAGGCAGCAGCGCACGAAACGTTGCCCCACTTACTGGCCAGCCATGCACGAACAGAACATCGGGCCCTGCACCCACCGTGCGGTACGCCATGTCACCCACACCTGCGTCGAGAAATGCGTGCGGCGGCCGACGAAAGAGGTCGGCTGCTGCAGCTGCGGTCATTGTTGTCATCGTTTGCTCCTAGCGACACGTTGTAGTGATCACTACGAAACCATAGTCGTAGTCACAACTACAATCAACCGGGCATGGGGCACAAACACACCAAAGAAGAGATGTTGGCTGGCGCGATGGCCACGGCCCTCACCGACGGGCTTAGTCGGTTGACGTTCGGTCGCGTGGCCAAACACCTGGGTGTCACCGACCGTATGGTCGTGTACTACTTCCCCACCAAAGACGATCTGATCACCGAGGTCATTCTGTCGATGGGCCTCGAACTCCAACAGAAGGTCGGCCAGGCGTTTGCCACGCCCGCGGCCGACTATGTGGAACTGGTTCGAGCCGCGTGGCCCGTGCTCGCCAATCCCGACGCAGACCCAATCTTTGGGCTCTTCTTCGAAGCGAACGGGCTTGCGGTTGCCGGACAAGATCCCTACGCCAGCCTTGTACCACAACTGGTCGAGGCCTGGATTGCGTGGACTGCCGAGTTCGTGCGAGGAACACCCACCCAGCGCCGTACCGAAGCCCAGGCGGCGATCGTGCTTGTCGACGGGCTCCTTCTTCTCCGAGCGCTCGCCGGCCCCAAGGCTGCAGATCAGGCCGCGAAACGACTCGGCATCTAGGCAGGTAGACATGCACATCGATGAGTTTGACCAACTCTGCGGATCCCTAGTGGCGACCGAGATGGTCGTGCAATGGGGCGACGCCCACGTGTGGAAGGTCGGCGGCAAGGTATTCGCCGTCGGCGGATGGAACGAAAGCACAACGTTGGGCGTCACGTTCAAGACAACGCCCGAAGAGTTCGACTTCCTGGTTGAGATGCCGGGTGTGCGCCCCGCGCCGTATCTGGCGAGCCGCGGTTTCACCTGGGTGCAGCACTACGCCGAGCCAGGTCTCGAAGACGACGACCTGCGCGAACAACTCTCTGAGTCACACCGCATCGTCGGCGCTGGTCTGTCAAAGAAGCGCCAACGAGAGCTGGGCCTACTCCCCGACTCCTGATCTCACCATCGCCCGAGACTTCGTTAGAAGCTCATCATCGATGACTGGCCGCTGCCGGCGCCTGCGACATCGTTTGCCCACTGCTTTGAGAACAACACTCGATCCCAACGACAGCAACCATGCGCCGAGCACCGCGAATGCATTGCAGACATTGTCGATCCGCCGCACTTCGTCGCGCAGCTCTCGCTTCGCCATCCCCCGCTCGTTCAATCGATCCGTGGGCAGCACGTGCGGAAGCAACTCCGCTGTTGGAACAAGAGTCGCCGCCATCACCGAAGGATCGATCTGCAGTAGTTCAAAGGAGCACCGGCAGGTTGAGAGGACCGCGGAAGGCCCAGCCGCCGAACCTGACCGGCTCGGCGGCGGCATCGAGCGCTATCCCCGGCATGCGCTCGAACAGCTTGGGTAGTGCAACGTCGCCGACCAGGCTTCGTGACGCCGCGGCGCCGGCGCAGAAGTGAGGGCCCGCTCCGAACGTGAGGCTCGGCCCCGTGTCACGAGTTACATCGAATAGCTCGGGTGATTCGAAGTGAGCTTCATCGTGGTTCGCAGAACAGAACATGAGGAACACGCGATCTGCGGGCTCGAAGCGCACACCACCAAAGGTGTGCTCAGTAGCGATGCGCCGAGGCGACATACCAATGGGGGCAATCCACCGACAGTATTCCTCGAATACCTGCAGCCAGGTGACCGAACCTTGCTCTGCAAGAGCCAGTTGTTCAGGATGGGTCAACAGCGCCCAAACCGCGCCAGCGATGGCATCACGGGGTTCGTTCTGGCCACCCGAGATCGTGAGCTTGATGTTGGCGCGAACATTGTTTAGCGGCATGCCGGCAGCCAGCATCACGGACAACAAGCTGTGGTCTGGCGTCACCTGCAAGTCAGGGAGCCGCTCATCGATCGCGGCATCGATCGCAGCCGTGGCTGCACCACATCCGGCGGCCACCCCTGCGTCGCCACCATAGTTAGAGACGCCATCGATCATGGCCTGGCTCCAGGCATCCATTTCTTGATAGGTGATGTTCGTGAGTCCCGTGAGCGCCTTAAGTGCTTCGCCACTCAACGCCGTGGCATATCCGGACACCAAGTCACAACGCTGCCCGCTGGTCATTGCATCGAGCACTTCGTCGGCCAGCCGACCGAATTCTTGAGCCCAGCTCGCCTTGACCATCCGCGGTGAGATTGCGGGGTAATACACGAAGCGCTCCTTGCGGTGCTCATCACCGTCGCTGCGCATCATGTTCTTGCCCATGAGCTCGTTCATCAAGCCTCCGGGCTGGTCCGAAGAGAACACCTGCACGTTCTTCTCGCAGGTGTGGATGTCATCGCGCTTGGTCAGCAACGTGGCATTGAGTTCGGGCACGAAGCAGATCGGGGTGTTCGCTCGCATCTGGGCCAATGCCGGATACGGGTCTGCCCAGAATGCTTCGGGGTCGATGTGTACTACTGGAGCGTCTGACATTGTGGACGCGGGTTAGCTGAGTGCTGCGGCGAAGGTTGCCTGGTGTGGCGGTGTCTTGATCGCGTGTCGTCCCATGTGCCGATGTTAATCCACCGGGTTGGAGACGGCGCCAGAATCCGCCAGGCTGTCGGGCGATGTCAGCCGAACAACTCTCCGTCACCCACACCAGTTCCGTCACCGCCGACCAGATCGACGAACTCGGTCATATGAACGTGCGCTACTACGGCCAAAACGCCGTTGCAGGAACCCAAGCGTTAGGTGAACAGCTCGGACTCGGTGAGCCCGATATTACGAGCTCCTACACCCGACACCATCACGAGCAGCTCGAAGGCAATGCACTCGAGGTCCGCAGCGCGATCATCGCCACGAGTACTCAGCTCCAGTTCTTTCACGAGCTTCGCAACCGCGACACCGACGATCTTGCCGCAACGTTCATCCACACGCTTGCCAATCCCCCGGTCGAGGGCGCCGAGTTCGAAGTTCCCGACTACGGGCAGGCTCGCAGCATTGACCTAAACGTTGACCGACTGGCCTCGGCGCCGACCATTGGTGAGCTCCGGTCCCGAGGACTCGAGATGCGGTTGGAACGACAAGTCAGCACCGAAGACTCCATGGGTGCCGACGTCGTGCCCGCATGGCTGACCAACAACCTGCTGTGGAATGGCGAATCACTCGAAGAATCCGAAAGCTGGATCAACGACACCGACGACGGCGACCGAGTCGCATTCGCGAGCATGGAAACGCACTTACGTATCGCCCGCCCTGTCGCCGTTGGGACCCGCATTCAGAGCTTCAGCGCCACCATCGACATCGGCGACAAGATCCTCCACGAGCTCAACTGGGTGTTTGACCTAGACACCGATCAGGTTCTCGCCGCGGCCGAAACGATCGATCTCGCGTTCAGTATTCCAAAGCGACGGGCTCGATCGATCCCGCCAGAAGTGCGAGCCAACGAGGAGAAGCGCTTCTACCCCGACCTGGATCAGTAGCCGGTTATTGAGCGACCCGCTCGGCGCGGATCGGGATTGCGCTCATGACCGGCAAGCCTGTGATTCGGTCGGTGCCATCGTCGCTGGAGACAAGGCGGTTTGTCGGGGCTCCGATCTCGCGCACCTTCTCGTCGGTCAAGGCAAGACCACCCCACGAGTGAGACATGGAGATCACGCCACGCTTTATTCCCGGGTCGGCTTCGGCTACTCCAACAACACTGCCAGCTGCTGAAGCAATGGTGAGAAGCTCTCCCGGGTTTGCTCCAAGGTCCGCAAGGTCCTCGGGGTGTACGTAGGCAAAGTTTGTGGTCGCCACTTTGGCCAAGCCCGGCAACTCGTTGCCGAGCGAGTTGAGTGCGTGCTTAAGACGACGACCGACGAGTCGATACGGGTACAGATCAGCGTCGAAGCTCCCAAGGAGTTCTGCGCCTTGCTGTTCGGCGCGCACTTCGGCCAGCTCGGCGATCACGTCTGTGGGTGCAACAGCGAACCGTGCCGTGGCATCGGGGTCAGCTTCGACCACGGCGACTCGGTTGTCCTCGTGGATCACCTGACGGTTCTTGCGCCATTCACTCATCGGTAATCGAGCGTTACCAAACACATGGTCGATGACATCGTGATCGGTGAGCGGCGAGTCGGTCAGCTGCGCCTCGACCGGGAGCCGCCCGCCAGGCAAATCGATCGGGCTGTCATTGCGAGCGGCGATGCCAGCGAAGAACTCCCATTCGTTGAGCACATCGTCGCCGGAGTCGAGCACGGCATCGGCGTAGTTCGTGTACGGGAGCGGAAAACGCCGATCCATCACGTTGGGGATATCGGCCCGTTCGAGTTGCCCTCGGGGCGCAATCACGTAGTCAGCCAGTTCAGCAGTGGCCGTCATGCGATGATCGATCACGACCAGCAGTTCCAAAGACTGCATGGCTTGTAGCGTCTTGGCTTGATCTGGCCAGGCCTGCACCGGGTTCCCGCCGCTCACGATGAGCGCTCGAACTTGACCGTCGCCTTCGAGCAGGATCTCGTCGTTGAGCGCATTGGTCAACATCTCGTCTTTGAGGCCCGACAGGCCCCGTACTCGGTGCGCGGCTCCTGGTGTCGGGTCCGACGGAGCGATGACCTGCGCTCTGCGGGTGTCGCCCGGCGAAGACAGGTAAGGGCTCTCGAGCGTGTCGCCCGCGCGATTGACTCGGCCACAGACCACGTTGAGCGTGAGTGCCAGCGTTTCCATCAAGCTGCCATGAGGAGCCATGTTCGGTCCGGTACCGGAGCCCGCGCTGCCCTTGTCCGCCGATGCAAACATGACGGCCGCGGCTTCGATATCGGTTGCAGCGACCCCGCACCGCTCGGCCGCGTAGCCAAGCGTAAAAGGAGCGAGCGCGGTAGTGAGCGTGTCGATCTGGCCGGGCTCTACGTAGGTCTCGCAAAACCCTGCATCGTGCAAACCCCGCGCCAAGATCACGTTGAGCATGGCGGCAAGCAACGTTGGGTCTTCGCCCGGTGTGACCTGGAGCCAGATGTCGGCTTGGCTGGCCAGTTCGCTCTTACGAGGGTCAATCACGATGAGTTTCATGCCGCGGGCCTTGGCCTCGCGCAGCTTTACGACCGGGTTCGTGCCCTGGAGCCCGCCGCCTGCCGCATAGCTCGAAACAATCGAGTTGTAGCCGACTGCCATCGACACATCCGCGTCGGTGAAGTTGTTCCAACCAGCCTCCCAGGCCCCGAGTCGTGCCAGCGAGGTGCGGTGCGCCGGTTGGTCGATCGTGAGCGACGTGTAGATCGACGGCGAATCAAAGCCTTTGTGCCAGGCCATCGCCATGGGCACACCCACGCTGTTTTGATAGGCGCCGGTGCCGGTGTAGCTGGCTACTGCTCGCGGCCCATGGTCACGAACGATCTGGGCAATCTGGTCAGCAATTGCATCGAGTGCATCACTGGAGCCGACGGGCCCAAACGTGCCATCGGGCTGTTTGCGTAACGCACCTCGAAGCCGGTCCGGGTCGTGCCATTGGTCACCGAGCTGGCGGCCCTTGATGCACGAATAGCCCTCGAAGAGCGGGTCGGATCGGTCGCCGCGCACCGCCACGATTGTGTCGCCATCGGCAACATCGATATCCATTGGACATGCCGCATGACAGATCCGACAAAAGGTCTTCTTGGTCACAACCGCCATGGGCCAACTCTAATGCGCAATGTGCCTACGGGGCGAAGCCGCGCACCGTTGCCACCATTGCGTTGGTGTAGACGGACTCAAACCCGGGGTGTCCGTCGCGCTGTCCAATCCCGGACAGTTCGAGCATCACCAATCCATGGGCCATACCCCAGATTGCAAGCGCGATACCCATGGGGTCTCCAACATGGAAGTGACCTTGCATTTGCAAGGACTGCACCATCTCGATGAGAACGGAGAATGCTTCGGATGCGATCCCGGCCGCGTCTTCGCTTGGCGCAAACCCGGGGACCGCTTCGGTAAACATCACTTGGTAAGAACCCGGGTTGCTCAGCGCCCAGTCTCGATAGACCGAGCCCATGTTGTGGGCATATTCGAGGGAGTCTGCTGCGGGAACATTCGTTGGCCGGCTCTGCCTCAACGCGTCAGCGAAGCGTCGGTAGCCGTCGACATAGATGGCCTCGATCACGCCGTCTTTGCCGCCGAAGCGGCTGTAGACCGTCATGGTTGTACAACCGGCGGCCTCGGCAATATCGCGCACCCGGAGCGCTTGGGGCCCACCCGAGGCCAACAATGCCAAGGCCGCAGAGACGATGGCCTCTTGTTGCAACTCGGTACTGGCACCCGTCATGGGGCTTTACAGTAACGCATACGGGTGTTATAACGTTGTTATGACTTTCGATGATGCGTCGCCATATCTGATTGACAACTTCGCTCCCGTGAGCGAGGAACTCACGGCATTCGACCTTCCCGTGACCGGCCAAATCCCGGTGGAGCTCGAGGGTCGACTGCTCCGCAATGGTCCAAACCCGATTGAACAGCCCGATATGCAGTCCCATCACTGGTTCTTGGGCGATGGCATGGTCCACGGTGTGCGCCTGCGTGGCGGCAAGGCCGAGTGGTACCGCAACCGCTACGTGGGCAGCCGGCGCACCGCCGACCTACTCGGCCACACGAGTCCGAAACCCGTGACTGGCAACAGCGGCCCGAACACCAATGTGATCGGCCACGCCGGCAAGACCTATGCCATTGTCGAAGCGGGAACGAAACCCGTGGAACTGACCTACGAACTCGAAACCGTGGGCACCGACGGGTTCTGCGACAGCCTTCCCAACGGCTACACGGCGCACCCCAAATACGACCCGCTTACCGGCGAAATGCATGCCATCAACTACGCGCCCCAGACGCTCATGGACAAGCTCGAATACGTAGTGGTTGGCGCCGAGGGCACCATGACCAAGCGAGTCGAGATCAGTGCGCCGACCATGCCGATGGTGCACGACATGGGACTCACGCAGAAGTACGCGATCGTGCTGGACCTGCCTGTGGCCGTGGACCTCGATCTTGCCTTTGGCGGCAGTCCGTTTCCGCTGCGCTGGCATCACGACTATGACGCTCGTATCGGCTTGCTTCCCCGCACTGCTGACAGCGAAGCCGACATCATCTGGTGCAGCATCGACCCTTGCTACGCCTTCCACCCACTTAACAGCTACGACCTCGACGATGGTCGCGTGATCATCGACATCTGCCGATACGACACGCTGTTCGATGTCGATCGCAATGGCCCTTTCCGCGACTCGCTCCCCCAGCTCGAACGCTGGACTGTTGACCCAGCGGTCCGCAAGGTCACCCGAGAGGTCATCGACGAGCGGTTCCAGGAGTTCCCCCGCGTGGCTGGGTCAGTGTTGAATCAGAAGCATCAGTTCGGCTACACCAGCTCGGTTGGACACCAAGACGACAAGTGGGTGTTCGGCGACACCATCAAATATGACTTCGAGGCCGGCACGAGCGTTGCCCATGACCACGGCCCAGGCCGAGGCGCAGGCGAGCCAGTGTTCGTGAGTCGCGGCGGCAGCACCGCCGAAGACGACGGCTGGATCATGACCGTGGTGCACGACGAAACCACGAACCGAAGTGACGTGGTGATTCTGGATGCGACCGACATCGGCGGCAGCGAAGTCGCTCGCATCGAACTCCCCGATCGCGTCCCTCACGGCTTCCACGGCAACTGGGTCCGAGACACCGTCACTCCTCCGCCAGCCAGCTAGACGCTGAAATTGAGGCCGAGTCCGGCCGACGGCCAGGTGGTCTTGACCAGCTGACCCGTTGACGACAACGTGATGTAGGCCGTACGCAGGTCGTGGCCGCCAAAGCAGATATTGGTCGTGATGCGGTCTGGCATCGGCACGAACCGCGGCCGATCCCCAAAGGGGGAAAGAATCGTGATGCCACCATGCACGATGGTGGCCACGCACACGTTGCCGTCGGCGTCGACGGCTAACGAATCGAACAGGTAGTAGCCCCGCCGACCCGGCAACAGACGCCCGCCGTCGGGCTTGTCTCGCCGAGCGCCCAACAGTTCGCCCGGACCGCTGAGCTCGTAGGCCCACACCTGACCGGTTGGGGTCTCGGCGATGTAAAGCTCGTCTTCGGCAGGCGATAGCCCAATGCCATTCGGGCCGGCCATAGGAAAGATCACTTCTTCGACGAAGCTTCCATCGGCCTTGGCGTAGAACACGCCAGTACGATCCTGTGAGCGATCGCGCAGCTTGCCATGGTCGGTAAACCAGAACCCGCCGGTGCGGTCAAAGACCAGATCATTAGGGCCACATAGCGGCACATCGCCCGCATGGGTATACAGCGTTTCGACCTCGCCCGTCACCAAGTCGACCCGTTCAATACGCCCACCGACATAATCTGCCGGTTGGTGTCCGGGGTAGAGCTTGCCCCGGACCTCGTGGAACTCCATACCACCGTTGTTGCAGATGTAGACCTTGCCATCGGGACCAATCGCGGCGCCGTTTGGTCCACCGCCGATATGAGCCAGCACATTCACCGTGCCATCTCGGTCAACCCGAGTCAGCGTCTGACGCGCGATCTCGACCAACAGTACCGAACCGTCGGCCATGGCAATTGGCCCCTCGGGAAACTGCAGTCCAGTAGCGACTGCTTCGAGAGCAACGTCTTCGCTCATGGGTTCAACCGCTAAAGACTGTTGGCGAAGCTGTTGATGTCGCGGATGGTGCCCAGGTAAACCTCGGGCATGGCGTCGCGGAATAGGCAATCGCCGGCGTGGCAGGTGCCATTCACGGTGCGGCTCGATGCCGACACACCTGCGGCGAGCAGCTTGCGGAAATAGGCGAGACCTTCGTCACGAAGCGGGTCGAGCTCGTTGACCGAAATGATGTGCGGCGGCAAGCCCTGCAGTTCTTCGACCGCAGCGTGATACGGCCATGCCAGTGGGTTGGTGTCATCGGAGCCGTCAGGGCTGTACATGCGCACCATTGAACCCATCATCGAGCAGTTCAAAAAGTAGTCGTCGTTTTCAAAAAGCGATGGCAGCGCAGGATCCTTGTCGGCATACGCGCCGGAGATGTACGGGCACTGGGCGTAGACCCCGTCGACCATCTCGAGCACTCCTTCGCCCTTGGCCTTGAGAGTCGCTGCTAGCGACAGGTTGCCGCCACCGGACTCACCGGAGATCACGATCTTGGAGATACCGAGTGCATCGCGGTTCTCGTGTGTCCACTGCAAACCGCTGAAGCAATCATTCAGGCCAGCGGGAAAAGGGTGCGGACCGAGCTTGCCGGCCGCGTTGCGGAACTCGACGCCCACAACAACCAGACCCGTCGAAGCCAACTCGTCGCGCCATCGGACATACCCCTCGCCTGAGGCTTCCATGATGACCATGCCGCCGCCGTGGGTGTGCACAATCGCCGGCACAGGGCCATCGACATCGGTCGGCGCATGGATGTAGAGGCTCACGTCGTTGCCATCGATACCGCGGATGACTTCGGTGCGACGTTCCACGTTGGTTATTGCGGGAGCGCTCGCAGAGAATATCCCGCCGAGCATGTTGAAACCCTCCTCGGCGACCAACGCGTACTCCAAGAGCTCATCGCTCGGAGAGTTGATGTCGACCGGCGCCGGTGGTGGAGCCTGGTCGAGTCCTACCGGCGCCATGGCCGCGACCATGCGCGGATCGGCTCGCGGATCTGTCGCGATCACCATGTTCGGGTCACCGAGTCGGCCAGGGAGAATTGGTGCGTTGGTCATAGTCGAGTTTGTCAGAGTCGAGCCAGTGCCGCCACTTGGACTGAACTCGCCCGATTCCCGAGGCTTACGCTAGAACAATGAGCAAGGGTGTCTTCACGAAAAAGTCTCGACCAGCAGGGCTCGTGATCACTCCCGGCGCCAGCGCCGATCGCGACAACGCAACCCTTGTGGCAATCGACGAAGGAATTGCCGACCTACCGGTGCTTCGACTCACCCTGGCGACAACCAGCGTGACGAATGCGGTACGCAAAATCGTGGCGGCTGGGCAAGCGTTCGCCGAAGAACTTGGCGTGAAACCCAACAAGATCGCGTACGGCGGCCGGAGCTTTGGAGGGCGGGCGTGCTCGGTTGCCATTGCCGAAGGCCTGCCGGCAGCAGCTCTGGTGCTTCTCTCCTACCCGTTGCATCCGCCTGGCAAGCCCGACAAGCTGCGCGTGGAGCACTTCGGCGAGATCTCGGTTCCAACCCTGTTCGTCTCCGGCGAAAAGGACCCGTTCGGCAAACCTGACGAATTCGCAGAACACGTACCGGCGATACCTGCCGGGACGACCACGGAATGGGTGGCGGGTAATCACTCCCCCAAGAACATCGCAGAAGTGGTCGATCACGTGCGTAGCTTCTTGGCCTACTGATCGTTGTCTCACCGCCATCGCGGTGTGCGACACTTTGACCCATGAGCGAGCATCCTGTTGAGCTGTCCACCCGCATCATCGAGACAGGAAACGTAGACACACCCGTCAACCGCATGACCGAAGAACTCAGCGAGCTTGCCGACGGCGTGGCGATCGTGGAGTCGTTTAGTCATTCGATTGCCGTTGACACCGGGGCCGGTCTGGTCGTGTTCGACACGAGCGTCGAGGCCAAAGGCCCGGCGGTCGTCGAGTCGCTTCGCACCTGGCGTAGCGACCCGGTCGACTCGATTGTGTACACGCATGGCCACCTCGATCATGTCGGAGGTTCTGGAGCTTTTGCCGCCGATGCTGAGTCCCACGGCCATGGCCCAATTCAGGTCGTTGGCCATGAGCATGTTGCGCCGCGCTTCGCTCGCTACCGCAATACTTCGGGTTACAACCGAGTCATCAACCTGCGCCAGTTCGGCGGGGCTGCCACGGACATGGCCAAAGCGACCGAACGACCCTTCTTACCTGAGTCGGTGCTCGACGTAGACCTGAGCTATCAAGATGACCTGACCCTCGACATCGGCGACACCAGGTTCGAGATGAACCATTGCCTGGGCGAGACCGACGATCACACCTGGACGTGGATTCCGAAGCACAAGATGATCACCGCGGGCGACCAGTTCATCTGGATGTTCCCGAACTGCGGTAATCCGCAAAAGGTACAGCGCTACCCGCTGGAGTGGGCCACCTCGCTACGGGAGATGGCAAAGAAGGAAGCCGAACTTTTTGTGCCATCCCATGGCCTGCCGATCGCAGGCGTCGATCGCATTCGCACCTGCCTGATCACGGTTGCTGAGACGCTCGAGAACCTTGTGACCGATGTCATCGACGCCATGAACACCGGTGCGGTGCTCGACGACATCGTGCACAGCGTGCGTGTGCCAGCCGAGGTGCTTGAGATTCCCTATCTCCGCCCCATGTACGACGAGCCGGAGTTCGTTGTGCGCAATATTTGGCGGCTCTACGGCGGCTGGTGGGATGGCAACCCGGCCCGACTCAAGCCGCCATTGGATCGAGTTGTCGGCAACGAAATCGTCGACATGGTCGGCGATATCCAACTGGTGATCGACCGGGCGGTGCAGCGGTCAAGCGACGGCGACCACCGCCTTGCGTGCCAGCTCATAGAGTTCGCGACCGCCGCTGAACCCGAGTCTCATGCCGTTCATCACGCTCGGATCGAGATCTACCGAGCACGGCGAGCGGTCGAGACCTCGCTCATGGCCAAAGGCATTTTCAAGGGTGCAGTGTCTGACTCCGAAGCTGCCATGACCGGCGAGATCCCCGACACCAAGTTCGTGCTCGACGTGACCTCTTGAGCTTTGCGTTCGTTGAACAGCAAGGAGTCAAGCTTCTACTACCGGACAGTCTTTCTGGGCTAACGGCGGCGTTCACGACCCGCCATGGCGGGGTATCCAACGGCGAGTACGCGCAACTGAACATTGGGCTACACGTTGGCGATGATGACGCCGCGGTGATTGAGAACCGGCGCCGGGCCTGCGGCGCGCTCGGCGTGACTTTCGGAAATCTTGTTGTCGCAGAACAATCCCACGGGCCAAACGTGGCCGTCGTCGATGCTTCGTTCAAAGGGCGCGGTGCTACCTCGATCGACGATGCAGTCCCCAACGCCGACGCGTTGATAACGGCAACTCCGGGCGTGCCACTACTGATCATGGTTGCAGACTGTGTGCCCATCATTTGTTGGGATCCTGGGCTGAAGACCGTTGCCGCTATTCACGCTGGTTGGCGGGGCACCGTGACCCGGGTGACCGAGGTAGCGGTGCAAACAATGGTCGACATGGGCAGCAATCCCCGAGACATCGTCGCCACCATCGGACCAGCAATCTCGCCGTCGAGATATCAGGTCGGCCCCGAAGTTGTTGATCAGGCGAATGAGGGACTTGGCCCCGAAGTCAGCAGCCGAGTTATCCACTCCGATGGCACCGGCCGTTACCTGTTCGACCTGTGGGCCGCGAACGAAGCCGTCCTCGTCGAATCTGGGCTGTCGACAGCGAACATCACCACGGCACGGATCGACTCGGGCTCGGGTGACTTCTTCAGTGACCGACTGGCACGCCCGTGTGGCCGCTTCGGCGTCATCGTCGAGATCCCCGCCAAGTGAAGACACCCCTGGGGTGTCTTGAGTTCATTTGTGTAACCGCTGCTTGACGCGGGCCATGAAACGCTGGCCAAGCTCTCGATAGTTTGTGTACTGATTGTGGCTCGGAGACGCCGGTGACAGCATGATCACGCCGCCTTCTGGATCACTGTGCAGGATCTCGACCGCACGATCGACTGCGTCTTCGATGTTGTCGGCCAACACCACGTTGACATCGTCATTGTCTAGGTAGGGGGCCAGATGTTCGGTACCAGTGTCGGGCACACAGATTGCGTGGGTTGTGCCGCGGCGCGATTCGAGCGTGGCGATCAGGGGCGCAAAGTCCAGACCGCGGTCCCCTCCGCCAACGATCGCTACGACCGACTGGCCTTCGTAAGCCCGAATCGTTCGCGCGGCAGCAATCGGGGTCGTGGCCAACGTGTCATCGACTGCAATGATCATGTCCGTCGATCCAACAATCTGGCGACGGTGAGCAAGACCCGAGAAGGCAACCATTGCATTGGCTATTTCCGCTCGGTTTGCAACCGCATCTACGCCAACTCGCACCAAGACTTCGAGTGCCAATTGGGCAGAGACAACGCCAACGTTGTCGTCGAGATAGGAGCCAGCTACGTCGACGATCTCTTGGCCATCTAAAGACAGCACCGTTCCGGACAGGGCAATCACCGGCGCAGGCCAGGCAAGGCCGACCTCATCGAGGGCTTCGGCTGCACCGAACGATCCAACCGATACACGGCTGCTGGCGGCCACACCGCTGAGCAGACGCAGCTTGTCTCGGCGATAGTTTTCGAGCGTTCGGTGCCAGTCCAGGTGCTCGGGGTGGAAGCTCGTCAGAGCCGCCACCGCTGGAAACGAAGTTAGGTCCGAGATCTGAAAGCTCGAGAGTTCCGCGACAACCCAACGATTGGGCTTCTGCTCTGCGTCGGGATCCAGTGGGATGCCAACGTTGCCACCAATGGCGGCGTTGACACCGCAGGCTTGGAGCAACTCAACGATCAGGGTTGTGACAGTGCTCTTGCCTTTGGTGCCGGCCACGCCAATGGTGCGATCACCGTGGCGAGTCATCCATATGTTCGTCAGCGTCGACGTGGGCATCTGGTCGGCCACTGCGCGGTAGTCGGTGTCATAAATCGGTACCCCGGGTGAGCGCACGAGCAGATCACATTCGATGAGTTCGGAGGGAGACTGAATTCGAGTTACACCTGCGGGTAGGTCCTCGGTTCCGGTTGAATAGACCCGTACGTCATCGATGCCTCGGGCAGCAGCAAGCGCCAGCACGGCCTTGCCTTCGCGCCCGAATCCCCACAGACCTAGGCGCTGCACGTCGGCCAGTGGGTCTTTGGTTAGTTCAAGAGTCAACGAGAGCCGCTAACGCTTGTTGGACTTCGACCGGAGCATCTGACGCAGTGGTCGCAAACGGATCGAAGCCATCGGACTCTGCAT
>Ga0209828_1001177_pt1 | contig 24191 bp, 17 predicted proteins | sample MaitaG_FD_187429 | JGI IMG/M metagenome (GOLD analysis project Ga0209828, IMG submission 187429) | Marine algal microbial communities from Maine, USA - Maine_Asex2 metaG (SPAdes) (version 2) | ecosystem: Host-associated > Algae > Red algae > Unclassified | place: Maine, USA | collected 2015-01-05
CAGCAGGCACCACGTTCACAATCCAGGATGCAGGCGTCGACGACGACCTCGATTCCGACGTTGACCCAGGTACCGGCCAGACCGGCATCATCACGCTCGGTGCTGGCGACAATGACCCAACCAACGACGCAGGCATCATCCCCCTTCCAGCTTCACTTGGTGATCGGGTGTTCGAAGACACCGATCTCGATGGTGTGCAGGGCGACCCACTCCTTGAGCCTGGTATTGCCGGCGTAACCGTCAACTTGCTCAATGGCGACGGAACCCCAACGGGTCAGTCCACGGTGACTGACGCCAACGGCGATTACAGCTTTACTGACCTCGACGCGGGCGACTACATCGTCGAAGTGATCCCTCCAGCAGGCACCACGTTCACGATCCAGGATGCAGGCGCCGACGACGGCCTCGATTCCGACGTTGACCCAGGTACCGGCCAGACCGGTGTCATCAACTTGGGCCCAGGCGAAGATGACCCAACCAACGATGCGGGTATCATCCCGCTGCTTGGTTCACTTGGTGATCGGGTGTTCGAAGACACCGACCTCGATGGTGTCCAGGGTGCTGTGGCCGATGAGCCTGGTATTGCTGGGGTAACCGTCAACTTGCTCAATGGCGACGGAACCCCGACGGGTCAGTCCACGGTGACCGATGCGAACGGTGACTACTTGTTCGATGACCTGCCTGCGGGCGACTACATCGTCGAAGTTGTTCCTCCAGCAGGCACCACGTTCACAATCCAGGATGCAGGCGTCGACGACGACCTCGATTCCGACGTTGACCCAGGTACCGGCCAGACCGGCATCATCACGCTCGGTGCTGGCGACAATGACCCAACCAACGATGCAGGCATCATCCCAATCCTCGCCTCGCTCGGTGACACGGTGTTCCAAGACACCGATGAAGACGGTGTGCAGGGTGCTGTGGCCGATGAGCCTGGTATTGCTGGCGTAACCGTGACGCTGTTGAATGGCGACGGAACCCCAACGGGTCAGTCCACGGTGACTGACGCCAATGGCAACTACAGCTTCGATGACCTGCCTGCGGGCGACTACATCGTCGAAGTGATCCCTCCAGCAGGCACCACGTTCACAATCCAGGATGCAGGCGTCGACGACGACCTCGATTCCGACGTTGACCCAGGTACCGGCCAGACCGGCATCATCACGCTTGGTGCTGGCGACAATGACCCAACCAACGATGCAGGCATCATCCCGATCCCGGTTCCAGCTATTGGTTTGGCTAAGGCCTTGTCCGATGGTCCAACTCGGATTGCTGGTACTACGGATTACAACGTGTCGTACACGTTCATTATTGAGAACCTTGGCAATGTGGATCTCACTGGTGTTCTGTTGACTGACAATGTTGCGGTTGGTCTTGTTGGCACTGGTGCCACGGTTGCTTCTGGTCCAACGCCTAACGCTGCTGGTGATTGTTCAACCGAGGTTGCTTTTGGCACCCAGGACTTGGCTGTTGGCGAATTTTGTACTGCGGTTTGGGATTTCGTTATCTCGAATCCAGGTGGTGAAGCCGTAGCGTTTGATAACTCGGCTTCGGTCGCAGGTACCCCTCCGGTTGGCGACCCAGTTACCGACGTTTCTGACGACGGCGCCGATGTTGATGAAAACGACAATGGCAACGCTGGTGATCCTGACGAAGACACACCAACCCCGGCTGAAATCCCGGCGTTGGCTTCACTTGGTGACACGGTGTTCGAAGACACCAACGAGGATGGTCAGCAGGGTGCTCCTGCTGACGAGCCTGGCGTTCCCGGCGTAACCGTCACGTTGCTTAATGGCGACGGAACTCCAACGGGTCAGTCCACGGTGACTGATGCCAACGGCGCCTACAGCTTCGATGACCTCGATCCGGGTGACTACATCGTTCAGTTCACTCCGCCTGCGGGCACCACATTCACGACACCGGACCAGGGCGATGACGCCACTGATTCCGATGTGGATCCGGCTACGAACCAGACCGGCGTGATCACGCTTGATGCTGGCGAAGACGACGTGACCAATGACGCCGGCATTGTGCCGTTGCCTGTTGAGTTGGCTTCACTCGGCGATTACGTGTTCGAAGACACCAACGAGGATGGTCAGCAGGGTGCCCCTGCTGACGAGCCTGGCGTTCCCGGCGTAACCGTCACGTTGCTTAATGGCGACGGAACTCCAACGGGTCAGTCCACGGTGACTGATGCCAACGGCGCCTACACCTTTGCTGGTCTCACTCCTGGCGATTACATTGTCGAGTTCACTCCGCCTGCGGGCACCACGTTCACGACACCGGACCAGGGCGATGACGCCACTGATTCCGATGTGGATCCGGCTACGAACCAGACCGGCGTGATCACGCTCGGTGCTGGCGACAATGACCCAACCAACGATGCAGGCATCATCCCGATCCCGGTTCCAGCTATTGGTTTGGCTAAGGCCTTGTCCGATGGTCCAACTCGGATTGCTGGTACTACGGATTACAACGTGTCGTACACGTTCATTATTGAGAACCTTGGCAATGTGGATCTCACTGGTGTTCTGTTGACTGACAATGTTGCGGTTGGTCTTGTTGGCACTGGTGCCACGGTTGCTTCTGGTCCAACGCCTAACGCTGCTGGTGATTGTTCAACCGAGGTTGCTTTTGGCACCCAGGACTTGGCTGTTGGCGAATTTTGTACTGCGGTTTGGGATTTCGTTATCTCGAATCCAGGTGGTGAAGCCGTAGCGTTCGATAACTCGGCTTCAGTTACCGGCACGCCTCCGACTGGTCCTCCAGTTACCGACGTTTCTGACGACGGCGCCGATGTTGATGAAAACGACAACGGCAACGCTGGTGATCCTGACGAAGACACACCAACCCCGGCCGTAATCACGGCACTGGCTTCGATTGGCAACGTGGTATTCGAAGACACCAACGAAGACGGTGTTCAGGGTGACCCTGCTGACGAGCCTGGCGTTCCCGGCGTAACCGTCACGTTGCTCAATGGCGACGGAACACCAACCGGCCAAACCGATACCACCGATGCAAACGGCGCCTACGAGTTCGATGACCTCGATCCGGGTGACTACATCGTCGTGTTTGACCAACCTGCTGGCCGTGACTTCAGCCCACAAGATGTTGGTGGCGACGAAGCTGCCGATTCTGATGCCGATCCAGTCACTGGCCAGACTGCTCCAGTAACACTCGCTGCTGGCGACAACAACGAAGATGTCGACGCTGGCCTGACCGCACTAGATGAGCCAGTTGGTTCAATCTCAAACCTGGTCTTCGACGACCTCGACGGTAACGGCGTACAAGATCCGGGCGAGCCCGGTATCCCAGGCGTCACCGTCACGTTGCTCGATGGCAACGGCGATCCCATCGCTGGCATTGATCCACTCCTGACCGACGGCGATGGCAACTACATCTTTGCCAACCTGCCTGCCGGCGATTACATCGTTCAGTTCAGTGCACCAGACGGCAGCACCTTCTCACCCGCAAACGTGGGCGACGACGATGCTGACTCCGACGCTGGACCCGACGGCCGCACCACGGTCATCACTCTTCCGAGCGGCCAGAACATCGATACCGTCGACGCAGGTGTTATATCGCCGCCGGCAGATGCTCCAGCCATCGGCTTGGCGAAGGCGCTCACTTCGGGCCCAACGGTTGACTCCGATGGTGTCTACACGCTGACCTACACGTTCATCATCGAGAACCTGGGCAATGTTGCCCTGACCAACGTCGGTATCGTCGACGAATTCGCTGCGGTCTTTGCAGGCGCAACCATCGAGCAGGGTGCAACGCCTGCGGGTGGCGATTGCTCCGCCGAAGCAGCAACTGGTACTGCCAGCCTGGCAGTTGGCCAAAGTTGTACTGCGGTTTGGGAGATCAAGGTCAGCGGCGTAACGCCAGGCCAGGTTTACAACAACACCGCAACCGCAACCGGAACCCCACCTGAGGGCCCAGTTGTGACCGACATCTCTAATGACGGCGCCGAAACCGATCCCAATAACAACGGTGACGCCGGCGACCCCGACGAAGACACACCGAGTCCGGTCGAGTTCCCAGCTGATCCAGACCCAACTGGTTCGATTGGTGACCGAGTATTCTTGGATGCAAACAACAATGGTGTCCGTGATGCGGGCGAAGCCCCGGTCTCGGGCGCAACCGTGGAACTGTTCAGCGTCAATAGCGACGGCACGAAGAACGAGGTTCTCGGCACAGTAGTTACTGGGGCCGACGGCCTCTACAACTTCAGCAATCTTGCACCGGGCGACTACATCGTTGATGTCACACCGCCAACCGGGTTCGTATTTGGACCACAAAATGCCGGGTCAGACGACACCGTTGACAGCGACATCTCACCCACAACAGGTGAGAGCGCCGTCATCAGCGTGGCTGCTGGCCAGGTTGTGAACAACGTGGATGCTGGCCTGGTTGCCGCAGCTGGTCGCCCGTCGGTTCCAGTGATTCCTTCAAGTCCAGCGTTGGCGTACCCAACGATTACGAACGCACCAGGATCGACTGCAGACCCTGTATCGCCAGCTCCAGCGCCGCCTTTGGCAGTGACTGGGTCGAACAGCAATGTTATGGCAACGTTGGCCATCGCGATGATGGTTGTTGGTGGCACGATGCTGATCGGTGCTCGTCGCAAACACGACAATTACTAGGGATTATCAAACGCCACACTCCTTGCGAGTGGGGATGTAAGTAGTAACAACACAAGCGGCCCTCGGTTCTCCCGGGGGCCGTTTGTCGCGTTACCGACCAAATTACTACCGAACTCGCGGGCCAGAAGAGGTAGAGTTGTCGGGTAACGGCAGCAACTGAAAGCGAGCCAGCCGTGCCAGCGACCGTGGTCGTCGGTACCCAGTGGGGTGATGAAGGCAAGGGGAAGGTCACCGACCTGCTTGCCAAGGAAATGCAATGTGTTGTGCGCTACCAAGGTGGACACAATGCCGGTCATACCCTCGTGGTTGACGGCGAATCATTTGCACTCCAGCTCATCCCGAGCGGTGTCCTGTATCCCCACCTGACCCCCATTATTGGTAACGGCGTAGTGGTTGATCCACTTGTGCTGTTGCGTGAAATGGACATGTTGACCTCTCGTGGCGTCGACGTTTCGAATCTGCGCGTGTCTGCCAACGCGCACCTGATCCTGCCGTATCACCAGATGCTCGATGTTGTCTTTGAGCGCCACCTGGGCGAGAACAAGCTTGGCACCACTAAGCGAGGTATCGGTCCGGCCTACGCCGACAAGGCAGCCCGCGTCGGGCTACGGGTTCAAGACCTTTTCGACGAGTCGATCTTTCGGGCCAAACTCGAAGTCGTGCTGCACGAGAAGAACCCTCTGCTCGCCAAGGTCTACAACAAGCTTGGGTACGACGTCGATGAGCTGGTCAAGACCTACATCGGCGAATGCGCGCCCCGACTCAAGGAGCACATGGCCGACACGATCGACTTGGTGCACACCGAACTTGAACGCGATGGCAACGTGCTCTTCGAAGGCGCCCAGGCCACCTTCCTAGATATCGATCATGGCACGTACCCCTTCGTTACCTCGTCCAACCCGACTGCCGGCGGCGCATGCACCGGCGCGGGTGTGGGTCCTCGTCACATCCAACGAGTCATTGGAGTGACCAAGGCATATCTCACGCGCGTCGGGGCGGGACCATTCCCATCGGAACTCTTTGACAGCGTTGGCGAACATCTTGTCGACGTGGGCCATGAGTACGGCACAAACACCGGTCGCCGCCGTCGCACCGGTTGGATCGACGCCGTAATGATGCGTCACGCAGTGCGAGTCAACTCGCTGTCCGAGGTCGCACTGACCAAGCTCGATGTCCTCGACCAGCTTGAGACGGTCAAAATTTGTGACGCATACGAGATCAATGGCGAGCGGCACGAGAAGTTGCCGTTTCACCAGAGCGATTTCCACGACGCAAAGCCGATCTACAAAGAAATGCCTGGCTGGCAGACCGATCTCACGGGGTTCACCGAACGCGATCAGCTGCCACAAGCAGCGATTGATTACCTCACTGAACTCGAACGCTGTATTGGTGTGCCGATAACAATCATCGGCGTGGGACCAGGCCGCAAGCAGATCGTCCACTTCAACCAAGCCGCCTAGACCACTGCTTGGCACAGGTACCTGGTACCTGTGCCAAGTCGCTCGTTGGAGAGTGAACCATGTCTGAATCGGTCGAAAACGTTCTCGCTACGCGGTACGCATCCAACGCAATGGCCGCAATCTGGTCGCGCTCGGGCAAGATTGTGCTTGAGCGTGAGCTGTGGATTGCCGTGCTTAGAGCTCAGCACGAGCTTGGCCTAACGGTTCCCGACGGTGTGATTGACGCCTACCAGGGGGTTATTAAACAAGTCGACATCGACTCGATCGATGCCAGAGATCGTGTGTTGCGCCACGACGTGAAGGCACGCATCGAAGAGTTCTCTGCGTTGGCTGGCCACGAACATATTCACAAAGGCATGACGTCTCGCGATCTGACCGAGAATGTCGAGCAACTCCAAATCCGCCGCAGCCTTGAGCTGATTAGGGACCGAGTCGTCGCCGCACTGCACCGCCTTGGAGCACTAGCGCTCGAACATCGCGATATGGCGCTCGTTGGCCGCTCACATAATGTGCCCGCCCAAGTAACGACGCTCGGCAAACGCATCGCATCCGCAGCCGAAGAATTGCTGATTGCCTTTGACCGGCTCGAAGGCCTTATCGCCCGATATCCGCTGCGCGGGATGAAAGGCCCAGTCGGCACCCAGCAAGACTTGCTCGACCTTTTCGAGGGTGACGCCGCCAAGGTTCAGGATTTGGAATGGCGCATCGCCCAACATCTCGGCTTTTCATCGACGATGGACAGCGTCGGACAGATCTACCCGCGGTCCTTGGACTTCGACGTTGTCTCGGCCCTGGTGCAGCTCTCGGCCGGGCCCGCAAATTTAGCGACAACTATCCGACTCATGGCCGGCGAAAACCTGGTCACCGAGGGCTTTGCGCCAGGCCAGGTCGGGTCGTCGGCGATGCCACACAAGATGAATGCACGTTCGTGCGAACGCGTTAACGGGTTCGTGTCGATCCTGCGGGGCCATCTCACCATGGTGTCTGGCATGGTTGGCGGGCAATGGAACGAGGGCGATGTGAGCTGCTCGGTCGTACGCCGGGTCGCATTGCCAGATGCATTCTTGGCAATCGATGGTCTCTTTGAGACCTTCTTAAGCGTGCTCGAAGGCTTCGGGGCGTTCCCCGCTGTTGCTGATCGTGAACTGGCGCAATACTTGCCGTTCGTGGCAACAACCCGGGTATTGATGGCCTCGGTCAAAGCCGGCGCGGGCCGAGAGACTGCGCACGAAGTCATCAAAGAGCACGCCGTCGCCACTGCGCTGGACCTGCGCCAAGTCAGTGCCAATTTCACGCCGCTGGTTGATCGCCTAGCGGCCGACGACCGGCTCCCCTTGTCGGCTGCGGAGCTCGCAACCCTTCTTGGGGATCCGCTAGAACTTGCGGGACGCGCCTCGGATCAGGCCGCTGCAGTGGTATCTCGAATCGAACTCCTGTGTGATCGATATCCTGACGCCGCTGCCTATGTCCAAGGCGACATCTTCTAAAGACAACAATTCGACGAGTATCCCCGATGGGTAGCGCCCCTGTCCTTATTGTGGCGATCATGCCGGTGCAGGGATTTGGCGATTCACCACGCATGACCACAATGGTCTGCGCCTCATGTGATGTGACATGGCGTGGTTCTGCCGACGACGAATGTTGGTCCTGCGGCGACGTTGCCACGGTCACCGTGGCCACACCGCGCCGCGTCCGCTATTCGCCTGCGGTTGCCGAGGCAGAGCGCCTCGTCGGATAGAACACCCCGTCCAGGCGGGCCCAAGCGCGTTGTGGTTTTGCGGCACGCTTGGGCTGGTTGGAGTGTCTGCTCACGTTCTGCGGGTGTTTTGCGCGCGAATCGCTAAAGTCTGTAGTTAATCGACCCCCGCTGCGGCGGGAAGTTTCTCATGGTCGGTGGCTGCTGGGGGGTGGCCGCCGGCCATGATCCATTTTGGGCTGGCTAGTACGAATAGAAGCCGGCCCCAGTCTTGCGGCCGAGTAGCCCGCCCGACACCATGCGCTTCAGCAGTGGGGGTGGGGCATAGGTGGGCTCTTTGAACTCGTCGTAGAGCACCTCGGCAACCGACTGGATCGTGTCCAGTCCAATCAGATCGCACAACGTGAGCGGACCCATTGGGTGCGCGCAGCCGAAAATCATGCCGTTGTCGATGTCTTCGCGAGTGACCTGACCCGTATCGAAGAGCGAGATGGCCTGGAGCAGATAGGGAACGAGCAGACGGTTCACGATGAACCCGGCACGATCTTGACTCTTGATTGTTTCTTTGCCGAGTGTGTTCTGGGCGAACGACTCGCAGGCAGTCACAACGGCGTCGTCGGTGGCAATCGACACCACAATCTCACACAGCTTCTGCACGGTGGCAGGGTTGAAGAAGTGCAGTCCCAGAACCTGACCAGGGCGGTTCGTTGCGGTTGCCAGGTTGATGAGCGGGATCGAGGAGGTGTTCGACGCCAGGATGCAGTGTGCAGGCGTGACCTCGTCGAGGCGCTTGAAGAGATCAAGTTTGATCCCTTCGTTCTCGATGATCGCCTCGATCACCAAATCGCGATCATTGAGGGCAGCGATGTCCGTGGTGTAGCTGAGTAGCCCACCGGTCGTGGCGCGATCCTCTTCGCTTAAGCGGCCTCGAGCAACGGCTTTGTCCATTGATCCGTCGATGCGTTTCTGGGCCGCCTCGGCTGCAGCAGCCTCGGGCTCCATGACGATGGTGTCAAGTCCTGACTTTGCGCAAACTTCGGCAATGCCGGAACCCATTGTGCCGCCACCAATGACCGCAATCTTTTTGATCTCCACGTGTTCTCTCTCTCCCGGAGTATTCGTTACGCGCACTGTACTGAGAGGCGAGCCCTTGGAGTTACCCTGCACGCCATGACTGAATGCCCTGCTGTTGACGGCTCAAGCCCACGGATGACTTCGTTCGACGAAGCTCCTCCGATGTGTATCGATCCTGAAAAGACCTATATCGCAACGATGAAGACCTCGATGGGTGATCTCACCATCGCGCTCTACCCAGACATTGCGCCAAACACGGTGAACAACTTCGTGTACCTGGCTCGCTACCACTACTACGACGGTCTCGTCTTCCACCGAATCATCAACGGTTTCATGTGCCAGGGTGGTTGCCCGCAGGGGACCGGCATGGGTGGCCCGGGCTACAAGTTCGCCGATGAACTACCGAACGCCGGTGACTATCAGATTGGTTCACTTGCCATGGCCAACGCAGGCCCGAACACCAACGGCAGCCAATTCTTCATCGTCAGCGGCGCAAGCGGCGTCGGCCTGCCACCCAGCTACTCCTTGTTTGGCAAGGTCGTTGGCGGCCTTGAGATCGTCAACGAAATGCAAGCCGTGGCCACTGCCCCCGGCGACCGTCCCACCACCGACCTCGTGATCGAAAGCGTAACCATCGCTGAGTCTTGAATCACCATTGATCTTGAAGAGCTGAACCTGGCGTCTTGCGGTGTGCCGCAAGACGCCAGCTCTCGTTTTGGCGAGGTACGAGCCGAAAGGCGGACTACCCGGGGTGGTGCAGCGGTGGGGGACTGTAGGTGTGGGGGTTGTAAGGCAGCGTTTTGGCGAGGTACGAGCCGAAAGGCGGACTACCCGGGTTCAGCAGTAGGTTCTTTTGGCGGCGGGATGAGCAGTACTTGATTGATCTGGATGTTGTTGCCACCGGCCTCGAGGTCGTTGGCATCAACAATCTGGTTCACCGTCACGTTGTACAGCTCAGCAATCAATGAGATGAACTGGCCAGCCTCGACTGTGTGTTCTAGTGCCGGGTCGCCGGGCTGGCGGGTCGAGGCAACTGGCGTGGTCCGAGGAGCCAGCTCTCCGGGAGCATACCCTGACCCCCAGGGCGGAATAACCAGCAGCTGATTGACTTGCAAACTGTTTGCGTCGACATCGGGGTTCGCCTCGACAAGTGCTTCGAGCGTCACGGTCCATTGACTAGCGATGAGACCCAAGTTGTCTCCGGACTCGACCACATAGGTCACGGTGATGCCATCGGCGCGATCTGGACCCTCGTTTTCGAGCACCGTGTTATCGGTACTGGCTCCAGGAATGAGTAGCTCGTCGCCAGCCAAGATGTAGCCGTCGGTCACCTGTGGATTGGCCCTAATGATCACGTCGACAGGCACGTTGTACGTCGAGGCGATAACGGGCAGGGTGTCGCCAGTCTGGATCGTGTGATAGAACGGCTCCTCGTTCGACTCAGGAATGTTCAAGTCGGGGTCAACAATTGCGGGAGTCGTGGGCGTTACAACCGGGGTCTGGGTGTCTTCGGCGGCAGTCGAGGTCTGCTCTGAGCCGAAGCAGCCCGCGAGATAGAGAATGAAGGCAAACGTCAATACCAACAGGATTGGCACGGCTCGGTTCTGGCGGATCACCACAACTCCTGGACAAGGGGTTGCCTCAGAATAGTGGCGCCGCCGCGCTCGTTCGGGTCACTCGACACATGTACCCGGTACAGGTGGCAACGGACCGCCTGGTCACGTGAACAGGAAGGCAACGACCGGCAGCATCATGGCCAGCACGAGCAGCCCGCAGATCACCTGTAGCCAGAAGCGTTTGCGGTCTTGACGGGTCTTGGGTGGCCTTGACACCTGCTGGCGCTGCACAGGCGTCTTGGTGACGCGCGATGACGGTCGGGGGCTCTCGGGATCAGGTGCGTTTCGGGCCACGCGGTAATGGTAGCGATCGGCGAGCCCTGGTAGGTGACGCCCGATCAGCGTCGGGCCGAGGCGCAGTGGGATGGTCGACGGCCCACCCGCCGGTGCACTCATCGATCGCTTGAAAGAGGTCATGGGCAGAGTCGCTGTGTTCGTTGAGCAGGTCGTGAGTTTCGAGATAGGAAACCAGCACCGTGAGCGCTTGAGCGCAGCCAGCCGGTACCTCGAGCCGGCGGTTGGCGCACCATGCAACGACATCGACAAACATGAGCTGCCAGATGTCTGCCGCGTTGAACGCGTGCGTAGGCCCTGGCACATTCGCTTGCTTAGCTGCAAGCAGAATACGGAGGGCATCGGCGTTAATCGTGGCGCCGTCGGCCAACGCACCTTGCAAGACACTTCGGTACAAATCGCGCGCCTCGCCAAACAACGGAGCGCCAGCCCGGTAGCGGGTGTCGCGACCCGTGAGCTGTCCATTGGTAGAGACGAGACGCAATTGTGGTTGTGGTGGGTCGAAGTCGAGAACCGTCATGTTGTTACTATGACGAGGGGGTGTGACAGCTTCTCCCTAGTCCGGACGGCCACGGTCGCTAGGGCATAACAATGGGAGTGCAATCCGACTGGGATTCCGCTACGAAAGTGGAGCATGCACTTCTGTCGCCTTCGGTTGATCTTCGCCGCGGCGGTGCTCGTCTCACTTACTGCCGGGTGCACGAGTGATACAACCGAATCGCCGGTGGCGGAGAGAACAGTCGAGGCCGTCACCTTGCCGGTCAAGGTTCCCTACGGAGACTTAGCCGGTCAATACGGGTGGCTTGACCTACCAAGTTTAGAGCCGCCCGCCAAGGGCTATCCGGTGGTGATTCTGGTGCATGGCGGATTCTGGAGTGAACCGTGGGACTACACATTGATGTCGCCCTTGGCCACTGACCTCGTGGGTCGGGGCTACGCCACCTGGAACATCGAATTCCGCCGCCTCGGCGGGTTCGGCGGATTCCCGGAAACGTTCGATGACGTTGGCGCGGCGGTCGACCTGCTGGGTGAGATGGCCGGCGGGCAGAGCCATGGTGCAGCTGGCATCTACCCGCAGCCGGATCTTGATCTGAGCCGCATCATTCTGATTGGTCACTCCTCAGGCGGCCACTTGGCGCTATGGGCACTTGGCCGAGACAACGCCTTGGTCCAGCCGGTGGCCGCTGTTGGGCTGGGCGCCATTACCGACCTCGACGTTTTCCCACAGTCGCAGACCTTGCTCGGTGGCGATCGCAGCGCGTTCCCACAGCGCTATGCATTTGCCGCCCCAGAACTTGACCCCGAACGGGTTGTGCTGATCCACGGGTCTGGCGACAGCATCGTGCCTCGATCAAGCTTGGCCCAGGCCGAATCCCTAGGCACTCCAATCGTCGAGATTGACGGCAACGATCACTTCGATCTCATCGACCCGACCTCGACCGCCTGGGCCGCTGCGATACAGGCGATCACGGAGGCTATCGGCTGATCTCGACCAACAAAGGGTTGCCTTTCGGCGAAGCAGAAGCGGTGATTCCTGCTGGCGCCCCGCTTTGGAGGCGTTAAGGGCACCAGCAGGAAGAATCACATTGTTCCGGTGTCGGCTGGCCGGCCCTTGATTGGGCGGGCACCACCAGCGGTGGTTGCGCCGGAGAATGCAAAGTCGGCGCCATAGCCAGCAGAACCGTGTTCGCTAACGTCGAGGCCAGCGATCTCATCTTCGGCTGAAACCCGTAGCAAGTTGGCTTGCTTGAGGATGAAGAACAAGATGCCAGTTGTCGGGATAACCCAGGCGGCCACGATCAGCACGCCGACGAGTTGCATGACGAGTTGGTTAATGCCGCCTCCATAGAACAGTCCAGCATCTGCACGACCCAGGAAGGCGTCGTCGTAGGTAGCAAAGAGACCAACAGCCAGGGTTCCCCAGACACCGCAGACACCGTGTACCGAGATTGCGCCGACCGGGTCGTCGATACGAATGCGGTCAAAGAGCAAGACGCTGAAGACCACGATGACGCCACCGATGGCGCCAGCAATGACCGCTCCCAGTGGGGAGAGGGCGCCGGTACCAGCAGTGATGGAGACCAGGCCAGCCAGGATGCCGTTTGCCGCCATTGCTACGTCGAGGAAGCCGACTTTCATCCACATCACGGCGCCAGCGGTGATGCCACCTGCAGCGGCCGCAAGCATGGTGGTAACACCAGCACGGATCGCAGCATTATCGGCTGCGAGCTCAGAGCCAGCGTTGAAACCAAACCAGCCGAACCAAAGGATGAAGACACCAATAACGGTGAAGGCGATGTTGTGCCCAGGGATAGCTCGGGGCTTGCCGTCTTCGTCGTACTTGCCGATACGAGGTCCCAAGAATAGGGCGCCCATGAGAGCAGCCCAGCCACCAGCGGAGTGAACGATCGAGGAGCCTGCAAAGTCGCTGAATGCTGCGTCACCAATAGTGATGCGGTTCAAGATGCCGTCGCCCTGCCAGAACATGTGCACGACGACTGGGTAGATAAACGCAGTCATGACGGCGCTGAAGATCAGGTAGCCCGTGATTTTGGTGCGACCAGCCATTGCGCCCGAGGCAATAGTTACGGCCGCAGCAGCAAACACCACCTGGAAGAAGAATGGTGTATAACCGCTGTAGCCACCGTCAAAGGAACCGTCGCCGAAGCCGCTCAAGAAGAAGCTGTCGGTACCGATCCATTTGCCGTCGCCAAAGGCCACGCCGTAGCCGACGGCCCAGAAGGCGATGGCGCCGACGCACATGTCGACCATGTTCTTGGCCATGATGTTGGCGACATTCTTGGCCCGGGTGAGCCCAGCTTCGACGAGCCCGAATCCAGCTTGCATCAGGAACACCAAGATGCCGGCGACGAAGACCCAGATGTTGTCGAGAGTCAACTGTACGACTTCGGCCTCAGAGAGCTCTTGGGCCATTGCGGGTGCTGCGGGTAGTAATCCAAAGGCGGCTGCGCCAATCGCAGTCACCAAAAACTTTCTCTTCATTGTCTTGCCTCCATTGATCCCGCGCATCATGCGCAGGTTGATGTTCGCAAGCTACGGAGGCCGTGTTTCGCCCCTGTTCCGCAGATGTGAACGATCGGAGTCCCTCGCGTTTCGGGGATGTTTCTTAGCCCAGTTTGTGACGTTTGTCCTAGCTGCATCTGCGCACGGTTGCTGGGTCGTATGAAAATTGTGACGTTGTTTGACACCGAAGTGATGGTCCCGTGCGAGGGCAAATCGCACTTGTTCTTCGCGCCGCCTGGTGAACGCCGACTGCGGAGAGAAAAGCGAGAAATGACCGCCCGCCAGTACTGCAACTTGTGCCCTGTGCAACGCGCATGCAAGTTGCAGGGCCGCATTGGGCGCGAGCATGGAATCTGGGGTGGGGAGAGCGACGAGGAGCGGGCTGCAGCCGGATTTGCGCCGCTGTTCCCGCATCGAAAGGCGATTGCTCTTGCGGCAAGAGCCGCAGTGCAGTCATCCGGGGATAACTCCCCGGTGTTCTAACCCGTTCTAGGCTTCGTAGACGTCGGGAGCGAAATCGCCCTGGAGTTGGCCCAGCGTGCTGATCGGCAATCCGTCGGCACGGAGTGATCGCCCAGGTAAGGCGAGCGTGACTACCTGATCGCACAACCGATCTGCCTGCAGGTTTTCTCCGAATGCAAGAGTGATGACTCCAGCAAGTAATCGGCTCAGATGCGTGTTGAGGAGACGCTCGTCAAAGGGCGCCGGCGGAAGTCGACCAGGATTAAGGCCAACGCTCATATGAGCGATGCCATAGGCGCTTGGTTGCCCGGCGTATTCAAAGAGTGCCCGAAGCACGTCGGCATCGGGATTGTCACCGTCAATCACCGAGACATGGTCATCGACGATCTGCAAGCGCACCGGTGAGCTGATCACGCGGTTCGCATTCAGATTGGTGTCGCCGGGCATGACAACCAGATCGCCCTGAACAGAGCCACTCGCTGGCACGGCGCGCACCCAACCGCCGGGAAAGCTTGCAACTGGGCAGTCCTGGCTGACGATGCCGTGGTCCGAGGTGACTACGCCGTTTGGCAGCGCAATATGGAGTTCGGTGCCATGAGGGTCAGTGAGTTCCAGGCTCAAGGCCTGATCAAAGTAGTCGTGGAGCCGGTTGGTACGGCGCCGCAGATTCACATGGGGCGCATATGCATGAGGTTGGCAGTCGGCGAGATGAAGCACCATCGCGCCTGGCCCGGCCAACGGTGCCGCCCCAGAATCGTGGGTGGTAATGATGAGATCGGCGGCTTCGGTAATCGCGGCCAGCAGAGACTGATCATGGTTGAGGTCATTGTGGAACCCGTGGTCCCGGGCGCAGTGCGATCGCACCTCGACAGCGTCGGCGCCGCTGCGAGCTACGGCGGCGCGAATGAGGGCGGTGCGATCCGCACCCACGGCATCGTCGAGAAGCACGACAACGCGCATGTCGGCGTCGACGTAACACAGCTCAAGCTGATGACTCAGCGCATCAAGCGCCTCCCACAGGACCATGCGCGTTGACGGTAGCGCACAAGTTTCGAGCACGGTTCATGAGCGCCCCCTGTGGACCTAACCCATGCCCCTAACCCATGCCCCTAACCCATGCCCCTAACCCATGCCCCTAACCCGGCAAGTGTTATCAGTGTTGTTTATGTGCACAAATAAAGGTGAGTATCCGCGCCTGATCTCAAGCAGCGAAGTACTTTTTGCCCTATGCAAGACTGCACCCGCATGAACTGTGACAAGCCAGCCGTAGCGTTATTGAGCTTCTCGCCACCTGATGCCAAGGCCTGGCTATTCGACCTTGAGCAGCCCGATTCAACGGGCGGCATCATGCTGTGCCGCAAACATGCAAACGCAACCGTGGTGCCAATGTCGTGGCAGCTTCTCGACTCTCGGGACCCCGCCTGGCCCGGCCCTGCAGGTTCGCAGCCGGTCGTCCAGGCAATAGCCTCCGCCTCGGCCGAAGAACTCATGCCCGCTGCGGAACAGCGCGCACCGGTCGAACTTCCGAGCGACACCAACGCGATCGACGAAGAGTTTGCGGCGCTACAAGCCGATCTTCCAGTGACTCCTTTGCGCTACGCAGAACCACAGTTGGCCACCGCACGCGCCGCAGGCCGAGCGCCGAGCTCCGACATCCTGATCGATGGCCGGGCTCGCGGCGAAGCCGATCCATCACTGTTCGAATTGCCCATCACCGATGAACCAGCGGTAACCCCGCACCCCGGCTACTAGCAGGCGTTAGCCCTCGGAGTTTGGTGTTGGGGTGGGCCGCGGCGCAGGAACCTCGGGATACAGATCAAGCAGCTGCTGATGCAGCAGTGGCCGCTCCTCGATGAAGCCGTCGAGTCCGACCTCGAAGTCATCTGCGATAGCGACCCGCTCGTAGGACAACAGCTCGATCTCAAAGATCAGATCATTCTGCAGATCCACAGATGCAACCAGATGGAGATCATCGTTCGTGAAGCAGATCTCGAACCCTGTGGTCGCAGCCGTGGTCTCGCCAATCGCCAAGAAGCACTCGATCGGGAAACCAATCGAAGAAGTTGTTTTCTGAACGCTCCAACTATCGGGGTCACTTGCTGCCACAAGCGAAACTTCGCGATAACCCGCCAGGTCGTACAGGGCTCGTGGACTCCAGTCGCCCTGTACTAACTGGATCGGGTAGGAGAGAACGTGGGGCGTACCTTCGGCCCGGGGAGTTGTTGCACAGAAAGGGTTCTGCGGAACTCGATTGATCGCGGCGCAAAGCAACACGCTGTCGGGCGTCTGTAGCACGAGGTGGTTTGGTGACTCGACCAAGAATGTGCCGGTCAGGTCGTCGACTACCTCTCGATACAGAAACGGAGAGGACACATTCTCGAGCTGGGGAACCAACTCCAGCGCGGTGGTGTCGATCAGCCACTCGGCGCCGTATCTCCGGGCGGCGTCTGCAAGCTGGTTGGCTTCGGCCGGAAGTTCGCCGGTGGAGTCACCGGATCCACCCGAACACCCGGCAGCGAACAGCCCGAGCAACACGATCCCGATCGCTAGAGACCGTGAGGTTCGGGGTTGACGCGACAGGTGTGGCGCAGGGGTCGACGTAAGCGCCATAAGACGAGATCCTACTGCTGACAAACCCAGCGTGGAGGCTCGTTGGGCTCTTGGCATCGTGTGCGCGCCACCGGTCCTTTTGGCCGGATTCGCTTCGATGGCACCCAATGACTTGCTGCACAGGCAACACTTCTCATCGTGAGCAGCGACGCCCCCGATTCCGAAAGCCCCACCAGCGTGGGGCCCGACGATATCGCTTGGCCGATTCCCAAAGCCACCATGTGGCCGCTGGCAGCAGCGCTGGTGGCTCTGGTGACCTGGGCGTTTGGGTTCGATTGGGTTCTCGTGTCGGTGGTGCCCTTCGTTGTGTTGATGGCCGTGCTCACGGTGATCGATCTGCGAGAGCTCCGAATCCCTGACAAGCTCACCGCTCCTGCGGGCGCCGCGGTGCTTCCGCTGCTCGCACTCTCCTTGTTCAGCGACTGGCAAGACCTTTCGCTGATCGGAGCGCTGCTGGGAGCGCTCGCCATGGGCAGCTTCTACTTCTTGTTGTTCTTCATCTACCCCGCCGGCATGGGGTTTGGCGACGTGAAACTCGCACCCATCATTGGCGCGCAACTCGGCTTCTTTGGCTGGATCCCGCTCGGCCGAGGGCTACTTGCGGCCTACCTCATTGTTGGACCCGCCGCGGTCTTGCTACTCGTTTTTGGCAAGGCCCGCCGCAGTACCGGGTTCCCGTTTGGGCCGTTCATGGCCGCAGGCGCGATCCTCGCTCTGGTGCTCGAAGCTCGAGGTGGCTAAGAGCCTCTTCGGGAGTGCCGAGATAGTCACGAGTCACCGAGAGGGCTAGCCTCGACGCAGTCGCTCTACGAGGAGAAAACGTGACGAAGGCCCCTGCACGAGTTGTTGTTACCGGCGCTGCCGGTCAGATCGGTTATCAGCTGTGCTTCCGCATTGCTAGCGGCCAACTGCTTGGTCCCGACCAGCCAGTCATTCTGCAAATGCTCGAAATCACGCCCGCCCTCGACGCCCTCAACGGCGTGGCCATGGAACTCGATGACTGTGCCTTCCCGCTGCTAGCCGGCATGGTGCAGACCGATGACCCCAATGTTGCCTTCGGCGACGCAACCCACGCACTACTCGTGGGCGCAATGCCGCGCCGCGATGGCATGGAACGTGCCGATCTGCTCGAAGCCAACGGTGGCATCTTTGGCCCCCAAGGCAAGGCCATCAACGACAACGCCAGCAAGGACATCAAGGTCCTGGTTGTTGGCAACCCCGCAAACACCAACGCCCTGATCGCCATGCACTCGGCGCCTGACATTGCACCCAAGCAATTCAGCGCCATGATGCGCCTCGATCACAACCGGGCCATTACCCAGGTTGCCCAGAAGACCGGTACCACGGTTAACGACGTGAAGAAGATGACCATCTGGGGCAACCACTCTGCCACCCAGTACCCCGATCTGTTTCACTGCGAAGTCAACGGTGAAATCGCTGCCACCAAGATCAACGACCAAGCATGGCTCGAGGACGATTTCATTCCCACTGTACAGAAGCGCGGCGCCGCCATCATCAAGGCCCGCGGTCTGTCGAGCGCAGCGTCGGCTGCCAACGCGGCAATTGACCACATCCGTGACTGGGAGCTCGGCACTCCTGCCGGCGACTGGGTGTCCATGGGCATTCCTTCCGACGGCAGCTACGGCGTGCCCGAAGGCATTATCTCGTCGTTCCCCGTGACCTGCTCCGGTGGCGAAATCAGCATCGTGCAAGGACTCGACATCGACGAGTTCAGCCGCGGTCGCATTGACGCGAGCACGGCCGAACTCGTCTCTGAGCGCGACACGGTCGCCGGACTCGGCCTCCTCTAGCCCTGCGTTTCGCTGATAGCGCCGTTAAGTGCGGTTCAGCGCTCACTATCGGCTAGGAAAGGCACATGCAGTCTTTGCCAGCTACGTCCACACTTTTTGCTTCAAAGGCAATGGTCTGCACGATCGACCAATTGGCAAGTACCGCAGCGTTGGACATCCTGCGACAAGGAGGCAACGCCGTCGATGCCGCGATCGCCGCCAACGCTGTGCTCACGGTTACCGCTCAACACATGAATGGGTTGGGCGGCGACCTGTGGGCGCTCATTCACGAGCCCGGCGAACCTGTGCAAGCGCTAAACGCGTCGGGCCGAGCCGGCAGCGGTGCGGACCCGCAACGAATGCGCGACGAGGGCCACACGGTCATGCCGTACCGCGGATCGGTATCTTCGGCTCCCGTTCCTGGCGTCGTCGACGGTTGGCTGGCCTTGCACGAGCGTTATGGCACGATGGATGTGGGCACGCTGCTCGCCGCTTCGATCGACTGCGCCCAGAACGGATTCGCCGCATCCTCCCAACTGGCTCGGGCCAGCGCAGTAGTGGCAGATGTGCCCGGCAACATGGCGCTCGTGAACCTGCAACCCGGCGCCAAAGTCACCCGACCTAATGTGGCCCGCAACCTGCGGTCACTCGTGGCACGGGGCCGCGAAGGCTTCTACGGAGGTGAGTTTGGCCATGCGCTCGTTTCGACTGGGCGCGGCGAATATTCCGAAGCAGACCTCGAACAACCAAATGCCGATTGGGTCGAGGCCCCTGCAGTCGAGGCTTGGGGCCACACGTTGTGGACTGCACCACCAAACTCACAGGGCTACCTCTCGTTGTCGAGCGCAGTGATAGCGGCAGGGCTCGACCTACCCGAAGATCCCGCTGACCCGCTGTTTGCCCACTACCTGATCGAGGCTTCTCGCGCCGCTGCATTCGATCGGCCCGACGTGCTGCATGAATATGCCGACCCTGCAGTGCTGCTCGATCTCGAGATGCTCGCCGCCCGCCGAGCCCGAATCGACCCCGACCACGCAGTGGACTGGGGAGATAGCTACGCCGAAGGCGGCACCATGTACATGTGCGTCGTCGATAGCAACGGCATGGGCGTGTCGCTGATCCAGTCAAACGCTGGCGGTTTCGGCGGCCACATTATGATCGGCGACACCGGCATTTTCTTGCACAATCGCGGACTTGGTTTCAACCTGATCGAGGGGCACCCGGCTGAGTACGGTCCTGGCAAGCGACCGCCTCACACTCTTTCACCCGCACTGATTACTCGCCCGGACGGATCGTTGCGATCCGTACTGGGGACGATGGGCGGCGACGCTCAACCACAGATCGTGTTGCAGATGATGGCGCGCATGCTGCACAGCGGAGAGCGCGCCGGACAGATCCTGAGTGCAGGGCGGTTCAATCTGGCATCACCGGATCCCAAATCTGGTTTCGATACGTGGACCGCTGGTGGCCAGGTTCGAGTCAAACTCGAACCCCATGCGGCCCATTGGGAGCCCGGCCTGGTTGCGCGCGGCCATGTCGTCGAAGTAGCGCCGGTTGGCGACCTATCTGGGTTTGGTCATGCCCACTTGATCGAGACGCTTGGGGCTGGAACGCTTGCCGGCGCTGCTGACCCACGAGCCAAAGCATCGGCAGCCCTCGGTTTTTAGCTGGACTCATCGAGATCGTCGAACGTGGTTGCCTGCAGTAGGGGAGCCAAGGCGGCTTCGAGCCATGCAAGCGATTCCCGCCGCTCGATCAATACGTTGACGTCGCCCGAAAAGCGAATATGGCCCAGCAGAAACGCTTGATGAGCGTCGGTCGTACCTTGTGCGACCGCCATGGCGGTCGCAAGTGACTGTGAGAATTGAGCGTCGTGGGCTGAGTCGGTGTGATCCAGCACAACGATCGATGCCTCTTCAGAATCAATACTCACTCGATAGCTGAGTGCTCCTTCGACGATTTGATCAATGACTACTCGACCCGGTGGCGCCGAAACAGCAGCTGAACGCACGGCAGCATCGGCAGCGGCGACCCAGTCTCGGCTCAGATACTTCACAGACCGAGACTAGTGCGGGGCCAGTCGGATTCAGCTGCTGCAGAGCCGGCAAGATTGAAGTGAAACCAGCTGGTCGGTGGTGCCAGTTATTGGAGTCCATTTGGTTCATAGTGGTTCAATTTTGTTGGTTTCTCCTGGGATTTAGGCACCATTGCCCACCAGAAGGCGGCCAGTTCGTACGCCTTAACTCTCTAGAATGTGCTGAGCGCAATACATCATCCAGAACGAGTCTTCACTATGTCAAACCTTCAACATCCAGGATCCACTCTCACCCGGTTCGCTCGCGCACTGCTGGCAACCGTGCTGCTGGCCACGGCGTTTATCGCGGCCCCTCTAGCTGCCCCGAGCGCCGAAGCGCAGGCCACTACGTCTCTTGAGGTGTGGGGTATCTCCGGTGGCATCGTCGAAAACCCGAAACAGTGGAAGCACACGCAGAGCTTCGATGCGGCAACTGACCTAGGCACCGCAAGCGCTGCTGCACTGGGCTTCGATGACTCAGCGTGGACCGACGTTGACCTGCGGTGGAAGACGTTCCCCGGACCGTTTGTGGCCAACCACTTCCGCAAAGATTTCACGCTAGACGAAATCGATGTCGAGATGTTCCAGATCGTGGGCATGCAAGTGTCCATGCAGTACGACGACAGCGCAATCCTGTACCTCAATGGCACCGAGGTTTACCGCTCGATCCGAGGCAACTTGGATCCGACCTACAGCCTGTACCCGCTCAGCGCCGACATTCCGTTCGATGTCAACATTCCTTACGGTGGTGCCGAAGAGCACTACGTGGGTATTCCTAACGTCAATGGCACCAATACGTGCGAGTTCAGCGGCCCGGCCTGTGGCGCAAGCCCCTATGGCGGACCAAACCCGCCGGCTATTTCTAAAGATCTGCTTCGTGATGGCATCAACACTTGGGCTGTTACAACGTGGAACCAGTCTGGTGGCGGCAGCGGTGACTCAACTCTGAACCACACGTTCGAACTTCTGATCGACGAATCCGCCGTTCCACCAAATCCGATCTTCATAAACGAAGTCATGGCGTCGAACCGCAACGCGTGGGGCGTGTATCTCGACGATGACCCCGAACTTGAGTATCCCGACTGGTTCGAATTGAACAACATTTCGAATGATCCGGTCGATCTTGCTGGTTGGACCATTTCTGATACATCAACATCATGGGTCTTCCCGAGCGTCACCGTGCCGGCGAATGGCTACCTGGTCGTAGCGGCGAACGATGCCGACCGGACCGACACCACACCGCTCCAGACGAACTTCAAATTTTCAAGCCTGGGTGACACGCTCAAGTTGACCAATCCTGGTGGATTTGTGGCTGATGAGTACGCGGTGCTTCCCCAACAGTTCGAAGACAATTCCTACGGCCGGCCCAGCGACGCTGGCACGCCGACCTACCTGAGCACCTTCACGCCGGGCGAAGCCAATGGGGTCGCCGGAGATGGTTACGCCCCCATCCTGCGTCCTTTCGCAAATCGCATCTACAACGCAGGCGAATTTGTTTCCCATCAGGTGAACGCGTTCGACCCTGACGGCGATGCCCTGGCGTTCTCGATGGCTCCCCTCCCATCGGGCCTGAGCATGAGCTCGACTGGTCTCATCGAAGGCGTCTTGACCAGCGCGGGCAACGTCGCCTCGAACCTCACCGTGACCGATGCCGACAACGACAGCGCATCGCAACTAGTTCAATGGCTGGTGCTGCCCGCAGTGACCAACCCCGTGCCCCTCGTCCTGAATGAGTACAACGCGGTTGCCGGCGAACGCGAATTGCTCGGCGGCGGTCCGCTCGGCAATGGCGGCGACTGGTTTGAGTTCGTAGTCATCGAAGACAACCTCGACCTGCGCGGCTACCAGATCGATCTGTATGACCGCAAAGGCACCGGCGACCAGCTGCGACTGGCAGCGTCGGTTTCGTTCGGCGACGATGTTCGCATCGGCTCAGCTCCGGCAGGAACTATTGTCACCATCAGCGAAGACAACCCCGACGACCTGAGCTTCAATGGAGTCGACGACTGGCACATCAACTTTCAGATCACCAACGTTGCCAATGGTGCCTTCTTTGGCCAAGCAGGCATCGGTCAGGTGTTCAACTCGACTCGCTCCGGTCAGACCGTAGTGATCAAAGACTCGACTGGAGCGATAGTGACTCCATTGTCGGGTGAAAGCGAAGCCTGGGATACCGCAAACGGTGGCGTAAGTGGTGCCGAGGTAATGAACCTGTGCGTAAACCCAACTCCTGGCATGTCGCTGAATCCAGTAACCGACTATCAAGACACTGGCGCATCGAGCTCGTTCGGACAGCCGAACACCTGTGTGTATCCCGATCCCAATGACCCAACGGTTGTGGTCACGTTTGATCAGTCGTTGGCGGCGCTGCGGGCGACTGCCACCTTTGGCGCAGGTAGTGGCGACACGAACTGCGACGGCAAACTCAATGTCGCAGATGCCCTGATTACTGCCCAGTTCTCGGTCGGAAACCACGTTGACAGCGGACCATGCTTCTTTGACGGCGGTGGTCCTGGATTCGATATGTACGGTGATGCAGCCGACATCAACAACAATGGCACGGTCAATGTTGCTGATGCCGTAATCATTGCGAACTGTGTCGTGGGCAACGATCTGACCTGGTGTCCCCAATGATGCGAGGCAGTGAGCCTTTTGACTCAGGGGGAGTGACACGTATGACCCCTATGGTGGCCTACACTGTCGATTCGCTCGTGAGCGGTGCCTGGTGAAGAGGAAGTCATGAGAACCCCCAACAAAGGAAAGCGAACACTGCGCCTGTTCGCTTGGTTTTGTGTCGTTTTCGGCATGCTTCTCGGCTCGGTTGAGTTGATCTCAGTCCCTCGGGCCAGCGCGATGGACGTGCCCCAGGTCAACCTGAACGACTACACGACCCAGGATCCGAACGCCACAATCGACGTTGTCGTCGACCTCATGATCAGTCTTGATGGAGCGGGCAACGCCGAGGTTGTTGGCGGCATGGAGTTCTTTGTTACCTACGATGCCAGCCTGGTTCTGCCAGAGCTGATCACCGATCCAAACGAAGGTGTCGTTGACACCGTTCGGTGCCTGCCAATCGGTGTCAACGTGTCGGCAACCTGCGGCAAGGTCGACTTTCTAGACCCGGCCGACCCGACCTCACCGATCGGCTTTAAGGTCGTCATTTTCAAGACACAAGGCGTGTGGTTCGAGGACACCGATGTTGCGACCTTTGCTTTCACGGCCCAAGGCGACACCGGAACCTCACCGCTTACTGTTCTCACCCCCCTGGTGCTCGATCGCGATGGCAATCCAATTCCCGATGCAGTCATCGCCGACGGCTCCATAACGATCGAACTGCCGCCGACACCTACGCCTGTTCCTCCTACGGCGACTCCGGTTCCGCCGACTGCTACGCCTGTTCCTCCTACGGCGACTCCGGTTCCGCCGACTGCTACGCCTGTTCCTC